>Ga0105044_10004414_pt1 | contig 19331 bp, 14 predicted proteins | sample MAT01_FD_78092 | JGI IMG/M metagenome (GOLD analysis project Ga0105044, IMG submission 78092) | Freshwater microbial communities from Lake Fryxell liftoff mats and glacier meltwater in Antarctica - MAT-01 | ecosystem: Environmental > Aquatic > Freshwater > Ice > Liftoff microbial mat | place...
AAGACTATCCAAACAAGACTATCCAAACAAGACTATCCAAACAAGACTATCCAAACAAGACTATCCAAACAAGACTATCCAAACAAGACTATCCAAACAAGACCAAGAATTGCCCTTCGATAGAAGGAACGAAGTATGTGTTTTTCTGCGACGGCGAGTTTTGCATTGGGTTCTGTGCTGATCCCCATGGGCGGGTGGTGCGTGCAGAAGGCTTGGAAGGGCGAGGCCGATCGGGTAGAACCCGCCGATCGCCCCTTTCTGCCGTTGGCGGTGTTTCCATTGGCCTTCGGCCTCCAGCAAGCCATCGAAGGGGTGGTATGGCTGGGCATGGGCGGACAAAACCCAGCGTTGATGCACTCAGCAGCTCTCGGCTTTGTATTTTTCTCCCATGGGTTTTGGCTATTTTGGGTGCCGTTTATGGTGTCGGTGCTAGAAGATCGGCCACGGGTGCGATGGATCTGGCGGGGTATGGCCGGGGTGGGGTTCTGGCTGGGTGCCTATTTTTGGGTGCCGCTGCTGCTTCACGCCGACTGGTTGACAGTAAGTGTGCAAGGGCGATCGCTCCACTATTCCCTCCAAATTCTCATCGCCCATCCGCTGCTCATGCAACTTGGGCGAATGCTCTACGGCAGCACTATTTTAGTGCCCCTGCTGCTCACCAAACACCCCATAGTGCAACGTCTGGGCTGGCTAGTGCTGGCCTCCCTACTGCTCACCTCCCAACTTTTTAGAGAAGGCTTGATCTCGGTATGGTGCTATTTTGCCGCCGTAGCATCGGTGTATGTGGGCTACCAATTCTTCCAAGGCGTTGAAACCCCTATGGAATCGCCCCCCATTCAAGGGTCATAACCACACCTCCTTCACCGTATCCACCGTCACCCCCAAACTCCATAGGGAAGGGGGGCTGGGTATTGGTCAGCATTCCGTCAGCGGGGAATCAGCGTTCCCTGAGCGGAGTCGAAGGGAACACTCTGGGTATTGGCTCCGGCTCCGCTCAGCCAACGTAGTCGCTGGGGAGGGAAGGGGCATTTTAAGCCCCATGGTCTTCCGATAGCAACCTAGATTAGGGCGGCCATGCCTTGCTGAAAGAGGGCTTGGGCGTAGCCTGTCCAGGTGCCTTGCCCCCAGTAGCGGAAGCAACTGGTTTGAAGCAGCAGGTTATAGAGGAGCGCCCGTTGATAGTCGGGGTGTTGTGTCGTTGCGGCATCGGCAGCGACTTCCGCATCATAGCGTTGGTGGAAGGCCGCGCTGAGTTGGTTCATGGGTTCCAACACATTCTCATAGCCCCGCACCCAACTGAGGTCATCGGTCCAAGAAGCCCCATCCATATGAAACCGCTCACCGCTCGCCTGCAACGCTTGAATGGCTGCTTCTACGGCCTCTGGGGTCGCTTGGTCAGGGTTGACCCGCTGCCAAATTTGGTGCTGATGCACCGCCTGGCAGGGGGGGTAGTCTTCTGGCGTTATCCCTGCGGCCTCGATCAGTTCTAGGTATTCCGTCCCATTCATCGGCACCGTGCCGCGCAGACCACCGCTCTGCTGCTCCCGAATCTCGTGGTATACCCGAATCAGATCACGGGGATATTCGTTCATCATCACACCACCGTTTTCGCCATCGGCGATCTGGCTGACGAGGGAAGGAATAGACTGTTGGCCGAGGGTATGGCGATCGCGCCCCTTCGCCTCAAAATAGGGCTGCATCTGTGCCACTAGCTTTGTATCTGACCCCTGGGTTTTGATCAGCGCCGTCATCCGGATCACCTCTCCCCGCGAATTGCGCGCCACCAACTGATTGGGCAGATACTTCTGATCTTGGGGTAACGCCTGCCCATCGAGGGTTTCGACGGAATGCTCTTGCACCAATAGCCAGCGGTAGCCACAGGTTTTTAGCGCCTTGAGATATTCGTATAGGGTGTCGGGGTGGTTGGGTAGGTGCATTTCGGGGGGCGAAAACCCGCGTACCCGGCTGAGGGCTTCGTAGCCAAACAATGCTGCAAAATAATGCTGCCATGCCTGAATCTGTAACTTTAGGTCGGGGATCGGGGTCGAAGGCACCACCGCATGGCTCCACATCGTGCCCAACCACTCCACATGGGGCTGGTAAGTGCGATCGCACGTCAGCCGCCGCAAATTCCCCAAAATATCCTCCCGCTGCATCTGCTTCAGCCCCCACAGCAGATTCCCTGAATAATCCAGCATAATGCGGGGGTTGCAGCCCTCCGCCACCAACTGCGGAATAAAGTCTCCCATGCGCCCATAGCACCAGGCAAACACCCCCGCGTTGTGGTTGTCTCCTTCCCCAGAATGCTCAAACATATACTGCAAATGGCTGATCAGCGATCCATCCGGCCCCGCCGGAATCGTCGGCTGGTGCATATGCAACGCACAGGCAAACCCCGCCGTAATATCCTCTAGTCGCAGGTTCGTCGTCGGCAAAAACACAGGCTCCGCCGACTGCATCACCCTGTGAATCGTCTCTTCCCAGCCACAGATATTCGGCAAATCGGCACGGGTATCTGCCAAGGGCGGTAAATGATTCAGTGTCGTTGCAGTCATGTCAGACTCCTGTAAATAGGCAACTCAGCCGCCACTAAACGCAGGCCATCGGCCTCAAACTCCATATTAGAGACTTGGAGGATGATTAGAGATCTGCCGTGACTTCATCTAGACAGCCGCCCTCGCTCAATTCACCCCTTCTCAACTGTTTGAAGGACATTTGAAGGACATTTGAAGGACATTTGTATGGCCTGCACAGATTAGCGAGTCGCTTCTGCCTGTTCGATGAATTCGACAATGCGCGGGATCGCCACCCCAAAGTTAACCACCCCTGCATAAATGGGGCGATCGCTCCCATCAGCGTTTGTCAGCGTGTCTATCACCGTGCCTGTGTTCACCTCTTCCGCCGAGTTGATCGCCACAATATAAGCCTGATCCCCAACCCACGCCAAGATTGGCCCCCCCGACGAGCCGCCAAAGGTGTCGCAATCATGGGTGATGCTGTTGGCATAGGCTCCCAGGAGGCTACAGCCCAGATGCACCCCGGCACTAGACGCGGGGCGATCCCTGGGGTAATCGCCCGAATAGCCCACCATCACCAGTTCTCCGGCATAGTCTTCAACCAAGGTCTCAAGCGGCAACGGCAGCCAAGGAATGGTGCCATAGCGATCGCCCAAGGGTTGATTGAGCTTCAGAAACGCCCAGTCATCGGGATGGGGTGGGCTAGGGTTGTCCTGAAAGTCGGTGCCATAGAAGACAGCCTCAGCCTCAGCCAGATCGGCCAAATCGCGCACAACATTATTCACCACATTGGGCTGAAATGAAATTGAGCGGTGCAGTTCGCCAGTTTCGGATGACATCACGCAATGGGCATTGGTCAACACAATATCAGCCGCAACTAAGGTTCCAGAGCAGTGCCCGGTCATACCATTGGCATCCTCAATCATCACCCGCCCAATCGCCGACCAAGGATAGCGGTTACTCAGCAACTCAAGCCGATCATCCTCTCCAATGGTGCCCCTCGTATCTTGGGGGTGGCGAGATGAAGGCAAGTCGGACGGGATCAACGCTTCGAGTTCGGGGGCAAGGTTTAAGGCCGCAAACTCGGCGAGGGAGAGCGATCGCAACCGGCCTTCGGCTTCGTCAGGGACGGGTCGAGCCTGAGCGATGCTGGCCGTCAAGGCTATCTCTGTAACCGGGGTCGGCAGCAGCGGGGCATATCCCCCCCAAACGAGGGCAAGAAAAAGGCTCCCGGCGGTGAGAGCTATTTGGCGATGTCGGCGACGAGGAAACATAGGTAACTATCCTTAATAATGCAAACTGAAAATTCTAGAGAACTGTCTTTTGAGGAACCATGACGGAGGTTTGCGACCTACCCCGGCTGGAGCCTTTGGGCCGCTCGCTGGGTGTGGTGGAGGGCGATCGCCACACCTACGACATCTCCGGCATCTTGCAAAACCTGGCTGGCGATCGCGCAATAGTGCAAAGTGCGACCATCATCATGCAGCAGCCCATAGGCAACTCCCAAGGCATCGAGAGCACGGCCAATGCGCCTATCATCGTCACTCAAAACAGCTAGTTGTAATGCTTGATGGCACTGCCGCACCACATCCGCTGCCAATATTTCTGGTAATTCTGTTGACCCAAGCTCCACACTAAGAACTTCACTCACACAAGGGCGCACAGGAACAACAGCGGTTGGCGGGGTATCGTCTAAAACCATCATGGGAGGCAACCTAAGCATCTTGAAGGGGGACACTTTTACCTAGTTTTGATGAGTCTTGGGGTATGCACGGATAGAGAGCATCATTCCTCTGCAATTTCCTAGATCGAGCTATGGAGATAGGTTGTAACTTCAGATCTGGCTTTGCCCCAAGGGATTCGAATAAAAATCAGGAAATCGGAGATCGGGGTTTCTCCCGTTGGGAGCGGCTGAGTCAATGGCTGTATTTAAACCTCGATAGATAAAGCTTAAGCACAGTCAGATCGAATAGTCGAGATTGAATAGTCGAGATTGAATAGTCGAGGTCGAATAGTCGAGATCGAATTGACGGATAAAGCGTGATGTTCAGAAAATATATTTTCCAAACAAGAAAATCTTCTACAGCTATTCTATTCCAGGAAAAGAGGCAGGGAGCTTAAGCCCGTTAGGCCAAAAGCATCTGTCTCTTAGGAATGATTGAGGATTGCTCGATCCGCCTCAATCTAGCTTCAGTTTGGATAGAAGATTTCATTACCCATTGATCAGTCGATCGAGGTTTTCGCGCGCTTCTTGGAAACTCGGATCGAGTTCTAAAACCCGCTCAAAGGACGCGATCGCCTCATCGGTACGCGCCATTTCCGAAAGCACTAACCCTTTCAGATACCAAGCATTGACATTACTAGGTTGGAGAGCAATCGCACGATCAAACGAAACTAGCGACTCATCTAGTTCTCCCAAGATTGCGGCTACATGCCCCCGGCCCACCCAGGCACGGATATACTCTGGGTTGAGCTGCACTACCTGGTCATAGGCAACAAAAGATGCTTCATAGCGCTCGATCCGAAATAGGGTGACACCCTGGTGAAAGTAAATATCAGCATTACTAGGGTCGATGGCGATCGCCCGTTCGTAGGCATCGAGCGACTCCTCTGGTCGCCCACCATCATCAAGGGAAGCTCCCAGCCACACCCAGGCATAGACGGAGTTGGGGTTGAGCTGAGTGGTGCGATCCAGCACCACAATGGCCTCTTCGTAGCGCCCTAAATGGTAGAGAGCCAGGCCTTTGCCCAACTGAGCGCCAGGGTCATTGGGAGCTTGCGCGATCGCCTGTTCAAAAAGGTTGAGGGCTTCCGCATAGCGCCCGGCAGCTAACGCCACCCCCCCCTGATCTAGCAGAGCTTCAACGGCGTTAGTCGGAGCCTGGGCAAGATGGGGGGTGGCGGAAGGAGGCTCAGACTGAGCGGGAGGGGCGATCGCCATTCCCTGGGGCATCCAAAGGATCGAAGCCAGCAGTCCTGTCACGGTGAGCACCCAGGGTAGACTAAACATTTTCATCCGCATTGCAGTATCCTCTCTCGTGAAGTGTCGTAGTTTGATCCCACATACTCTTGGCAGCACAAGAGGTATGCATCCATCTGCCCTAGCTAATAGTTCTCTTTCTGACCCTGCTAACCGCCATCAACACCCATCGTGCCTCCTTAGACCACTCCCGCCCCGCCTGTCTCCTGGGTAATCCCTAAAATCCATAAAAAACTGAGACAATCCAACAGATTATCTCAGCTTAAGAATATATTGCAGGTCTACCAAAAAGCAGACCCAAGCCATCTAAACAGAGAGAGTACGTCGCTTCGTTGCAAGGCGGAAAGCTTCGATAATATCGCTTTCTTGCCAATCCTTGAAGGCATCTAGACCAATTCCGCACTCATAGCCCGATGCCACTTCCTTGACATCATCCCGCATACGCTTGAGTGAATCAAGGTTTCCTTCATGGATAACCGCATTATTGCGATGAACCCGGATTCGGCAGTTACGGGTAATCTTGCCAGAGGTAACATAGCAACCGGCCACAGTCCCTCGGCCAACGGGGAATACCGCCCGAACTTCCACTTGACCCAAGGGTTCTTCCACCATTTCTGGATCGAGCAACCCTTCCATCGCCCCTTGAACATCTTCTAAGAGCTTGTAGATGATGTTGTAATCTCGAACATCAACCCCAGCGTCGTCGGCAGCCTTACGGGCACCGCTAGCAAAGGTGGTATTAAACCCAATGATGACGGCATTACTGGCAGCGGCCAAGTCTACATCCGTTTCCGTGATTTCCCCAGGGGCAGAGAGCAAAACTCGCACCTGTACTTCTTTATGAGGCAATTGTTGCAGGGAGGCCAAGATGGCTTCCGCAGACCCTTGCACATCCGTCTTAAGCACTAAGTTGAGTTCCTTCAGTTCCCCTTCCTGAGCCTGGGAAGATAGGGTGTTGAGGCTAACACGACGAGAAGCCATCGATTGCTGCAAGCGTGACTGGCGCTGGTCGGCAGTCCGCTGCTCGGCAGTTGACCGGGCTTCTTTCTCATCTAAGTAAACGTCAAACTCATCCCCCGCAGCAGGAACATCACTCAAGCCCAGTACTTCGACAGCAAAGGATGGTTTCGCATCCTTCACACGACTGCCACGATCATCGATCATGGCTCGTACCTTGCCGAAGACCGATCCGGCAACCAATACATCCCCAACTCGCAGGGTTCCGTTCTGCACCAACAGGGTAGCAACGGGGCCACGAGCCTTGTCTAGGTTAGCTTCAATCACCGTTCCCTTAGCAGGGCGATCGGGGTTGGCATAGAGGTCTTCCACCTCCGTTACCAAGATCAGCATTTCCAGCAAGGTATCGAGATTCTCTCCGGAGAGGGCGCTAACGGGCACCATAATGGAGTTCCCACCCCACTCTTCAGGCACTAACCCATATTCCATGAGTTCTTGCTTGACGCGATCTACTTGTGCGCCTTCCTTGTCCATCTTGTTGATGGCGACAACAATCGGCACCTCGGCAGCTTTGGCATGACTGATCGCCTCAATCGTTTGAGGCCGAACGCCATCATCGGCAGCAACCACTAGCACCGCAACGTCTGTTACACGGGCACCCCGCGCTCGCATTGCAGTAAATGCTTCGTGACCTGGAGTGTCAAGGAACACGACCTGTTCCGTCTTACCGCCATGTTCAACATCGACATGGTAAGCCCCAATATGCTGGGTGATCCCACCGGCCTCTCCTTGAGCCACCTTAGTTTTGCGGATGGAATCAAGTAGCGTCGTTTTACCATGGTCAACATGTCCCATGATGGTGACAACAGGTGGACGCCGTTGGAGTTTATCCATATCCTTGGCATCCAGCATGGCTGTGGTTTTCTTCGCTTCCGCTTCCTCAACCCCAGCATCAATCAAGATGTCGAACTCCTCAGCAACCATCGTCGCCGTGGGCACATCAAGCATCTGATTCACACTGGTCATGATCCCCTTCATAAAGAGGGTTTTGATGATCTCGGTTTCAGGGACTAGCAATTGATCGGCTAGTTCCGAAACCGTAATGCTACCTGTCAGGGTAATGATCTCAGGCCGCTCTTGAACTTCTTGCTCCCGGCGATCGCGCCGATGGTGCCGATTTTCGGAGGACGCGGCAGTTTTCTTCTTAGGTGCTGCAATGGCAGCAGGCTTAGCGGTCGGACGATTGCTCTTAGCTTTGGGAGGTCGAGCCAACGACAGCCGAACCGCAGCAGCGGCGGCATCTTCACCCCGGACTCCATTGAGGTCATCATCCAGTTCCAGATCATCCTCGTCGAGGCTCGTGGTAGAACGGCGCTTCCCTTTGGCCGGAACCTTGGCCTTGGCAGACTCCCGCTCTTCCTCTTCCTCGTCTCGGCGGCGACCACCTCGCTTCGCAGAACGGGGCATGGAAGGCCGATCTGGACGCTTGTCCAGCAAGTCAGCTCCGGCTGCTGGAGGCGTTGCACCTTCAGCTCCAGTGCCTTCTTCAGGGCTTCCAGCCGGGGGACGAACGGGCTTCTTCCGTAGCTCGATCGCAGGGCGATCGCGCCGTGCTGGAGGGGCGATCGCCCCTCCTACACCGTCTCCCGCAGCAGCATTTTCCCCAGGAGCACTGCGTTTCACCACTACCAGCGACCGCTTCGCCCCATTCTCAGAACCGTCTTCTTCCCGAGAACTTTGGCGAAGTTGGCTAGGTTTTTTCAAGACAGGCCGACTGGCATTTCCCACAGGAGCGGGAGATACAAATGAAATCGGCACACTTTCTTCAGACTGAGTTGAAGGCTTAACCGGAGGGCCAACCAGAGCTGGCGGCTTTTCCGGAGCGGGCGCTCTGACAGCCTTAGGAGGAGGCGCAACCGCCTCTGGAATTTCTACAGGGATATCCGCAGTCGGCTGAGACTCCGGAGGAGAGGTCAGCACAGCCTCATCGTCTGCCTTAGGCTTCTGATTCTGAGGACGCTTGGGCGATAGTGCACGCGGAGCGACCGGAGTAGATGCCGCTGCCGCTGCTGTTACCACAGATGGGGTTGGCGGAGCATCGACGGGCGGTGGTGGGGTAGGAGCAACCGGAGCCTCTGGACGATTGGGAGCCTCAGCGCTGGGCTGATGGCGACGAATCTCTAAAATTTGCTGCTTCTTTTTAACAGGCGGTTGTGGCTTATCCTTCCGGGATTGCACTGTGGAAGAAGAAGAGGGAGCAGTCGGACGCTGCGCCGAAACCGTGGCAGAAGCGCCAACCTTCTTTTCGGCAGTCGAACGAATCCGATTGGCCTCTTCCTCAGATATAGTGCTGCTATGACTCTTAGCCGGAATACTCAATTGCTCACAAACGTCCAGGATTTCCCGATTGTCCAAATTCAATTCCTTGGAAAGCTCGTAAATTCTCACTTTGCCGTTGTTCATCCACTCTCCTTGCGTTGCACCGATCCACTGCTACATAGACATTACTCACTTGTAAGGGCTACCTTTCCAATCATTTCACACCTGTGTAACATGCATCAGCTTCTTTAATCCACTGCTTGAACCCTATGCCTTAGAGGCTTCAACAGAGAGGCTATCCTTCCGTTGACCCACATCCTAAAACCTAGAGCCATGCTCTAAAGTCATTCTATTCTAGGCTTCTATCTGCTGAGTGAGATTCCTGACAGTCATTTCTTTATCCTAACGAACAAGTTTGACTTCCGAAACCACCCCGCCTTGATTTGTTACGAAATCTCGCGCACAAGATCCGGATTTTAGACCGCCCTTAGAACGCGATGAACAGCGCAATCAGGTTTACCTAGACAGTATGGCAAATTAGGGTTAAATCACAGAAACTATGCTGATTCATTCAACATTCTAGCAATGTCACCACTACTAATACATAGAATCAATCGGCTTCATAATGAACCAAAAAGACCAGAGGATAAAACCCTGAGAAAATCCTGCAAGGTCATTAGGATAGAGGTCTTTACTCAGCACATTATCCTTGAAGCTTCCCGCCAGATCTATTCCATCCATGGACAGAAGCAACGTGAATTATGAAGCTGAACGGGGAAAGAGCTAACACATGCTATTGATGAAAGGAGATACCTTCACTCAGAAATGTAGGCTATCTATATTGCTTAGGGAATTTTAGGTCGGCTGGTTCACTTAACTTAACTGCTTAGCTGGACTGATTTTGCAGTACGAATATTTCTCGTACAAGCTCTGTAGCGTCAAAAGCGCGCTCTCAGATTAATGTTCTTGTGTGCCTGGCAATTCCCTAATGAACAATATGAAAAACTAGAGATGCTCGGATCTGACTTAAGACCCCTGTCTCTTTGCTAGATCGGCTCCATCCTTTTGAGAAGAGACAGCAGGAGACAAGGAGGGACTCAGTCGTTGCCAGAGCGTCTGGTAAATCTCTGGAGATACGGCTACTCGGAGCGATCGCCCTAAAGCCTTCTTCTTCTGAGCAAGCCGTAAACAGCTTTCCTGCGGACATAGGTAGACAGATCGCCCTGCACCTTCATCTAATTGTACGGTGCGATCTGGAAAGACGCGCACAATTCGCCAAAAAAATTTTTTTGGGGCAACAGTACGACAGCTAACACAACGCCGATAGTTGACTTCCATCGTAACACTCCTATGCCTCTCTCATCTAGGAGGATCTGTCATTTAGCATGTGCCCCCTAGCCTCTATCTCCTAGCCTCTATCTCCTAGCTCTAGATCCCCTTACTCATCAGCGGCAGGGCGTTGGAGCGCATCAAGCCGAGCTGAGCCAAATCCGTCTGATTCAGTGCTAGATTCCGATTCGACGGCAGACTCAGGCGCTCCATCAGCTTCATTCGTAGTGCCGAGATCAGCTTCGGGATCACTGGTCTCTGACCCACTACGGTCATCGACTGCTACCGCAGCGTCAGCCCCATGGAGTGGCTCCGACTCTGGGCTATCACCCTCCTCTTCCCGTCTGCGATTAGCCTCTTCCCATTCGTCCTCGGCTAAAGAGGCTGCTTCCAACGCGGCCAAGCGCGCCGCCTTAGAGGTTTTAGCAGGCTTCTTCACCGTAGGTTGCGCAATCTGACGGGGCTCAGCAAGAGCCGCCATTTTTTTGCTTTCAGCCTCAAAGTCATATTTAGCCGAATCTTTGATGTCAATCTTCCAACCCGTTAGGCGTGCGGCTAAACGCACATTTTGACCTTCTTTGCCGATCGCCAAACTGAGTTGATCGTCAGGAACCAAGACATGAGCCTGCATTTCTTCTGGCTGGATCAAAACGACCTGATCCACTCGGGCGGGGCTAAGGGCATTGGCGATATAGGTCGCTGGGTCAGGAGACCAGCGGATGACATCAATTTTTTCACCCCGTAGCTCATTAACCACCGCTTGGATACGAGAGCCACGGGCACCAATGCAAGCTCCCACAGGGTCTACATCCCGTTCTAGGGTGTCTACCGCAATTTTGGTACGGGGGCCAACGGAGCGGGAAGGGGGATTAGCCTCCCGAGCAACAGCCACAATCCGGACAACTTCTTCTTCAATTTCGGGTACTTCGTTGGCAAACAAATCGACCACTAACCCAGCATCAGTACGAGAAACCAAAAGCTGAGGGCCTCGATGCGAACCTTCTGAAACGCGCTTGAGGTAAGTTCTGAACGTGGCATTGGCTCGGTAATTATCGTTGGGAAGCTGATCTTTTTTGAGTAACTCCGCCTCCACTTCCGATTGGCCAAAGCCACTGTTGACCGCCATAATCACAGACTGACGCTCAAACCGCAGCACCCGAGCCTGGAGAATACTCCCTTCTAGTTCCTGAAACTCTTCTTGTACTAGCTTTCGCTGCTGATCCCGGAGCTTTTGCGCTAACACCTGCTTCGTCTGGATAGCCGCCATCCGCCCAAAATCACTTTGGTCAGGGGTGACATCTAGCACCACAGTATCCCCCAGTTGAGCTTCAGGAGCCACTTCTTGAACTTCGTTCAGCGCAATTTCATGGTCAGGGTTGTTAACAGTTGCGACGATGGCTTTCGTCGCTAGAACGCGAAAGCCCTCTTCTTCAGCATCTAACTCAACCTCAAAATTATTGAAGTATTCTTCGTCAAAGTTATCTTCGGGGCGGTTGGTGCGTCGATACCGCTCATACCCCTTGATCAACGCTTCTCGCAGCGCCGCTTGGACAGCAAGTTTTGGCAAGTTACGCTCGCGGCTGATGCTGTCGATCATTTCCTGCAACCCAGATAGCGTAAACATCGACATAGGCGGTACATCATCTCCAAGTAAAAAAAATAAAGGAACCAAGCGCCCTCAAAGGCCATCGTTATGGCTCCCACTGACGCTGAGTTTATTGAGTCGGCTTTGCGAGTCTTGCTACTGAGTCACCGTGAGCGCAGCTAGCAGTCGTACCATTTAGAGCTACCCATTTAGAGCCGCCCGCTTAGAACCGCCCATTTAAAGCCGAAAGTCAAAGCCGTGAATCATTGAGCATCGCTAAGGATCAGGGTGATCATCGAGTTGAACGCTGAGGATCAGTGGACGTGGAATGGCGATCGCCCGTCCTTTAAGGCTGAGATGAACGGCGTCTTCGTCTCGACAGATCAAGTGGCCTGCCCACGTGGTTTTGCTGTTGTAGGATGCTTGAGTCGTCACCACGACCGGAAACCCTTTAAAGGATGCAAATTCGCGATCGCTCGTGAGAGTTTCAGAGATCCCAGGGCTAGATACCTCCAGCACATAGGCTTCGGGGATGAAGTCTGCTTCATCAAGAGCCACATCCAGGGCATGACTCATGCGCGCGCAGTCAACTAATCCAGTATCTTGCCCAGGATTTCGGATATCAACCCGCAACACAGAGGGGCTTTGATTGGTATGAAACGTCGCTCCAGCCACCTCCAACCCCAAAGGGAATGCAACTGATGTCGCTAGCTCTAGGATTTTTGGAATAAGAGGGTGTGTCATAGCAGGTTTGAAATAAAAGCCCAAACTTGGAAAGATTCCCAAAAATTGGAATAAAAAAAAGCGGGCTGACCCCACTTCTGACAGGAATATGTCTGAAGAAACGCAGGGCTTTCCCTCCGTTCTCCTTAATCTTATCGCATGGTCTCCGAATCGGATCATTCCGCCCATAACCTTAATGAACAGACTGATCAGACCATAACCAGAACCGAAGGATTAGAACCGATTGGGAAGCCTGAAAACACCCAACAGAGTGAAGCCATCCACTCTAGGCTGCTCTTAACCTGGAATATAAGGTGTCATAGGTATAGGGTTTGCGATCGCCGCAAAAAACCGTAGCAAAAAAGCTGTGGCAATCCAACCTAAATAGCAACGGGTTTTCATTGCCACGGGTTTAGGGTATGGCTGCCCCTGCCAAAGGCAGGTCGATGGGAATGTCTAGCTATTCCTGCATTTACAGTGCTGCCGTTACACTTGGGCGTTTACAAATTGCCTGAGTTTCTGCGAAGACAGATCCTATTCTGTGTTCAAAGATGCCTAGCCATTGCCTATCGCAATGGCCTACTGATGCAGTTACGAGGCTCAGTTTTCTTTGAATAAAGAAGCGAATCGCCTTAGCTATTAAGCAGGTGAATGGCTGGTATAATTCCCTTGAAATCAGCCCTATATTCCAGAAAAATTGAGGCCGGGTTCTCAAAAGTTCTGGCTTAAATGCTTTTTAGATATTGAGGTATAAGGACGGATAGAGTACATCCCGATGTTGCAAGATAGCCCCCATCCCCTCATCTCTTCTCCTTTTTTGAAAGAAGATGACTACGAAAGTGGGATGTGCCCGAAGGATGAGTCACCCGCTGACCTATTCTTCCCTCAAGGGGATCGCAATTGACGCGATCGCCCACCCAGATTCAAATCCCTGCAATCTACCTGACCTAATCCAGCTCTGCGGTTCAACCAAACTTGTGTTCTAACAGACTTGTTTGCATCGCGGCCAATTGAAGCATAGCAACCAGAGATTTTAGATGATGGCTCTTAGCTCAAGCTTCGTGAGCACAATAGTCTTGTGCAGTGTCGATCAGCTTCACCGATGGTCTATGCACCTATGGTTCAGCTAAGTCTTAGATTTAGCTAAGTCTTAGATTTAGCTAAACCGAAGACTAAGGTGATGCGGCTGAGTTGTTCTTAGCGCTCTAGCCAGCCTCCGAGACAAATCTAGCCGTCTCTTGTAGAACGGTTCAGACTCGCAACCGAGTAGGTCTAAAAGATTACGCTGATCTAAGTCGTGATTTTAAGTAATAGGGTATTGAAGGGTATTAATTGAGACAGCCAAATTACCTGCCCTTGAATTCCTGAATTAGTCGTAACCCTGTGGAGGCGTAGAAACAGCATTGGTTAGCGCGGCAACTATCTGGCTCATCACAAGCAACCATACTCTCCAGAACAGCGTTGAACAGGCACTGAGTTCTGAAGAATATCGATTGCGGCTCATGGCAGAACCCAAGGAGGCGATCGCCTTCTCATCATCTCCATTACCCGATATGTTATCGGGGGTGATGCCCGATGCCCTGGCCGATATTCTTCCCAACACCGTGCCAGATCTCGTTCTTTTAGATACTCAGATCGAAGATCCTCAGACGCATCTCAACGGGTTAACTGTTTGTGCCCACCTCCGACGACAGGCGGGTTGGCAGCAGGTGCCCATGGTGGTGATCTTGGGTAGTGCTGATTTTGCGGCAAAGGAGGAAGCTTTTCGCGTGGGTGCAGTAGATTGTCTGGTGCAACCCCTACATCCAGCCGAGATCAAAGCCCGAGTGCAAGGGTGGTGTGCCTTGCGCGGTCTAGAGTCGCAGGCAGAAACCCAACAGCAGCGCATTCAACAGGTCGATCAATCACTACGGCTGATGCTGCAAGCGTTATCCCACGATTTGCGAAACCCAGTCTTGGGGATGCAGATGGTGTTTCGGAACCTACTCACTTGTACCTGCACCCATCCAGCGACCGTAGATACTGATGTGATTGGGTTGCCCCGCAATTTTGTGGAGCGCATGGTCGAAGGGAGCGATCGCCATCTTCGCCTCATTGATGCCCTGATGGATGTCCATGCTGACATGACCCGCCCCCTATCGTTGAATTACGAATCGGTAGAACCCAGTCAACTCATTCCTGCGCTCATGCGAGACATGATGCCCCAAGTGCAAAAAAATCGGGCAACGCTCCACTACGATATTCCTCCGGATCTGCCACTTTTAGAAGTTGATCCGCTACAACTTGGGCGTGTCTTCCGGCACCTCATTGAAAATGCAATCAACCACAACCCCCCCGGCGTTCATTTAGACATTACTGCGATGGCCACCGACGAGGCGATCTGGTTTACGGTACAAGATAACGGAGTGGGGATCGCTCCTGATACCAATGATCATCTGTTTCGGCTTTGCCAGCGAGGGAGCGAGGCTCGCCATACCCATGGGCTAGGGCTGGGATTATACCTTTGCCAACGTATTATTGAGACCCATGGAGGAAAAATCTGTGCGACAAACTGCCCCGAGGGCGGCGCACGGTTTAGATTTATGCTCCCCAAACAGGCCGCGAAGGTTTGGGCTGCAAACTCCTACAATTCAACCCAACCCGCATCGTTAGGCTAGCGGCATCAGGGATCTGCAGGTTCATGGTGTGCCCAGTGGTCAGGTTTCGACTGCGCTCAACCTTTCGTGATCGAGGGCTGAGCGGAGTCGTTCGCGTAGCGTCTCCCGCAGGGAGAAAGTCCAATCAGCGGGTACGTTATTTTCTGGGGAGTTCCTAAGCACCGATCCCCGTAAGCACCGATTACCTTAAACACCGATCGCAATGGCCACAGCGCCAGTCCGCCGCCGTCTCCCGAAAACCAAAGCCATGAAGTAAGCTTTGCCATCGACAATCACGGCCATGGAGATACCCATGGATCGAGGCACTGGCTCCCTTCTTCCCAGTTTTTTGATCCCTGATTTTGCCAGATTTAGCACCAGACCCAGCACCTAGGGCACTGCCCTGAATCCGGTAGTGAAAGGGGTCAATCCATTGCAACTGGCCTTGGCTGTGGAGCAGGGAAAGCGCGATCGCCCCATCCTTAAACTGCCGAGAAACGGTGGCCACTTCCCCGGTCTGAGGTAGTTTTTGGATCAGACGTTGAGCGCTATGTTGGAGCGATCGCGCCCGGTTCTCAAAAAACGCTTGGCGATCCTTATCCTCTGGGTTGAGCCAGCCTGTTGGCTCACTCACCAAGGTCAAAGCCTCCGCAGGCAAGCCATCGCGCCCTGCCCGCCCGACCTCCTGCACATATTCTGACAACAAGGCTGGGGCGTGAAAATGAATCACCCAGCGCACATTGGCCTTGTTGATCCCCATCCCAAAAGCCGATGTCGCTAGGACGAACAAAAGCTTCCCAGCCAGCCAATCTGCTTCAATTTGGCGGCGCTGCTGCGGACTCAGCCCCGCATGGTAAGCCGCACACCGCAATCCTTTAGAGGCCAGCCATTCTGCTAGCTCTTCGCTGTCGCGGCGCGTGCGGACATACACCAAACCACTGCTATTAGGCCGTTTTTGGATGAACCGGAGCAGTGATTGGCGGCGACCTCGGGGCGTCCAGACTAACATCACCCCTAGGTGTAGATTGGCGCGATAGGGATTGATCAAAAAAAGCTGGGGCTGCTGCAATTGCAATACAGTACGGATGATCCGCTGCGCTTGGGGATCAGCCGTCGCCGTAAAAGCTGCGATCGCCATCTGAGTGCCCGGTGGCTTGTGCTGGAGCAATGCCGGACGCACCGCTCCCAAGCGCCGATAGGCTGGGCGAAAGGTGTCACCCCATTGCACCAAGCAATGGGCTTCGTCTAAAATCAACCCGGCGATCGCCAAGGTTGGCTCACACAACTTCTCCCACACCGCAGGAGTCAGCAACGTTTCAGGGGATAGATACAGCAGCCGCAACTGATGTAAATTTTGCAAAACTTGGCGGCGTTGGTGAGCCGGGATCTCGCTATGTAGCAAAGCCGCCGGCAATTGGCGCGATCGCAATTCTTGCACCTGGTTTTCCATGAGCGCCACAAGGGGCGACACCACCAGGGTTAATCCTTGTTGCAGCAGGGCAGGCAACTGAAAGCAAATCGACTTACCACCTCCGGTGGGCATGATCACCAGAGCATCTTGCATTGCTAGCAAACTGCGCACAATTTCCCCCTGAGGAGGGCGAAAATCGTCATAGCCCCAAATTTTCTGAAAAGCCGCCCGTACAGCCTGCCAATCCTGCGTTTCGGTGTGATGCATACCCCAAGAACCTAAACCCCAATGGATAGTCCTAGGGTTCCCAGGGCGATCGCCCAATCAACATCTGGCGTTACTGAATCAGGGGATAACCCTTTAGTTAAAATCCCTGAAAACGCATTCAAACCTTTGCAGAATCATCCTGCTATTCAGCGCCGCCCAACATCGCTACGGCTAAGGATCTCGCCGGAGTCAACCCCCAGCCACGGCAAAGCGATCTACCGCTGCTGCCGTGCCCGATAAACCCAAAATTGCTGGAAGGCACCCACCGTGCTCACTTCATAGGCTGGCAACATGCCCGCAGGCACAAAGGAACGAACATCGTCGGGCAATAAATCCTCTGGTCGTAGATTAGTATGGTAGTGATTCAGCACCACAAAATCTCGGCGTTCCGTATTTTCGGCAATACTTTCTGCCAGTTGGGGGCGACGTTCTTCTACCAAATCCACACATTGCCCCTGGAGATCACGGCCAAAAAAATTGGGCAAGTCTGCGCAAAAACTCTCACTGAGGTAGATCACGAGCTGATCGGTGGCATAGGTGTTAAATTGCTCTGGCGTTGGCTTAGTCAGTGCCATCCCCGCTCCAATTGCACCGAGGGCGATCGCCCCTCCCAAAAACAGCCCCTTCCAAAGTCCCATCCATTTATCCCTTGCCCTACGGCTATCAATACCTCAACCTGCCTTCAGAATATCAGCGAACTTCTCCCCCCAATGCCTTAGATTAAACTAGCTCACAGGGAAACTCTAGTGCTATAATCACTAATGCGCGGCGAGCGTAGCCAAGTGGTTAAGGCAGCGGGTTGTGGTCCCGCCATTCGTGGGTTCAATTCCCATCGTTCGCCCTTCTAATACTCAAAATACTGATTTAGAGCGCTCTACTTAGATGTGGAGCGCTCTTTTTTTTGAGGAGAACGGCTGAGTTCTCATAAGGCTGCAAAGGTTGCATTTCTACAAGGATTCTTTTTCCTAGAATTAATTCCGCTCCGCTCTCCGCTGCCTAGTCAGTGCGCAATAGCTAGATTTTGGATAGAGCCTCCCATCCCGATCTTACCTAAACGGCAATGGGTAGGCTACGGGATATCTTTCGGTACCACGTAGCTCACCCATTGAATGATTCGCCAATTTTAGACCGTTACCAGTTTTAGACCGTTAACGTGAAATAGCCCTTTACCCTCCAAGCAATTGGTAGAAGCCGTTTTTTAACTGTCAGACTGTAGCGCCTGAACTTGCAAAAAAGTCATCATCTGCTCTAGACCTCGCTGAATTCGACGGGTAACCGTCATCGGGCTAACCCCAATTCGCTCTGCCACTTCTTTGCGGGATAGCTCATTAAAAAACACAAACTCAACCGCTGCCCGAGTTTTATCTTCTAACTGATTTAGGGCACGCTGTAACTGCTGACGGTCTTCTTCTAGCCGTTGCAAGGTGAGGTAATGCTGATCAGGAAGGGTTTCGCCCAATGTCACACTAGACTCCATCTGTTGCACCGTGGCATCCAAGCTGAGGGGCAGGCGATTTTTAACCGCTACCTTCACTTCTTGCCACTCGTCTAGGGAGATACCGAGCGCCGCTGAAAGTTCGCGTTCGCTAGGCTGCCGCCCTAAGTCGCGGGTCAGATCCATCCGTAGGCGAGTGCCTTCTTTCTGGAGATCTTGCCAACGGCGGGGTACCTTGAGGGCGCTGCCACGATCGCGCAAAAAGTGCAACATTTCTCCCCGAATATAGGGAACGGCAAAAGAGCTAAAGGCACAGCCTTGGCTAGGGTTAAAGCGTTCAATCGCACGGATTAAACCCATGTAGCCAATTTGCTCCAAGTCTTCGTAAGGCTCAGCACATTGGTGGCTCACGCGATGAGCAACTTTGCGAACCAAACCAGCATTAATTTGAACCAATTGATTCCGAGTTTTGTGCGAGCGGGTGCGCTGATATTCCATCAGCAGTTCCATGCTGCGAGACCGAAGGGAGGATGAAGTGGCCGTCATCTGGGGAATACCTTAGGGGTCGATTTAGGCTAATTGTGTGGGGATGAGCGGTTCCGTACCATCGTATATTTCAGGGGAATATGGGGTGATACCCCTAGGGGGATCAGCAGAATTACGCAATCCTTCGTAAAAGCCTATGAAGCCTTTCTTCAGAATGCCTGATACACAGTCTTTTGCAGTTTTTGGCAGGCTATGAAGATCTCTGAAAAGATAGTATAGCTTCATCAAATCAACATTAAATACCGGCACTGGGGCAAAGCGACGGTCGCCTAGTTTTACTCAAACAAGAACTTCATGTTCGCTGAGGTTTCTATCAGAAATAGAGGGAAAAACTAGATTTTACAATCCAGTCATGCGAATCAGAGGATTCGTTCCTTGCCCCAGCCTCCTCAACCGTGCGCCTAGGGTTGTAGATTATGCCGTAGGCTACAGAACATAAGGCTACAGAACATAAGGCTACAGAGCATAAAGTTCTTTGAGGATGTCTCGAACCGCATTTATGAAAACTGTACCGATGAAAACCGCATTTATAGCTGTAGCCATGATCCATAGGACACTTACCTGTCATTTCCGCGCAGGCGGGAATCCATCTTGAGCGTCGGGCAACCCATGGATTCCCGTTTTCAC
>Ga0105044_10004415_pt1 | contig 19329 bp, 16 predicted proteins | sample MAT01_FD_78092 | JGI IMG/M metagenome (GOLD analysis project Ga0105044, IMG submission 78092) | Freshwater microbial communities from Lake Fryxell liftoff mats and glacier meltwater in Antarctica - MAT-01 | ecosystem: Environmental > Aquatic > Freshwater > Ice > Liftoff microbial mat | place...
AACGTCCCGTAGAACGTCAACACGGCATCGGCAGTTTCTCGACTTGCCTTTGAGAGCAAATTAGGATTGCCAGGAACATTGGGTGACCTCCAAAAACTGTCGCACACTGGACCGTTAATCCAGGCTTCGAAGGGCTCTGAAAACATGGGTTCTGCATCCCACACCAATGACCATGCTTTGCAATAGTAAAGAAGATTTTGTAAAGCGTAGCGATCGAGATCGGGTCGACGCTCCTTCAGGTAGGTTGCTACGTCACGCACCGTTGCGCGTGGGCTCTGGGTTCCGCTGTTCATGCGCCTCCGACACGTTACTCTAGTGCCAACTGGCAACGTCCGCAAAAATCCCCCGCAAATATCCTTCGGTTTGGCCGGCAAATCCGGCGATCCGGGAGCTTTCGCCCGAGGGCGAGTAGGGTCCGCGGAGGCTAGCAGCACCTAATCACGGACACCGTCGCCTGACTTCCGCAGCATGTGCCCCGTTCGGAAACTCGCTGAGGTAGCGAGCTCGAACCCTTCGACACTGCACCAGGTCGCCGGATTGTTCGTAGGCCGCGACGAGCTGAGCCAGCGCATCCGGTTGCAGCGGGGAGTTGGGGTCCGTCTTCACGGCCTGCTCAAGTGCTCGCGCAGCAGCGTGCGGCTGGTCCCCTTCGCGCAGACGCAATCGCCCGAGTTCAAGTGCGGCGACTCGCGAATACTCGTCGTTAGGATAACGGCTCAAGAGTTCACCGTAGAGTTGCATGGCGCGACGGGTATCTCCCTGGCGACGGATAGCGGTGGCCTTCTCGAACAGCACTTTGGCTTCCGAGCGCGGCTCTGGCGGTGCATCGCTCGGTCCGCGAAGCGGTGCCAGGCGTCGCACTTCCTCGGTCGTAACTCCAGTTTCGCCTGGCTGCACGCTCGCAGCAGCAGGTTTCGTTCGTAGAGTATTTCCGGACCAGCGTGCACCCGCGGTGAGCCGAGCGATCCGATCACCGCTCAGTCGCTCGACGACGTCCACCACTCCGCGCTCCACCGAAACCTCGACATGCCCCGAACGTTCCCCTTTGCCGTGCGCTGGCTCAACGCGGACGGTGAAGTGTGTTCCCCGAACCTGCACCTCGATATCACCTGCAACCACCGCAAATTGCCGTTCGGGTCGGTGTGCTACTTCAAAGGTTGCGCTTCCGGAGGGCAAGGCGACACGCAGCTCGGTCGGCGTTGCGGTGAGCACATTTAGCTGCGAAAGCGGTTCAACTGAGGCTTCCGACCCATCGCTTAAGCGGACGGTAACCGCTTCATTGCGTGCTTCCACGATCGCCCCTGTCCCAACCTCTGTGGGTCGGCCTCCGACAAAAATAGTGAGCGCTGCGGCGACCGCTACCACACCTCCGCCGATCAGTGCATAGAACCCACGGCTTCGACGCTGTTTGCGTCCCTTGATCCGCGCCGCTACGCCCTCCCACGCCGCTTCGCGGTCTGTTTCAGAAATGGGTTCGAGTAAGATATAATCGGCAGGTTTCATGGCTTATCTCCCGCGCGCTTGGCGGTTCAGTTCGTCTTTGAATTCGACTTCTGCGGAGGCAAGGTGGCGTTTAACTGTGGAGAGGCTGAGTGCCAGAGCTTCTGCGACCTCAGCATTAGTGAGGCCTTCAATTCTACTTAGTTCGAGGATTATTCTTGAGTCCACTTTGAGTGCTCGAAAGGCTCGGTAGGTCGCGATGAGTTCCGCCCCAACATCCGGGGGAGCTTCCCTTGATACCGCGATGTCCAGCTGGCTCTCTTCGGTACCAGCCAATCCCAGGCGCCGTGCGAGCCCACGCCGCCTCAGCCGGTTGCGCACGACACGCACCGCTATCCCCCTGAGCCATCCCGAAAATGCCTCAGGAGTGCGCAAGCTCCCGATCGATTCCATGGCCTGCACGAAGGTGTCTTGCACCAGATCCTCCAGCTCGCCGTCGTAAGGCACCAACCGAAAGATCAGGGCGCGCGTGCCAGCGAAATGCCGCCGGAACAGCTGAGCTCGAGCGGCCTCGTCCCCCTCTTGTGCTCGCTTGACGAGCTCAACACCGGTCGGCCCATCCGGTGCAGGTCGGACGGGACTGACAAAGCGAAGGACTTTTGCAACCACAAGAACCTTTAAGCCAGATTAGTACCTTGGAACCCCGCATCGGGGTCATCGTGCGCGTTGGGGGCACGGAGCCCCATGGTCAGAAGGGGATCTGCTGCCTAGCATCCCGCTGTGACGCGGCTGAATAGACGCCTATGGGTGCTCGGGAGCCTGGGATTGCTCAGCTGCAAGCGCAGCTTTCGGGTGGGGGAATTTGTGTTGGTGGATTGGGAGGGCGCGGCCTATCCAGCCTACATCATTGAGGTCAAGGGAAATGGCCGGCTACGAGTTCACTACGATGGCTATGAGTCGCGTTGGGACCAAGACGTCGGCCCCGAGCGCATCCTTGGTCTCGCCAAACAGCCGTTGGTCCGGCCGCCACCGCCCGAAAAGGTCCGTCGGCTTGAAGGAAACAAGGCTGCCATCGGGGTAGCCTCCTCAAGCCCGCCCGCGCCCTACCGAGTTGGCGATCACGTGCGCGTCAAGTGGCGGGGCTCCATCTACGCCGCGCAGATCGTTACCGTGATCTCCAATGACCGCTTCCTGGTGCACTATGAAGGCCACGAAAACGCCTGGGATGAGCCGATCGGGCTCGAACGCATTGTGGCTCGGCGTCCTTGAAATCGCTTCGGGCTTGGCAGCTCGGGGGGCTCGAGTGTTAATATGTTGGCATGACGGACAACACATCGTCCAACCTGGCGTTGAATTTGAAGCGGCTGCGGGAGGTCCGAGGCCTGAGCCAGCAGGCGCTGGCCGACCTTTCGGGCGTACCCCGGCCCACCGTTGCGCATCTCGAATCCGGGAACGCCAATCCAACGGTATTGGTTCTCCTGCGTGTCTGCCATTCACTTTCAGTTTCGATGGATCAGCTGGTGGAGCAGCCAGGTTCGGGTGTGCGTTTCTACGCCAAGCAGAGTCTTCCCAAGCGTGCGCGCCAAGGAGCGCAGGTGTCCCAGATCATGGTCGATCCCCCGCTCGGACACAGCATGGAACGCTTCGAATTCGCGCCGAAGGCGCGTTACTCCGTGCCGGCGCAGGGTAGCGGCGGAAGGCGCTATCTTGCGTGCGAGGAGGGTGAATTGGAGCTCGACGTCGAAGGCACATCCTACCGGCTGGGCGCCGGGGATGTCGTCACATTGCGCGGGGAGAGTGGCCATGAGTACAAAAATTCTGGAAAGAAGCCTGCAGTTGCCTACTGCTTCACGGTTCCGATAGCTAGCTGACCGCAACCTGTTCCAGATCCAGCGCTGGCGTTTCGGTACCCACTTCCGCGGACCGCGCAAGATGCGCCTCAAGCCACTCGATCAGCCTACTCGTGCCTTCTCGCCCGATTGCTGAGCAAGGAATGGCTTTGAGCTCGCGTTCAATCGCCTCCTTCGTTTCAGCATCCACCCGATCGATCTTGTTGAAGACAATCAGGCGGGGAAGCTCATCGAGCTTGAGCTCTGAAAGCAGCTCTTCGGTGGTGCGGAGGCGTTGTTCGAGCTCAGGATCGGACGCATCCACGACCTCGAGCAGCAGATCCGCGTCGGCTGTTTCTTCGAAGGTCGAGCGAAACGCCGCGAAGAGATCTTTGGGCATGTCCCGAATGAAGCCCACCGTATCGGTCAACACCAGCGAACGCCCGCTCGGCAAACGCAGGCGCCGCGCCCGCGTTTCCAAGGTCGCAAACAGCTTATCCTCCGCCAAGACTCCGGCTTGGGTCAGCGTGTTCAAGAGCGTGCTCTTTCCGGCATTGGTGTAGCCAACAATTGCGACTACGGGCAACACGCCAGCGCTCCGTTTGCGACGGCGTTCGGAGCGTTGCCGCGAGAGTGTTCGGAGCTCTCGCTCCAAGCGATCGATGCGTTCGCGTGCTCGACGGCGCCCCACTTCAAGCTTCGTTTCGCCGGGGCCACGCCCACCAATGCCGCCGGTGAGCCGACTCAAAGCATCATCCTTGGTGCCCAACTTCGGCAGACTGTATTTCAACTGCGCCAATTCAACCTGAGCCTTGCCGTCTCGGGACTCCGCGCGTTGCGCAAAGATATCCAAAATCAGCTGAGTACGGTCGATCACGCGCAGATCTGTCTTACTCGCAATTGAGCTCACCTGCGTTGGGCTCAGGTTACAGTCAAAAATGAGCGTCTCCACATCCAGCTCGATCGCTCGCATCACCACCTGCTCCAGGCGGCCGCGCCCCAGCACGAATCTTGGGTCGACGGCATCTCGGATCTGTTGGATCTTTTCGATAACATCCACGCCGGCTGTGCGGGCGAGGCTTTCAAGCTCACTCAAGCGTGATTCTGCGCGGCGTGCTGCATCTCGATTTTTCTTTTCGCCGACGTGAATCAACATGGCGCGACCGTCTTTGCTGTGGGTCGAGCGGGTGCGGGCTTTGTGGCGAAATTCCTCTTCGAGCGCCGCGATCAGCTGGGCGAAATTGGGGGAGGCATGGCCGTAGGGAAAAGGCCCTTCCACCTGATAGCTCGGCTCAGACGCTTCAGGGCCGCCCGGGGTGTTGTAGGCCCAAGTGACACTGCGGGGTTCGCCCTCAGGATTCAATAAGATGGCGGCCACCAGATCGAGTCGCAGGCGAGTCAGATCCGTCAGATCGTCACGGGTCAACGGCTCGTTGTAAAGATGCGTGTGCACCAAACGCAGCGCTCGAAAGCGACCATCTGCCGCGCGCAGGCGCCCGATATCCGGGAGCATGATGCCGGTTGCATTGCCGACCACCACGTAATCCACCTGGCCCGAACGGTGAACCAGCGCTCCCACTTGGCGCTTCGACTCGCGCGAAGCTTCGGCCAGCGAACGAGCCAACTCGGGAGTGAAGATGCTATCGGAAGGGACTCGGCGGCGGTAAACGCGTTCGAGCGCTTTGAGGGCACGAGGCGCCAAGCCACTGGTATTTCCGTAGATTTCCGTCATATCTCGCCTAAGCGCGCGCCCTACGCTAGCACATCCGGGAAATGGCGCTCCTAACTCCTTTGCCTGAGCTCGCTGCGGCGGACCTCTTAGTGGCCTACGGGCTGGTGCTCGATCACATCGAACCCCTGACGCTGGGCTCGGTGAATTCAAACTTTCGGCTGCGAACGCGCGATGGGGCCGTGTTTTTTGCTCGCATTTATGAAGAGCAAGGCGAAAGAGGGGCCGAGCTCGAAATCGCTTTGCTAGATGCGCTGCTGCAGGCGGGGTTGCCGGTGGCACGGGCGCTCTCTCAGTCGAACGGCCAGCGCGTGCTCATCTATCAAGGCAAGCCGTTCGTTGTGTTTCCTTGGGTCGCGGGAACGATAACCTGTCAGCGTCTCGTGAATCGTGCTCGCGCTAACGCGATTGGACAGGCGCTGGCTCGTTTGCACCTAGCAACGCCGACGTTGCCTGTGCTCGGTGCCGGGCGATTCGGGATCCCTCAGGTTTTTGAGCGCCTAGATCTGGCGCTCACGCAGGGTGGACGTGCTTGGCTGCCTGTGGTCGATGAGATCCGAACGAAGCTTCGCTACTACGAAGCCTTGCGTGACCCAGCCCTGCCCAAAGGCGTCATTCACGGTGATCTGTTTCGCGATAATGTACTCTGGGATGGCGATCAGTTGGCGGTTTTACTGGACTTCGAGAGCGCTAGCACGGGCGTCTTCATGTACGATCTGATGGTGACTCTGTTGGCCTGGTGTTACGGGGAGCAGCTCGACTTAGAGCTCGCTCAGGCCATGGTCGGAGGCTACCAATCGGTACGTGCTATCACGCCCGCCGAGCGCGTTGGTGCGTTGGCGGAGGGTGCCATCGCTTGCCTGCGCTTTGCGACCACGCGAATCACTGATTTCGCGCTGCGAGTGCGCCCAGGAGAAACGCCCGGCCGAGATTACCGTCGATTCCTCGGGCGCCTGCGGGAACTCGAAGCGGGTGCACTCGGAGTGGTTCTGGGCTGAGGCGGCTCCGCACACTTGAAACTTGCTGGGCAAGGTGGCACGCCTCCGGGCGGAATTCCAAAGGAGAAACACATGAGTCAGGCTCGCGGTGGCAGGTTACCCGAACAAATCAGTCTCGCGATGGCGGAGCTCAACACGAGTGTTCAGATCGATAAGGCGCTCTGGAGGCAGGACATTCGAGGCTCCGAAGCACACGCTGAGGGTTTGCTGCGTGCCGGGGTGTTAAGTGGCGAGGAGGCGGCACATCTTTTGGGCGCGCTCAGGCAAGTTCGCGCTGAAATTGAAGCTGGCAGCTTCCGTTGGGATGACGCGAAGGAAGATGTTCACATGAACATCGAGTCCCGCGTGACCGAGATTTGCGGGGCTGTGGGCGGGAAGCTTCACACCGGGCGCTCGCGAAACGATCAAGTCGCTACTGATTTGAGGCTTTGGACACGCGACAAGATCGACGAAACGGTGCTGGCGATCGGCGCTCTGGCGCAGGTACTCCTCGGGCGAGCCACAGCGGAGATCGAGACGCTGATGCCGGCTTATACGCACCTTCAGCCCGGGCAGCCGAGTCGGCTTTCGCACCATCTGATGGCGTGGCAGGAGCTCCTGCGACGAGACGCCACACGCCTTCTCGATGCGCGGCGGCGCCTGAATGAGTGCCCCTTGGGCGCGGGTGCCGTCGCAGGCACAGGTTTTCCTCTTGATCGAGCTTGGGTCGCTGAAAGGCTTGGCTTTGATCACCCGACGCGCAATTCGGTGGATGCTACAGGAAGCCGGGATTTTCTGATGGAAGTGGCTTCCGGCTTGGCCATCACGAACATTCACCTGTCGCGCATCGGCGAAGAAGTCGTGCTGTGGTCGACTCAGGAGTTCGGATTCATGAGCCTGAGTGACGAGTTTTCCACGAGTTCGTCGATGATGCCGCAGAAGAAGAACCCCGACGTCGCGGAGCTGGCACGTGGCAAAGCCGCGCGTGCAGTGGGCGCAGCAACGGCGCTTCTGGTTTTAGAAAAGAGCTTGTGCTTTGGCTATGGTCGTGACCTGCAGGAAGACAAACGCCCCATATTTGATGCGTTTGAGGGCGCGCTCGTCACACTCCGAGCGTTAACCGGCGCCTTAGATACCGCAACCTTCCATCGCGCGAAGTTAGCGAAGGCACTCACACGTGGGCACCTATGTGCAACCGATCTCGCGGATGCATTGGCGCGGCGTGGCGTGCCTTTCCGAGAGGCGCACCACGTCGTGGGTGGGCTCGTTCGTGAAGCAGAATTACGTGGTGTTCAGTTGGGTGAGCTGGATGAAGCGACGCTGAAGGCCGCACATCCCTTGCTGGTCGGTGAGGAAATCGCTTCCGCCTTGGATCCGGTACAGGCGGTTGAGCGCCGTTCGCTCATCGGGGGCCCTGCGCGTCCGACAGTGCTTTCAGCCATTCACGAAGCCGAACAATTTTGGGCAACACTGCCCGGCTTTGCATGATTTGTCGGCAGGAGAAGCCCGAGCCTGCCTGTCGGCTTTTCGGCCAGCCCGCGAAAACGCTGAAACGGACCCGCGCTCAAGATGCGGGTCGGAGCCTGGCGTCCTTAGGTGTTGGCGGGAATGTGCCGTCCATCGGGATTGGGCCGCATGTGCGACGATGAAGGTTAGGCTACGGCGCTTGCAATTCCAGAGTTGTTAAGGTGCCATGGTGAGAGTGCCAGGATGAGGGAAGTGACAGGAGACCGCTATGCAGCTTGATTTCGTGACACGCGAAGTGACCATCAAGCTGGTTTATTACGGGCCCGCGCTCAGCGGGAAGACAACGAACCTCCAGATGCTGCACAAGGCGGCCGCAGCGGACAGTGCGGGGCGCCTGATGACGCTTGAAACCCGGGATGATCGGACGCTCTTCTTCGATTTGCTCCCGCTCACTTTTCGTCAAGACAAGGGGCTGGCAGTTCGACTCAAGATCTTCACCGTGCCAGGGCAGGTCATTCACGCCTCCACGCGGCGGCTGGTCGTTCAGGGAGCGGATGGCGTTGCATTCATCGCTGATTCTCAGCTGGCGGAGACGGAGCACAACGCTGAATCTTTTCTAGATCTCAAGCAGAATTTGAAAGACAGTGGCATCGCGCTCAAGAATTTGCCAATTATCATTCAGTTCAACAAGCGCGATTTGCCGGATATCAGGAGCGATACCGAGATTGCTGAGCTCGCCGCGCAGGGCCAAGAGCCCGTGTACCTGGCAACCGCAACGCGGCTCGACGGTGTCGTAGAAAGCTTTATCGGGCTTTTGCATTTGGTGCTGAAGAGCCTGGATAACGAGCACAAGCTGGAAGAGAAATTCAACTTCAATCGTTCCGCATTCTTGTTGCAAGTCGCCCAAAAGCTCGGGAAAAATGTGCCGCTCGCCGCGCTGCTCAAGGCTCGAGTCGGTTCGAATATCGGCAAGGCAGGAGCGTGATGGAAGCGCCGCCCTCACAGCCGTTGCGCTCGCTCAATGAGCTCACGCTTCGCGATGGGTACTCCCTCGAAGATCTCGTCGATCGCACGGTCCTCGGTGAAATGATTCGTAGCTTCTACGACTTGTTTCGCTTGCCTCTCAGAATTTACAGTGCTTCAGGGCAGCTGCTCGCGGATGCGACAGAGCAGCATCCTTTCTACGCTTATTTGAACGAATTCAAGGCCACTCGGGAGGCTGTTCAGGGCACGGTAGACGGAATCAAACAGATCAACCCTGCCGAAACGGGAGAGTTGACCTTCCCTTGCGTATCGGGAGCGGTCTATCGCATTGTGAGTATCACCTACGATACCCGTGCGATGGGTCGAATGGTGATCGGCCCGTTTGTTCCGGCAGGCGTTTTGGAAGTCAGCCCGGAGCTTCGAGAACGTGCGGCAGGGCTCGATCCTGTGAAGCTGCAAGCGCTTTTCTCCCAGATGCCGCGCGTGCGCGAAGAAACGGTTTCGCAGATAGCTCGCCACCTGTGCAAATCGCTCGATCTCATCTTGTTCTCAGGCCATCGCGCCTTGCTTTCTTCGAACATGCACCTAGCGAGCGTGCGCGAAAGCTATAAGGAATTGGAGAGCAAGAACGCGAAGCTCCAAGAAGCCTATGATCGGCTGAAGGAGTTGGATCGATTGAAGAGCAACTTCCTGGCAACCGTTTCGCACGAATTACGCACGCCGCTCACCTCCATCATCGGGTACAGCGAGATGCTTTCCGAGGGTATCGCGGGGGACCTCACCGAGGAGCAGCGCGACTTCGTGCGCACCATTTACGAGAAAGGCGAGCAGCTGCTCCAGCTGATCAAAGGCTTACTCGATCTATCGAAGCTCGAGAGCGGTACCATGAGCCTGAAGAAGGCGTACTCGCCGGTGGGACCCCTGGTTCGAGATATCGCCCAGACGGTGGCGCCGACGGCTCGCAAGAAGAACGTCGGTATCCGTGTGCACGTGGAAGCGGGCATCCCCGAGATGTGGGCTGATACGGCTCGCTTGCGCCAGGTTTTTCTGAATGTTGTCGATAACGCCATCAAGTTCACTCCGGAAGGTGGTACGGTCACGCTGAGCGCCAGGATCACGACACTTGATGCGAGCCCTGAAGATGTGGGCGGCTTGGTGCTGATGGCACGCCGTCAGGCCATCGAATTCCGAATCGCAGACTCTGGCATTGGCATTCCAGATCCAGAGAAGGGGCGCGTTTTTGACGCTTTTTATCAGGTTGATTCGAGCTCCACCCGCGAACAGGGCGGCACGGGCCTCGGGCTTTCGATCGTTAGAAGGTTGGTGGAGAGTCACAATGGTCGCGTGACCATTGAAGACAATCAGCCAAACGGCGCAGTCTTCGTGGTGGTGATCCCCTGTCGTCGTGCAACGATGGCCTAGCGCCTGCGCTTTGGTTTTTGGGAGGGGATTTCGCGGAGTGCTCGGCCGCGCTAGCGTTCCTTGGGTGAAGCCGCTCTCAGAGTTTGAAGCGATCGGCCTGATTGGCCGACTCGCGTTGCGTACGCATCAAACCCTAAGCGGAAGGACCAGCAGTCACGTTGAATTAGGGATCGGGGATGACGCAGCCCTCTTGCGGATAGGAAAGGAACGCCTCTTGGTGAGTGTTGATGCGTGTGTCGAAGGGGTTCATTTCGAGCGTGAGCTCATTGGGTTTTCCGATCTTGGGTTCAAAGCGACCCAAGCTGCACTGAGTGATCTTGCCTCGATGGGTGCGAGTCCTCTTGGATTAACGTCTGCACTCACGTTGCCCGCCGGCTTTTCGCGAACAGAGCTCCTCCAGCTGACGCGTGGTCAGTTGGCAGCGGTGAAGCTCGCAAAATGCCCGATGATCGGGGGTAATATTGCTCGTTCTCCCCAGCTATCTCTGACCACCACCGTGCTTGGCAGAGCTGAGAATCCTGTGCTTCGCTCCGGAGCGCACCCCGGGGACGAAGTTTGGCTGATTGGACCAGTCGGATTGGCAGCGTTGGGGTTGGCGTTGCTGCGTTCCCGCGAACAACCGCGCTTGGCAAGAGGTTCCACGCCACACCAGCGGTTAGGGTTTAGTGCATTCGAACGGACGTGCGTTCAAAGCTGGCGCCGCCCAATCGCCAGGTTGTCCGAGGGCTACAAGTTGGCGGCTCGCGCTCATTCGCTGATTGATGTGTCGGATGGCCTCGCTCAGGATCTCGGGCATATCGCGCAGGCGAGCCAGGTGAAGATCATCGTTGACGCCGCTCAAATCAAGTTGGGCTGGCCGCCAGCGTTTGCGCGGACCTGCGAGAAACTCAGCTTGGCACCACTCGAGCTTTGCCTCACCGGTGGCGAGGACTACGCTCTGATCGCCACTGGTTCTCGCTCAAAACGCCCGACATTTGCTCGTTCGATTGGCGTTGTCGAGCGTGGCAAAGGGACCTGGCTTCAGACCGAAGGCAAAAAGCCGCGCCGCCTGAGCCAAGGCGGCTTTGATCACTTGCGCATGAGCTAGCTCGTTCTGGGAGCGCTGAGTTTTCTAGGCGTGGCCGAAGGACACACCTAGGCAGCGCGACCTTACTGGCAGGCTGCCGGGATTCCGGCACCTTTGAGCGCAGCCTGGACCGCGGCGACGATGCTTTGCTTCTGCTGCCCCTGGGCAACCAAGGAATCACACAAGCCAGCGGCCTGCAGCATGTATCCGTTGTTCGGAGGTGGGGCGCTGGCAGCGTTCTGCTTGAGTGCAGAACAGCACTTCTTCAGGCTGGGCCCAGCCACGCCGGTTCCCTTCTTCACTTCAGGTGCAGCAGCATCCGGCTCTACGATAGCCTCAGGCTCGGGTGCCAGCTCAAGCGGAGGAGGCGGCGCCGCGACGGGAGCGGCAGAGGGCAACGGGGGCGGTGGCTCTTCCTTCTTACAACCTGCCGTAGACATGGCGGCTAACGCGCCCAGCCCCAACAACGTGAAAGCGAACTTCAAACCCAAACGCGCACTCTGTCGATTCATCGCAACCATCCTTCTCGGTCTCACAGGTCGGCCTCTCAGGGCACGACACCCAGCTGTTCTCTTTACTACCCCCAGGCTTTTATGCCCAGGGGCAGCTTCCGCAATCCCCGAGTTTAGCTACAGCCCATCGAATTGCCGCAGTTCAGGCACTTATAGCAGGCGCCATTTCGCACGGTGATGTGACCACAACCATCGCACACCGGCGCATCGCCCATCATTTCCTCAAGCTGCGCATCGAGTGAACCGTGAGCGCCGCCGCTGCTTCCAAGCTCAAGCCTGGCCGGCTCTGCAGGCGCCTGGGCCTGCACGAGATTCTTATCCGTGGGATCTTCAATCTGAAGTGGCTCATCGGCCGGCTTGATCTGGGCAAAATCATAGCGCTTGAGGTACTCAACGCCGAGCACGCGGAAGATGTAATCGACAATTGAAGTTGAGAATTTGATGTTGGGGTGGCCCGTGACAACACCGTGCGGTTCAAAGCGCGTGAAGGTGAACTGCTCGACGAACTGTTCAAGCGGCACTCCATATTGCAGGCCCACCGACACCGACATGGCAAAACAATTCATGAGCGAGCGGAAGGCAGCTCCCTCCTTGTGCATATCGATGAAGATCTCACCCAAGGAGCCATCCTCATACTCGCCTGTGCGCAAAAATACTTTGTGCCCACCGACCTGCGCCTCCTGAGTGAAACCGCGGCGCTTCTTAGGCAACCGAACGCGAGAACCTTGTGGCTGTGTCGGTATGGCCGCCGCCCGAACCTGAACCGCTGCGGCAAGTGCTGGCGCTTCGGTTTCTTGTTCGGTCTTTTTGTCGCTGGTAGAGAGCGGTTGCGAGGATTTGCAGCCGTCGCGATACAGAGCAACGGCCTTGAGCCCAAGCTTCCAACCTTCAGCATAGATCTGACGAACATCTTCGACAGTAGCTTCGCTCGGCAAATTGACGGTCTTGCTGATCGCGCCCGATAAGAAAGGCTGAGCGGCAGCCATCATCTTGACGTGCGACATCGGAGCGAGAAACCGCTGGCCCGTCTTGCCACAACGATTCGCACAATCAAAAACGGCGTAGTGTTCAGCGCGTAGGCCGGGAGCTCCCTCGATCGTCATGCGACCGACGATGACATCGTTGGCTTTTTCGATTTGCGCTGCGCTAAAACCGAGGTGTTTCAGCAAGCTAAAGCCGGGCTGGCTGATCTTGGCGGTTGTCACACCCAAGCGCTCGTAGGCTTCCTTGCCCACGACCCAGGGAGCGAATGCCATTCCCAGGTCGAACACACCGACCAGCGCATTCTCCACCTTGGCCAGATCTTCGTCAGTGAAGCCCTTCTCGCGCAACGAACCGCGGTTCACCTCGGGTGCTCCCAACAAGGTGTTGGTGCCCGACACAAAGGCCACAATTTCGCAAATCTGCGCTTCGCTATAGGCCAGGCGCCGCAACGCTTCTGGCACCGACTGATTAACAATCTTGAAGTAGCCACCGCCGGCCAGCTTCTTGAACTTGACCAACGCAAAATCAGGCTCGATGCCCGTCGTGTCACAGTCCATCAACAGGCCAATTGTACCCGTGGGCGCCAGCACGGTGGATTGTGCGTTCCTGAAGCCGAAGCTTTCACCCAGCTCCACCACATTGTCCCAATCCTCACACGCCGCACGCCAGAGAATGTCCGGGCACTCATCACGATTGATCGCGTACGCTGCTTCCTGATGCATTCGCATCACCTTGAGCATCGGCTCGCGGTTCTTGTAGTAGCCAGGGAAGGGGCCCTTCGCGCGCGCCATGTTGGCACTCTGAACGTAGGCATGCCCACACAAAATCGAGGTCAGTGCCCCGGCGATCGAGCGACCCTTGTCGGAATCGTAGGGGATCCCGAGCAGCATCAATAAAGTCCCGAGATTCGCGTAGCCCAGGCCAAGTGGGCGGTAATCGTGGGAATTCTTGGCGATGCCCTGGGTCGGATAGCTCGAGAGATCCACCAAAATTTCTTGGGCCATGAAGAACACGTCGACGGCATGTCGATAGCCTTCAACGTCGAACTCGCCCTTATCGCTCAGGAACTTGATCAGATTGAGCGAGGAAAGATTGCAGGCTGAATCATCCAGGAACATGTATTCGGAACACGGATTCGAAGCGTTGATCGGGCCAGTGTTGGGGCAGGTGTGCCAGCGATTGATCGTGGTGTCGTATTGCACGCCCGGGTCGGCGCAATTCCAGGCAGCTTCCGCGACCGTGTTCCAGAGCTCCGAAGCGTCGTAGGTGTCGATCACTTCACCGGTTGTGCGAGCGGTGGTTTGCCACTTGCCGCCACCCAGCGCGGCCTTCATAAATTCATCGGTGACGCGGATTGAATTGTTCGAATTCTGTCCGCCAATGGTTTTGTAGGCTTCGCCATTAAAATCACTTTCGTAACCCGAAGCGATCAGGGCGCGAGCCTTTTTCTCTTCGCGAACCTTCCAGGTGATGAAGTCCACAATTTCCGGATGATCCATATCCAGGCACACCATCTTGGCCGCGCGCCGCGTGGTGCCGCCACTCTTAGTAGCTCCGGCTGCTCTGTCGAAAACTTCAAGAAAGCTCATCAGGCCGCTCGACGTGCCACCACCGGAAAGCTTTTCCTGCTTGCCGCGCACCGAACTAAAATTGCTGCCGGTTCCTGAGCCGTACTTGAAGAGGCGCGCCTCATTCTTAATCAGCTCATAAATGCCCATCAAATCGTCAGAAACGGCTTGGATGAAGCAGGCCGAACACTGCGGGCGCGAATAGGCGTTGGCTGTTTCGGTGAAGGTATCGTTGCTTTGATTCCACGCCCAATTGCCGCCGGAACCTTCAATCCCGTATTGATGGAAGAGCCCGCAATTGAACCAAACGGGTGAGTTGAAGGCGCCGTACTGGTGGCACAACATCCACGTCAGCTCGTCTTCGAAAGTTTGCGCGTCTTCTGCGCTTTCGAAGTATCCGCCGAAGTCCTCGCCGGCACGACGAATCGTCTTGGAGACACGTTCGACCACTTGGCGTACGCTGACTTCACCTTGGTCTTTGTCGCCGTGTAAGCCCGCCTTGCGGAAATACTTCGACACAACAATGTCGGTGGCGAGCTGCGACCATTGGCTTGGGATCTCCACGCCCTCCATCTTGAAGACCACGGAGCCGTCAGGATTGGTGATCACGCTCTGCCGGCGTTCCCACACCGTGGATTTCAGCGGATCTTCACCCGCCAGAGTGTAGCGGCGGCGAAACTTCACCCCGGTTTGTTTCTCGCTCGGTGCCGCCTTACGGCGGCCTTCGCTGCTCTTCACGCCAATTTCCTGACCCACGATCGTCGATTGCGCCATCAATTACCTCCTCAAAAAACTCAGTTCAATTAAGACTCTGCTTGCCTACGAATCCCACTCATGCACACATACAGACGCTGACGGACCCTAGACAAACGCTCACCTGGACCAGTTCCAAGTCAGCCGACAGGCTGCCCGGGCAGGTCTAGGGGTGATGGCCCTCCAATCACCGCCAACTTAATTTTCCATTCCCTGAGCCAGCCCTGGCACCCCCTCGTCGGGGAGCGTCAGTCGGTTCGGGGTGGTCGTTGCGACTTTCCTTTTTTGGACTTCAGGTGAAGAGAAGTTCAGTACCGCATCTTCGTTTCGTCTTCAAGCCTGAGATTGTGTGCACTTAACAGACGGGGTGAAAACCCCAGAACCACTCTGATACCCCAATCGATTGGGGTTCGGCAAGTTAAAACCACTAGAACTAGCCCAAAGGCGCTAAGGGGTCGTGCTTACTGAACTTTTGCGCCCCCTGAACACAATTTACCCACCCATCCGACACGTGATGGCCACAGGTCATCCCCAGATAGTCCAACCGGCCGGAAAGCCGAATCAGGCTCAGGGGGCAGGCAACGTGCCCGTGACCAGAGCTGCGCCCGGAAAATCAAAGGCAACGGGCGGGGTGCACAGCACCTTTTCGGAGGCCACGCACGCTGCTCCGACTGCTGTTCCTGTCACTGCCACACACATCTTTGCCATGTAACGACCTGGCGGGACGCAGCTTCTCTCCTGGCAAAGACTCGCGCCGCCGCAGGAGTTAGCTAAAAACCGAGTACCATCCCAAACATACTCCAACCCCAGCGTGGTAAGAGGGGCGTTCTTGCAGACAGCTGCGTTGCAAATCGCCTGCTCGCAGCGGTCGCAGCTTACGGCTCCGCAGGGCAAATCAACGACGACGCTTGCCCCTTCGCTGCTGGTGATTTCGAGCCACCCGACAGAACAGGTATTCCCGCAGTAACTGTTAGCCATTGCCGCTGGCGGCGGGACTGCCCGGAGCGTGACGGTGCCGAGCGCGCATAAGCTGGCGGCTTTGGAGCCTCCGCTTTGAGCGCCGCCGCCAGAGCTCGCCGACGCGCCGCCGCTCCCCAGCGCCGAGCCCGTGTTGAGCCCGAGATTGGCGCCTGTTCCGTTGGCTCCGCCTGACACCGTGGGAAGCACGCCGGGGGCCAAGCTAGCGAGGCCATTTCACCGGATCCGTCGGCATTCAACGCGTCGCCGGCGCGAAATTCCGCACTACACGCGAGAAGCGTCAGCCAGAGGAGTGGGGCAGAGCGACGGAGCAACATGTGGCGCGACGCTAGCAGCCTAGCTTCAAATGAAGGCTGAGTCGAACGGACTCAGACTTACTCAGGCACGTCCAGTGTGACATTTGGATCATGGGGAAGCAGCACCTGAGTAGCAAACTCTTTCTCGGGATCCACCACGCTCACCTTTCCAAATCGTGCTAGCGGCTTAGCAATTCGATCCGCATCGCCGGCAACAACGATGATGACGCGCCCCGGCACGTAGTAGCGGGCGGCGACTTCTTCAACGGCGGCGGCGTTCAGGTTTCGCACCTGTTGTCGATACTGGTCGTAGTAATCGTCGGCGAGCCCGAGCACGGCGAGATGCGCGCTGAGCTCAGCGACGGTTCCGAGAGTTTCCAGCTTAATCAGGAAGCTATCGGAGAGATATTGCGACGCCGTCTGCATTTCGTCAGCGCTCGGCGGGGAATGGCCGAGCTTGGTGTAATTGTCGAGCAGAGCCTGCACCGCCAGCGGTGTTTTGGCGGTTTGTGTGCCCGCAGAGAGAATGATGGGCACCGGACCATGCGCTAACTCCGCGACGTCGGAATACGTGCTGTACGCCAGCGAGCGTTGCTCACGCACGTCGAGAAAGAGTCTGCCAGAAACGCCACCGCCCAAAATTTGATCCGCAACTGCGAGGGCGGCCCAGTGCTCGACGGCGCGCTCTGGACCGAGCGTCGCCAGGCGAACTTCACTTTGAGCAGCACCCGGTCGATTGGCTATCCAGACGCTCGTCTGCTCAGGCAGATTGGGGCGCGTGACGTTGGGAAGGGCGGGGGCACCTCCCGTCCAATTCTTGAATAGGTGCTCTGCTTCACGGGACAGATCATCCGTAGCGATGTCGCCTACGACAACGAGCGTTGAATTCCCAGGAGTGACGTTCGCCTTGTACCAGCGTTTGCAGTCCGCAAGCGTTAGCTGCTTGAGGCTTTCGGGGCTGGCGTCGTACTTGGAATAGGCGTGCTGACCTGAAGGAAGGCGAAAGAGCTCACGATACATCAACATGTTGGCGGCCCAGCCGGCGCTCCCTTTCGCGGAGCCTTTGACGCGATCCAGCTCGCGCTCCTTGAGCTTCTTGAACTCCGCGGGGTCAAACCTCGGCGCTGTGGCGACGGCCGCCAATAACTCGAGCGCCGGCTCAAGATTGTGGCGCGTGACGGACATTGAAATCTGTGTTTTGTCGCGGCTGGTGACGATATCCAGCCCCGACCCCAAGGCTTCCGCTCGCTCCATGAGCGATTGGCTAGTGTATTTTCCAGCCCCACCCGCTTTGAGCAGCTCGCCTGTTAGGCTGGCCAGGCCGGCCTTTTCAGCATCCGAGGCGACCCCCGACTTAATGACCAGACGCAGCTCGATGATCGGGAATCTGCCGTGGCGAATAGCGCGCAACTCAAGGCCATTGTTCAGCTTGCGATGCTCAATCTTCGGGAACTTGAGTTCAGGTGTCAGGCCTCGCGGCGGGGGGCTTGCAAATGGATCCGTTGCGACCTTGAGCGGAGCCCCAGGCGCGACTGCTCGCAGGGTCAAGGGTGCCGGGCTCTGCGGAAGCGCGGGGCTGCGGCATTCGAGCGCGACCAAACCCAAAAACAGGGAGCCCAACGACAGAAAACGGAATGGGAGGCAGTATTTCACTTGGCAGCCTTTCGTGCAGGGTTCACTTCGACAACACTGCGGCGACTTGACACGAGCATGCTGGAAACAGCTCGTTTCACAGCTTCGGGCGTGACTCGCAGATAGCCTTCGAGTTGGCGCGTGAGAAGCCGCGCGTCTCCCCAGATTGATTCGTATTCTCCGAGGCGAGTGGCCCGGTGCATGTTGGATTGCAGACCAAAGATGAACTGAGTGCGCAGGCGATTCACGGCACGTGCGAGCTCCTCCGGCGTCGGTCCGGTAGTGCCGAGGGCGGTGATTTGAGCGTCCACGGCTTTCTGAACCGCCTCAAGCTTCGCTCGTTCAGTGAGCACGACCTGCATCTGAAACATATCTTGTCCAGGGTGGTCTCCCGTCCAGGCGCTCACGCTCTGCGCAAGCGCTTTGCCGAGGACAAGATCACGATAGAGGCGCGAGCTCTCACCATCCGTGAGCACGAGAGCCGCCAGCTCGATCGCATAGTGTTCCGCTGAATGGGTCGGAGCAATCGGCCAGGCATAGTAAAATCCGGGTGTCTTGATGTTGGAGTCTTCAACCTGATCGCGCCGTTCGGCCTTCTGCTCTGGCATCGCGGGGAACTGAAAAGGCGAGAGGCTCGGCTGGCGCGTGGCTTCGCCGAAATAGTGCCGAATGAGCTCCACGGCTTCATCCGCGTCGAAGTTCCCTGCCACCGTGAGCACGGCGTTATTGGGTGCGTAGTAGCGCTGGTGGAAAGCCAGCACCCACTCCAGCTGGGCGTTGTCGAGATCTTCCATGGAGCCGATGGTTGAGTGCTCGTAAGGCCAATAGCCCTGATAGGCGAGCTCCTCGAGACGGATATGCCCCATTCGATAAGGTGCGTTGGCGACGCGCATCCGGTACTCTTCTTGCACAACTTTGCGCTGATTTTCGAAGTTTTCCTGCGTCACGCTCAACCACTTCAGGCGATCGGCTTCCAGCCAGAGCCCAAGAGCGAGTTCGTTGCTCGGCAACACTTGATAATAATTGGTGCGGTCCTCGGAGGTGGTGCCATTCATCGAGCCACCGCGCGCCGAAACCAGGGTGAAGTGCTCCCCTTTCTTGATGTGCCTGCTGCCCTGAAACATCATGTGCTCGAACAGGTGGGCAAATCCGCTACGCCCTTTTTCTTCGTTTCGCGAACCAACGCCGTACGTCATCGAAACGGCAACAGTTGGAAATGTGGAGTCTACATTGAGCACCACGCGTAGGCCATTTTCGAGCGTTAGCCGTTGAATGGAGGCCCGCAATTCTTCGAGCGCTGTGAGCGCCGGATCTTTGCTTTCTGTGCTGCGACTGGCCGGGGGCACGACGGGCACGACGACGGGCACGACGGGCACGACCGGTACGGGCTTAGTAGCCGCCTTTGCTGGTTCTTGAGCGAGCGGTGCCGCCCCAACGTCAAGGGCGCATGTTGCCGCGAGCGAGAGGGTGCCGAGCAGGGAGAGCAGTGTGAGACTACGCATAGGGAACACGTTCTTTCTGGGCGTCTTCTTAGCACCGGGCTCGAGCCGGCTCTACACGAGAGTGGGAAGCGTTCGGGATTAGTTGAGGCCTTGCCAGTCCGAGAGGTAAGTGTGCACCAAGCCCTGCGTATTCAGGCGATTCGGCACAGCTGGCACGGGCTGCATGTCTTTCGGGAAAACGAACAGAGCG
>Ga0105044_10004416_pt1 | contig 19329 bp, 16 predicted proteins | sample MAT01_FD_78092 | JGI IMG/M metagenome (GOLD analysis project Ga0105044, IMG submission 78092) | Freshwater microbial communities from Lake Fryxell liftoff mats and glacier meltwater in Antarctica - MAT-01 | ecosystem: Environmental > Aquatic > Freshwater > Ice > Liftoff microbial mat | place...
CGTGCGCACTGCGTCCGCATCGACACGGGCACACCTCGTGCCACCCGCTGCGACTGCGAGCTTGCGTTCGTCGAGTTGGTTGGCACCGCTCACGTAGGCCAACACGACTTCGCCGTCGACTCCGAAGATCAGGCTCTTCACGATCTGGCCGACCTCGACACCGATCGCCGCCGCTGCGTCGACAGCGGTCTTCGTGCCCTCCGGGAAGCTGCGCGGGGTAATCGCGAGTCCGCAGGCGGCGGCCGCTTCGATGACGCGGACGACATTCGGGTGGAGTGGCTCGCTCATGCGCCGCCGAGCGTATCCAGCGTGCACCACCGCCGGCCGGAGTCCGGCAAACCATGGTTCGGACTTCCTCAAGTCCGTCAGCCGCGTTGCCGATCACCTCCCCCTCCCCTAACCTTGACGGCGAAGGGGAGTATCCCTCCGCATCGTTGTCGTCATCACGGCTCACGCCCGGCACGGTGGCCCCTAGGGGTGGGAAAGACCTTCGGTTCCAGTCACTCGACGGTGTCCGAAAGAGAACCCTCTTGTTAGTAATTCCCGCGCCGCCCGGACGCAGCACCAATCAGTCCGCCTATCGGCATCAGCCGGCGCAGGTGGCCGCAACCCTCGATGTCGACCCCAGCGTGGGCTTGTCCGAAGCAGAGGTCGCCGCCCGGCTCGTGGAGTATGGCGCCAACGAGCTCGCAGCAACCGTGCGCACTCCTGCATGGAAGCGCTTCGTCGCCCAGTTCAAGGACCTGCTGATCCTCATCCTCCTTGCGGCCGCAGTCGTTGCCTTCCTCGTCTCCGGCGAGCTGAAGACGCCGCTGGTCGTACTGGCCGTGGTGCTGTTCAACGCAGTGATCGGCTTCGTCCAGGAGAACCGGGCCGAGCGTTCGCTCGAGGCGTTGCGCAACATGCTCGTCTCGCACACCAGGGTTCGTCGAGGTGGACGGTTGGCGAACATCGCCACGGGTGCTGTCGTTCCTGGCGACATCGTGCTCGTCGACGCGGGCGACCGCATTCCCGCCGATGGTCGCCTCTTGGTGGCCAACAGCGTCGAGATCGAGGAAGCCGCACTCACCGGCGAGAGCCATCCGGCCCTCAAGCACACCGACGCGATCGATCGTGCCGAAGTGCCCCTCGGCGACCGTGCGTGCATGGCCTACATGAACACCACGGTCACTCGCGGCAGCGCCGAACTGGTCGTGACGGCCACCGGCATGCACACCGAGATCGGCCGCATCGCTGGCTTGCTCGGTGCCACTCCGACCGAACGCACACCGTTGCAAGTGCAACTCGACCGCCTCGCACACAGCCTGGCGAAGCTGGCAGGCGTCATCGTCGGGCTCGTCGTGATCATCGGACTGGCACGAGGCGAAGAGTTCAGTGATCTGGTGCTCACCGCCGTGGCGCTCGCCGTCGCCGCGATTCCCGAGGGCTTGCCGGCGGTCACCGCCGTGACGCTTGCCCTCGGTGTCGGCAAGATGGCCAAGCAGAACGCCATCGTCAAGCGGCTCGCCTCGGTCGAGACGCTCGGCTGCACCAGCGTGATCTGCAGCGACAAGACGGGCACCCTGACGCTGAACGAGATGACCGCCGTCGAGCTCGTCACCCAGCTGCGCGGCCACACCGTGACCGGCAGCGGCTACGAGCCGGTTGGCACCATCGAGCGGCATCGTGGCGACGACCCCGTTGCGCTCGACGCAGCGCTGATGGCGATGGCGCTGTGCAACGACGCCGAGATTCGCCACGACGGAGACGGCCCGACCCTCGTCGGCGACCCGACGGAGGGTGCACTGATCGTGCTGGCGGCAAAGGCCGACCTCGACATCACCGATCTGCGGACGCGCCATCCACGTCGCGCCGTCGTGCCCTTCGACTCGGCCAACAAGTTCATGGCGACCGCCCACGAGATGGTGACCGCCAGCGGAGAGCGAGTCGTCCGGCTGCTCGTGAAGGGTGCCCCCGATGTGCTGCTCACTCGCTCCGTTGCCCTGATCGACCACGCAGGCGACAATGCACCGCTGGCGACGCACCTCGATGAACTACTCGCACACAACGAGCGACTTGCCTCGCAAGGCCTGCGGGTGCTGGCCGTCGCGCAGCGCGAATTCGACCTGGATGCATGGGCCGAGTTCGAAGCCGACTCCGCCAACACGATCGAGCTCGTCGAGCAGCTCACGTTCCTCGCGTTGGCCGGCATTGTCGACCCGCCCCGCCCGGAGGCGCGCCTCGCGATCGAGACAGCGCATCGTGCCGGCATCGACGTCAAGATGATCACCGGTGACCACGCCGCCACTGCGGCGGCGATCGGCCGGCAACTCGGCCTCGAGGGCGAGGCCATCACCGGCGCCGACCTGGATGCGATGGACGACGACGAACTGGCGCGGCGCATCGACGACATCACCGTCTTTGCCCGAGTCGCGCCGGAACACAAGCTGCGCCTGATCGCAGCCCTGCAACAGCGCGGTGACGTCGTTGCGATGACCGGCGACGGCGTGAATGACGCACCCGCGCTGAAGAAGGCCGACATGGGTATTGCCATGGGTATCACCGGGACGGAGGTCAGCAAGGAGGCCTCGACGATGGTGCTCACCGACGACAACTTCGCGACCATCGTCACTGCAGTGGGCGAAGGCCGGTCGATCTACGCCAACATCGTGAAGTTCGTCCGCTTCCAGCTCAGTACGACCCTGGGGTTTGCGTTGCTGTTCCTGCTGGCGGCGGCGCTCGATATCGCCGGGGGTAAACCGTTCACGGCAATCGCCATCCTGTGGGTGAACATCATCATGGACGGCCCGCCGGCAATGGCGTTGGGCGTCGATCGCCCCGACGCCGACACGATGGTGCGCCGGCCGCGGCCACGCACCGAGCGAATTCTCACGCGCAGCCGTTGGACCGCAGTGTCGCTGAGCGCGCTGACGATGGCGATCGGCACCCTTGCCGTGCTGCAGTTGGCACCGGGTGAAACACTTCGGGCGGGTACGGCCACTGTCGCCGCAACGATGGCGTTCAACACGTTCGTGCTGTTCCAGTTCTTCAACATCCTCAACGCCAGGCACGATACGCGTACCATCTTCCACCGCGACACGCTGGGCAACCGTTGGCTGTGGTGGTCGCTGCTCGGCGTCGGCGTGCTGCAGGTGGGCGTCACTCACTTCGGCCCGATGCAGCGCCTTTTCGACACCACGTCGATCAGCCTCATGCAGTGGCTGGTCTGCGCCGCGGTCGCCAGCAGCGTGCTGTGGGTCGAAGAGGTTCGCAAGCTCGTCGTCCGTCGCACACAGCGCAACGTCTGATCCCCCACACTTCGGAAGGAAACCACTCGATGTTCAAGAACACCATGAAGACCTCCGTGCTGCTGGCCGGTATGGGCGGCCTGATCGTCGCCGTCGCCGGCATCGTCGGCGGTGGCAGCAGTTCCTCGCTCATCATCGGCCTCGGTATCGCGTTCGTGATGGTCGGTGGCTCGTACTGGTTCAGCGACAAGCTGGCACTGAAGTCCGCCAAGGCGACGGTGATCCAGCGCGAGGACTCACCAGAGTTCTACGACATGGTCGCCTCGCTCGCGCAGCGGGCGAACCTGCCGATGCCCAGGGTGGCAATCTCCCCCAGTGACCAGCCCAACGCGTTCGCCACCGGGCGTGGCCCGAACCACGCCGTCGTCTGTGCGACCAGCGGACTGCTGCAATCAATGCCGCGTCACGAGATCGAGGGCGTGATGGCCCACGAACTGATGCACGTCAAGCACCGCGACATTCTCATCGGTTCGGTTGCGGCAGCGATCTCGACCGCAATCAGTTTCATCGCACAGATGGCGATGTTCGCAAGCATGTTCGGTGGAGGCGGCCGCGACGACGAGGACCGCCCCAACCCGATTGCAATGCTGATGATGGCTCTGCTCGCACCGATCGCCGCCTCGTTGATCCAGATGGCCGTCAGCCGGTCGCGAGAGTTCGAGGCCGACCGCGGCGCCGCAGAACTGCTGGGCAGCGGCCACGCTCTCGCCGACGCCCTCGGCCGTATCGAGACCTTGGCGGTGGGACGGCCAATGGCAATCGCTCCCGCACAAGCCCAGGCCTACATTCACAACCCGCTGAACGAACTGAGCGGCGGGCGCAACGCCCGTACATCACGCTTGTTCAGCACCCACCCTGCGACGGAGGAACGCATCGCCCGCTTGCGTGCGATGTAAGAGCTTCAGCGCAGACACCGCCCACCGGCCTCGCCCTCCCACACCGAGCCGGTGGGCGGTGCCGCGTCAGAGGGCGAACAGGTCGTCGAGGGTGCTCGGCCGGTCGATGGGCGCAGCACCCTCGAGCTCGCCACCGGTGAAGGCTTCGTAGCCATCCGTTTCCAGCTGGTCGGCCAGCTCAGGACCACCACTGGCGACGATGCGACCCTTGACCAGGATGTGCACATGGTCGGGGTGCAATTCGGCGAGCAGACGATTGTAGTGCGTGATCGCCAGTACGCCCAGCGGCTCGCGACCGTCACCGGACTCGTTGGTCGCATCTTCCACGCGACGCGCGCAGTCGCGCAACGCATCGATGTCGAGGCCGCTGTCGAGCTCGTCGAGAATCGCGATCTTCGGGGCCAGCAATGCCAGCTGCAGTGTTTCGTTGCGCTTCTTCTCGCCGCCCGAGAGGTCGACGTTGAGCGACCGGTCGAGTAGCGCAACCGGGAAGTTGATGCGCTCTGCTTCGGCGGTGATCTCGTCGGCAAGGCCGGCAGTACTGCGACCGCGAGCGCTGAACGCCTCGGTCAGCATGTCGGCGAGACCGACGCCGGGCACTTCACTGGGGTACTGCATGACCAGGTGCATGCCGGCCTGAGCGCGCTGCCATGCGGGCAGAGCCAGCAGATCGACCCCATCCAGTAGCACTTCGCCGGCATGAACTTCATAACCGGGCTTACCCATGATGACGGCACTGAGCGTGCTCTTACCGGCGCCGTTGGGGCCCATCACTGCGTGTACTTCACCGGAGCGGACGACCAGGTCGATGCCGTTGAGGATCTGCTTGCCGGCGACAGAGGCGACGAGGCCCTTGATCTCGAGGGTGCTCATGATGCGGTCTCCAAGGACTTCTCGATACTGATCTCGACGTTGCCATCCACGACCTGGGCGACGAACACCGGCACCGCACGGGTGGCGGGCAAGGTCTGCGGAACGCCAGTTTCGAGGCTGAACGAGCTGCCGTGCTTCCAGCACTCCAGCTCCTTCTCGGCGCACAGCACTTCGCCGTCGCTGAGCGACACCTCGCCGTGGCTGCAGACATCGCCGATGGCATACACGTCGTCGCCGATACGAACGACCGCGACGGCAACCCCGTCGACATCGAAGCGGGTGGCGCTCCCGGGTGGAAGGTCATCGAACGCACACACGACGGTGCTCATGACGCCGCCGCCTGCAACTTGGCGGCAACGCGGGCACGCAGGTCTGCGCGCAGGTTGCCGTGGCCCTGCAACGAGGCCGGCAGCAGACCGAGCACGTCGTCGAAGAAGCCCAACACCACAAGGCGCTCGGCGACTTCGGGCGGGATGCCACGGCTCTCCAAATAGAAACGCTGCTCTTCGTCGACCGGGCCGACCGTGCTGGCGTGGCTGCACTTGACGTCGTTGGTCTTGATATCGAGGTTGGGGACGCTTTCGGCCCAGGCACCTTCGCTGAGCGTCAGGTTGCGGTTGGTCTGGTACGCAACCGAACCCTTCGCCTCTTCACGAATACGAATCAGGCCGGTGTACACGCTTTTCGCGGTGTCCTGTACGGCGCCCTTGAACAGCAGATCGCTGTAGGTCTTGGGTGCCACATGGTCCTGCAGGGTGCGAAAGTCGTGCATCTGTGTGCCGTCGGCGTAGTACAGCGCCACCTGTTTGGTGGTGGCCCCCTGGCCGACGACGCGGGCGTCGGTGCGCACGCGGGCATAATCGCCGCCGAGGGCAACCGTGGCGAGCAGGGTGGTGCTGTCTCGCTCGCCGGTGGCCTGCTGGTGGCCGAGCTGCCAGACCTTGGTGCCCAGCAGGTTGATGCCGAGGTACGAGACACGGGAAGCCTGCGAGGCGTGCACCACCAAGCGGGGCACGACCAAGGCTTCGGTTTCGTCGGCGCTCTCGAAGCGCTCGACGACAGTGAACTCGCTGTCGGCGCCGGCGTGGATGATGAGACGCGGGTAGAGCGCAACCCCGCTGCCCTCGATGTGGTGGGTGACGACGATGGGGTCGGCCAGCACCTTGCCTGCCGGAACGCTGATGGCGACCGTACGGTGGTAGGCAGCGCTCAGCTCGTCGAAGACGTCGTGTACGTCCATGCTGGCCACCAGTTGCGCAACCAACGCGGCGTCGGCGACCGGCGCTTGATCAGCCCCGGTGACCGTGGTGCGCACGGCAGCTGGCAGATAGTTGGCAAGGTCGAGCTCGGCGATGCGGCTGTAACGCCACACTTCCAACTCGGGGGAAGGGAGGGCCATTGCGGCTGCCCGCTCGGCAGCGGCGAGACGCAGCGCACGGTCGGGTGCATCCGCGTCGATGGCATCGGATGTCGAGGAGAGCACGACATAAATACTACTACGCACGTAGTAGAAATCACCCTGGGTGGGGATGAGCACTCGGATGCCAGGACACGGGACCGTTCAGTGCCTGCCACCTGAGCAGTCAGGGCTTCCGGCGGCGCAGAAAGCGCTTCCAGCCCCGCTGTTGCTGCGCCTCGCGCAGGGCGTGCTCGGCCCGCACCTCGGCGAGCACCTGCGGCCCTACGGAGTTCAGGTATTCCTCCGCCTCGTCCAGCAACGCTGCAGCGCTGCCATCCTCCAAACCCGGCGGCTCCTCGGGCGTTCTGGGTGACACCATCGAGCCATACGTCCAGCCGGCATCCATCCGCGGCTCGAACTTGCCGCAGTCGGCCGGGCAGCGCCACGGGGCCTCGGGCGCCAGATCGAGATTACACTTTCGAACGGTCTCGCCGTTCGGATAGGTGCGGCTCTCGAAGTTCCTGCACTCCTGTCGCATGGGCATGGCCACAGTCTGGCAGCACGGGAGGGCTGTGGTCTGCCAGGATCGAACAATGCGACGGACGGCCTCGAGACCATGACCATCAGTGTCTTCGAACTCTTTCGCGTCGGAATCGGACCATCCAGCTCGCACACCGTCGGGCCGATGCGAGCAGCACGACGGTTTCTCGAACGACTGAGGGCGGAGCATGGCCTGCTCCTCGTCGGCACTCTGCGCACCCACCTGTACGGCTCGCTGGCGGCAACTGGCGTCGGCCATGGCACTGTCTCGGCCGTACTGCTCGGCCTCAGTGGCGCTCAGCCGCAGACCATCGACCCCGATGACATTCCTGGCCTGCTCGCCGACATCACCACCCACCACACACTGCGTCTGTTGGGCGGCGCGGCGATTCCGTTCGACGTCGGCGCTGACGTGGTGATGCATGCCCACGAGACGCTGCCCGCCCACCCCAACGGGATGGTGTTCGAGGCGTTCGATGTCACCGGCGCACTGCTGCTCAGTCATCGCTACTACTCGATCGGCGGGGGCTTCGTGGTCGACGACGACGAGGTGGCCGCCCCAGTCATCGCCTCGCAGTCAGCTGTCCCCTACCCCTATGGCTCGGCCGACGAACTGCTGGCGATGTGCGCCGCCGGCGGCTTGTCAATCAGTGACATCACGATGGCCAATGAGCACGCACAGCGGACCACGGCGCAGATTCGCGCTGAACTGTTGGCGATCTGGCAGGCCATGCGTGATTGCGTCGACCGCGGCTGTCGAAATGAAGGCGAGCTGCCCGGGGGTCTTCATGTGCAACGTCGTGCCGCTGCGCTGCACCGCACACTCATGGCCGACGACGGCACTACCGACCCGCTGGCCACACTCGACTGGGTCAACCTGTTCGCCCTCGCGGTCAACGAGGAGAACGCAGCCGGCGGGCGCGTGGTCACTGCCCCGACCAACGGTGCGGCCGGTATTGTGCCAGCGGTACTGCACTACTACGCCAAGTTCATACCTGGGGCCGACGACGACGGCGTCGTCGAGTTCCTGCTCACCGCCGGTGCCATCGGCGCGCTGTTCAAGATGAACGCCTCCATCTCGGGCGCCGAGGTCGGCTGCCAGGGCGAGGTCGGCTCTGCCTGCGCAATGGCCGCGGCAGGGCTGGCACACGTGATGGGCGGCACGCCCGAGCAGGTGGAAAACGCCGCCGAGATCGCGCTCGAACACAACCTGGGGCTGACGTGCGACCCGATCGGTGGTCTGGTGCAGGTGCCGTGCATCGAACGCAATGCGATGGCCTCGATGAAGGCCATCAACGCCGCCCGCCTTGCCTTACACGGCGACGGCACGCACCTGGTCTCGTTGGATCAAGCGATCACGACCATGCGCGACACGGGCCGCGACATGCATGAGAAGTACAAGGAGACCGCGCGCGGCGGGCTGGCGGTCACCTTCCGCAACTCGCAGAGTGCTCGCAATGCAGCGGCCGTCCACATCGCCGTCAACGTCGTGGAGTGCTAGCCATCTCCAGCACACCCGGTTCGTGTCAGAGCACCGGCACGCATCACCAGGTCAGCGCCCGACATTGTTGACGTACAACCGAAGGCAGGAGGTGAGGGCCTGAGGTCAGCCGACGCTGCCTTCCATTTGCAGCTCGATGAGGCGGCTCCACTCGACGGCGTACTCCATGGGAAGCGTACGCGTGATGGGCTCGATGAAACCATTGACGACCATGCCCATTGCCTGCTCCTGCGAGAGGCCACGCGACATGAGATAGAACAGTTGCTCATCGGCGATCTTGGAAACCGTCGCTTCGTGGCCGATCTGCGCGTCGCGCTCGCCCACTTCCATGTACGGGAAGGTGCGACTCTCACTGTCCTCGTCGAGGATCAATGCATCGCACTGCACATGGCTCTTGCAGCCGTAGGCACCTTCTTCGACGCGGACCAAGCCACGGTAGGTGGTGATGCCACCGTCCTTGGAGATGGACTTCGACACGATCTTGGAGGTGGTTTCAGGGGCAACGTGCACCATCTTGGCACCCGCGTCCTGATGCTGGCCGGCGCCCGCATACGCAACCGACAGCACTTCGCCGGTGGCCTTCGGGCCAACCAGATAGACGCTGGGGTACTTCATGGTGAGCTTGGAGCCGATGTTGCCATCGATCCATTCCATGTGGCCTTCAGCCTCCACTCGCGCCCGCTTGGTGACGAGGTTGTAGACGTTTGGCGACCAGTTCTGGATGGTGGTGTACGTGACACGCGCCGACGGCTTGACCACGATCTCCACCACGGCCGAGTGCAGCGAATCCTTGGTGTACACGGGGGCCGAGCAGCCTTCGATGTAATGCACCTGGCTGCCCTCTTCGGCGATGATCAAGGTGCGCTCGAACTGACCGGCGTTTTCACTGTTGATACGAAAGTAAGCCTGCAGCGGCATTTCGCAGTTGACACCTGGTGGCACGTAGACGAACGAACCGCCCGACCACACAGCCGTGTTGAGGGCCGAGAACTTGTTGTCGCCGGGAGGAATGATGGTGCCGAAGTACTGCTTGACCAGCTCGGGATACTCGCGCAGGGCGGTATCCATGTCGCAGAACAAGATGCCCTGCTTCTCCAGATCCTCGCGGTTGCGGTGGAAGACAACTTCACTTTCGTATTGTGCGGTGACGCCGGCGAGGTATTTGCGCTCAGCCTCGGGAATGCCCAGCTTCTCGTACGTGGCCTTCATCTGCTCGGGAAGATCGTCCCACTCGCTGACCTGCTCGGTGGCCGGCCGCAGGTAGTAGTAGATGTCCTGAAAGTCGATGTCGGGCATGTTGATGGCGAACCACTCGGCCATCGGCTTGCGATCGAAGGTGCGCAAGCTGCGCTGGCGCATGTTGCTCATCCACTTCGGCTCGCCCTTCCACCAGCTGATTTGGTCGACGACGCCCATGTCAAGACCCTTGGCAGGCTCAAACGCGTACTCGACGCCGGTGTCGCTCCAGCCGAGGTTGTACTTACTGAGATCCAGGTCGAATGACGTCATGGCGTGTTCCAATCAGTGGAGGGAATTAGCACTACCGCCATAGTAACAATTATTGGGCTGGATGCCCACTCGGTTCGACCCGCGAATTCTCGACCGACAGGTTCGAGGCGAGCGGGGACGCTCTTGTGCGCTGCCGCCTCGGCGCGTCAGTCAGCTTGCTCTGGCGTTGGCCGCAGACCAGGGCCCGCTTTGGCCCGCACATGTGCAAGATCCATCTGCTCGCCGCACGAACTACAGGCTGTCTGTGGCTCGCCGCGACCGTCACACGTATGGCGCATCAGCAGCGGCGGCCCGTCGGGAGACGACCACTTGTCGCCCCACGCCATCAGGGCCGCAATCACGGGGAACAGGTCTGCACCCTTCTCGGTCAGGTGATACTCATAGCGTTCGGGGTGGTCGTGATACTTCACCTTTGCCACCACATCGTGCGCAACCAGCGTGTTGAGCCGGTCGCTGAGAATGTTGCGAGCAATCCCGAGATCGGCCTGAATGGCTTCGAACCGGCACTGGCCCAACATGATGTTGCGAACGATCAGCAGCGTCCACCACTCGCCCACGATGTCGAGGGTACGAGCCACCGAGCAATTCATATGGCTGACACTGCTGCGCTTCACGCCGGCAGGCTAGTCGCGCCATGCAACGCACTGTGAGTCGCTGTCTCATTGCAGCCTTGAATAGGCTCGCCACATCGCTCGGCGGCTGCTCTCTCTTCTGCTTGCGTTCCTCGTGGCGCTCCCCATACTGCTGCTCTCCGCGGCCGGACGGCCTGCCAATGCCGCCGACGGCTTGTCCTTGCGCAGCACCACCACCTACACGGTCGACGCGATCTCGGGGGTCGTGCACGTACTGGCGGAGGTCTCACTCACCAACACCATTCCCAACAAGCAGGATGGCAACTACATCAATCGCCGCTATTTCGCGGGCTTCTCGCTGCCGGTGCCGGTCGGCGCTGTCAATCAGGTGGCCACCGACACCAGCGGCCGACCGCTGGGACTCACCGCGCGGCTGATCGACGGCAACACCAATTTCTACGTCTACGACATCGATCTCGCCGAGAACCTCTTCTACCAGGAGACCGCACAGGTCAACGTCGCCTACGACATCACTGGCCTACCGTCGCGATCGGAAAATCCATCACGCGTCAATGCGGCCTATGCATCGTTCGACGCGTTCGGCACTGGCGACGATGGCCAGGTGACTGTGCGCGTGGTGGTTCCACCCGGATTCGTTGTCGATACCTTCGGCGACGATGCGGTGGTCACACAGGAAAGCGGCAACACCGTATACACGGCCACTGACATTGCGGACCCGAACGAGTTCGGCATCTTCGTGTCCGCACGCAACGACGGCGCGCTGACAGCAACCGACGTTTCCACGCCTGCCGGTGATCGGTTCAGCCTGCGCTCGTGGCCGGGCGACATCGAATGGCAGGCGTTCGTCAGTAGCCAAATTCGCGACGGCGTGCCGGTGCTCAGCACGCTCGTCGGGCAGCCGTGGCCGATCGATGAGACCGTGGAGGTACGCGAGGCGTACACCCCGTACCTCTATGGCTACGCCGGTTGGTTCAGCGCCAGCGACAAAGAAATCGAGATCGGCGAAAATCTGGATCCGGAGGTGGTGTTGCACGAGCTGTCGCATGCGTGGTTCAACGACAACTGGTTTGCCGATCGCTGGCTCAACGAAGGCTTTGCGCAGGTGTACAGCAACAAGGCGGTCGCCCAGATGGGTGGCGAGGCGGTGGCGCCCGCTGCGATCAGCAGTACCGACGTGGGCAAGGTCACACTCAACGACTGGGGCGACCCCAACTTCACCGGCGGTGCCGACGAGGTGGATGACTTCGGCTACAACGCGTCCTTCTCCGTTGTGCAGCAGATCGTCGACGAGATCGGCGACGACAAGATACGAGAGGTCCTTGCCGCCGTCGCTGACCGCACGATTTCCTATCGCGGCGAAGCTTCGCCCGAGCCCTTCGATCAGGTCACGGACTGGCGTCGCTTCCTCGACCTGGCCGACGAGGTCGGTGGCGCCACCGGTGCCGACGAGTTGGTAGAGCGGCACGTCGTCACATCGACGCAGTCGAAGCTGTTGGCCGACCGCACCGAAGCCCGTGCGGCCTACCGGCAACTGATCGATGTTGGAGGCAACTGGGCGCCCCCATACCTCGTGCGAACGAAGATGTCCGCGTGGTCGTTCAATGCTGCGCAGACGGCTATCGACGACTCGCAGAGCGTATTGGCGTTGCGCGACGAACTCGATGCGAAAACTGCTGAGCTGGGGTCGTCATATCCCGCAGATCTGGAGGCGACGTACGAGGCCTCTGCGAACGATCTGGATGACGCCACGGCTGCCGTGCAACAACAGATCGACTCAGCCGACGAGGTGCTGGCCGCTGTCGCAGCCGACGCCGCGAGCGACGGGTTGTTCGACAGGGTCGGCCTACTGGGCACCGATCTGCCGGCGCTGCTCGACGACGCAAAGTCCGCTCTCGCCAGGGGCGACCACGAGGTCGCACGAGCGAATGCACAGGCAGTCATCAACAGCGTTGATGCAGCGCCGGAGGTTGGCAAGAAGCGATCGCTGTGGGCCGGCGGCGGAGTGTTGCTCTTGCTGCTCTCGGTGACTCTGCTGATCGTTCTCCTACGCCTTCGCAAGCGACGCACGCGGACGGCAGTGGCGCAGGAGAGCGAGGGAGTCGTCGCGGGTACCGAGGACCTGTTCGACGTCGACACCGAGCCAGTCGAGGCAGCGAGTGAACAGAGCCTGGGGCGCAACGGCGGGACGGACATCGCTGTCGAGGAGATCGCCGAGATCGACCTCGCCGAACTTGCCACTCCGGACGCCCCGCCCGACAGCGAGGGATAGCCCGCCGGCGCCGTGGTCGCAACCACAGCTGCCGTTCTCCGCAGCAGCGGAACCGCGATCCATCGCCACAGCAAGCTCGGCGGGCGGCAGATCGAACCCGGCACGGCGATGCAGCCGCGCAACAGCATGTTGGTCGGCGGTGAATGGTGTCGCGGCCAAGGGGTGCAGTGTCGCAGACACCTTTGAGGGAACCATGAGGGCCACAGTTTCGGCGGCAGAGACTCATGAACCCGTTCACTATCGCACGTGTCGCGGCACCGCCGGATCACACCGAGGTCACGCTGTGACACGTGCGATTGTGAACACGGATACCCTCACCATCACGGCCGAGGCGATGGTCGCGCTGATCAGAGGGCCGCGATGGCGTGTTCGCGCTGGGGTGCTTCGAGTTCGATGAAGATGCATTCGCCGGGGCAGGCGATCGCGGCGTCGATCACACTCTGCTGCGCACGTCGATCGACTGATGCGAGGCTGTTGGCACCGCCCGGGTCGTTGAGCGGCCAGCCGTCCTGCGCGACGTACGCAATCCCGTCTTCCAGCTGCACGAACACGTCGGGGCAATGATCGACGCAAAGGCCATCACCGGTGCACAGGTCCTGATCGATCCACACCCGCATGAGCATTGACGATACCGGTGCGACACGAAGCACGCTGCGTCGTGCCCACAGTCCGTGTGGTGCCAGCAGTCTGCGGCCTAGCCTGGCCGACGTGCAAGCCCCCATCGCCAAGCAAGTGGAGCATGTGTGGCAACGACCAACGGGGCCAGCCACCGACCCGTGGGCGTGGCTGCGTGACCGCAACGACCTAGACACCGTGCCGTACCTCGAGGCGGAGAACGCGTACTCGGACGCCTGGTTCGCGCAACACACCGCGCTGATCGACACCATCTTCGGTGAGATCAAAGCCCGCGTGCAGGAAACCGACCTCTCGGCCCCCGTGCGAAAGGACAAGTGGTGGTACGTGACGCGCACAGAGGAAGGAGCCAGCTACGCCATTCATTGTCGCGGCAGCAGCGCCGAGCAGGCCACCGAGCACGTGTTATTGGATGAGAACGCTGAGGCCGCCGGCCACGAGTATTTCTCGGTGTACGCATTCGACGTGAACCCGCAGCACAGCATGCTCGCGTGGAGCAGCGACACCGATGGCAGCGAGCAATACACGATGCACCTCCGCGACCTGGCCACCGGCATCGACCGGCCCGAGCACCTCACCGGCACAACCTGGGGCGGCACGGCGTGGGCGGCCGACGGCAGCTCGCTCTTCTACGTCACCGCCGACGAGCAGATGCGCCCGTACCGCGTGTGGCGCCACGAACTCGGCACCGAACAGGCGGCAGACGTGCTGGTGTTCGAGGAAGCCGACGAACGCTTCTATGTGTACGTCGACCTCAGCCGCAGCGGCGAGTGGATAGTCATCGAGACAGCGAGCAAGGTCAGCTCCGAAGTTCACCTGGTTCCCGCCACCGACCCGACCGTCGCCGCGATCGTCGTACGCGAGCGTGCTGCCGACGTGGATTACGGCCTGGACCACTGGGGCGATCAGTGGCTTGTGCTCACCAATGAAGATGCCACCGACTTTCGGGTGATGACTGCGCCGCTCGACAAGCCGAGCGAGTGGACAGAACTGGTCGCACACGAGCCCGGTCGACGAATCACTTCCGTCGAGGCGTTCGCCGACCACCTCATCTTGCACGAGTGGGCCAACGCCCAGCCACGCATTCGTGTGCTCTTCCGAGACGGCAGCGAGCGAACGGTGCACGGCGCCGACGAGCCACACGACTTGGAGATGGAAGCCAACCCAGAGTGGCGCACCGACACTGTGCGCTACGTGGTGCAGTCGCTGACGCGGCCTGTGACGGTGTTCGAGGAGAACGTGCGCTCGGGAGAGCGCGTCGTACTCAAGCAAGCCCCTGTCCCGGCGGTCGACCTCGACGCGTACGCCAGCGAACGTCTGTGGGCAACGGCGCCCGACGGCACCCATGTCCCGGTCGACATCGTGTACCGACGCGGCACGCTGCCCGACGGTTCCGCACCGATGTGCGTGTACGGCTATGGCAGCTACGAGTCGTCGATGCCCCCGTGGTTCAGCGTGGCCAGGTTGTCGCTGCTGGACCGCGGCGCCGTGTGGGCGCTGGTCCATCCTCGCGGTGGTGGTGAATTGGGTCGCGACTGGTACCTGCAGGGCAAGCTGGAGCACAAGCGCAATACGTTCATCGACACCATCGCCAGCGTCGAGCACCTCATTGCTTCGGGCTGGGCGCACCCGGCGAGGGTTGCGCTACGCGGTGGTAGCGCCGGCGGCCTACTGGTGGGCGCCTGCATCACGATGCGCCCCGACCTGTTCCGAGCAGCCGTCGCCGAAGTCCCGTTCATCGACGTCGTCACCACCATGGCCGACCCATCGCTGCCACTGACCATCACCGAGTGGGAAGAATGGGGCGACCCGCGCTCCGAGCCGATGGCCAGCTACATGCTCAGCTACTCGCCCTACGACCACACCGTCGCTGCCGACTATCCGGCCCTTTACATCACGGCCGGGCTCAACGACCCACGCGTCAGCTACCACGAACCTGCGAAGTGGATCGCGAAACTCCGCGCTGTTCGCACCAATGACGCCACTCTCCTCATGCGCTGCGAGATGGGCGCCGGGCACGGCGGCCCCAGCGGCCGCTACGAGACGTGGCGCGACGAAGCCCGCAACCTGGCGTTCCTGCTCACCGAACTGGTCTGACGCCCTACAGCGTGGCGGCCAGCAGGGCCAGGCAAATGAACAGCGCGTTACGCACCAGGTGCTCTGCACCGATCGGCTTCGAACTCAGCGAGCCGAAACAGGCACACGGCGGCCGCTTGCCCTGCGCCAGCCGCAGCGCGAGCAGGAGAGTGAACGAACCGAACATCGCGACCGCGACCCACGCGACGGCATGTCGTTGCACTTGCACCAACAGCAGCGCGCCGAGCGTTACCTCCAGATACGGCACCACCATCGCCAGCCGCCAGGGCACCCCCAACCCATTCGACTGCGAGCGCCATTGAGCCGGCTGTGCCAGCTTCGACACTCCGGCGATGAGCAACACCGCAGCGACCGCGACGGCGGCGGCGACACCCCATGCCGTCTGACTCACGAACTAGCCGACTTCGACGGTGAGGCCCTCGGAAGCCGCGAACACTTCGACGCCCAGCTTGCTGCCGGCGGCCACCGCGCATCGCTGCACTTCATCGAGTGCGACGTCTGTTCGCGATGGATCGTGGTGGAAGAGCGCAAGGCGACTGACGTTGCAGTGCTGCGCCAGCCAGATGGCGTAGTCGATGGTGCAATGACCCCACGTTGCCTTGTGTTCGAACTCGGACGCGGTGTACTGCGAGTCGTGAATCAGCAGATCCGCACCCTCGGCCAGCTCGCGGGCGCCGTCGCTGACGGAGTAGGAACCGTCGTAGGGCTGCTGATGATCGCTGAGGTAGGCAATGCTGCGCCCGCCCCACTCGATCCGGTAGCCCAACGTCGGCCCGACATGGGGCACCAGGCGAGACATCACTCTGATACCGCCAACCGAGAAATCGTGGTCGGCGACGTCGTGGAAGCGAACCTTGCCGGGGAGCTGATCAATGGTGACGGGAAACAGCGGCGGTCGAATCACGGCACCGATCACCTCGGCCACCGAGCGACCGTCCTCTTGCGCCGGCGCATACACATCCAGCTCTGAGCCTTCGTAGAGCAACGGCGCGAAAAAGGGCAGGCCCTGCGTGTGGTCCCAGTGCAGGTGACTGAGCAGGCAGGTGCCACGGAAGGTGCCGTCCTGGGACAGCGTCTTGCCGAAGTAGCGGGCACCGGTGCCGAGGTCGAAGAAGAGCGGAGGCTCGCCCGGGACGTGCACAGCAACGCACGATGTGTTGCCGCCGTATCTCGCAATGTCGTCGCCATTACACGGTGTGGAACCGCGCACGCCGAAGAACGTGACTTGCATATTTACGTACCCCCTGTGGACAGACACGTTACGCCCGGTACCGGCCCAGGGTAAACCAGCCGGGTACGTGACGCATGTCGCACCGGGGCTAACTTGCGAACATGGCACTCATCTCGCACGGCTCCGTATCGGCCAACGGTGTCGAGTTCGGCTACCTCACCGCTGGCGCTACGCAAGCGCCCCTGGCGCTCTGTCTACACGGCTTCCCCGACAGCGCACATGGCTGGCGGTACCTGCTGCCCGCGCTTGCCGACGCCGGCTATCGGGCGGTCGCTCCCTTCCAACGTGGATATGCACCGACTTCGGTGCCGGCCGATGGGCGCTATCAAACCGGTGCACTCGCCATGGACGCAATCGCACTGCACGAAGCACTCGGCGGCGGGGCGAATGCCGTCATCATCGGCCATGATTGGGGTGCCGCCGGTACCCACGGCGCCGCGGTTTTCGCACCCGAGCGCTGGTCGAAGGTGGTCACCATGGCCGTTCCTCCTGGCCGGCGCTCGGGATGGCATTCGTCGGCAACCTCGCCCAGGTGCAGCGCAGTTGGTACATGTTCTTCTTTCAGCATGCGCTATCGGACTTTGTGGTTGCCGCCAACGACCTCGCGTTCATCGACATGCTGTGGGCGCAGTGGTCGCCCGGGTACGACGCCACCGGCGACCTGGTGAGTACGAAGGCGAGCCTGCGCGACCCCGCCAACCTGGCGGCGGCGCTCGGCTACTACCGCGCCGCACTGGGCGACGGTTACAAGGACCCAGCGCTCGACGCCGTGCAGGCAGCCGGCCAGGGTTGGGCAACACAGCCCCATCTGTATCTTCAGGGCCGCAACGACGGCTGTATCGGCGCCGAGGTAGCCGAGGCTGCCGCCGCGATGGCACCTTCAAACGTGACCGTGGGGTTCATCGACGATGCCGGGCACTTTTTGCACATCGAACAGCCGGCGACTGTCAACGCTCGCATCATCGAGTTCCTCGGATGACACAGCCCGGCGCGCCGACGCTGCCCGACGGGCTGGTGGTCATCGTCAAGCGCGAGTGCGCCACCTGTGTGATGGTCGCTCCCCTGCTGGGGCAGTTCGCTGCCACCGTCTACACGCAGGACGATCCCGCATTCCCCGAGGGGGTCGCAGCGCTCCACGACGCAAATCTCTCCATCAGTTGGCACTACGACGTCGAGACCGTACCAACGGTCATCAAGGTCGTCGGCGGGGTCGAGGTTGACCGCACCATCGGATGGCTCAGCAGCGAGTGGCAGCGCATCACCGGTATCGACGATCTGGGCAGCGACCTGCCCCCGTTTCGTCCGGGCTGCGGTTCGCTGAGTGTCGACCCGGACCGGATCGACGCCCTCCGCGCAGCGTTCGGCGGTCACGTGCTGAAGTCGCGGCGGCTGGAACTCGCCGACCTCGACGACGAGATGGAACTGATGTTCGAACGCGGCTTCACCGACGGCTTACCGGTCGTGCCACCCACCGAGGAACGTGTGCTGCGCATGCTGCAGGGAACGACGAGGGATGGTCGCGACGTCGTTGCCATCGTCCCACCGGACCTGGTGGAAGTCACCGTCGAGAAGATTGCCATCAACGCGGTCATGGCTGGTTGCAAGCCCGAGTACCTGCCGTGGGTGATTGCTGCGCTGGAGGCGGTGTGTACCGATGCGTTCAACATTCATGGCGTCCTTGCCACCACCATGCCCGTCGGGCCGGTCATCATCTGCAATGGGCCTGGTACCCGGGCAATCGGCATGAATAGCGAGGGCAACGCCCTCGGCCAGGGCAACCGGGCCAATCTCACCATTGGGCGCGCAGTGCAACTGATCGTACGCAACGTCGGTGGTGGTCGGCCGGGCGAGGTCGACCGCGCCACTCACGGCAACCCTGGCAAGCTGAGTTTCTGCTTCGCCGAGCGCGAACACGACTCGCCATTCAGCTCGCTCGCCGTCAGTCGTGGCTTCGCCCCCACCGACAACACCGTCACGGTGTTCGCTGGTGAAGGCCCACGCTGCATCGTCGACCAGAAGGCGCGCACAGCGCCAGAGCTGGCCACCGTGTTCGCCGCATGCCTGCGCACGCTGCACAACCCGAAACTGATTTTGGCATTCGACGCCATCCTCATCGTCGGTCCCGAGCACGCCCGAGTGTTTGCCGAGGCGGGCTGGGATCGCAACACGCTGTTGGCCGAGGTGCACGGCCGCCTTCAGCTACCGGGCAGCGAACTGGTGTGGGGCGCCGGCGGCATCGCCGATGGCATTCCCATGCACCTGCGCGACGCAACGTTGCCCAAGTTCCGACCGGATGGAATTTTGCTCGTCCACGCGGGCGGTGGCGCCGGATTGTTCTCCACGATGATCGGCGGCTGGGCCAACGGCGAGATGGGCTCACAACCAGTGACACACCGAGTCGTTCCATGATGTGCCGTTCCATGATGTGCCGTTCCATGATGTGCCGTTCCATGAGAGAGTTGGCTGTATGACACGAGTGCTGTTGGACCCGAGTAGCGAGC
>Ga0105044_10004418_pt1 | contig 19327 bp, 12 predicted proteins | sample MAT01_FD_78092 | JGI IMG/M metagenome (GOLD analysis project Ga0105044, IMG submission 78092) | Freshwater microbial communities from Lake Fryxell liftoff mats and glacier meltwater in Antarctica - MAT-01 | ecosystem: Environmental > Aquatic > Freshwater > Ice > Liftoff microbial mat | place...
TGTATGTTGCGGCAATGGGAATCCACGATGCTCAACTTGACGAGATCGGCCTGCTGTCGTCGTTGAAACGATTGTCACTGTGGGGGAATCCCATCACCGATCGAGGCCTGACGCAATTGTCAGGCTTGTGGAATCTTGAGGTCCTTGATGTCCACGACACGCAAGTGACGGCAGTCGGGTTGAACGCGCTTCGCATGTTGCCGAATCTGAAGACGGTGATCGTCCCCGAGAGCATTCTGATCGACGACCTCGCCTCGCTTAGAGAGCGACACCCCAATCTGGAAATCATTCGGAGAAGCGGTAACCGATGAATAAGGCGACATAGTCAGGACTCGTTTTGTGTTCCCGTCAGGACCGGTGCCTGCCACGCAGCCGGATCTTCGACTGCAAACCGAACACCTCCAGGATCCGCTCGGGCGACACGATTTAATCCGTGAAATCCCCTTCCACATCGGAGAAACTTAGTGCTTCCGTCCGAAACGCAGACGCGGGCTGCTGCGATCGCTGAGGGATGATGTGTCATTGCGAGCAGCAGCGATAGCACCCGCCGATTCTGTCGGGCGGGTTAGGTTGTTGCGCCGTTGACTGACAAACGTAGATGATCGCCTGCCGTCACTTTGGCTTGGATGTGAAAGTTCCGCGCAGCTGGTCCCATGCCGCTCCATGATTTGCAATCTCACAGATTCCTGGTAGCTTTGCGCAGCTTTCGGATTTACCTTCGTTCATCTTTTTCGTAACTTCTCACCGCAGTTGAGCCTCATCATGCGTTTTGCCCGGTTCTTGTCTGGACTCCTGATTGCCCTTGCAATTTCCGTTCGATCATCACAGTCTCAGGAGGCTAAGCCTACGCCAGCCGCGAAGTCCGGTCGTCCCATTCAGGCTCTGCTCGTCATCGGCGGTTGCTGTCATGACTACGATCGGCAGAAACTTATTCTGACCCGCGGCATCAGCGCTCGAGCCAACGTGCGCTGGACCGTCGTGCATCAGGGGGGGACGACGACCGATACGAAGATTCCGCTTTACGATGATCCGAACTGGGCCGATGGTTTTGACATCGTGGTGCATAACGAGTGCTTTTCCGGAGTCACAGACAAAGAATTTGTCGATCGCATTCTGAAGCCGCATCGCGAAGGGCTTCCGGCGATTCTGATTCATTGCGCGATGCACTGTTATCGAGTCGGCGATGATCGGTGGTTTGAATTCTGCGGAATCCAGTCGCCCGGTCACGGGCCGCATTATTCGTACACGATCAACAACCAGAAGCCCGATCATCCGATCATGGCGAGTTTTGGCGAACGTTTTGTGGTGCCCAAAGGTGAGTTGTATCACGCGGCGAAGGTGTTCGATACCGCGACTCCGCTGGCCATCGCCAATCGTGAGGACAACAGTGAACCGCAGGTCTGTGTCTGGACGAACGACTATCAAGGCACACGTGTCTTTGCGACGACGGTCGGGCACTACAACGAAACAATGGTCGAACCCACGTACCTCGACATGGTCACACGCGGCCTGCTGTGGGCCGCCGGACGTGACGCCGAAATGGATTTTACTCCGATCACACCGACGGGCGATGAAGAAATCCGAGCTCTCGTCACAATCAGGATCGAAAAGCATTCTCCCGTGCTGACGCAGGGCTGCTGCGGCGAAGGCAATCTTGTCTTCAATAAGCCGGCCAATGCCACCAGTGAAGAAACCGGCAAGAGCAACTTTGCGAAGAATGCCGTCGATGGCCGACTCGACACGCGCTGGTGTGCGAGTGGCGGGCAAAGCGGCGAATCGATCACGCTCGATATGGAGAAGCCACAGTCGATTCGCAACGTACGGCTGCACTGGGAATCGAGGAACACCGCGTATCAGTACACGCTTGAATCATCAGCTAACGGCGACGACTGGACGATACTGGCAGTTCACGCAAAGAACAAAGAACCGAACGGGTTGTCCGTGGACGCAGTCAAAGCAGATGACGCGCGATATCTGAAAGTTACGTTTAAGGGCTCCAACGGAGGAGGCTGGGGCAGCATCCGGGAAATTGAAGCATATCCAGGTGATCTGCCTTCTTTACCCGAAGTTGTCGCCGCGGGAGCCGAGGGTTCTGCTTCTGTTGAAGATGTGAAGGCTCCGGAAGGATTCGACGTCAGCCTGTTCGCCGGTCCGCCACAGGTGACCTATCCGGTCTGCATCACAACTTCGGTCGAAGGCGAAGTCTTTGTCGGCGTCGATGAACAGGGGTCGCTCGGCAAAGATCCGGGACGAGGTAAAGTCGTGCGCTGCATCGACACAGACGGTGACGGCAAGGCCGACAGGTTCAACGACTTCGCACAAATGGATCATCCGCGCGGATTGATCTACGACAACGGCACGCTGTGGGTTCTGCATCCGCCGTTTCTGTCGGTCTTTCACGATCTGGACGGCGATGGCACGTCAGACTCCAGCGAAGTTCTGATCGAAGGCATCAGCACGGAAGAAGTCAATAAGCGAGGTGCCGACCACACGACCAACGGCATTCGCATGGGCATCGACGGCTGGATCTACATCGCCGTGGGTGACTTCGGATTCAACAAGGCCGTTGGCAAAGATGGCACGACCTTGAGCAAACGCGGCGGCGGAGTTGTCCGCATTCGTCCGGACGGAACCGAGATGGAAGTCTACTCGTGGGGCCAACGAAACATCGTTGATATCGCGATTGATCCGTTCATGAACCTGTTCACTCGCGACAATACCAACGACGGCGGCGGCTGGGATATTCGACTGTCTCACGTCCTCCAGACCGCCAACTATGGCTACCCGTCGCTGTACATGAATTTTTCCGATGAGATCATGCCGCCACTCGCCGATTATGGCGGCGGTTCCGGCTGTGGAGCCCTCTATTTTCAGGACGACCGCTGGCCAGCTCCCCACAACGACATGCTGCTGACCTGCGACTGGGGCCGCAGTGAAGTCTTCAGCCATCGCCTGCCTCGCAACGGTGCTACATTCGACGCACAGCAGGATACGTTCCTGAAGATTCCTCGTCCGACGGATGCCGACGCCGATGCCAGCGGGCGATTATTCGTGACGAGCTGGAAGAACGGGAATTTCGCGTTCGAACGCCCTGACGTCGGTTTCGTCGCGATGATCACGCCGAGCAATTTTGTGCCGCATCCAGTGTCTGTTTCTTCGGCGAGCGGCTGGGCGCCAGCCCTCCGTGTCAATTCACTGAAAGAACTCGACTCCGAATCACTTGTGGAATTGCTGCGACATCCTTCCGACGCAATGCGTTTGGGGAGCGGTCGGGCGTTAACCCTCCAGGGATCACAGCCGCGCGAGTCACGGAGGGCTGACGCCCAGCCGCTCGCCGATGCACTTGTGGCACTGGCAAAAGATCACACCGCATCCATTCATTCACGAGTCGCCGCTCTGTGGACATTGCGTCAAACAAACTGGGACGGTTTCAAGGTTGCATTCGGTTCACTCCTGATCGATCCCGATCTTCGTGAACATGTGATCCGGGCTGCCGCTGATCGGAAATCAGAAATCGACAAAGAACTGCTGTCGCCGATCTTCTCAAAGCTCGACGACAGCAATCCCCGCGTCCGCGCGGCGGTGATCGTGGCGATGGCTCGAATGGGTGAAACTCGTGCGGCAAAGCAACTGCTGGCACTCACGGAGCGAAATCCGCCCGCTGCGACGTTTGATGGTGATGCCTGGCGAAAGGCCGATTCAGACCGCGTCATCCCGCATCTCGCCGTCAATGCCCTCGTCGAACTGAACGCTATCGACGCCTGCCTCGAAGCACTGAACGGCCCGTATCGCCCCGGAGCCATCGCAGCCCTGAAACGCATGCATGATCCAAAGACCATTGATGGTCTGTTCAAAGTCCTCAGCACCAGCCGCGACGAATCGCTGCGCCGTGAAGTCTGGACAACGCTGATTCGTGTGTATCATCGTGAAGGCGAATTCACTATGGACAGCCCGAAGTGGTGGGGAACTCGCCCGGACACGACCGGCCCCTACTACGATCGCCAGAAGTGGAGCGAATCAGATCGCATCGCGGCAGCTATCAGAGTCGCGGTCGCTGAAGGCGACGAGTCTCTCAGGACACACCTCACGGAGCAACTCCAGAAGCACGTCGTCAATCTCGACGGCATCAGTTCCGCAGAAGTTGCGACGGCCGAACCCGAGAAAGCCATCGTGCTTCCCAAAGCTGATCCGAACGATCCCAATGCCGTCGCCAATCTGGCCGTCGATGTTGTGACTCAGCGAGCCGCAGCAGCATCCGGCGACGTAGAGAAAGGCCGCCTGCTGTTCAAGCAGCAATCGTGCATCAACTGCCACACGTTCGCCAACGGCCAGCAACCGAAAGGGCCGCATCTGGTCGATATCGGCAAACGCTACAAGCGGGCTGAGCTGCTTGAATCGATCCTGCAACCCAGTAAGAAGCTCGCCCAGGGCTTTGACACCTGGGCCTTCGCGATGGACGATGGCAAGGTCTATACGGGTTTTGTTGTGCTGGAGAGTGCGGAAACCATCACCGTGCGAGACGCAACCGGTATCTCGCACGAACTGCTTCAGGACAACATCGAAGATCGCGTCAAGCAGGAAATCTCCATGATGCCCCTCGGCATCGTCGGCAACCTCAGCCCGGAACAACTCGCCGACCTGATCGCGTATCTGGAATCATTGCACTAAAGTCAACCGTCAGAACATTTATTCTGCCTGATGCCAAAGGTTTTCTGTCCAGACCATTTTGATTGATTTCCACTGTTTCCTCAAAACGTCCCGCGCGCCTACAATCGACGAGTTGAATAAACGGAAACTCTGTTGAATGCCATGCGACGTGTGGCGACAGCGACGGAATGGATTTATGGACCTCTCTCACCGACCGAGTCAATTGTTATGACCGTTGGAGACGCGCGCCCAAATGTTGCCGACATGGTACTTCGCGTCTTTGAACGCTCGGTGCATCCGGAACTTTTCGCAACTGTTAGTGAAACCCGCGTAAAAGTCCGAGGTGATGTGGCGACGTTGCGACTTGGACGGCAAGGGCATTCGCTGGAGTATCGCACAGAACACAGCACGCTCACCGAAATAGCGACGTCGAAATTCGCCCCCCTGCCCTCTCAGTTGTGCATGATTGATCGACGATTGATCGGTTACAGGACTCATACGGTCGAAGGTAAAGGCGTGCGGTATCACTGCAGCTATCAACTGGAATCCGCGCCTGCCGATATCTACCTGACCTTGCACCGCGAACTGGAAACCGACGCCCGTACATCCACACTCGCCGTCGCCCTGCCCGGTTCCAGCATCAGCAGTCCGGACTGTCTGAGTCTGCTCAAGTGCGACCTGCTCCCCGAAGGTTTTGTCGTCCACGCCTTCCATACGTTCCCCGACAATGGGGCCGTGCTGAGAATTCAAACACTGTTTGAACGACTGTAATCTTCGGTCGGTACGACCAAATTGTCATTTGGTGCAGGTGCAGTGGAAACCATGAAAAATGAACGGAAATGAGCAATCCAGCCTGTGTGAGTCTTTGACAAGACCAGGGGATTCCCCGCATTTTGGCAAACACGGCTGCGTTTATTGACCTATGTTTCGGTTTGGACCTTCAGCAGTCCAGGTCGCGGTTTGAGATAATCCTTTGCAGAATGAAGGGGGAATACCCCGATGGAAAACGCCCCGAAAGGACACAATATACTGGAAACGACGTTGTGTCGGCGGCGAACTCGACGCACGACCCTGGCCGTCGAAGTGGAACTTTCAAAAGATGGTCTCACCGTGTCGGCCATGATTCGCGATGCGTCACTCAATAACGAAGGGGACTCTCCATTCATTGGCATCGGGCTTTTTCACAACGACGAACTGCCTTTGGATGAGACCCTGAGTTGCCGCACCGTCTCACCGTCAGAACTGCTGCCAATCGAATCCACAGTCTCTCTGATGTGGACGCGCCATTTCGGGCAGGATGGCTTCCTGAGCGGCGGGAAAATGGCAAGGAATCACGCTGCAGGGGATCGGGACTGTGAGCTTCCCGAAGCATTGCAGCAGTTTGCGAATACAACGCACCAGGAGCATGGTAATTCATGACTTTCAGCGTCAATTCAAATCACCCAGCGCGATCGAAAGCCAGCGAACGAGTGGCCGCATGGAAACAGAATGTGCAGTCCTTTTTTGCGGAGGATTGGAGTCGTCTGCGAACTCTCATGATGGAGCTGGAAGAGGAATCCTGGGACAGCGATTCAACGATCCAGTCAAACCGCATTCCCGCTCAGTGCAGCAGTATCCACACCGAATCGACAGGGGTCTTTGCAAGCTCCGTCATGCAACATAACGGCAGCACCACAGATTCTGATGTGCGACCGTCGGCAAAGGACCGATTGACTGTATTGGCCGAACAAATCGAACGACGCCTGCAAACCGCAAACGCAGTTGGAAAATAGCCGGATGGATCAATTCAAACATGACAACGGAACCCGTGCTGCCCTTTCGATGCCGACAGCGACTCACTGCGTCTTTCGCCGCGGTTCATGCTGGCTCGCATTGCCGGCGACAGTCGTTCGTGAAGCGATGCCGCGACCTGGTATGGTGTTTGTCCCCGGGACGCCGATTATCTTTGTTGGTTTGTGCCACGTGCGAAGTGAATTCATTCCTGTGCTGAATCTCGACTCTGTGCTGCCTGATTGTGGTCACTCCGATGGCAACGTCATGCTGGTTGTCGATGACACGGATGGCCCCTGGGCAGTCCTCGTGGATGAGGTCACTTCGCTGAGGGCTCTTGAAATTTCGGACGCACCGGTCGCGGATATACTTGATACGTCGTGCGTGGTCGTGGGCTGGGCGACGCAGGGGAACAATGTAATCCAGGTACTCGATCAATCCCGAATCCGAATGCTTGCCGAGCAGGAGTTGGCTGCGATGTGGCAGTCGGGAAGCCTGCTGCGTCCGCAATTCGCGAATCTGGAGACGTGAATCGGATCAGAGTACGGGATCTCCCTGGAATTGTAACGGACACCTGGAGAAAATCATGAGTTACAGAATTCAACTTTGTCTCACACATTTTGCGACGGCTGTCATTGCGGCGTCCTGCGCATGGTACGGGCTTCAATCACCCGGTTTTAGTCCGCTTGCGTTCATCGCCCTGTGGGGATCATGTATTCCGTGTACGATCGCAGCAGCATCCTTTGCACGAGGCCTGCGGCAATTGGAATCGGCGTTGACGGACTCCCACAGTGAAGCAGCATCGTGCGGACTTTCAGAGCTTGACCAGGCAACCGCGCGACTCCGCACAGTCCTGCAACGACAACGAACGCTCGTGAAAGACGTCGACGAACTCGTGCATCGACTGAGCCATGGCTCCGGTAATTCAGCAACGGCTGCAATCGGGACCGAGAGTCCGCTACTCACGGATGTGCTGGGACACCTCTCCCGGAAAACGGCGAAACACATTGGCGGCATCATGGCTTTGGGGACTGAGATCGCCAGGGGTGCTCATGATTCGCACCGAGGCGCGGAGCAGCAAATCCAGACGATCAGCAGTGCAATCAACTCTATCGAACTGCTTTCGCAGAGAATAGACGTCGTTGGGAGCGACGCTGAGACAGCAAATGCCACTGCGAAGGACGCCGCCGATCGCGCCGAAAAAGGGCTTGAACTTGTTAAAGAACTGGTCGGCGGCATGCACAACATACGCAACAACGTCGAGTTCAGTGAGAAAAAAGTCGTTTCGCTCGGTCGGCAGTCTGAACAAATCGGTTCAATCGTCGAGTTGATGGGAAATATTTCAGCGAGAACGGACATGCTCGCTCTGAATGCGTCAATCGAAGCGGTCCGAGCAGGACAGGAAGGCCGTGGCTTTGCCGTTGTGGCTGAAGAAGTCAGACGACTTGCTGAGAGTACAGCAACCGCCTCGCGCGACATCGCCGCGCTGGTTGATGCAATTCAGACGGAAGCTCAGGACACAGTCGTGGCCATGACGGAAGAACGTCATCAGGTGCTGGAAGAAATTCGACGAGTCCATGAAGCGGGAGCGACTCTTGATCACATCCGCCACTCGTCAATCGCAGCGGCAGAACGTGCACGACAGATTTCCGGGACGACGATTGAGCAACTCCAACGCACCCAGGAAGTTGTGCGGGCGATGCAGCAGGTCTCAGTGATCGCAACAAACATGCGTGACCGGGATGAAATGATCCGGCACAAGACCACCGATCTGGCCGAAATGGCACAGCACCTGGAGGAGGGTCTGTCGCCAATGTACAACTTTGGAGATTCCGGTCGTCCGACTTTCACACAGAGGTCCAGTGCGGGATCCAGCACCGCCATGGGACGCAGACGCGATACGCCGGCTGTAAGCGAAGAATTATTTCAAGCCGTCAGAGGCGGGGAGTTTGCGCGGTGATCGACTTCCGAGACAGACAAGTCAACGCAGAGGAATCCAGCGACGTCCTGCGGCAGAGGTTCATGCTTCTGGCGCGGTGCGCCGCAGAAGCATCGGACGACGCAAACAACGACACGTTGCTTGCTGCGAAAATGATGGCGGATCTGATGACGATCGCAGCGATGTTTCGAGAGGACTCAGCATCCTACGAGCGGGCCGATGAGATTGTCGAATTCTGTCAGCAACGGGCTCTGCCGCTGCTGATGGACACTGCATCTGAGGCCAGCACGAAATGCCTGCTACAGGACGCTGACGACCGCTGGAGTGAATGCCTTGCACTTCTGTCTCCGGAAGAGCGATGTTCCTGTCAGCCAACACCTGGCTGGATCGACACAGGTATTGACGCCTGGACCGATTCGCTGAAGCCGGATGCCTCGGAGGAGTTCCACGCAACGGATGATGAGCCTGACCCTCTCAACAGCAATCAACAGCATCAGCAGCCGTTTAACATCGCTGGAATTCTTGCTGCACTTGCGAGTGAATCAGATCCTGCCGGTGAACAGACTCTGTGCCGGGCGAATGCCGAAAAACACCACGTTACCCATCAGACGGCTGAGAACATCTCCACCAATACTTTGTCAACCTCTGACAATTGCCCTCGGCCAATACCTCCGGGGGAACTGGAGACGATTGACGATCCGGAAATGGTCGCCGCCTATGCCGACGATGCTCAACAGTGCATTGCTGAAATGGAGGCGTCGCTGCTGGGATTGGAATCAGGGCAGGAAGCCGACGGCGTCCTGCGAAGCTTTTGTCGACAACTGCACACACTGAAAGGTGCATCCGGCACGGTTGGCCTTTCCCGGCTTGCAAAGTATCTGCACGACCTGGAGGGCTACATAGAAAGAACCGCTGGCTGTCAAATCGACATTGACAAGCTGCTGGATTGCGTCGATGCCGTGCGAGCTCAATTGAGTGCTCTTGGAATATCCGGCACCGGTGTGACGATAGTTGCTGCGTCTTCACCGAAGGCCGTTTCTGAACAACATCCTCGAGGCCAGTCACCGTTGCCGTCTGTTACGGGAGGCAACGACAATGAACTTTTTGTCCGCGTTGAAGCGTCGCGCCTGGAACGGCTGATGGATCTGCTCGCGGAACTGGTCATGTTGCGAAACCGTCGCGATGCGTATGTCGATTCTCTGCGAAACATTCACCGCGAGCTGAACTCCTGCGCCGCTCGAACTCGAACACTGACATCGACCATCGAATACACCACGCCTGCAACAGCGGCAGGCGAGACTTCTTCAGACATCGCATCCGAAAGATCTACGGCGAAGTCACGATTACTCTCGCGCACGCTGGATGAAGTCTCCAAAGACACCGCGGAGCTTGGTCGTTCACTGCAGGAAGTGTTTGATCCGTTATCTGATGATAATTCGGCGGTGTCACACCTGATCGGTCAGTTTCGGCAGGAACTGATGGAACTGCGTCGGCTGCCGATCGGTGGGTTGTTTCAGCGCCTGCAACGCGTTGTTCGAGATGCAGCAAAGTCTGAAGGCAAGCTCGTGGAAGTCGCCTTCGAAGGTCAGGGCGCTCGAGCAGAAAGAGCCGTGCAGGAGCGACTCTTCGAGCCTTTGCTTCATCTGGTTCGCAACGCGGTCAGCCACGGTCTGGATACGCCGGACGGACGAACGAAATCAGGAAAGCCTGCCGTCGGCAGAATCACACTGGCAGCAAGGTCTGATGCGGCCTCCCTGTGCATTGAAGTCCGCGACGATGGCAGGGGCCTCAATGACGAAGCCCTTGAAGCACGTGGACGGGAACTTGGTCTGCTGCCGAGCGGCGTAACCGTGAGCCGAACTCAGCTCTGGAAGCTGATTTTTCATCCGGGGTTTTCAACGAAGTCGTCAGTCAGCGAAATCTCAGGCCGCGGTGTCGGAATGGACGTGGTGGACAGTTGGGTGAAACGACTGCGCGGTCGGATCGAGGTGGAATCTGTACCTGGCAAGGGAACGACGATGCGTTTGCACATTCCACTGCGTTCCGCCGTGGAACATGCGATGGTCGTGCGCGCCGGAGGTCAACTTTTTGCACTGCCCATGCATACAGTCAGCGGAACTTCAGATTCCAGACAGCCAATGCGTATTCGGGCAAACTCCGCGTCAGACAGGCAGATCATACCGCTGAGTCGCATCCTTGGCTGTAAGGCCAATCAAACCACGCATGGCTGCTCCATCTCACTGCGAAGCACTTCCGTGACCGCACGCACGACACAGCACAGCGGAGACAACGTGACCATTGCGGTTGATGCCATCGTCGGCGTTGAAGAAGTCGTCGTGCGTACACTGCCCTCATTGCTGCAACGGAACGAATTATTTGCCGGCGTCACCCTTTCCGGACGTGCTGAAACGGTCTTGCTGCTGGACGTTCGAAAAGTGATCGATCTTTGTCATCGAACTGAACGTCCCTATGACCAGAGCACGAAGCCTGTTCCGGCAGATGGCACATCGTGCAGGCATGCGAATAGTAATCGCTGTGTGCTTGTCGTCGATGATTCCTTCGTAGTCCGCCGCAGTCTGTCCAGAAAACTTCGTGCCGTCGGCTGCGAAGTTCACGAAGCTGCCAATGGGAGAGAAGCTCTGGTCGCGCTCCATGCCTGCGGCATCACGGCTGTCGTGACCGATCTCGACATGTCGGGAATGACGGGCGTTGAGCTCCTGCAGGAAATCAAACGACACAAACAATTCAAAACGATCCCCGTCACGGTACTGACGAGCCGCGATGACGAGTCCATGCTCGCAGAAGTCAGACAACTTGACCCTGCAGCAGTCCTGCATAAACCTGTGACAGACGCAACGATCAAAGCGATTCTTGATTCGCTCATCTGTGCTGATGTCGCAATCTCCTGAGAAACACTATTCCCAGCCACTCTGTCCCGGAACAACTCGATCATGTCAACGTCAACAATCCTTGTCATCGACGACAGCGCAACCATTCGGAAAATGGTTGACAGCCATTTGAGCCAGGAAGGCTACCGCGTCGTGCTTGCGCAAAACGGTGAGATTGGCATTGAGATGGCTCGCGAAATCAAACCGGATCTGATTCTGCTTGATCACCAGTTGCCAGGAACCACAGGTCTGGAAGTCTGCCGCAAGATCGTTCAGTATCCGGAATGTCGGCATATTCCGTTTGTGGTGTCATCAACGCTGCGAAAACAGGCATACATCGAATACATGGACGTTCCGAATGTGGTGGATTCGCTGCCGAAGCCGTTCACACCGAACCTGCTGAAGATGGCCGTTGCAAACGCTCTTGAGACAGGAGCCATGATTATTGCGTCGCAGACAAACGGGACGGCAGTACCGGAAGTCGTCGGTGAGACAGATCCGCCTGCGCTTTCCGGTGACTTTCGCTGGCTGGGACTTCGCGAAGTCATTGATTTTCTGAACAACGGACGCAAGGTTGGCATGCTCGAAGTAGAGACTGACCGAAACCGCGTCTGCTTTTTCCTCAAAGATGGCCGGATTCAGGGCGTGGTTTCGCCTTCTTTCGATCCTGCTCAGATCGCAGTTCAGCTACCACAGAATCTGAGCGAATTGTCACCATTACTCCAGTTTACATTGAGCAGCGGGACCTCCACGCGTGTTGATGGACTGATCGAGTTGATGGATAAGAAAGTCCTGGATCCGCGCATGCTGCGCACATTGCTGCGTCATCAGGCTGCGGCACTCACACGTTACTGCTTTACGAGTAAACCAACCTGCTTCAGTTTCCATCCCGAACGAGCCCAACCTTCCCTTTTCAACAAAGTGTCGATCGACACCAGCCTGGCAGGAATCCTTGTTGACGGTACACTCAATTGTCCCCCGATCCAGGACGTGACGACCGGAGTTCAGGTCGGCTGGATTCGCAACGGACTTCGCGGACAGAATCTCGACCGCGCCGGCTTGTCCGCCACGCACGTGCAACTGCTTTCACACCTCGATGCAACTCCCAGAAACACTGCGGAGCTGGCCGTGAAGTCAGGGTTACCCGTCGATGAAGCTCGCGCAGTTCTCGAAGGCTTTCTGCTGGCCGAGTGGGTCAGGAGCGAAACCCTGACTCAAACCCGCACGCTGATCGCCTATGAGCCGGACGCGCTGCACGGGGCATTGATCCGCAACATGATCGACCAAAACGAAAACGGCTGGACAGGCAATGTCGTGCGTGATGAATTCAGTCTGCAATTGCTGTTGAAACGAAAGACTCCTGACGCCGTCCTGATCGCACTCCAGGGAGAAACCGAGCTCACGCTTCCAGGAACACTTCAGAACAGTGCGGTTCTTGAAGGTCGGCACACAGTCGTTCTGATTGCTCCTGCGGCAGCCAACTCACCGCCACTCGCTGCGACACTGCAGTCGCAGATTCTGATTCGCCGTCCTTACACCAATTCCGACATTCTCAAGGCGATTGATGTTCCGGCACGACGCCTGGTCGCCCCGGAATCCGTGGTGAAGCCCCTGCCCACCGGAAATAGGGCCGCAACCTTGTGTACCAATGGAGCCAACTGATGCTGTCAATTTCCTGCGACAACAAGACGATCGCAACCCTGCATGTGAATCGCCCCGGACGGCCGCGGAGTTCACAGGTCATTCGTGAAGATGAATGCCTCGCTGTCGGGTCGGATCCAAGCGCCGACATTTGCCTGACCGATGATGACATTGCATCGACGCACTGCATGATTATCGCCCGCGGCGGTATCGTTACGGTCCGAGACTGTTTTTCTGAGACAGGAACTTTCGTCGATCGAGTGAGAGTCCGTGAAATTCAGCTACAGGCGGATGCCGAGCTTCGCGTCGGGAAGACCACGATTTCTGTAAACCTCAGCCGCAGCGCGCCACAGTCATTGTATGTCGTGGACGACAGCACTCCGGGTCCTCAACCGCCCCTCGGAACCAGCGCGATCGCATCGGTCAATGTCACACCAGCCGTCAAGCCTGAATCGACAAAAAATCGAAACTCAGAAGAAGTTTCGTCCAGGCTGATCAGCAGTCTTGAATCACAGTTGCAGCAGGCAAACGCGGAAATCGAAGTCCTGCAGAACCGGCTCAACGCAGTCACTGTCGTCGCCGTCCCGAACGTTGATCCTTACCAGGAAGAGATGCTCGACTTGCTGCGTGCCGAAATCTTCGACCTGCAGAATCTGCTCGCGGACCGCGATCAGAGCCCCGTCGTGCGATCGCCTGCGACCGAATGGAATACGGAAACCGACAATATCCTTTCGAAACCCGATGCCGAAAAACTGGTGGAACGACTGGAACAGTTGCTTCAGGAACTGCAGCAGCGCGACGATCAGATTGCCACCTTGACGGAACTCCTTGAGAACGCTGAAGCAGCAAATCGAGCCGAGCTGGAGGAACGCAGCCAGATTGATTCCTGGCTCCGCGACATCGAAGGACGATTCAGTGATCGCGAACATGAATGGCTCTCGCAACGAACAAAACTCCAGTCGGAGTTGGAGGCCATTGCTGCAGAACGCGATCGCGCAGAAGCAGCATTGAATGCGAACTCATCGAACGTCAAAATCGAGGCGGCACAAAATGTCATGAAAAACCTGCGAGACACAGCAGAATCGCAGCGCCAGAAGCTAGAGAATGCAGAACAGACAATTGCTCAACTGCAGCGTGAACTGGAGTCAGCAAAGCACGCCCAGCCGCGCGAAGAAAGAATGCAACTCGCCGAAGAACGGTCGGAGATCGCTCGACTGCGCCAGGAACTGGAAGCAGAAAGGCAGCGAAAACAGAGCCCCGCGGTCAACGACGACAACCTGAAGTTCCGGGCACTCAGGAAGCATTTGAACGAAATTCACGAACAGGAACAGAAGGAACGCGAAGAACGCAAACTCAGCAGCCGCATCGCCAGACTGTGGCATCGACTGGATGGCAGGTAAGACCATGAATGTCACATCCGCTGAATTGGAATTTGATGTCGATACGACACAGCAATCGCAGCAGGTTAACATGCTGCTGCTTGCCCGTCGTCTGGACACAATAGGACGTCGGACTGAACAGTTCCTTTGTGAACAACTGGATCAGTTGATACTGGCGATTGATGAATTTGAATCCGAAAAGGCCGCGTGGCGAAGACAATTCCAGCGGGAATCGCATGAACTCGTCCAGCGGCGAGACGAACTTCAACAGCTCCTGGCCGCGAATTCCTCCGGAGCCCCCGGAGCGATCGACGCTACCCGGGGCTCTGCCCGAGTGCAACGAGTTATGGCGGAGGTGAACGCCAGAAAGAGCGGCGCAGATCCCCTCCGATTTCTCATACAGCCGGGCAAGGCCAGTACATTGCAGGTGGGTCTGCTGATGTTCGAAATTTCGAAACTCAACCGTGACCTGGGTGGTCGTGGTCTGAGGTTTGAAATTGAAGACGTTCGCACACCCGGAAAACGACTGTTCGCACGAATGACCCGATCTGACTGCGACGGCGAAATTCTGGAGCTGACGGCATTTCCGACGCTGCCACTTTCAGGCCGCGGCACGCACGTTGCCCTCGATGTCGATATTACGGACCGACTTGAAGATTGGATTACATTTAAGTCGCGTCTGCTTCAGTCATCTCTGGTGAACAGAGACCTGGACCAGGTCTTCAGCAACTGCAAATCTGTGAAACACATCGGAAAGTCCGGCAGCGTGGTCAGGGAAGCAGCCAGGCGTGCCGAAAGCAACGATTCCTGGAAAAATCACACATCAGATTATCCCTCCACAGCATTGTGGGCCGGCACGTCCGTTAACGCGATTCAACAGCAAGTCGAACGAGTGGAAAATTGCTGCGAACATCTCTCCATCGACTGCGGACTGTTCATCCACGTTGAAATCCATTCGTCGCCGCAGTCAAAATCTGCGGACCAGATCTAGTGCATAGTCAACGCTTGATCCTGGGGTTGCCCTGGGAAAAAGGGGTCAGGAACCAATAGCCAAATGGCCCACAGGCTGCTGAACACTATTCGTTGCTGACCCCTTTTCCCGCGATGCCGTTGACCTGCAATCTAAGGTTTGACAATGCACTAGTCCACAAACACAAACTCATTGCAGTTCAGCAATGACAAACACAGATGCGTCAGAGCACCATACCCGGGGTCCGTAACGAAGTGCTGTGCGTCGGCAAGCTCGCTGGCGGTGGGGTTGCGATTGAGGATGAGTTGAAACGCTTCGGTGATCTGTTCATCAATGGCGGTTGCTGCTTCGCGAATTCGAACTGCGATGAGTTCGGCCATCTGGAACGAGAATTCCGAATTCAGCAGGTGTAAAGCCTGCGGCGCGGTGGTTGAAACGTTGCGGCGGGAACAGCTTTCGTCAGCGGCAGGACGGTCGAACGCTTCGAAGATCGGGAAACGCAGATTGCGTCGGGCGAAGATATAGATGCTCCGACGGTTGTGTTCGAATGTGTCTTCAGTCACGTTCCACTGATCTTTCAGCAGCGTATTGCGGAGCTCAATCGGCAGGGGCGGGCGGACTCCCGGACCTCCCGTCCTGCGGTTGAGAATTCCCGCCGCCGACAGCATTGCATCGCGAATCACTTCGCCCTGCAGCCGTTGGCGGGGAAAGCGCGATAGCCACCGCCGATCCCGATCCTGCTCCAGTGCCGCCTTCCAGGCAATCACTTCGTCGGCAGTCGTATTGTCTGGCAGTCGGCTGCGCTGCCGATAGGTTGCGGAGGTCACAATCAGGCGGTGCAGTTGTTTCACGCCCCAGGCATGTTCTACAAACCAGTTTGCCAGCCAGTCGAGCAGTAGCGGGTGCGATGGTTCCATTCCCATGATGCCGAAGTCGCTCGGGGTTTCGCTGAGGCCCGTCTCGAAGTGTTGCTGCCAGATGCGATTTACCATCACACGCGCGGTGAGCGGATGTTCGGGATGCACGAGCCAATTTGCCAGGGCCGTTCGTCGGCCATCAGAGTTTTGCTGTGGCGAAACGTTATAGCGCAGCGATTCTGATTCCAGCACTCTCAATACATCCGGAGCGACTTCCACGCCCGGTCGCCGATAATCGCCGCGAATCATAACATGACGTGTCTGCTTATACGGAAACTGCTCCTTCAGTCCCGTGACGGACACATTCTTCTTCAGGCTGATCGACGGTTCAAAGATCGCCCTGAGTCGGTAAAAATCGGCCTGACTCACGGGATCGTATTTGTGGTCGTGGCATTGAGCACATCCGATCTGCATGCCGAGAATCACCGCGCCGACTGTGGCTGTCATTTCGTTCAGCAATGTATGTCGCCGTTCGTCCTGAGAATTGATGTCCGGCATGTCCGGCCCCGAAACACAGAACTGAGTCGCGATGGCTGCGGCTTCGTTGTCAGGTTCGAGCAGGTCACCGGCGATCTGCAGACGGACGAATCGATCGTAAGGCATGTCGGCGTTGTACGCATCAATCACCCAGTCGCGGTAACGCCAGGCGTCCGGGCGAATGTTGTCATGTTCAAAGCCATCCGTTTCCGCAAACCGTGCCAGATCCAGCCAGTGCTGAGCCGATCGTTCTCCGTAGGCCGACGATGCCAGCAACCGATCCACCAGCGATTCAAAAGCCATCGGTGACTCGTCGGCAATAAACATGGCAACCTCGTCCGGAGTCGGAGGCAGTCCGGTCAAGTCCAGACTGACACGGCGAACCAACGTACGACGATCCGCTTCCGGCTGTGGCGTGAGACCAGGACGCTCCAGCTCCGCCGCAATAAACGCGTCGATGGGATTCCGCTGCCAGTGTTCGCCGGAAGTCGCTGGAATTTCGACAGGCGTGCGCAGCTTCAGCGACCAGTGATTTCGGTCGGATGCTGTGATGGGTGGTTCGACGTAGGATGCGACTTCGTGCGGCACATCGTCAGCAGACACGGCGCGGGAAATCAACATTGCAGTGAATGCTGCCATGACACAAAATCCGACGACGCGGATCGCAGAAATGTTGCCTGAGTGCTTCATTGATTCGAGTGTCCGGCGAGCGGCTGGGCGTCAGCCCTCCGTGCAGGAGTGTGTTTCTGTCAGTGGAGTTTGTTCTTACGAATCACACGGAGGGCTGACCCCACACCGCCCGCCCCTTTTTATCTTTTAACCAATCATCTCATGCACAACGTGGGCTTCTTCCGGTCCGGTCAATCGTTTATCCAACCCGTTATGAAAATGTGTCAGTTGTTCGTGATCGATCCCCAGCAGATGCAGGATCGACGCATGAAAATTGTGGACAGACACAGGATTGACCGCAGCTCGCAAACCAATGTCGTCCGTGGCACCGTAGGCTCGCCCACCGGAAATTCCGGCACCGGCCAGCCACGCACAGTAGCCCCACGGATTGTGGTCGCGGCCTGTCCCCTGTTCGCTCATCGGCATCCGACCGAACTCTCCGCCCCAGATCACCAGCGTGTCTTCCAGCAACCCGCGTTGCTTCAGGTCGTTCAGCAAACCGGCCACCGGCTTGTCCGTGCTGAGACAGCATTCGGAATGATTCGATTCGACATCCGCATGTGCGTCCCAGCCGTTAGTATCGCCCGAATACAGTTGCACAAACCGGACACCGCGTTCGACCATCCGCCGCGCCAGCAAACAACGCATTCCAAATTCCCGTGTTTCTTTCCGATCGATTCCATACTGCTCCAACGTGGCGGCAGTCTCACCGCGTGTATCGACAAGTCCCGGAGCTTTGGACTGCATCCGAAACGCGAGTTCGTACGCTCGAATGCGCGCAGCGAGTTGATCGTCATGATCGCGTTCTGCCAGATGCCGTTGGTTCAGCGATTGAATGTATGTCAGGTTGTGCCGCTGTTGGTCGCCGCTGACACCGGGCTGAGGCTGCAGATCGATGATCGGGGATGTTCCCGAGCGCACCGTCACACCTTGATACGTCGCTGGCAGATAACCGCTGCTCCATGCCGCAGGACCGCCTTTCAATCCACCGCCGGGATCGGGCATAACGATGAACGCCGGCATGTCCTGGTTTTCTGAACCCAGCCCGTATGCCACCCAACTGCCAACGCTGGGATTGCCCATCAGAATGCTGCCGGTATTCATCTGATACACCGACTGCGGATGATTGACGCTGTCACCGTGCAGGGATCTCACGACGCAGATGTCGTCGGCGCACTCAGCGATATGCGGCAGGAAGTCGCTGATTTCCAGCCCTGATTGACCTCGCGGACGAAACCGCCGCACCGGAGCGAGCAGCGGATTCTTCACGACTTCACGGCGTGTCATCACTTCGCCAAAACTCTGCGGCAACGGCTTCCCGGCGTATTTCGTCAGCGCGGGCTTTGGATCAAACAGATCCACATGACTCGGCCCACCATGCATAAACAACCAGATCACACGCTTCGCCCGCGGCGCAAAATGCGTCGTCGCAATTCCCCGCGCGCCATCCGCCGCAGCCAGCGCAGCAAACGCCAGCATCCCGGCCCCGGCTCCAGCCTGAGCGAGAAAGTTGCGCCTGGAATACTGGTTGACAGGGACCATCGGGAACATCGAAACCACCCGTTTGGATCGTGCGCGGTCAAACACCTGAATCGAAGCGCTGGCGCACAATTCACACCGACGAATTGTAGTGCAGAATACTCAGGAAGCTATATCGAGCGTGGTAGAGGATCGCACATCTGTTGAACGGCATGGGTACCAGGTGAATCTCAGTCGGCGGAGCGACAGAGCTACGTAGGCGATGTCGCTCCGCCGACTCGCGTTCCTGTCAACGCTCGACCGAATACATCGCCTCAGGACCCTGGGAAATTGATTTTGTTTTTTTGTTGACGACGATTGTCGTCAGTCATTACACTAGCCGACGACACTTGTCGTCTTGCTGCATTCCGGAGATCGCTATGGCCACTGAAGGAAAGTTGACGCCCGCGCAGTTTGAGATTCTGCAGAGAGTCTGGGATTCGTCCGTCGGGTTGACGGTTGCTGAGATCTGGGACTGGGTCCGTACAGAACGTTATGTCAGTCGTACAACA
>Ga0105044_10004419_pt1 | contig 19325 bp, 15 predicted proteins | sample MAT01_FD_78092 | JGI IMG/M metagenome (GOLD analysis project Ga0105044, IMG submission 78092) | Freshwater microbial communities from Lake Fryxell liftoff mats and glacier meltwater in Antarctica - MAT-01 | ecosystem: Environmental > Aquatic > Freshwater > Ice > Liftoff microbial mat | place...
AATCGCCCGGAACTGCCGCATCCTCTAAGACTGAGAAGTAACTTCAGCATTGCCGCCGCGGAGCGGCTTACTTGAACAATTCATTCAAGCCGAACCCGCTTCGTCGCTTGGCTTAAATGTGTCGCTGCTCCATTTTTACAACTCACCGATCAGCGCGTTGCGGGTCGGCTTAATTCAGGCGTTAGGCCCCAAGAGAAGCATCGCCGTGGTTCTGCGGTGAGCGGCATAGGTTGACACGTTCCGTATTTCGCGGTTTCCTACCCTCTTCACTCTCTATCGGTAACCACCGCGCGGCAGATGATTAATCAATGGCACGATCGTCGGCGCGGAAATCAATAAATACAACCAGCCTCCCGCGTTTCATCGATTCTATTCAACCGTCCAAGTCAACGCGGATTACAAGGTTGGCGGCTGTATCCGCTCGGCGCTATGTCGACAATTGGATGTTCTTCGTTTGCGACTTCTCCCCGAACTCGCGCTTAGGATATCGCTGACGTGCGGCGGAATCCGCCCGGATTGCCCTTAGCGTTTGATGTTCTTCGCGCGGGAATCCGCCAACGCGTGCTCAGCGGCGTGCGGGTTACCTGCGATATATCGCGGGAAACCCGCCTCACCCCCGTGGATGATGTTTCGCGTGCAGCTTCTTGAGGCCTTCGCGGGCGATGTGAGTGTAGATCTGGGTGGTGGAGAGATCGCTGTGGCCAAGCAGCAGTTGCACCACGCGTAGATCAGCGCCGTGGTTGAGCAGATGCGTGGCGAAGGAGTGGCGCAGGGTGTGCGGCGAGAGTGAGCTGCGGATGCCGGCGAGTAGCGCGTAGCGTTTGATCAGTGCCCAGAAGGCTTGGCGCGTCATGGCGCTGCCGCGTTGCGTGATGAATAACGCGGGTTCGGGGCGCGGATGCAGGCTGGGGCGCGCTTCTTTGAGGTAGCGCACCACCCAGTGCTGGGCTTCGTCGCCGAGCGGCACCAGGCGCTCTTTGCTGCCTTTGCCGCGGATGCGCAGCACGCCTTGGGCTAGGCTCAGTTGTTCGCCACGCAGCGTCACCAACTCACTCACGCGCAAGCCGGTGGCGTAAAGCAATTCGAGCATGGCCTTGTCGCGCAGGCCGATGGGCTGTTCAACATCCGGCGCGCGCAACAGCGTTTCGATCTCGCTTTCGGTCATGGCCTTGGGCAAGGCACGCGGCAGTTTGGGGCTGGCCAGATCGCTGGCGGGATTGTCCTCGCACAAACCTTGATCGATGGCCCAGATGTAGAACTGTTTAAGCGTCGAGATCAGTCGTGCGCCCGATCTTGGCTTCATGCCTTGCTTGTACCGCACTGATAGGTAGGCGAAGAGGCTGCCACGATCGACCAAACTTAAGCGCTCGGAACGCGCGCCCAACCACAGCGCCAATCCGCGCAAATCCGCACCGTAGCTGCTGAGTGAGGCTTTGGCCAAACCGCGCTCGGCCCAGGCGTGATCCAGAAAGCGCGCAATAAGCGCGGATTCCGCACCGCTCAGGCTATCGTTCGTGACCTTATGTGTGCTCGTGGTGGTCAATGCGGACTCTGGAATCGGCTAGTTGGGGGAAGCGCCTCATGGCGATCGTCTATGACACGCTGATCGTGGCCGCATTGCTGATGGTCGCGAGCTTTGCGGTGCTGCCATTCAACGGCCAACGCGTGGTGCCTGCAAGCACGCTGTGGTATCAAATTTATCTTCTTGCAGTTTTGTGGGCGTATTTCGCGCTGTCGTGGTGGCGCGGCGGGCAAACCGTTGCAGCGCGCGCATGGAAGCTTGAAGTGCGTGATCTCGATGGCAACTACCCCAGCCTCGCGCGTGCCAGTTGGCGCGCTTTTCTGGCGCCGATTTCTATTGGTTTGGGCGGTTTGGGTTTGCTCTGGTGCTGGTTCGACCGCGAAGGTCAAAGCGCGCACGATCGCCTGAGCCGCACGCAGTTATTGCAGGAGCCTTAAGAAAACTTAAGGGGACTGGTCGAAGATCAAACAAGCGAGTCGCGGTAACAGCGAAGGAAGTCGGTCAGCGCTTGGTTTCGGTTGCGCGCAATCGATGGTTTCTTTGGCTCATCACTCAACTGGCACGGCTCAAATGGTCGGAAATTCTCGACGCGAGAAGGCCACCCGCGCGGCGGGATCGGGATCGGGCACCGCGATGTCTTCGATCTTCTTCAGACGATGCAGCAAGCCGTTGCCATTGGCGATCTGGATCGACAAACCCGGGCGTGCGTTGAGTTCGAGGATCAACGGTCCGAGATTTTTGTCGAGCACCAAATCGACGCCGACGTAGCCCAATCCGCTCATCTCGCTGGCACGCGCGGCGATCATCAATAGCTCGTCCCAACGCGGAATCGGGATGCCGATGATCGAATGCTCGGTATCCGGGTGCTCTTTGACCGGCTCATTACCCCACACACCGCGGCGTGTGAGACCGGTGGGGATATCGATGCCGACGCCGATTGCGCCTTGATGCAAATTGGCTTTGCCGTCGGACATTCGCGTTGGCAGGCGGATCATTGCCATCACCGGATAGCCGCGAAATACGATGACACGCACGTCCGGCACGCCCTTGTAGCTGACGTGGTCGAAGACCGGATCGAACTGCACGCAGTATTCGATGAGTACTGCATCGGGCTGGCCGCCCAGGCTGAACAAGCCCGAGAGCGTGTTCGACAGATGATGTTCGAAATCTTCTTGGGCCATCAGATGGCCGTTGGCGCGCCGGTATTTGGCACCGCGCCGACCGGTGATGACCAAGATACCGTCGCCGCCTGAACCATGCGCGGGCTTGGCCACGAAGCTCTCGCGATCCTTGAGCTTGCGATGGAGCTCTTCGATCTCATGTTCCTCGCGCACCACGGCGTATAGCTCTGGCACCGGCAAACCATGCTCGATCGCCAGCGATTTGGTCAGCACTTTATCGTCCACGCGCGGATAAAAACGTCGCGGGTTGTAACGCAGCACGTAATCCGCATTGCGTTGATTGATGCCCGACATGCCGATCTCGCGCAGTAAACGCGCGATGCGGAAGGGATTCATCATGGCGTCGGGCCAGCCGCTTTGGGCGCGTCAGGCGAAGCCAGCGCCGAGGCGGTGACTTCGGCGGGCGGCGCTCCACCGCCACTCTTCATCGCTTCCTCGCGTTCACGCGCCAGCGCGCGGAAGCGGAACAACTCGGTCAGGCGATAGCCCGAATAACGGCCAAGGATCAATGTGATGCCGAGCAGCACCAACAGCAATTCCGGGAACACGAACACCAAATGTTCCAGCGGCGGATAAGTCATGACCAAATAGGCCAACGAGGCCACAATCATGGTGCCCAAGCCCTCTTTGATGGCGGTGCCGGGGCCTCGTTCATCCCAGGCAATCGACATGCGTTCGATGGTCATGGTCATGATCACCATCGGGAACAACGCGATGGAGAGACCCACCGGAATATCCAGTTGGTGCGCGATCACGCTGATGAAGCTCATCAGCAAAATCACCAAAATCAAAACGCTGGTCAGGCGCGGGACCAATAACAATCTCAGTCGCTCAAGGTAGAAGCGTGCTAGAAGGCCGAGCGCGACCACCATGGTGAAAAGAATCACACCCGAGAGCAATTTGGTCTCGCGAAAGGCCAACGCGATCAGCACCGGCATAAAGGTGCCGAAGGATTTGACGCCGATCAAATTGCGCAAAATCAGCATCACAAAGGCGCCAATTGGCACTGTCAGCAGGATTTTGTAAACGCCCTGCATCTCCACGGGCAAGCCCAGCAGCGAGTATTTAACGAGGCTTTCGCTGCGCACTTCAGTGCGGCGTTTAGCGATTGCGACCGCATCAGCGAGGTTCCGCTGTACCGAAAATTCAATCTTTGGACGCCGATCGCTCTCGACCACGAGCAAATCGCGCGGGCTACGGGTCCACAGGAAGAAGTTTTCCGGCAAGCCTTCCTCGGCGGTGGAAATATCCATTGAGGTCCACTGCTGCCCATTGTGCACTTGCAAGAAGGGCTGAAGTTGCTGGAAAGCCTTGGGTTCTCCGAGTGGCAAACCGTGCAAAACTCGCGCGGCGATTTTTCGAATCGCCAGTGCGCGCGCGATGAATTGGGCGCGATCTTCCTGCGTTTCCAATCCATCCATTAAGACACGCGCTTCGTCGCGCGGATTCTCCGCAATGAACTCGCGAATGAATTCGCGCGTGAAGGTGATCGTGTCTGCGGAGCGCTCTTTGACATCGTCAAAGATGGTGTCGATTGCAGCCGTTTGCGCTTCGGTCAGTTCAGGCGGTGTGCGCAACTTTGGCTCGCCCGACTCGATTTCCTCGGCAGTGTCGGCAACCACGTTGACGCGGTAATACAGCACTTGACGGCCCGAGGCGCGACGCTTGACCCACTCGACCTGGCGGCCTTCCTTGCCCTTGGTGACCTGCTCACTATAGCCACGCGAGATCAGGCGCTCGTCGATGACCGCGAAGGCCGGCAACTCGCCCGAGCCACGTCCGGGCAATTGCAAGCGAACCTTATTTGGGCCACCGCCGCCCTGAAACTCAAGGCGCGCCTCTATCGACCATACCGAGACTTCTTCGCGCGGACTTAAGGGGAATTGCAGAACCTGCCACTTGTACCAAGCCCAGACAAGGCCGATCGCGGATACGACGAAAGCCAGAATATAAAGCTGGGTCTTTTTCATGTGGTCCGTCGCGCCAATAGACCGAGCCCCCTGCCCGGTGAGCGATCCAGTATAGAAGGCTCGGGCGGGCTTGCGCGGAATGCCCTGCGTTAGAAGCTTTTACGCAGGAGCAAGGCTGGCGAAGCAGCGCGGCCGGGCTCAAGGTTTGAAGTGCTTTCGTCGTCGTGCGGTTGTTGCGCTCCGCGTCGGTTCATCGTCATCGACGCGTAGGCGTGGATCCAGCGCTTTTCTTGGCGCTTCGATCTGAAACAGCAAGCGCACGAAAGAAACTGGATTCCCGCCTTCGCGGGAATGACGAGCACGGGTTCGACGCCGTCGCGGAGCTACAAACTCGGTCGTCTAAATAACTTAAAAAGCATTGCGTTCCTAGCTCCAAAGCGCATTTTCCCCGAGTCCCGGACCCTTAAGCCCCGAGCCCCGGCACCTAAGCCCCGAGCCCCGAACTTTCAGCCCGCAATACCGCGCACCATGACGCGCTTTCCGTGCACATGCTGCTCGTAGCCGTCGTCTGGCGGTGGGATCAGTGCGACGTCGCGGAAGCCGATTTTTTGCATGATCCAAATGAGTGCCTCGGTGTCGGGCGCAAGGCAAATGCCTAAGGTTGACGCTTCCAGACCGTGGGTTTCGTCGGTCTCGTCGATGATGCCAAAGCTGCCTTTGAGCGGGCGCACGAAACGGTGATTACCCCAGTCGACAAATCCGCGCATGCCCGGAACCACTTGCGTTTCGACCAAGCAAAGCCCACCGGGCTCGGTCAAGGCGTGGGCCACGCGCAGAGCGCCAATCGGGTTTTCCAGGTGGTAGATCAGTCCGAAGCAGAGGACCAATGCGTGCTGCCCGAATTTCTCCGCCGTGATCGCGTGCACATCGGTCTGTTCGATGCGAATACGGTCTTGCATCCCCATGGCATTGACGACGGCGCGGGCGTCAGCGACGTGTTCGGCGCGGGCTTCCAGACCCAGCACCTGCGCCACGCCGCGCTTGGCAAGTTCGGTGGAGAACCAGCCCTGATGACAGGCCAAATCGACCGCGCTAGGCGCCGGTTCGCTGCCGAAAAACTCAACTAAGGCACGATCCATCATCGCCAACCGCGTCGTATGCACCGGCTCCAGGCCACCATCGTGGTAACTGGTGGTGACCGCGCCACTTGGCAGATGAAATTGGTAAAACCAAGTTTTGGCGAGCAATTCTTCTTCAGTCATAAGGGGGTCGCAGTCGCTGGGCTGATGGGGTTGTGATTGTTTCGGTCGTCGATGGTTCCGCCGTTCGCGTCATCAGCGGCTCCTTGAATCGGCTTCGAACAGCGCTTCTAAATCCTTACGCGACTGGATTCCGCCCTGGAGCAGAGCCGATTCGTCGTCGTAAACCAAGTGCTGCTCCTTCAGCAATTCTTCGTCGAAGATGCTGAAGCGCATCACGCGATCGGCCGCGGTTTCCGAGTCGAGTCCGATTTCTTCAAGAACGCGGTGGGTCATTTTAAGGCTGGAATGCAATGTGTCGCGGACGATGTCTTCAATCTGCAAATCCATCAACTTGAAAGCGTGTTGCCGGTTGTGCGCACGCGCAATGATGTGCACCTGCGGAAATAACCGACGTACGACGCGCGCAGTGCGCACCGAATGCTCGGCATCATCGAGCGCTAGCAAGAACACTTTTGCGTCGCCGACATGGGCGGCACGCAGGATCTCGGCGCGTGCCGGATCGCCGTAGTAGACGGTTGAACCGAAGCGGCGGCTAAACTCGACCTGGTCGGATGAGGGCTCGATTACGGTGAATGGAATCTTCTGTGCGGCGAGGATGCGACCGGTAATTTGGCCGACACGACCGAAGCCAGCGATGACCACATCCACGCGCTCGTTTGGCATCTCGTCAAAGGCGCGTGGCGCTTCGCGGCCCTTGCGATTCAGCAACGCGCCGACGGCCAGCACCAGCAAAGGCGTCAAACCCATGCCCAGCGCAACCACAAGCTTGAGTAAGGCGGAGATTTCGGCAGTCAACAAATTAGCCTTCTCGGCGGTGGCAAACACCACGAAGGCAAACTCGCCGCCCGAAGCCAGCAACGCGGCCAGTAACAAGCTTGAGCGATTGCTGTAACCAAAGACGCGCCCCGCTGCCCACACGACCGCCACCTGCAGCAGCAGCGAGCCCATGACCAGGCCCCCCACCAGGGCCGGCTTAGCCACTATGAGGTGCAGATTCAGGCTCATGCCCACACCCATGAAGAACAAGCCCAGCAATAAACCTTTGAAGGGTTCGATGTGCGATTCGAGTTCATGGCGGTACTCAGAATCGGCCAGCAGAACGCCGGCTAAGAAAGCACCCAGCGCCATCGACAGGCCGACCTCATGCATCAACAGTGCCGTGCCCAGAACGATCAGTAACGATGTGGCCGTGAACACCTCGACCGCCTTGGTCGCTGCCACGATGCGGAACAAGGGCCGCAGCAAATAGCGGCCGGCCACCACCACCAGCACGATGCTGCCGACGACTAAGCCCACCGATTGCCAGATTGGACGAGACGATTGCACCACTTCGCCGGTAGCCAGCAGCGGGATTAACGCAAGCACCGGCACCGCGACCAGATCCTGGAACAGAAACACGCCGAAGCTGGCGCGACCGTGATCCGCCGTTAGTTCGGCGCGCTCTGACAGGATTTGAAGCCCGAAAGCGGTCGACGAAAGCGCCAGCCCGAAACCCGCAATCAGCGATGCGGCGATCGGCAGACCGAGCATGTAAGCCACGCCCGCGAGCAGCAAGGTCACCGCGAAGACTTGCGTGGCTCCGAGCCCGAATAGCAGCCGACGCATCACCCAAAGCCGCTGCGGCGATAACTCTAAACCGAGTACAAACAGCAACATGACCACGCCGACCTCGGAGAAGGCCAGCACCAGCTCCGGATCCTGCACCAGCTTCAATGCTTGCGGGCCGATGATAACGCCCGCGACCAAATACCCCAGAACTGCGCCTAAGCGCGCGAGTTTGCTCAAGGGCACGGCGATCACGCTTGCCGCGAGAAAAATCACCGCATAAAGCAAAAATTGGTATTCGTCTTCCATGGGTGTCTGTCCCGCGCAATTTGTACAAGATCTGCTGAAGTGAGCAGCCGCGTGAGCTAACGAAAATCAGCCGGCTGGTAGGGTGATTTAGCGCCATCGGGCTGGATTCCGAAGCGCTTGTATGACCATTGATACTGCGCCGGACACTCGCGAACGAGCGTCTCGACGGCAGCATTCAGCGCCGCAGTATCGCCAATCTTGCCAAGGTCACGAAATCGGATCGCGAAGCCTTCTCCGGCGTCGAGCCGTTGCGCCCACGCAAACAGAACACGGGCATCCGTGCGCTGCGCCAGTTTCGGCAATAACGACATGGTGAGTGCCGGGGTGCCGAAGAAATGCGCGAAATCTCCGTCCCCAGCCTTTGGCTGCTGATCGGGAAGAATGCCCACTACGCCACCGTCCTTCAGCCGGCGCATCAGGGTGCGCACGCCGCTGGACTCGGCGCGCACCGGCTCGGCGCCAAATCGCCCGCGACATCGGTTGATCAATGTCTCAACCCAGGCCATACGCGGTGGCCGATACAAAATCGCAATGGGTGCAGCTCGGCTTAAGTAGAGATTTAGCGCTTCCCACGCCCCGAAGTGCGGTGCAGCCACAATCAATCCACGACCAGCGGCAACGGCGTCCAAATACAGCGATTCGCCCTCGACTACTTTCAGACTGCGGGCGACACGACCTGCATCGCGGGTCCATAGCCATGCAAGCTCAGCCGCCGTACGCCCGGTGCCACGCAAGGTTTCGCGCAACAGCGCGGCTTCTTTTGCGCTATCCATTCCCGGAAAACACAGCGCGATATTGATGCGCGCGACCTGCGTCTCGCGGCGATCAGCACACAGCCACAGATCACCAATTAACCTACCGATTTGATGCAGCCAAGCGAGTGGCAGCCGCCCCAGCATCCACAATCCGACGTATACGATTCGCGCTAACACCGCCAACTCCGCTCTACTGTTGTCGGCCCAGTTGGCGCCATTCCACGCCGAGGGCAATTGACCGCGAACGCACGCTCGAACTAGGCTTTTGCCCATGCGCAGGCAAATTGCGCTGCTTTTGCGGGATGGCTGGTAGATCGGCTTGGGAGAAGCTCATGGCGTCGATGATGCGACAACTCGGTGTACTGCGCTTCCCTTCGACGGTAAATCGGCACGCTATTGGGCGCGCATTGGTTGTCTCGCGATTAGCTCGGGCTGAGAAATGATCAGCCTAATCCAGCGTGTCAGTGAGGCCAAGGTCGTGGTTGACGGACGCATCGTCGGCGAGATTGGGAACGGCATTCTGGCGCTGGTCGCGATCGAGCGCGGCGACGGCGAAAGTCAGGCCAAGCGCATGCTTGAACGCATCGAGGGCTACCGCATATTCAGCGATGACACCGGGCGCATGAATCGATCCTTGCTCGACATCGGTGGCGACCTTTTGCTGGTCTCGCAATTTACCTTGGCTGCCGATACGCAGAAGGGCATGCGACCGAGTTTTACACCAGCGGCCAGCCCCGAGGACGGTCAGCTCTGGTTTCAGTACCTGACTGAACTGGCACGCGTGCGCCATCCAAGACTTGCAACCGGGCAATTTGGCGCACACATGAGGGTTCATCTCATCAATGACGGACCTGTGACCTTCTGGCTGACAGCCCGATAGCTGCCGGATAAGCGACGCCTGAACCCTTGCAAGCGGTTTTGAAACTTGTTAAGCGGTGACTTGGGTCTTCCGTTATACTGCTGGGTTCCCCTTCCCGACCTGACCGACGGGCAAAGCGCGCAATGGAAAATCCTGATCAGCTCACTCCGCCCGTCGACCAACAGTCTGAGCTCAAGCTCCTGATTGTCAAAGGCAAGGAGCAGGGCTTCCTGACCTATGCTGAAGTCAACGATATCCTGCCGGACGACATTGTCGATCCGGAGCAGATCGAAGACATCATCAGCATGATCAACGATATGGGCATCGAGGTGCATGAAGTTGCACCGGATGCCGAATCGACGATCGTTCCGGAAACACCCGCTCCTGCACCAGAAGAAGATTCAACCGACGAAGCCGTTGCCGCGCTAACCGCGCTCGATGCTGACGTTGGCCGCACCACCGATCCCGTGCGCATGTATATGCGCGAGATGGGCACCGTTGAGTTGCTTACTCGCGAGGGCGAAATCGCCATCGCCAAGCGCATTGAGGAGGGCCTCGTTCAGGTCCATCAGGCGCTCGCGAGCTTCCCGTGGTCGGTGCAGATCCTGCTCGACGATTACGATTCGCATTTGGAAGGCGGCAAACGCCTCGCCGAGATCGTCATCGGCTTTGCCGATATCGAAGCGGCAAATCTGGATGAAGTCGCCGAAGAAGTACTCGACGACGAAGTCGAAGTCGAAGTCGAGGAAGTGGTCGCGGAAGGCGAGTCTGCCGACGGCGAGGAAGCGACGACGCCAGATACGGGTCCCGATCCGGAAGAAGTCGCACGCCGCATGAATTTGCTGCGAGAGCTTTATGCCAAGTTCCAACAAGCGCATCTGAAGAACGGCCCGCACCATCAAGGGACGCTCGCCGTGCGCGAGGAAATGAGCTCGGAGTTCCTAAAGCTTAAACTGCCACCAGCCATCATCGAAAGCTTCACGCGCAAGTTGCGTGAAGTGGTTGCGAGCATCCGTACACACGAGCGCGCAATTCGCGATCTGTGCGTGCATCGCGCCAAGATGCCGCAAGCGCAGTTTGTGCGTAGCTTCGTTGGCAACGAGACCAATCTCGGCTGGATTGACGATCAGTTCCTGGTCAAGCAAAAGTGGACCAATGGCCTCAAGATCGTCCGCGATCAGGTCATCACGGAACAAGAAAAGCGCATCGTGCTGGAAAGCTCACTGAGCCTATCCAGCGGCGAGATCAAGGAAATCAACCGGGCGGTCGCCATCGGTGAAGCCAAGGCGCGCAAGGCCAAGAAGGAAATGGTCGAGGCGAATCTGCGCTTGGTGATTTCCATTGCCAAGAAGTACACCAATCGTGGTTTGCAATTCCTCGATCTGATCCAGGAAGGCAATATCGGATTGATGAAGGCGGTGGATAAGTTCGAATACCGCCGCGGCTACAAGTTCTCGACTTATGCCACTTGGTGGATTCGTCAGGCGATCACGCGTTCCATTGCCGATCAAGCGCGCACCATCCGCATCCCGGTGCACATGATCGAGACCATCAACAAGCTCAACCGCATCAGCCGGCAGATGTTGCAGGAGATGGGACGCGAGCCGACGCCAGAAGAATTGGCGGTGAAGATGGACATGCCCGAGGACAAGATTCGCAAGGTTCTCAAGATCGCCAAAGAGCCGATCTCCATGGAGACGCCGATCGGCGACGACGAGGATTCGCATCTGGGTGATTTCATCGAAGACATCAGCATCGTCTCGCCGATGGAAGAGGCTACGAATCTCGGCTTGTCGGAAACGGTCAAGGATGTGCTCTCGGGTCTGACGCCGCGCGAGGCCAAAGTGCTGCGTATGCGATTCGGCATTGATCTCAACACCGATCACACGCTCGAAGAAGTGGGCAAGCAGTTCGATGTCACGCGTGAACGTATCCGCCAGATCGAAGCCAAGGCGCTGCGTAAATTGCGTCACCCGAGCCGCTCGGAGCAACTTCGCAGCTTCCTCGATCTGGATTGAGCGAACGGCAGTCGGGGCGCGCTCCGGCTCGGTAAAAAATTGGCCCGGTCTTCGCACGAAGGCCGGGCCTTTTCATTAGTGACCCCGCAAGACATCCAAGCGTTTGCCTTGAGCAAAGTGATCCGGTTTCATCGGATCACGGCGTCAGCGATTGAATCGCGCCGCGGAAAGCGTTGTGCGCCTGCGCGCTAAATCGGCGCGCCGGGTGGAATCACTGGCAATGGCCGCAATTTGACCGAAGCCGGATCGGCCAAATAGCGCTGAATGCGATCAGCCGCTTGCTGATTGTCTGGGCGCTTCTGACTAGCGCTGTCGCTGGCGAATTTGCGCAGACTATCGCGAATGCTAGCGTCGACCAGCGGGTGCAGATTTCCAGCTTCTAGTGTGGCGAGCAGCGCATCGAGTACCACCCAATTGATACTGCGCTGAGTCAGCGCACGCGCAGGATTTGAATCTGGCGCCGATTTCCAGGTCGCGTCCATTAGCGCGGCCAATGTGTCGCTAAGTCCCGGCAGACGCGGATCCAATGCCTGTTGCAACAACAGTCGCTGCAAGCGCGGCGGCGCCAATAAGGACTGCAAACTCATCGCGGCAGCGGCGTCCACTGCCCCGAGCGGATCGAAGATTGGCGTGGCACGCGTCGCGAAGTACTCTCGATTGCGTGCGTACTCGGCGCCCGGCGGGCTCATGACATTGAGCACCGCGGCGGGCAGGGTCAGCGTTTCGGCGCGTAGCCCAAGCAATAGCCGCTGACGCGCGGCAAGTTGCATCTGGGCAGCAACCGGTGGCGCACCGGGCGCTGTGTCCGCGGCCAAGCCATAGGAATAGCGCACGCCGCCGAGCAGGCGCGCGACGGCATCGGTCTGGTAGCGATGCAGAAGATAAATGGGTACTAGCCGCGCCTCCAACTCGCCCAACTGCCGATCGGGCGGCAGCACGCCAACAGAGAAATGCTCCAGCGCATACGAGCGCGCGCGTAGCACACGGTCATAGGCTTCGATGGGATCGCCAGGCATATCCCACAGCGCGCCGTCCGCATGCGCGTCGCCCAGCGCGCGCGAGTCGGAATCACCCACATATTGATAGCCCTGCGCACGCACATCGGCGCGCAGTTCTGCGAGCGCGGCCACGGGATCGTCGAACATCCCATAGCCGTGGCGCACCAAAAATTCATCCCAACTGCCGATACCGTTGGCGTAGGCGCGCGCGAGGCTCGGCGCGCCATTGGCGTCGAGCTCGATCATTGGATGCGGATAATCCATGACTGAGGCACTCTCGCCGGCTGCGCGCGGATTGCGGCTCGCGGCAAAATTATGCGCAAAGCCCAGTGCATGGCCGACTTCATGCGCGGCTAGCTGGCGTAATCGCGCCAGCGCCATGGCTTTGGCTTCGGCCACACGCGGCGCGGAATCCGCTTTGTTGAAAGGCGCCAGAAGGGACTCGGCGATCAATAGATCCTGACGCACGCGTTGTGAGCCCAGGTTCACCGTGCCCTTGATGATTTCTCCCGTGCGCGGATCGATGATGGCGGCACCGTATGACCAGCCGCGCGTGGCACGATGTGTCCACAGGATGGTGTTGTAGCGCACGTCCATCGGGTCCGCATCGGCGGGCAGCATCTGGACTCGGTAGGCATCTTTAAATCCCGCCCGCTCAAAACCCGTCGCCCACCAACCCGCGCCCTCCAGCAGCGCCGATCGCACCGGCTCTGGCGTGCCGCGATCAAGGTAAAAGACGATGGGTTTGCGCACACGGCCAGCCCCGTCCTGCTCAAGCCGAAAGCGCGGTTGCCAGCGCACATCGAGCGAACTTTCCAGCGGTTGCGCGAAATCAAAGCGCGCGCTGCTGAAGGCACCGGAGGCCGGATGGTAGGGGCGTGGCGTGTATCCGGGGCCTGGCAAGCGCACAAAGCTGATGTGTTGACGCAAGCTTAGCGCGGCGGGATCAGCGGCCACATCGCGCACAAAATCGGCTTCGCCCGGACCGGCAAAGGTCAATAGTGCTTCCAACTCGGTGTTATCGGGAAAGCTGCGCGCGGCTTCCGGTAGCGGCAGACTGCGCTCGGGATCAATGGCATAGGCGCCTTGATTCGCGGCCTTCAACGCGGCGCCGATTCCATGGCGATCGCCCGTCAGATAGGAACCAATATCGACGATCACCGTCGCTGTGGAAGCGCCATGCTGGTGCTTTTTTCGAACCGAAACCGGTGTCTTGATGATCTTGCCGGACCACAGCACTGCCGGTGCAAAAGCGTCGACGGCAGCGCGCAGCTCATCCTTATCGTCAGTATCCGCACCGTAGCGAATGTTGTCGGCGAGTAGCAGCAGTCGATCGCCCACACGCCGGAATCGCGCCAGATGACGCACACCGGTTTGGCCACGATCAAGCCCCACGTCGTTGGAACCGAGCCCTCCCGGCAAGGAGGTCAGCAACAGAAATGGCTCATCCAGCGCATGCACGCCAAGCAATACGCGACCTTGTTCCAAATCGCGATACACATCCATGAAACCCGGCTCCAGCGTCGTATGCGCCAGCGGATCATCAGGTGGATCTGCTGCATGCAGCACGCACATGGATAGCGCTAGCAGCGCGAACAGGTAGCAACGCAAGGCAGATCGCATACGCACGCACACTCAAATTGCCGGGTAGCGCGTGAACATAGCATTGACCTGGATCGACAATGCCGCGGCGCGTCCGCGCGAACAGAGCGCCCGATTCTTTAGCAAACGGCCACTCCGACGCACGACCTTATCCATGCAACCGACTCGACGGATGCCTGCACGGAAAGGGCTGCAGGGATGCCAAGCGAGAAAGGTAGAATTTCGGCTATTTGGCTACCCAGGCTCGAAAGCTGCTGTTCTCAAAAACAGGTCGCCAATGCACAGGATCTGGTTGCGCGCGTTTAAGATCACTCGACTTGGCCAAGACAATGGCATCTATCCGATAACGCGACTGCAAGTTCGGATCTGCCTTGATACGCCGATATTGATCGACAAACTGCTCAACGACAAATTTTGGGACGACGACGTTAAAATCGAGCGTCTCACTACCGAGTGCCGCCTGTTGTTCCGGCAAGTAGTTGTGCGCCGGGTACCCGCGCCGGAAGCGATCGACGTTGTATTTTATGTGCGTGAAGTCGATGGATCGCCGCGCGCTCCTGGACGCAACACTCGCATGATCGACTAGTACAGGGCGCGCTGCGGTCGACGCGGACGTTGAGCACGCGCTTTCGCGCAGTCACGTTGGCAGCCACTGCGTTGGCATGACCTTGGGGCCGAACCGCCCCACCGTCACCAAAACGCCCCGCCCCTGGCGCGCTAGAATTGGCGGCTGTGTTCTCAGGTTCAAAAAGCCCATGCGCTTGTCCAACTTTCACCTTGCCACGGTCAAGGAAACTCCCGCGGACGCCGACGTCATCAGCCAGCAGTTGATGCTGCGCGCGGGGATGATTCGAAAGCTCGCCACGGGTTTGTACACCTGGTCGCCGCTCGGGTTGCGCGTGCTGCGTAAGGTTGAGGCGATCGTGCGCGAGGAGATGGACAAGGCCGGCGCCTTGGAAATGCTGATGCCTTCGATCCAGCCGCGCGAGCTATGGGAGGAAACCGGTCGTTGGGAAAAATTCGGTGGCCAGTTGCTCAAGCTCAAGGATCGCAAAGACGCTGAGTTCTGTTACGGCCCCACGCACGAGGAAGTCGTCACTGATTTCGCGCGCAATGAGTTGAAGAGCTACAAGCAGTTGCCTGTGAATTTTTATCAGATCCAGACCAAGTTTCGTGACGAGATTCGTCCGCGCTTTGGGGTGATGCGTGCGCGCGAGTTTCTGATGAAAGATGCGTACTCCTTCCATGTCACCAGCGAGTGCATGGAGACCGAGTACCGCAATATGTATGCGACCTACACGCGCATTTTTGAGCGGCTGGGCCTGCGTTTTCGGGCGGTGGCAGCAGACACCGGTGCCATCGGTGGCAGCGGCTCGCACGAGTTCCATGTGCTCGCCGAGTCGGGCGAGGATGCGATCGCGTTCACCTCGCAAGGTGACTATGCGGCAAATGTCGAGTTGGCGGAGGCCGTTGCGCCGGCCGCTGGCCGTGCTGCGGCTACCGAGTCTCTGCAGCGCGTGGCCACGCCGAAGCAAAAGACCTGCGAGGAAGTCGCCGAGCTGTTGGGATTGCCCTTGGATCGCACAATCAAATCGGTCGCGGTCGTCGGTGACGATGGCTTTGTCCTGGTGCTGGTGCGCGGCGACCATATGGTCAACGAGGTTAAGCTGCAAAAGATCGCAGGCTTGGGCGAATACCGATTGGCGACTGAGGCCGAGATCGTCGAGCACTTGGGCTCGGTCCCTGGCTTCATCGGCCCGTTGAATCCGCTGAAGAAGATCACCGTGATTGCCGATCGCGCGGTTGCCGCCATGGCCGATTTTGTCGTTGGCGCGAACGTGGCGGGTTTCCACACGCGTGGGGTCAATTGGGGGCGCGATCTGGTCGAGCCCGATGTGGTCGCGGATGTGCGCAATGTGGTTGAAGGCGATGTGGCGCCGGATGACGGCGGGCATTGGTCGATCGCGCGCGGCATTGAAGTCGGCCACGTCTTTCAACTCGGGCAGAAGTACGCCCAAGCGCTGGGTGCGACGGTGCTAGACGAGAACGGCAAAGCGCGCGTGATGTTCATGGGCTGCTATGGCATTGGCGTCAGTCGAATCGTGGCGGCGGCGATCGAGCAGAACCACGACGCCAGCGGCATCATCTGGCCGGAAGCGATTGCGCCTTTCCATATCGCGGTACTGCCGCTGGGCGCGGATCGCAGCGAACGCGTGCGCGAAACGGCAGAGAAACTGTACGCCGATCTCAAGGCCGCCGGACTGGATGTGATCCTCGACGACCGCAAGGGTGTACGTCCAGGTGTGATGTTCGCCGATCAGGAATTGATCGGCATCCCGCATCGCGTGGTCATTGGCGAGCGCGGCTTGGCGAACGGGGAAATTGAGTACCGCTCGCGCCGCGCTGACGCCAATGAAATGAAGCCGCTCGACGGCTTTGTTGAGTGGATCAAGTCACAGGTCAGTGCAGGCCCGTGAGCCGCGCAGCGTGATAGGGCTTTACGATTTGTGAAGTCGTGCGCCCTGTTTCCACTCAGCGTTTGACGTGGGGCGCTTGAACCGCTAGATGTTCAAATTCGCGCGCGGGCAATCCACTGTTCGCCCCCATCCCTCTAACTTGGAGATCGTTCGATGAGCGGAGCCAACAACCACCAGTTCATTCCACCACCGCCCGGTGAATTCTTAGGTCATCCCAAGGCACTGTGGAATTTGTTCGGCTCCGAGTTCTGGGAACGCTTCATGTACTACGGCATGCGCGCCATTCTGGCGGTGCATGTGTCGGCTGCATTCTTCTCGCATCTCGGTGCGCAGGCGGATTCCGAAGCGAGCAAGACCTACGGCGGCTACACCGCCATGGTCTACATGACCGGCATTCTCGGTGGCTATATCGCCGATCGAATCCTCGGCTACCAGCGCTCGATCATGCTCGGTGGCGTATTGATGGCGATCGGCATGTTCTTGCTGATGTCGCCGGATCTCACCCTCTTCCTGATCGGCCTCGCAGTGATCGTGGTCGGCAACGGCTTGTTCAAACCGAATATCTCGACCATGGTCGGCAAGCTGTATGCGCCGGGCGATGCACGTCGGGACTCGGGCTTTACCATCTTCTATATGGGCATCAACGCGGGCGCGCTGCTCGCGCCGATCATCTGCGGCACCCTGATCGGAAAAGTCTACGGTTATCGCTGGGGCTTTTTTGCTGCCGGCATTGGCATGATCGTGGGCTTGGCCGTGTTCCAGATGCTCAAGCATTGGCTCGGCCACGTCGGATCCGCCCCGAAGGATCGCAACGGATTCAAGTCCCTAATCCAGGTGTTGATTGGCGCCGCGGTGTTGGTCGTGCCGGTGTTCTTCTTGCTCAGCAAGAGCGATGTGCTTGGCGTGCTGCTGATCTTCATGATGATTGGTCTGGTCGCTTACTTTGTATGGAGCGGCGTCAAAAGCGGCGAGAAGGAACAACTGCACCGCTACATCGCCATGCTGATTCTGTTTGGGGCCAACATCTTGTTTTGGGCCTTGTTTGAACAGGCGGGTTCCTCGCTCAACTTCCTCGCGCGCGACTTCGTCGACATGCCAACGGTGTTTGGCACCACGCTGCATTTCACGATCTTCCAGTCAGTCAACCCGGTTTTCATCATCTTGTTGGCGCCGATATTCGCCGCCATGTGGCCGGCACTTGATCGCAGCCATATCAACCCGTCGATCCCGCGCAAATTTGCCTACGGCTTGATCGGCGCCGCTGTTGGCTTCTATGTGTTGGTCTTCGCAATTGGCCACTCGGTGGGCGACGACGGCAAGATCAGTTGGCTATGGCTGACCTTGACCTATCTGATTCATACGATGGGTGAGCTTTGTCTGTCGCCGATCGGATTGGCCATGGTGACCAAACTGGCGCGTCCGCATGAGACGGGCCTGGCCATGGGTGGCTGGTTCCTCTCGATCGCGATGGCGAATTTCGTCGCTGGCCGTATCGCGGCGATAGCAACGGCTGGCGGCACTGGCGAGGGCGAGGCAGCGGGTTCGCTGATTCAGTACAGCGAAGTCTTCAGCCAGTTGTTCTGGATCGGCATCGTGATTGCGGCGGTGTTCTTCCTGTTTGCGCCCTTGATCAATCGCTTAATGCACGGCGTTAAATAGGCGCGCGTCGACGACGGCCTTGCTGCGGGCTTTTCGCCTGACAGTCAAGGTCGTCTGAGCGAGTCGCGTCGGCCATCGTGCGCCGACGCGGCCTGCGATGGCTGGCCGTGTACGGCGTAACACGCGCGCCATCTGCCCAGAACGAGGAACGCCGATGAGCAATCCAGTTGCCCCAAGCACTGCATTTATTGGACCGCCGCCGGGCGCGTTCATGGGCCATCCGCGGTCCTTGTGGATGCTATTTGGCGCCGAGTTCTGGGAGCGCTTCTCTTACTACGGCATGCGCGCGCTGTTGGCGGTGTATGTGGCCACGACCTTTTTCGGCCTGCTGCCGGAGGGTGAGGCTAAGGCGCCAGCCTGACCTACGGCGCCTACACGGCCTTGATCTACGCGACCGGATTATTCGGCGGCTTTGTGGCGGATCGTTATCTCGGCTATCGGCCGTCGATTCTGCTTGCCGGCAGCTTGATGGCGATCGGCCTGTTTCTGCTGCTGATTCCAGAGCTACATTGGTTCCTGATTGGCTTGTCGGTGATCGTCGTTGGCAACGGCTTGTTCAAGCCGAATATCTCCGCCATGGTCGGACAACTTTACGCGCCTGACGACGCGCGTCGCGATTCCGGCTTCACCATTTTCTATATGGGAATCAACGCCGGTGCTGCGCTCGCCCCGCTGATCTGCGGCACCATCGTCGGCAAGTATTTCGGGCTGAAATGGGGTTTCTGCGCCGCGGGCCTCGGCATGATCATAGGACTCATCGTATTCCACTGGCTCACCGGCTGGCTCGGTCACATCGGCGCTGCACCAAAGCCCGCTGAGAACCTCAATCGTTTGTTGAAAGTCGCGTTTGGCTGCGTGCTGGCAGTCCCCGTGATCTATCTGATGCTGAGCCAAGCGAAGATGGTCAGCTTCATCCTCATGGGGTTGTTTCTGCTGCTTACTGCGTATTTCATTGGCAGTGGCGTGAAAAGCGGTGATCGTGTGCAGCTTGATCGTTACATTGCGATGCTGCTGCTATTTCTGGCAAAAATTGTGTTCTGGGGTATGTTCGAGCAGGCCGGATCCTCGTTGAATTTCTTCGCCAAGGATCACGTCAACGCGCCCTTTGATTTTTCACTATTTCAGTCCTTCAATCCGGTGTTCATTTTGTTGCTAGCAGCCTGTCGGACTTGAAGAATCGAAGCGAAAATCTGACTGGGCGAAGCCAGATTTCGTCGATTTTGAAGGG
>Ga0105044_10004423_pt1 | contig 19318 bp, 17 predicted proteins | sample MAT01_FD_78092 | JGI IMG/M metagenome (GOLD analysis project Ga0105044, IMG submission 78092) | Freshwater microbial communities from Lake Fryxell liftoff mats and glacier meltwater in Antarctica - MAT-01 | ecosystem: Environmental > Aquatic > Freshwater > Ice > Liftoff microbial mat | place...
GAAACCTGGCTGGCCAGCCAGCAGTTCCTGGGCAGCGAGCCGGGGCAGCTGACGGTTGCAGAAGACGCCAGCGAGTGGCAGATCTACTTCCACCGAGGCAGCGACTGGAGCAACGCGCAGTCCACGGGCAACGTGGTGACCACAAGCACACCGTCAGGCGCCCCGACTGGTGCCACGGGCACCCGTGAAGAGCTGCCCAACGCCGTGCGCCTGGTGATCACCCTGCAAGACAAGAAACTCACGCGCGACATCGCGCTGGGGCCATCGGGGCAATGAACGCCATCAAGCCCCGCCTGGCGCGACGCGGCAGTGGCCAGTCCCAGCAAGGGGCGGCACTGTTGCTGGCCATGATCATCGTCGCGCTCGTGGCCACCCTGACCGCGGCCATGGTGTGGCAGCAAGAACGTGCCGTGGCCATCGAAGCCGCCGAGCGTGCGCGCGGGCAGGGCAGCTGGATCCTGAACGGCGCGCTGGACTGGGCCCGGCTCATCCTGCGCGAAGACCAGCGCACCAACCAGCAGCGGGGCGCGCCTTACGATTCGCTGGGCGAGCCCTGGGCCCAGCCGCTGGCCGAAGCACGGCTGTCGTCCTTCCTGGCGGCCGACAAGGACAACAACGCCGACGGCGGCCCTGAGGCCTTTATCTCCGGCGCCATCGAAGACGCGCAGTCGCGCTTCAATCTTCGCGCCCTGGTGGACGATGCGGGCAAGCCGGTGCCGGCGCAGCTGGCGGCGCTGGAGCGGCTGTGCGAGCTGGCCGGCGCACCGGGTGACGCCGCAGCGCTCATCGCCAAAGCCTTGGGCGAAACGAAGATCGGCACCACGGACAACCCCGAAGGTGCACCCTTGCGTCCTACACGTTGGGAAGACCTGACCTGGCTCGGCCTGGACCCGGCCACGCTGCAGCGCCTGGAGCCGTATGTCGACTTGCTGCCTGTGGCCACCCCGGTAAATCTGAACACCGCGTCGCGCGAAGTCATCGTGGCGGCCATCGATGGCATCGACCTGGGCAGCGCGGAGCGGCTGCTGCAGGCGCGCCAGCGCCAGCCCTTCGAGCGGTTGGAAGCCGTGAAAGGCCTGCTGCCGCCAGAGACCGTTCTTGATCCCGGCCGCGTGGGCGTGGGCAGCAACCACTTTTATGTGTCGGGCCGGCTGCGCTTGGAAGACCGCGTGCTGGAAGAACGTTCGCTGCTGGTGCGCCGCGATGGGCGTGTGGAAGTCCTGCGTCGCGAAAGGCGCAGCTTCTCGGCGTCGCAGCGCTGAAGGCCACAATAGAGCCCGCCGACCGCTCGCCCGCCCGCCCGCCCGTGCGTCTGCCCGTCTGCCCGCCACCACCCGCCGCCCCAGGAACTTCTCGACCCGCATGTCCTTGCTCGTCATCCAGCTTCCGCCCCGTGACCGGCTGGGCGCCCGCGCAGGCGCTTCAGGCGCAGCCGACCCCGCACCGGCGCACCGCCTGCCCACCGAGTGGCATTACGTGCTCAGCGCCGACGGCCGCACGCCAGCGCAGACCGGCCTGGCCGGCGCCGCGCTGCTGCCGCGCGCCGACCAGGCGGTGTTGCTGCTGAGCGATGCCGATGTCAGCTGGCACCTGATCGACGTTCCCAAGGCGCCGCCCGCCCGCCTGCGTGACGCGCTGGCCGGTGTCATGGAAGATGCCCTGCTGGATGAAGGCCGGGCCCTGCACTTTGCGCTGGCCGAAAGCGCGGTGCCGGGCCGCTCCGGCTGGGTGGCGGTGACCGACGGCCCGCGCCTGGCCGCCGCGCTGGCTGTGCTGGAGGCCTCGGGCCTGGGTGTCGAACGGGTGGTGACCGCCGCCATGCCCGCCAGCGTGGCGGGCGCGCGAGGCCACTTCCATCTGGGCACGGGACTCGGTTCCGGCCTGAATTCCGGCCTGAATTCCGGCCTGGTTTCGGGCATGACTGGCAGCACAACCGAAGAGGACGCGCAGCCGTGGCTGAGCCTGTCGCGTGCCGACGGCGTGCTGAACTTGCGCCTGGGTGGCAGCCTGGCGCGCAACTGCCTGCCTGCTGCCTTGCCCGGCGACACCAGCGGCGACACCTCGACCAGCATCCGCTGGACGACCACACCCGCAGCGGCACAGGCCGCCGAGGCCTGGCTGGGCCAGCCGGTGCCGCTGATGACCGACGCTGAACGGGCGCTGGAAGCCGCGCAAGGCCGCAGCAACCTGCGCCAGTTCGACCTGGTGGCCCGCGCCCGCGGCACCCGCGCCCTGCGCACCTTGGGCAAGCGCTTTTTCAGCGCCGACTGGCGACCGGTGCGACTGGGCGTGGCTGCGCTGGTGCTGCTGCAACTGGTGGGTCTGAACGCCTACGCCTGGCAACAACGCCAGGCGCTCGATCAACGCCGCCTGGCCATGAACGATCTGCTGCGCAGCGCCCACCCCGGGGTGCGAACGGTGCTGGACGCGCCGCTGCAGATGCAGCGCGAAACCGACCGTCTGCGCGCCGCAGCGGGCCGCGCTGGTGACGGCGACCTGGAGGCGCTGATGGCGGCGGCCGCTGCCGCCTGGCCCGACGGCCTGGGCCCGACACAGACGCTGCGCTTCGAGCCCGGCAGCTTGACCTTGGTCGCGCAAGGCTGGGGCGATCCGCAGATTCAGCAGTTCAGAGAACGTGCGCGCAGCGCAGGGTACGGCGCCGAGTTTGCCGAAGGCCGTGTGGTGGTGACGCGCTTGTCGCGGCAGGGCCCCTTGTGAGCGCCAGCAGCCCCCACACCGCGAAGGCCAGCCCGCTGGCGCCGCTTCACGCCTGGTGGCGCGGCCTGGCGCGACGCGAGCAGACATTGCTGGGTGCGGCCTTGGTCCTGATCGTGCTGGCCCTGCTGTGGGTCCTGGCCGTGCAGCCCGCCTGGCGCACCCTGGCCCGCGCGCCGGCCGAGATCGACAGGCTCGACGCCCAGTTGCAGACCATGCAGCGCCAGGCCGCCGAAGCCACCGCGCTGCGTGCCGCACCGCCGGTCGCACCCGACCAGGCGGCCGCGGCGCTGAAAGCCGCCACCGACCGCCTGGGCGACAGGGCCAAGCTCTCACTGCAAGGTGAAAGGGCCACGGTCACGCTCACCGGCGTGGGCACCGGCGCCTTGCGGGACTGGCTGGCCGAGGTGCGCGCCGGTGCCCGCGCGCGGCCCATCGATGCCAACCTGAGCCGCGCGGCGCAGGGTTACAGCGGCACGCTCACGGTGGCCATCGGGGGCGCGCCATGAAGCGCTGGGCCCTGGCCGGAGCCGCCCTGGGCGGCCTGTTGGCGCTGCTTGCCTTTGCGCCTGCGGCATGGCTGGCAGGTGCCGTGGACAACGGCACCGAAGGCCGCCTGCTGCTGGCCGATGCACGCGGCACCGTGTGGCGGGGCAGCGCCGTGGTGGTGCTGACTGGCGGCCCCGGCAGTCGGGACGCCAGCGCCTTGCCAGGGCGTGTGCAGTGGACGCTGGGCCTGTCCGGCACTGCGCTGGCGCTGCGCCTGCAGCAAGCCTGTTGCATCCAAGACGAGTTGCACCTGCGGCTGGCGCCGGGCCTGGGCCGGGTGCGCATCGAACTGCCTGCGTCTGGTGTGTCGGCAGGCGCGCCGGCTGTGGCCGGAATCGACGCGCCGGTCCGCGTGCTGGGTCAGTGGCCGGCCAGTTGGCTGGTGGGTCTGGGCACGCCCTGGAACACCTTGAAGCCCTCGGGCACCTTGCAGCTGTCCAGCGCCGGCTTTGTGGCCGAATCCGTGCAGGGCCGCTGGATCTTCAGCGGGCTGATTGAACTGCAACTGCGCGGCATGGCGTCCAGCCTGTCCACGCTGGAAGAGCTGGGCAGCTACCGCCTGAACTTGCAGGGCGACCCGCGGGGCGACGCAGCGCAGCTGCAGCTCAGCACCACCAGCGGCGCTTTGCAGCTGTCGGGCAGCGGGCAGTGGGCGGCGTCCAAGCTGCGCTTCAATGGCCAGGCCAGCGCCGCGCCGGGGTCCGAAGCGGCTCTGGGCAACTTGCTCAACATCATCGGCCGCCGACAGGGCGCGCTGTCTCTCATTTCGATCGGGTGATCATGAACTCAGCGTCGTCTTGCGCAGCCCGGCTTGCCGCCTGGCGTTTGCACATCTGGCGCCGTGCCAGGCAGTCGCTGGTGGCGCTGCTGACACTGGCGATGGCCGTGCCGCCGGCGGTGATGGCGCAGAACGCGGCGCCGCGCATCTCGCCGCGCAGCCGCGCCCCGGTGACGGTGAACTTCGTCAACGCCGACGTTGAAGCCGTGACCCGCGCTTTTGCCGCCATGATCGACCGCGCCATCGTCATCGACCCGCGCGTCAAGGGCAACATCACCGTCTACAGCGAACAGCCGCAGAGCATCCGCGACGCGTTTGCCAGCTACCTGTCCGCCTTGCGCGGAACGGGCTTTGCGGTGGTTGAAAGTGGCGGCCTGCTGAAGGTGGTGCCCGAGGCCGACGCCAAGCTGCAGGCCGGCACGGTAAGCGTGGGCGAGGTCTCGGTGCGTGGTGACCAGGTCATCACGCAGATCTTTCCGTTGCGCTATGAAAACCCCAACAACCTGGTGGCGGTGTTGCGGCCGCTGATCAGCGCCAACAACACCATCAACGCCAACCCCGGCAGCAACGCGCTGATCATCACCGACTACGCCGACAACCTGCAGCGCATCGCCAAGATCATCGCCGCGCTGGACGTGGCCTCGGGCACCGATGTCGAGGTCGTGCAGCTGCAACACGCCGTCGCCGCCGACCTGGCGCCGCTGGTGCAGCGGCTCAGCGAAAGCGGGGGGGCCCTGAACGTGCCGGGCGTCCAGGGTGTGGGTGCCAGTAGTGTCACCGTGGTGGCCGACTCGCGTGCCAACGCGCTGGTCATCCGCGCCGCCAACCCGGCCCGGCTGGCTCTGGTGCGCGCCACCATCGCGCGGCTGGACCGCCCCAACAACCTGGTGGGCCCAGGCGGTGGCATGTGGGTGGTGCACCTGAAGAACGCCGACGCGGTGCGGCTGGCCACCGTGGTGCGCGCGGCCTTCGGTGCCACGGGCGGCACCAGCAGCGGTGGCTCGGCGCCCTCGGCGCCTGGCTTGCCGGCAGCGCCTGCAGGGTCGCCCAACGCGTCGCCGCAAGCCACGGCCGCCGTCACCGGCGCGGCGCAGCCCAGCACTGGCGGTTTCATCCAGGCCGATCCGGCCACCAATTCGCTGATCATCACGGCGCCCGAGCCGCTGTACAAACAGGTGCGAGCGCTGATCGACCAGTTGGACACACGCCGTGCGCAGGTCTACATCGAAAGCATGATCGTCGAAGTGGCCCCTTCGGACTCCGCTGACTTCGGCTTCCAGTGGCAGGGCCTGCTGGGCAAGAGCGGCGACAAGTTCGGCATCGTCACCGGCACCAACTTCAGCGGCAGCGGCCGGCCCGGCATCATCGACATCAACACCTCGGCTGCGCAGGGCCAGATCAACCTGGGCCAGGGTCTGAACGTCGGTTTGCTCAGCGTCATCAACGGCGTCACGTCGCTGGCTGCCATCGCACGCATGCTGCAGACACAAAGCGAAACCAACATCATCAGCACGCCCAACCTGATCACGCTGGACAACGAAGAAGCCAAGATCGTGGTGGGCGAAAACGTGCCCTTCATCACCGGGCAGTTCACCGGCGCGGGTGGCACCGGTGTCAACGCCAACCCCTTCCAGACCATCGAACGCAAGGACGTGGGCATCACGCTGCGCATCCGGCCGCAGATCGGCGAAGGGGGCGCGGTGCGCATGACCATCTTCCAGGAACAGAGCAGCGTCAAGGAAACCACGGCCGCCGGCACCACCAACGCCGGCCCGTCCACCACCAAGCGCAGCATCGAGAACACGGTGGTCGTGGACGACGGCGCCATCCTGGTGCTGGGTGGCCTGATCGAGGACCGCTTTGTCACCAACAAGAGCAAGGTGCCGCTGCTGGGCGACCTGCCGCTGATCGGTGCGCTGTTCCGCAGCGAAAGCCGCGAGCGCCGCCGCACCAACCTGATGGTCTTTTTGCGCCCGGTGGTGCTGCGTGATGCCCAGAGCGCCAACCGGCTGAGCGTGGACCGCTACGAGCAGATCCGCGGCGAGCAAATCAACTCGCAGCCGCAGCCCAGCCTGGTGATGCCGATCAATGAGTCGCCGGTGCTGCCAGCGCTGGCGCCGATGGCACCGGCCGCAGCTTCTGGCGCGGCTTCTGCGCCACCCCCGGCGCTGGGTCCGCAGGCGCCGACGTCGCCCTGAGAGCCTGAGCGTCTTTCATGGCCATGCGACACCCACTGCCCTACGCCTTCGCCAAGGCCCACACGCTGCTGCTGGAAGACGACGGCGAGCAGCTGCTGCTGTGGGCCGGCGAAACCACGCCCCCTTCAGCACTGGCCGAAGTCACGCGTCACTTCGAAGTCGCGCGATTCGAACACGAGGCCACGGCCACCCTGGGTCAGCGCATTGCCGCGGCCTATGCCGGTGGCGAGAGCAGTGCCGCAGCCGTCATCGGCGAAGTGGAGAGTGGCGTCGACCTGTCGCGCATGATGCAGGAGCTGCCGGCGGTGGAAGACCTGCTCGAAGCGGCCGACGACGCGCCCATCATCCGCATGCTCAATGCGCTGCTCACGCAGGCGGCCAAGGACGGCGCGTCGGACATCCACATCGAGCCCTACGAGCGCAGCAGCAGCGTGCGCTTCCGTGTCGACGGCACCTTGCGCGAAGTGGTGCGGCCCAACAGGGCCTTGCACGCGGCCATGATCAGCCGGCTGAAGATCATGGCCGAGCTGGACATCGCGGAAAAGCGCCTGCCGCAGGACGGCCGCATCAGCCTGCGCATCGGGGGTCGTGCCATCGATGTGCGGGTGAGCACCCTGCCTTCATCGCACGGTGAGCGTGCCGTGCTGCGCCTGCTGGACAAGACCGAAAGCCGCTTCACGCTGGAAGGGCTGGGCATGGACGGCGAGGTGCTGGCCGCCTTTGCCAAGCTGATCCACCAGCCGCACGGCATCGTGCTGGTCACCGGGCCCACGGGTTCGGGCAAGACGACCACGCTGTATGCATCACTGACACGCGTGGACACCGCCACCACCAATGTGCTGACGGTGGAAGACCCGGTGGAGTACGAACTGCCCGGCATCGGCCAGACCCAGGTCAACCCCAAGATCGACCTCACGTTTGCCAAGGCGCTGCGGGCCATCCTGCGCCAGGACCCGGACGTCATCATGATCGGGGAGATCCGCGACTTCGAAACCGCGCAGATTGCCATCCAGGCCAGCCTGACCGGCCACCTGGTGCTGGCTACCGTGCACACCAACGACGCGCCCAGCAGCGTGACGCGGCTCATCGACATGGGTGTCGAACCTTTTTTGCTGAGCAGCAGCCTGCTGGGTGTGCTGGCGCAGCGCCTGGTGCGCAAGCTGTGCCCCCGCTGCAAGCGGCAGGACGACGCCGGTCTGTGGCACCCGGTGGGCTGCGACCATTGCGCCCACACCGGCTACAAGGGTCGCACAGGTGTCTACGAGCTGATGAAGGTGGACCCGGCCGTGCAGGCCCTGGTGCACAACCGCGCGGCTGAACAAGAACTGGCCGTGGCTGCGCGTGCGGCGGGCCTGCGGTCGATGCGCGAAGACGGTGAACGCCTGGTGCAGGCCGGCGTGACATCGCTCGAAGAGGTCATCCGGGTGACACGGGATTGACTGGGTGAGCTGAGCCGATGCCCGCCTACCGATTTGAAGCCCTGGACGCCGAGGGCAAGGCCGCCAGCGGCCTGCTGGAGGCCGACAACGCCAAGGCCGCGCGTGCGCAGTTGCGCTTGCGAGCACTGGTGCCGCTGGCGGTGACGCCGGTGACGGCGGCCACCACCGACGGCACTGCACCCAAGTTCACGCGGCGTGTCTTCAGCGCCAGCGAACGCGCAGTGTGGACACGCCAGCTGGCCGGGCTGGTGGGCAGCGGGCTGCCACTGGAAAGGGCGCTGACCGCACTGGCCGACGAAAGCGAAACCGACCGCCAGCGTGAGCTGGTGGCGCACCTGAAAAGCGAAGTCAACGCCGGCAGTTCGTTCGCACGTGCACTGGCCACCGCACCGCGCGAGTTTGACGATGTCTACCGCGCCGTGGTGGCCGCCGGCGAACAGAGCGGCGCGCTGGGCCCGGTGCTGGAACGCCTGGCCGACGACCAGGAACAGCAGCAGGCGCTGCGCAGCAAGGTGTTGGGGGCGATGTTGTACCCGGCGATTGTGTCGATGGTGGCGATGGTCATCGTCGTCATCCTCGTGACCTGGGTGGTGCCTCAGATCGCTGGCGCTTTCACCAGTTCCAAGCGCGCGCTGCCGGCGCTGACGGTGGCCATGCTGGCCATCAGCGCCTTCGTGCGCCAGTGGGGCTGGGCCGTGGCCCTGGTGGCGGTGGGCAGCGGTGTGGCCTTCACGCTGGCGCGCCGCGGCGAAGCCTTCCGCGAGCGCAGTGACGCCGCCATGCTGCGCTTGCCGCTGTTCGGCCGCCTGGCGCGGGGCTACAACGCGGCACGTTTTGGCGGCACCCTGGCCATGCTGGCGGGCGCGGGTGTGCCCATCCTCAAGGCCTTGCAGGCGGCGGCTGAAACGCTGTCCAACCGCGCCATGCGCAGCGATGCACTCGATGCGCTGGCCCAGGTGCGTGAAGGTGCGCCGCTGGCGTCGGCGCTGGCGGCCAAGAAGCGCTTTCCGGGCCTGCTGTCCATGTTCGCGCGGCTGGGCGAACAGACCGGTCAGCTGCCCTTGATGCTGCAGCGGGCGTCGACGCAGCTGTCGGCCGAAGTGCAGCGCCGGGCCATGGGCGCAGCCACCATCCTGGAGCCGCTGCTGATCGTGGGCATGGGTGTGGTGGTGGTGTTGATCATGCTGTCGGTGCTGCTGCCGATCATCCAGCTGAACACCTGGGTGAAATAGACGTTCGGCTCCTTGCCCAGGAACCCCTGCTGAGTGGTTTATCTTGCATCGATTCCGCCGAAGCAGACGCGCCGCCGGTTCGTGCGTTAATGCAGGCTTCACAAGCTTGCGACCTTCCGCGCAGCATGGGCCAGGTCACTTCACTCCTCACAGCCATCGGCCAAGGCGAACCCAGCGCGCTGGGTGAGCTGTACGCGCTGCTGTACCCCGAACTGCACCGCCTGGCGCATTCACGCGTGCGCCGCAGCGGCGACCTGACGCTACTGGACACGACTTCGCTGGTGCACGAGTCCTATCTGCGCTTCGAGAAGTCCGGCGCGCTCTTCATCGGCGACCGTTCGCAGTTCATGGCCTACGCGGCGCGCGTGATGCGGTCGGTGGTGGTGGACGTGATCCGCGCGCGTCAGAGCGAACGCCGCGGCGGTGACGCGGTGCACGTGGAACTGGACGATGAGTTGCACGCGCAGGCAGGACCCGCGACGCACGACAACGAAGTCCTGCGCGTGCACGAATCGCTGCAGGAATTGGGCACCATCGATGCGCGGCTGGTGCAAGTGGTGGAGATGCGCTATTTCGCCGGCATGACCGAGCAGGAAATCGCCGACGTGCTGGGCCTGACCGTGCGCACCGTCGCGCGCGACTGGGAAAAGGCGCGCCTCTTCCTGCATGCCTGCCTGAGGTGATCTGGTGCAGGACTCGCCCGCCACCTCGCCGTCGCGCGAGGACTGGATCCAGGTCTTTTTGCTGCTCGACGTCGCTCTCGAACTCGACCCGACCGCACGGCTGCCCTGGCTGGCGTCGCTGCCCCCAGAGCAGACGAAGCTGGCACCGCTGTTGGAAACGCTGTTGCAGACGCATGACCGAAGCCACAGCGACGATTTCCTGCAGACGCCCGCCGCCTTTGTGCTGGCCGCGCCGGTTCAGACCCAGATCGGCCCCTATCGCCTGCTGCACGAAATCGGCCAAGGCGGCATGGCCACCGTCTGGCTGGCAGAACGTGCGGATGGTCTGCTGGACCGCCGCATCGCGCTCAAGCTGCCGCATCCCGGCTGGGGTGACGCAGCACGCGGCCCCTTCAGCGACCGCATGGCGCGCGAGCGCAACATCCTGGCGTCGCTCACGCACCCGCACATCGCACGGCTGTACGACGCCGGCTTGACGGCCGAAGGCCGGCCTTATCTTGCGCTTGAGTACGTAGAAGGCGAGCCCATCGACCGCTATGCCGCCGAGCACGGCCTGGCGCTGCGCGCGCGCATCGGGCTCATCGTGCAGGTGGCGCGTGCCGTGGCGCATGCGCATGCGCGGCTGGTCGTGCACCGCGACCTGAAGCCGTCGAACATCCTCGTCGATGCATCGGGCCAGGCGCATTTGCTCGATTTCGGCATTGCGGCGCTCGTCGATGCGCAGCAGGGCGACGGGGTGCCGGCATCCAGACCGGCAACCAGACCGGCACCCCCATCTGCACCGATCGGCCACGCGCCCACGCAGTCCGCCGGCCGCGCTCTGACCCCCGACTACGCGTCCCCGGAACAGATTCGCGGCGACGCCATCGGCACTGCATCGGATGTCTATTCGCTCGGCGTCGTGCTGTTCGAACTGCTCGTCGGCGAGCGCCCCTACCGGCTGGAACGGGGCTTGGGTGCTGCTGCCCTGGCCGAGGCCATCGAGCGCGTGCAGACGCCGCGCGCCAGTGCCACGGTGGCGACTGGGCCACCGGCGACCACCTCGCGCTTGCGGCGCCAACTCGAAGGCGACCTCGACGCGATCCTGGCACGTGCCCTGGCCAAGGAAAGCAGCGAGCGCTACGCCAGCGTCGACGCACTGGCCGACGACCTTGAACGCCACTTGCGCGGCGAACCCGTGCATGCGCGCCCCGGCACACGCTGGTACCGAACCGAGCGCTGGGTGCGCCGCCACAAGCTGGAAACCGCGGTGGGGGCGGCCATCCTCGTTGCCGTGCCGGCAGGTGCCGCCGCACAGGCCGCCGTGCTGGTCGCGATTGCGGGCGGCGCCGGTGCGGCGCTGTGGCAGGCCCGCAAAGCCCGCGAACAGGCCAGCGAGGCGCGGCGCCAGGCCAAGCGCGCACAGGCCGTGCAAGGTTTCTTGCTGGACATCTTTCGCGCCAACTCCGACAAGCAGGCCGACCCGGTGAAGGCCCGCAGCGCCACCGCGCGCGAGCTGCTGGACCTGGGCGCACGGCGCCTGGAGACCGCGCTGCAGGACGAGCCAGAGGCGCGCGCCGAAGTCATGCAGACGCTCGGCGAGATGTACTACCAGCTGCAGCTCGACGAAGATGCAGCGGCCATCGAGACGCGGCGCATTGCCTTGCTCAAGCAGGTGCACGGCGCGAACGACACGCGCGTGGCCGAAGCGCTGATCGGCTTGGCGGCATCGCTGCACGCCACCTCCAGGCGCGACGAGATCCTGCCGGTACTTGAAGAAGCCCGGCGCATCCTGGATGCCAACGGCGACCAGCGTTCGCGCCTGCGCGGGCACCTGTTGACGCGGCTGGCCCAGCGCCACCAGAACGTTTCACTTGAAAAGATGCAGGCTTACGCCGACGAGGCGGTGGCGGTGTTGCGCGCGCATGCGGTGCCGAACGAGGACCGCCTGGGCACCGCGCTGCACCTGGCGGCGCGCGCGCGCGTGCAGCTTGGCGCGCCCGCAGAAGGCGAGCAGCTGTACCGTGAGTCGCTCGTCGAGGTGCACAAGGAAACGCCCGTGGCCCATGTGGGCATCGTCCAGGCGCTGGTGGCACTGGGCGAGTGCCAGGCGATGCAGCACAAGGTCGATGCCGCGCTGCAGACCTTTCGCGACGCGGCCGAGACCGGCCGCAAGGCCCTGGGCGAATCGGACCCTGGCGTCATCGCTGCGCAGTCCCGTCTGGCGGCCTTGCTGCACGCCACCGGGCGCCGCGAGGAAGGGCGCCGCTTGCACGAGGACGCCCTGCGCCGCGTGCTGGAAGTCAAAGGCAGCCACGACACGCTGTTCACGCCGATCGTGCGCATGGACTTCGGCCGCAGCCTGTTCGCCGAGGGCCGGTTGCGCGAAGCGCTGGAGCTCGTCGTGGCGACGAACGAATCGAACAGCCGTCACTACCAGGGCTCGGCCGTGCTGGGGCAGGGCTTGCGCATGCAGGCCACGATCTGCACTGCACTTGGCCGTTATGACGAAGCACGCAACCTGTTCGCACAGGCGCAAGTGCACTGGCTGCAGGGCACCGGTTCCGGCATCCGTGCCTGGCGCCACAACCGTTTTGTTCTCGACGCGGCGGGCCTCGACCTGGCGCTTGGCGACGCCCAGACGGCCATCGACCAGCTCGGCAAGGTGGCACCGCACGGCAGCCCGAACGCGTCGCAGCCGAGCCCTGACGAGGTCGAACGCGACACGCTGCTGTCGCGCGCGCACCTGCAGATCGGCGACAGTGTCCAGGCGCTGCGGCTTGCCGGCGTGGCCTGTGCCCGGCTCGCTGCCTTTGCGGTGCCGGCCTGGTTCCCGTCACTCGATGCAGATGCGCGCCAGCAACTGGCGCAGGCCTGGCTGTTGACGGGCGATGCCGTGCGCGCCCGCAGCGCGTTCGGGCAAGCGCTTGCGCTGCGTGTGGCGCATGAAGACGCCGCCAGCCCGTGGATCGCCGAAGCGCAGATCGGTCTGGCGCACTGCTGGCTGGCGTCGGGCGACCTCGTGCAAGCCACTGCGGCCCTGGAAGTGGCGGCGCGCATCCAGGACCGGCACGACGAACTGGGCGCGCATTTCGTGCAGGCCCTGCGCGCCGGGCAGGCGGCCCTGGCGGCGCAGGTGGGGTCAGCGCGAATCGGGGGCCGCTGACCCCGCGCGTCTGTTGCTGCATGCCGGCTTGAAGTGACCTCCGATGTGCCTGCGGCTTGGTTCGGCGCCTGGACGAAGCATGCAAAAAAACCCGCGACGGGCGGTCGCGGGGTTCTGGGCACGGTAAGCCAGCAGGTCGCGCCGCCTTCAGCGCGGTGCGTCTTCGATGTTGATGCACTGCCCGCTCCACACCCGCTGCGTCTTGCTGCGGGTGGGGTCGGGCGCATTCACGCGCACATCCAGCGTGCACTGGTAGGCGGTGTCGCGCGCGCCGAAGATGATCGGGCTCAGGTCGTAGCTCGGGGCCGTGGTGCGGGCCGTCACCACGCGCGGCGCAAAGATCGGGTTCGGGTAGTAAGCGGTATAGGTCCAGTCGTAGCTCAGCGCTTCGGCGCTCGGGTTTTCGATGCCCAGTTGCGAGAAGTACCGCGGCCGGTCGGTGCCGCCCACCGACAGCGTCCTGCAGCCGATCTGGCGCAAGTCGATGCGCGCGTTGTTGGCCACGGTGTTGTTGTAGCAGCCGACCGCCAGGCCGCTGATCAACAGCGGGTCGCGGGCAAAGGCGCCGAATGTGCTGATGCGCGGATACGGGTTCACCGGCGGGGCCGTGACCAGATAGGTGGCGATGGCGCTGGCCGGCCGGCCTTCACGGTCCTGCGTCGTCACGCGCACCTCGCGGTTGCCGCTGGCCCCGAAGCGGATGGTGCGGTTGCAGCCCGTGCCGGAAACTACCGTGTCCGGCGCGTCCACGGCCCAGCTCATGGCCGTGCACAGTGCGGACGGGTCGGACTCGTTGCGGTCGGTGGCAATGGCATCGACGACGAAGTTTTCGCCCTGCGCCGGCGTGCCATTGCTTTGCAGCAGCACGTTGGGCGCCGTGTTCAGCACGAGGATCTGCTTGTTGACGGTGACCGACTGCGTGCCGTAGCGCGCCGTGATGGTCAGCGTGCGGCTGCCTTCGCTCTGGAAGGTGAAGGGCAGTGCGTTGGCAAACAGGCTGGCGCCTTGGGGTGGGTTGACAAGCCACTGGCCGTCGTAAAGCAGGCCGTCGCGGTTGGACGTCACCGTCAGCCTGACGTAGTTGGCCACCGGGTGCGTGACCGCAAAGCTGGGCGCCAGGTTGGCTTGCACGCGCAGGTCCACACCCTGGGTGCCACGCGGGTCGATCGCGAGGCCCGTGGTGCCGCCGGGCGTGACCTGGTCGCGCGCCCAGCCGATGCTGCGGCTGGCGTCGAAGTCCAGCATTGCCAGGCTGTTGAACAGCGTGCGCACGTAATCGGCCGGCACGTAGTAGTAGCCACCGTCGGCGACGCAGCCCCAGGAGTTGCGAACGATGAAGTAGCCCCCACCGCCCACCGTGGCCGGTGCGGCGCCGGGCCAGGTCAGCGCTTCGTTGCTGATGAAGCCGACGATCTGCACCAGGTGGCCGCCATAGTCCCCGTTCACCATGGTGCCGGCGGCGTTGCGCATCTGCGCGCGGTAGTCGGACACGATGCCGCTGGGCGGCGCGGACCGGAAGCCTTCGTAGACCGGGAACGACGCGATCAGCGACACGCCGCTGGACAGCAGCGCGCGGTAGCGATTCAGGTCGAAGGCTTCGCCGTTGGCCCAGACCTGGTGCACGCGGCTGGCTGCAATGCCCGGGCCGCTGAAGGCGCGGGTGTTGAAGCCGCAGTACGCCTGGCCCAATACCGTGACACAAGAGCGCTGGCTCTGGTGCGCCGTTTCCGAACACCAGCCGCTGTAGCCGGTGCAGGCACCGGTGTAGGACGCGGCGGTGCCGGCCACTCCTGCAGCAAAGGCGTTGTCGGGGCGGCCTGCGGCCGGGTTGTAGGTCCAGCCGCTCTCGCCCATCAGGCTCTGGTTGCGGTCCACGGCGGCATTCAGCGCAGCAGCCGCCGAGCCGCCTTCGACAAAGTCGTTCTCGAACCACTCGCGCTTGACCTTGTTGACCAGGAACTGCTCCGACACATTGGTCACGCGGTCGTTCTGCACCCGTTCGCGGCTTTCCACCGCAGCCACGGCGGCAAATGCCCAGCAGGTGCCGCGTTCGCCTTGCGATTTGACGGACGACACGAAGTAGCGCAGCGGAAACCAGAACTGGTTCGCGTAGCCCGTGGACGCGCAGGCGCCGCCGGTGTCCACACCGTTGCCGGCGGTGAGTGCGCGCTTGGCCCCCGACGGGGTGGCGGTGGTCACGGTGGCGCTGGGGTCCAGGCGCGTCTGGTCGATGTCCGGCAGCGCGGCCAGGGCCGTGTCCATCTGCTGCGCGGCGGCCTTGATCTGTGCCAGCGTGGCGCCGGCCAGGCTGGCCGGTGCGGGCACCTGAGCCTTCAGGTCTTCACTCAGCAGGGCATGCGACAGCGCATAAGTGGCACGGGCGTTGTCGGGGTCGCGCGCCAGGCGGTAGCTGGCGGCTGCGCTTTCGATGCGCGCGGCCAGTTCGTTGAACACCACCTTGCGGCCGTCGGGCAGGGTGGCCGCCGCTTCGGCTTCCAGGCTGTTGGCGGTGGCGGCCGCGGCCAGCAGCGACACCACGTCCGGGCTCAGGTCGGTCTGGGCTGCGAGAAAGCGGCGTTCGGTTTCGACCCGGTTGCGGTCGGTGGTGCGCTTGTCCAACTGCGCCGCGGCAGTGGACACGACCAGATCACCGGCCACCTGGCGGCGGCGGAATTCATCGGAGGTGAGGACTTCAGCGTCGGCGGGCAGTGCGCCCGTCCAGGCGTTGGCCGTTACGAACAGGGCCTCGGGCGGCAGTGGCGGGGGTGCGACGGGGGTGACGCCACCACCGCCCCCGCCGCAAGCGGCGAGGGTCAGCAGGGCAAGGGATGCGAGCAGGCGTTTCATGAGCGTGATCCTTCCTGGCGTGTGGGGCGCTGGCGCCCTGCAGGTGCAGGCCGTCAAACAAGTCGGCCAGCGCGGCGATGCCGCGACTGCCTTGATCACTGAAACGCGGACGCTCTTCGGAACCGGACACTGCGGACGGTGTTAGGGGGGGCGGCTCCTCCTGATGGGGGATACGGTGTTGGCGACAACGAACGAATGAACCGCTCGCGGGCAGATCGTCGGCAGTCCAGCAGCGGCGCGGCATTGCATGGCTTTCCTCCGAATCAGGCCGAAGTTGTCCTGCGACAACATGGCACTGGGATTGAAGGCAAGTCTGGCCAAGGATGGTCTGCCGCAGAGCCGCCGCTGCTCGTGAGCTTTCGGCCGCCTTCGCTGCAAGCGCAGGAGGCGACAGCCCGTGCGCAGTCGCCTCACGGCGCTTCCGGCACCAGTCCCTGTCAACGCCTGAGGGCACCTGTCCCAGAGGGAGAGGGGGCAAAACGGGTCAGGCGCTGGGCTTGCTTTCGGCTTCTGTCTCTGGTGCCTTGGTGTGCTTGATGAACAAGCTCGCAGCGATGATGCCGATCTCGTAGAGGATGCACATCGGGATGGCCAGTGCCAGTTGGGAGATCACGTCGGGTGGTGTGACCACGGCAGCGACGATGAAGGAGCCGACGATGAAATAGCCGCGCCACTTGCGCAGTTGGTCCAGCGTGACCACGCCCATGCGGGCCAGCACGATGACGGCGATGGGCACTTCGAAAGAGATGCCGAACACCAGGAACAGGGTGAGCACGAAGCCGAAGTACTGTTCGATGTCAGGCGCGGCTGTGATGCTGGTGGGTGCAAAGGCCTGGATGAACTTGCTCATGCCCGGGATGACCAGGAAGTAGCAGAAGGCCACGCCGGCCACGAACAGCAGCGTGCTGCTCACCACCAGCGGCATCACCAGGCGCTTTTCGTGCGAATACAGGCCCGGCGCGACAAAGGCCCAGACCTGGTACAGCACCACCGGCAGCGCCACCATAAAGGCCGCCATCAGCGTGATCTTCAGCGGCACCAGGATAGGCGAGATCACGTTGGTGGCAATCAGCGTCGCGCCCTTGGGCAAGTGCGCCACCAGCGGCGCAGCCAGCAGGTCGTACAGGCCCGAAGGCCCGGGCCAGAAGGCCAGCGCGGCAAAGGCGACGGCAATGGCAATGACGGCGCGGATCAAGCGGTCGCGCAGTTCGACCAGATGCGACACGAAAGGGGCTTCGGTGCCTTCCAGTTCGTCCCTCTTGTCCGGCTCGCTCATCGCGGCCCTTTCAAGCCCGGCGGCCTGAATCGAGAGACCCGCGCCGCGCCCGACTGCGCCTTGGTGCGGATGCCCTGACGCTGCTTGTACCACTGCGGCGTGGCACCCTTCTTCAGGCGCCAATTTTTCTTGGGCCGCGTGTAGCTGGGCCTGGGCTCGGCCAGCGCCTGGTAGGGCACGTTGTCGTGGCTGATGGCCGTGGCGCTTTTCCAGTCGGTGTCGAAGGCCGCTGCGGCTTCGTTGACCTCGCTGCGAACGGATTGTTCGACGTTTCGCGCGGCGTCCTCGAACTGGCTGCGCATCTTCTTCAACTCGTCCAGCTCGATGGATCGGTTGACCTCGGCTTTCACATCGGCCACGTAACGCTGCGCCTTGCCGAACATGTGGCCCACGGTGCGGGCCAGCTTGGGCAGCTTCTCGGGCCCGATGACGATCAGCGCCACGGCGCCGATGAGGGCGATCTTGTCAAAACCGAAATCGATCATGCGGCGGGCGCTGAAGCTTCGCGCCCAGGGGGCCCCGGGCGCAGCGGCATCAGCTCTTGGTCTTGGCTTCGACGTCCACCGTGTTGGTGTCGGTGCGCTTGGCCGTCGTCACCTGCTGCGGTGGTGCTGCAGCCGCGTCGGCATCGGTCTCGCCGCCGCTCTTGATGCCGTCCTTGAAGCCCTTCACGGCGCCACCCAGGTCGGAGCCGATGTTGCGAAGTTTTTTGGTGCCGAAGATGACCACGACGACCAGCAAAACGATCAACCAGTGCCAGATGCTGAACGAACCCATGATCTATTTCCTACGAAAGCGGAACCTGTGATTCTACGAGGCGCGCATGACCGGACTGCGCATGGCGGGATATCACCCTTTGGCCCAGGGTCTGGGGCCGCCCATCACGTGCATGTGCAGGTGGTGGACCTCCTGGCGGCCGTCGGTTCCGGTGTTGATCAGGGTGCGAAAGCCGTTGACCACGCCCAGTTCCTTCATCAGGCGCGGTGCCAGGGCCAGCATGCGGCCCAGCAGCGCGTCATGCTCGGGGCCGACATCGGAAAGTGTGGCAATGTGTGTCTTGGGAATCACCAGCACATGCACCGGCGCCCAGGGGTGGATGTCGTGAAAGGCCAGCAAGTCTTCGTCTTCGTAGGCCTTCTTCGACGGAATCTGCCCGGCGATGATCTTGCAGAAGAGGCAGTTGGGATCGGCACTCATGTGTGTCCTTGTCGCGATGCTCAGGTCGTCATCTGCTTGCGGGCATCGGCATCGTCCGGCCTTCGGCAAACATCCACCAGCCGCGCACAAAGCGATACAGGTACCACAGGCCGATGACGGACCACGCCACCCAGCCCGGAAACACGAAAACCAACCACAGCGGCCAGGTCAGGGCCAGCCACAGCAGCGTGAACCAGAAGCTGCGCGCCTGCCAGCGGTAGTGGCTGCGGTACATCTCGTCAGGCAGGTCGGGCCTCTTGACGTAGTTGATGATCATTGCGACGACCGAAAACAGGCCGGCCGAGAACCACGACAAGGTGTGCAGGCCGTAGAGAACGTGCGTCAGCAGACGCAGGCCATCGCCCTTGTTTGCTTCGGAACCGGGTACCACCACGTTGTTCATGTTGTTTCTCCTGGCCCCTCGCCGTCACGCTGCTGCGCCTTGCGCAGGGCAAATTCTTCCAGCCCGGACAGGCCTTCTCGTCTTTCGAGTTCGGCCAGCACATCGGCCGGCTTCAGGTTGAAGGCCGACAGCGCCACCATGCAGTGGAACCAGAGGTCGGCGGTTTCACCCACGATTCGCGAGCGGTCGCCGTCCTTGGCGGCCATGACCACTTCGGTGGCTTCTTCGCCGATCTTTTTCAAGATGGCGTCGGTGCCTTTGGAAAACAAGCGCGCGACATAACTTTTGTCGGGGTCGCCGCCGGCTTCGGGTTTGCGGCTGTCGATCACCGCGGCCAGGCGTGCCAGGCTGTCTTGGCTGTTCATCGCAGAGCGTTCACTTGTAGAAACGTTCGGGGTCCACCAGAACGGGCTCGACGGCAACCCACTGCTGGCCTTCCAGCCGCTGGTAAAAGCAGCTGTGGCGGCCGGTGTGGCAGGCGATGCCGGGTTCACCGGGCGCGTGGCCGGCTTGCGTGACCTTCAGCAACAGCACGTCGTTGTCGCAGTCCATGCGCATCTCGTGCACCTGCTGGAAGTGGCCCGACTGTTCGCCCTTGTGCCACAGCTTGTGGCGTGAACGGCTCCAGTACACGGCCTGGCCCCGTTCTGCGGTGGCCTGCAAGGCCTCGCGGTTCATCCAGGCGAACATCAGCACGTCGCCGGTGCCGGCTTCCTGCGCGATGACAGGCACCAGGCCGTCGCGGTCCCAGCGTATGGTGTCCAGCCATTGGATAGCAGCCGTGTTCATGCCGGCAGTCTAGTGGCTGGGATCAGTGGCTGGGATCTGGGGGCTGCAAAACTGGGGGCTGCAAAAC
>Ga0105044_10004424_pt1 | contig 19311 bp, 17 predicted proteins | sample MAT01_FD_78092 | JGI IMG/M metagenome (GOLD analysis project Ga0105044, IMG submission 78092) | Freshwater microbial communities from Lake Fryxell liftoff mats and glacier meltwater in Antarctica - MAT-01 | ecosystem: Environmental > Aquatic > Freshwater > Ice > Liftoff microbial mat | place...
CCAGGACCTCGACACCAGCGTCGCGAGCCGCCTCGGCCAGGATGCGCGTCCCCTCGCGGCGCAGACGATCGTTCGAGGCCCACGCCGCGGCCCGCCATGCCTGCTGGAACGGGGGAACGCTCGTGGCCATGTGCACGGCCGCCTGACACCCGTCGAGACCGGCGCGCACGGCCTCGGGATCGAAGAGGTCGACGGTGACCGGCACCGCGCCCTGGCGGCGGAGCTGGTCGGCCTTGGCTTCGGTCCGAGCGACTCCGACGACCTGATGGCCAGCGGCCACGAGCCGAGGGACGGTGGCTCGTCCGAGCACACCCGTGCCCCCGGCGAGGAAGATCTTCATGCTCGGCTCCTTCGGTTCACTTCTACGGATTGAATCCACTCGGCGCCTTTGATGAGCTGGGCTGGAGCGACTGTCGCGAGGAGACCGTCCACCAGTTCGCCGATCGTCGTGCGGGCCAGCTCCGCCCGCCAGGCGTCCTCGGCCCGCCACATCGCGCTGGCGATGCCACACGGGCGCCGATAGGCACCGGGGTCGTCGGTGGCCACGGGCCCTCGACGCCGGATCTCGCGGCATTGGAACGCGGTGTCGTCGCCGTCCACGGCCAGCACCACCTCGAGCAGGGTGATCTCGGCGGGAGGGCGGGCCAGCCGGTAGCCCCCTCGTGGCCCCGAACGCGACTCCGTGATGCCCGCCGCCGTCGTGGCCTGCAACGCCTTGGCCAGGTACGTCGGCGGCACCCCGTGGAACTCGGCCAGCCGGGCGGCGGGCAGGGCCCGGTCCTCGGGGAGGGTGGCCAGGATCGTGCAGCAGTGCACCGCCCACTCGACTGCCTCGCTCATCCTCATATCCCGGATAGTAACCATCCAGGATAACCATTATCCAGGATAAGGCCCACTACGGTCCGGCCCATGCCCACCAGTCTTGAAGTCCGAGCACAGCTGACCGGTCCCGGAGGGATGTTCGAGGTGGTGACCGAAACCGTCCACGGTCGCCCCACGGAGGTGTACGCGAGTCGCATGCCGTCGCTGCGCTCGGTGCTCGAAGTGGGCCTCCTGCGGGGCGACGACCAGACGTTTCTGACCTACGGCCACCGCACCTACGGCTTCGGGGCCTTCGGGCAGCTCGCCAACGGCGTGGCCCAGTCCCTCCGCACAGACTTCGGTTTGGCCAAGGGCGAACGGGTGGCCGTGCTCTCACAGAACAACCCCGAGTGGTGCCTCACGTTCTGGGCCACGGTGTCCCAGGGCGCCGTGCTGGTGGGCCTGAACGGATGGTGGACCACCGACGAGATCGAGTACGGCCTCCAAGACTCAGGAGCCAAGGTGCTCGTGGCCGATCAGAAGCGCTTCGAGCGGATCGCCGGGTCGCTGGACCAGGCCCCAGACCTCGAGCACGTCTTCCTCATCGACTGCACGCCCGCCGATGTCGGCATGGCGGACGACCCGCGGCTGCATTCCTTCTCCGAGCTCACCAGGTCCCCCCGCCCGGAGCTGATCGACCAGGAGATCGGCGAGGACGACTACGCGGTGATCTTCTACACCTCCGGCACCACCGGCCGGCCCAAGGGGGCCATCTCCACCCACCGCAGCATGGTCGCCAACATGCAGAACACGATGTTCAACGCGGTCGCGGGATCCATGTCCGGGGGCGGGGGCGCCCTCCCCGACAACGGCGGACAGAACGTCTCGTTGTTCACCTCTCCCCTCTTCCACGTGTCGGGCTGCCACTCCACGCTCGTGGTCGGGCTGCTGGCCGGCCTCAAGCTGGTGATGCCCGAAGGTCGCTTCACGCCGGAGACGGCGTTGGCGCTGATCCAGGAGCACAAGGTCACCGTATGGGCCACGGTGCCCACCATGGTGTGGCGGGTCTGCGAGCACCCCGACCGGCACGCCTACGACACGTCGTCGGTGCGCAGCGTGGCCTTCGGCGGCTCCCCTTCGGCCGACGAGCTCCAGCGCATGATCCACGAGACCTTCCCGAACGTGTCGAGCACCTCGAACGCCTACGGGCTCACCGAGACGTCGTCGGTGGCCACCGTGATCTCCGGCCCCGATGCCCACGAGAAGCCCACGTCGGTCGGCCCGCCGGTGCCCACGGTCTCGGTGAAGATCATCGGCACCGACGGCGGCGAGCTGGGAGTGGGCGAGACCGGCGAGGTGTGCATCACCGGGCCGATCCTCATGGCGGGCTATTGGAACAAGCCCGAGGCCACCGCCGAGGCCATCGATCGCGGCGGCTGGCTCCACACCGGCGACGTCGGTCACCTCGATGACGCCGGGTTCCTGTTCATCACCGACCGCAAGAAGGACATGATCATCAGGGGAGGCGAGAACATCTACTGCGTGGAGATCGAGCAGCGGCTCGTCTCCCACCCCGACATCGCCGATGCCGCCATCTACGGCGTGCCGCACCCGGAGCTCGGCGAAGAGGTGAAGGCCACCGTGCAGCTCGAGGAGGGCGCCACCCTCAGCGAGGCCGAGGTCAAGCAGTGGGTGGCGGGCGGACTGGCCGCCTTCAAGGTGCCGGCCTACGTCGATCTCACCTGCGACAAGCTCCCTCGCAACGCCAGCGGCAAGCTCCTCAAGAACGTGCTGCGCGGCGAGGGCGACGTGAGCTTCGCGGAGACGATGTAGCCGTCCCGCCGCGCCCAAGCCCGCTACTGGTGATCAGCCGCCGCTGATGTCCTGCACCCGCTGCTTGCCGGCGGAGATCCACGGCATCATGCCGCGGAGCTGCTCGCCCACCTGCTCGATCTGGTGCTCCTTGCCCTTGGCCTGAAGCGCCTTGTAGGTCTCTCGGCCCGACTCGGCTTCGGCCACCCACTCCTTGGCGAAGCGGCCGTCCTGGATCTCGTCGAGGACCTTGCGCATCTCGGCCTTGACCGCGGCGTTGATGATGCGCGGGCCGCGGGTGAGGTCGCCGTATTCGGCGGTGTCGGAGATGGAGTACCGCATGCCCGCGATGCCCTGCTCGTACATCAGGTCGACGATGAGCTTCAGCTCGTGGAGGCACTCGAAGTAGGCCGACTCGGGCTGGTAGCCCGCCTCGACGAGGGTCTCGAACCCGGCCTGCACGAGGGCGGTGAGACCGCCGCACAGCACCACCTGCTCACCGAAGAGATCGGTCTCGGTCTCTTCCTCGAAGGTGGTCTCCAGCACCCCGGCCCGGGCGCCGCCGATCGCCGCGGCGTAGGACAGCGCGAGGTCGCGGGCCTTGCCCGACGCGTCCTGGGCCACCGCGATGAGGCACGGCACGCCGCCCCCCTCGGTGTAGGTGCGGCGCACGAGGTGACCCGGCCCCTTGGGGGCCACGAGGGCCACGTCGATGTCGGCCTGGGGCACCACCTGGTCGAAGCGCACGGAGAAGCCGTGCCCCACGAAGAGGGCGTCGCCGGCGGACAGGTTCGGGGCGATGTGCTCGTTGAAGATCGCCTTGTGCTCCGTATCGGGGCCCAGGAGCATGATCAGATCCGCTTCCGCGGTGGCGGCGGCCACCGACAGCACCCGCAGGCCGGCCGCCTCCGCCTTGGCCACGGACGACGATTCCTCGCGGAGGCCGACGCGCACGTCGACGCCCGACTCCTTGAGGTTGAGGGCATGCGCATGACCCTGTGAGCCGTACCCGATCACGGCGACCTTGCGGCCGGCGATGAGGGAGGAATCGGCGTCCTTGTCGTAGTACACGTTGGCCATCAGTCGTCGCTTCCGTCGTAGGTGAACCAGAACTCGATCTCGGCAGTGTCCTGCTCGAAGCGGGCACCATGCTGCGTTCCCGGGGGCCCGCGGTACCAATCGCCGGCACCGTAGCGCCGCTCCTCCCCGTCCATCGCGGTCACGCGGTCCGAAGCCGCCGGCTGCCCACACCGTCCAGCTTCGGCAGGGCGACGCGACCGGTGCGCTGCAGCTCGGCGATGCCGTAGGGCCGCAGCAGCTCCGCGAAGTCGTCGAGCTTGTCCGGGTGACCCTCGAGGGAGAGGGTGAGGCGGTCGTGGCCCACATTGAGGATGCGGCCCTCGAACACGTCGACGAGCTCGATGATCTGGCTGCGCGACGCGGGCGGTGCTTCCACGGTGACCAGCAACAGCTCGCGTTCGACGGCATCGCGGGGATCGAGCTCGGTGATCTTGACGACGCTGATGAGCTTGAAGAGCTGCTTGGTCACCTGCTCGAGCGGCGCGGACTCGACGTCGACGGCGATCGTGATGCGGCTGAAGTGCTCGTCCTCCGTGGGGGCCACCGCCAGGCTGATGATGTTGAAGCCTCGCCGGGCGAACAGGCCCGACACGCGGGCGAGCACACCAGCCTTGTTCTCCACGAGAACCGAGAGGATGTGATGCGTGATGTCATCGGAGGGCGCGCTCACTGGACGAAGTCCGTCCCGAGGGCGGGGTCGGTGATGATGTCGTCGTTGCTCTGACCCGCCGCGACCATGGGGAAGACCTTCTCCGAGGAGTCGGTGCGGAAGTCGATCACCACCGGTCGGTCGTCGATCTCATTGGCCTTCTGGATGGCCGACTGCACCTCCTCCGGCGAATCGACCCGCATGCCGACGCAGCCCATGGCCTCGGCCCACATCTTGTAGTCGGGCAGGTCGGGCGAGAGGTACACCTCCGAATAGCGCTCCTCGTAGAACATCTCCTGCCACTGGCGCACCATGCCGAGGTAGGCGTTGTTGAGGATGGCGATCTTCACCGGGATGCGTTCGGCGGCGGCTGTCACGAGCTCCTGGGCGGTCATCTGGAAGCAGCCGTCGCCGTCGACGGCCCAGACCATGGCGTCGGGACGCCCGACCTTGGCACCGATGGCGGCGGGCACCGCGAACCCCATCGTGCCGAGACCACCGGAGTTCACCCAGGTGTAGGGATGCTCGAACTTCCAGTACTGCGAGGTCCACATCTGGTGCTGGCCCACCCCCGAAGCGACGATGCAGTCGTCCGGGGTGTTGTCGCGCAGCTGCTCGAGCACGAACTGCGGCTTGAGGGCATCGCCGGGCTCCGACTGCTTGTAGGCCAGCGGGTAGTTCTCCTGCCAGCCGGAGATCGTCTGCTTCCACATCGTGCGATCGGGGAAGGCCGAGCCGCCGGCGAGCATGTCCTTGATGACGGCGACGAGCTCCTCGATGACGAGCCGACAGTCGCCCACGATCGGCACGTCGGGCCGCCGAACCTTGCCGAGCTCCGCAGGGTCGATGTCGACATGGATGATCTTGGCGTCGGGGGCGAAAGCCGACACCTTGCCGGTGATCCGGTCATCGAAGCGGCTGCCCAGCGCGATGAGCAGGTCGGACCGTTGCATCGACGTCACCGCCGAGTAGTTGCCGTGCATGCCCGGCATGCCGAGGCACAGCGGGTGGGAGTCGGGGAAGGCGCCCCGTGCCATGAGCGTGGTGACGACGTGGATGTCGCACAGCTCAGCCAGCTCGCGGAGGGTCTCCGCCGCGCGGGCCTTGAGGATGCCGCCACCGGCGTAGATCACCGGGCGGTCCGAGCGCAGGATGTACTCCGCGGCCTCACGGATCTGGCGGGGGTGGCCCTTCGTGGTGGGCCTGTAGCCCGGCAGACCGTCGCGCACCTCGCTGTCGTCGGGCCAGTACCAGTCCATCGCGGAGTTGGGGTTCTGGGCGTCGACGATGTCCTTGGGGATGTCGAGCAGCACCGGGCCGGGGCGGCCGGTGGTGGCGATGTGAAAGGCCTCCCGCACGGCCCGGGGGATGTCCTGCGCGGACGTGACGAGCTCGTTGTGCTTGGTGACCGACCGGGTGATCCCGATCGTGTCGCACTCCTGGAAGGCATCGGTGCCGATGGCGCCCACGGGCACCTGACCGGTGATGACCACCATCGGGATCGAGTCCATGTACGCATCGCACAGGGGCGTGACGATGTTCGTGGCCGCGGGCCCCGAGGTGACCATCGCCACGCCGGGGCGGCCGGTGACATGGGCGTACCCCTCGGCCATGTGGCCCGCCCCCTGCTCGTGACGCACGAGGATGTGGCGGATCGGGCTATCGAGCAGAGGGTCGTACACGGGCAGGATGCAGCCGCCCGGAAGCCCGAAGATGGTGTCGACGCCCTCCATCTCGAGGGACTTGATCAGTGCTTGCGATCCGGTGAGCTGCATGTCCTGGGTACCTTTCCTGCAAAACGAGAACGACCCCCCGAGTGGGAGGTCGTGAGGCGCACACGCGAGGGTTGAGGTCGCGGTGCGCTAGGGGAGTACCAGGAGGGTCGGCGTGGCCATGGCGGGAAGTGTTCCACGCCGGGCGGCCGGAGGGCAACCCGTCCTCACGCCTCGGTGATGGCGCCACGCTCGGCGCCGCTCGCCAGTCGGGCGTACTTCGCCAGCACGCCGCTCGTGTAGCGAGGTTCGGGCAGCGTCCACCGCGTCTTTCGCTCGGCCAGCGTGGCGTCGTCCACCAACAGATCGATCGTGTGGTTCACGACGTCGATGGCGATGCGGTCGCCCTCCTCCACGAAGGCGATCGGCCCGCCGTCGACGGCCTCCGGGGCAACGTGGCCGATGCAGAACCCGTGGGTGCCGCCGGAGAAGCGGCCGTCGGTGATGAGGGCGGCGTCGCCCCCCCGGCCCACGCCCTTCATGGCACTGGTGATGGCGAGCATCTCGCGCATGCCCGGGCCGCCCTTGGGGCCCTCGTAGCGGATGACGACGATGTCACCCGCGTTGATCTTCCCGCCGAGCACCGCCTCCCTGGCGGTGTCCTCGCCGTCGAACACGCGGGCGGGGCCCTCGAACTGGAGGTGGTCGATGCCGGCCACCTTCACGACAGAGCCCCTCGGGGCGAGCGTGCCCTTGAGCACTGCGATGCCGCCGATGGCGTGGAGGGGATTCGACAGTGGGTGGATCACGTCGCCATCGGGGGCCGGTGCGTCGATCTCGGCGAGGTTCTCCGCCATCGTCTTGCCGGTGACGGTGAGGCAGTCGCCGTGGAGCAGATCGGCTTCGAGCAGGTGCCGCATGACCACGGGGATGCCGCCGATGCGGTCGATGTCGGTCATGTGGTACTTGCCGTGCGGCTTGGTGTCTGCGATGTGCGGCACCCGGGCGGCGACCTTGTTGAAGTCGTCGAGGGTGAGGTCGACGCGCGCCTCGGCGGCGATGGCGAGGAGGTGGAGCACCGCGTTGGTAGAGCCGCCCAGCGCCATGACCACCGCGATGGCGTTCTCGAAGGCGTTCTTCGTCATGATCTGACGCGGCCGGATGCCCTTTTCCAGCAGGCGGACGACGGCCTGGCCGGAGGCGTAGGCGAAGTCGTCGCGACGGCTGTCGGGCGCGGGAGGGGTAGAGGAGCCCGGCAGCGACATGCCGATCGCTTCCGCCACAGACGCCATCGTGTTGGCGGTGAACATCCCGGCGCAGCTCCCCTCACTCGGGCACGCACCCCGTTCGATGGCGTCGAGCTCCGCGAGATCCATCGTGCCGGCGGCGTAGGAACCCACCGCCTCGAAGACCGACACGATGTCGGTGGCCTGCCCCTTGTGCTGACCCGGCAGGATCGAACCGCCGTAGACGAACACCGCTGGCAGGTCGACCCGGGCCGCGGCCATGAGCATGCCGGGCAGGCTCTTGTCGCAGCCGGCGAAGGTGACCATGCCGTCGAAGCGCTCGGCGTGCATCATCGTCTCCACCGAGTCGGCGATGACCTCGCGGCTGACGAGCGACGCCCGCATGCCCTCGTGACCCATGGAGATGCCATCGGACATGGCGATGGTGGTGAACTCGATCGGGAAGCCGCCGGCATCGCGGACCCCCACCTTCGAGCGCTTGGCGAGCCGGTCGAGCGGCAGGTTGCAGGGCGTGACCTCGTTCCACGACGACGCCACCGCCACCTGCGGCTTGTCCCAGTCGTCGTCGGTCATGCCGATCGCCCGGAGCATCGCCCGCGCCGGGGCCCGGTCGGGGCCGTCGGTGACCTCCCGGCTCCGCGGCTTGATGTCGACGGGAACTTCACCCTGATCGCTGCTCATGGTGGGCAGGGTACCGGCAGGCCTTCCATGAGCCGAGCGCAAGCCAGGGTCAGCTCAGCGGCCGCGGCGCCCGTAGCCGATGCCGCCGGTGAGCAGGACGACGATCAGGATGATGATGATGAGGGTGGTCGTGTTCATGGCCCCCGCATTCCCCTTGCGTTCGATTCCTATCCATAGATCCCGGCTTTGGTGCGGAGAAGGGCGGTGGCGGCCTTGCCGTCGGCTTGGCCCTTGGACGCGTGCATCACCTTGCCCATGAAGAACCCGGTGAGCTTGCCGCGGGCCTTGTCGTCGCCCGCGCGGAACTGCTCCCACTCGTCGGGGTGGGCGGCGATGACGCCGTCCACGATTCCCTCGAGGGCACCCGTGTCGAGCGCCTCGAAGCCGTGGGCCTGGGCGATGTCGGCCGGCGCCTGACCGCTCGTCACCATCTCGGCGAGCACGGTCTTGGCCTGGGTGGCCGTCAGCTCCCCGCTCGTCTCCATCGCCACCAACGCCGTGAAGTGCTCGGCCGACAGCGACTCGGCTCCCTCCACGGCGAGGTTGTGCTCGATGTGGGTGAGCACCCGGGCGGCGTCGGCGCCACCGCCGATGGCAGCGAGGGCGAGATCGTCGAGGCCCCGTTCGACCGCCATCACCACGCCACCCTCTGTGGCGGCGATCCCGGCCGCGTCGGCCAGCGAGCCCCGGCGCGCGGCGGGCAGCTTCGGCAAGGCCGCGTCGATGCGCGCGATGTCCTCGGCCGACGGTTCGAGGGGCACGAGGTCGGGCTCGGGGAAGTAGCGGTAGTCGTCGGCGTCCTCCTTCACGCGAAGGGTTCCGGTGCGACCGGAGGCTTCGTCCCAGTGTCGGGTCTCTTGGCGCACGGTCTCGCCGTTGTCGAGCAGGTCGACCTGGCGGAGCGCCTCGTGATCGATGGCCCGGCCGAGGGAGCGCAGCGAGTTGAGGTTCTTGATCTCGCAGCGCGTGCCCCACGGCTCACCGAGCTTGTGGACGGAGACGTTGGCGTCGACGCGCATCGAGCCCTCCTCCATCTTGGCGTCGGACACACCGGTGGCCAGCAGGATCGCGCGGAGCTCGCTGGCGTAGTCCTTGGCCTGCTCGCTGCTGCGCATGTCGGCCTCGGACACGATCTCCACCAGGGGCACGCCGGAGCGGTTGTAGTCCACCAGGCTGTGGTCGGCATCGTGGATCCGCCCGCCGCCGCCGACGTGGTTGAGCTTGCCGGTGTCCTCCTCGATGTGGGCTCGGGTGATGCCGATCCGCAGGCCGGACGGCAGATCGAGGTGGCCACCGAGGTTCGTGGGCAGGTCGTACTGCGTGACCTGATAGTCCTTCGGCTGGTCCGGGTAGAAGTAGTTCTTGCGGGAGAAGACGGAGCGGTTGATCTCGCTGTTGAGGGCTCGCCCGAGGCGCATGGCCAGCTCCACGGCCGTCTCGTTGAGCACGGGCAGCGAGCCGGGCAGGCCGAGGCAGGTGGGGCAGGTGTTGGCGTTGGGCAGGTCGCCGAAGTTGTTGGCACAGCGGCAGAACAGCTTCGTGGCGGTGGCGAGCTCGCAGTGCACCTCGAGCCCGATCACCATCCCCCAGCCTTCGGGGAGGACGGAGGAGTCGGTCATGCCAGGGCTCCTTCCAGCGCGGCGGCCACCCGGAACATGGTGACCTCGTCGAGGGCGTTGGCCATCACCTGGATCCCGACGGGGAGGCCGTCGGCGCCGACGCCGAAGGGAACCGACATGGCCGGGTGGCCGGCCAGGTTCGATGGGATCGTGCAGACGTCGTTGAGGTACATCGCCAGCGGATCGGCCTTGGCCCCCAGCGTGAAGGCGGTGGTGGGCGAGGTGGGTGAGAGCAGCACGTCGAAGCGCTCGTAGGCCGCCTCGAAGTCGCGGATGATCAGCGTGCGGACCTTTTGGGCCTTGCCGTAGTAGGCGTCGTAGTAGCCGGCGGAGAGGGCATAGGTGCCGAGCATGATGCGGCGCTCCACCTCGGCCCCGAAGCCGGCGGTGCGGGTGCGGTCGTACATCTCTCCGGTCGTGGGCGCGTCGACGCGCAGGCCGTAGCGCACGCCGTCGTAGCGGGCGAGGTTGCTCGACGCCTCCGCCGGCGCGATGAGGTAGTAGGCGGACAAGCCGTAGATGACGGCCGGCACCGACACCTCCTCCACCTTGGCTCCCGCGGCACTCAATGCCTCCGCGGCGGCGACGACCCGCGTCGCGACGTCGGGGGCGATGCCCTCCGCCTGGCAGAGCTCCGTGACCAGGCCCACCCGCAGGCCCGACACGCCCTCGTCGAGACGGTCGAGCACAGTGGGCAGTGCCTCGGGGATCGACGTGGAGTCGCGTTCGTCGTAGCCGGCGATCACCTCGTAGAGCGCCGCGGCATCGGCCACCGTGGTGGCGAACGGCCCGATCTGATCGAGGCTCGAGGCGAACGCCACGAGGCCGTAGCGCGACACCCGGCCGTAGGTGGGCTTCACGCCCACCACGCCGCACAGCGCCGCCGGCTGACGGATCGAGCCGCCCGTATCCGACCCGAGGGCCAGCGGGGCGAAGCCGGCGGCCACGGCCACGGCACTCCCGCCGGAGGACCCGCCCGGCACCTTGGTGATGTCGTGCGGGTTCTTGGACGGCCCGAAGGCGGAGTTCTCCGTGGAGGACCCCATGGCGAACTCATCGAGGTTGGTCTTGCCCACCGAGATGGCTCCTGCGGCACTGAGGCGCTCTACGACCGTGGCGTCGTAGGGCGGCCGCCAGCCCTCGAGGATCTTCGAGGAGCACGTCGTGGGGATGCCGGTGGTGCAGAGGTTGTCCTTCAGCGCGATCGGCACGCCGGCCAGCGGGCCCGGATCCTCGCCGGCCGCCACCTGGGCGTCGATGGCGTCGGCGGCCGTCAGCGCTTCGTCGCCCGTGACGAGGTTGAAGGCGTGCAGCTCCGCCTCGCGACGGTCGATCGCGGCGAGGTGCTCCTCGACGACGGAACGAGCACTGCGCTCGCCGGAACGCACCGCCGCGGCGATCGCCCGAGCGGTCACGGCGCCTCCCCCAGCACCGACGGAACGAGGAACATGCCGTCCTGGGTGGCGGGCGCAGCGGCCAGCACCGCATCGCGCACGCCGGCGTCTCGCGGCACGTCGGGCCGCCACACGTTCTTCAGCGGATACGGGTGCGACGTGGGCGGGACGTCGGCCAGATCCAGGGCCTCGACGTCGGCGGCGTGCTCCAGGATCGCCGCCAGCTGCGGCGTGAACGTGTCGATCTGCTCGTCGGTCAGCTCCAACCGAGCCAGCTTGGCGACATGGGCCACTTCCTCACGCGACAGCGATGCCATAGGCCGGCCATCGTAGAGGCGGGCCCGCGGGTGCCCCGAAACCGCTTCACTCTCGGCACAGTCGACCCCCCGTCACTACGCTGGCCGCCGGCGGGCGAGCACGACGGTCGGGCCCCGCCCAACGGGGGTCACCATGGCAGTCGTCCTGATCACGGGGTGCAGCAGCGGATTCGGGCTGGAGGCGGCGCTGGCGTTCGCTCGGCGGGGCGACACCGTATGCGCCACGATGCGCAACCTCGGCAAGGCCGACGCGCTGCGGAAGCGGGCCGCCGACGATGGCGTCGAGGTGGACCTGGAGGCGCTCGACGTCACCGACGACGCGTCCGTGGCCGCGGGGATCGCAGCCGTGGGAGAGCGCCACGGACCGATCGACGTGCTCGTGAACAACGCCGGTGTCGGCTTCGGCGGTCCGGTGGAGACGATGCCGCTCGATATGGCCCAGGCCCTCTTCGACACCAACTTCTGGGGCGCGGTGCGCACGAGTCGGGCGGTGTTGCCGTCGATGCGGGAGCGCCGCACCGGCGTGATCATCAACGTGACCTCGCTGAGCGGTCTCATCCCTGGCGCGCTCTACACCGGGATGTACGCCGCGTCGAAGCATGCGCTGGGCGCGCTCAGCGAGGCCCTCGCCACCGAGCTGGGGCCCTTCGGCGTTCGGGTGGTGTGCGTCGCGCCCGGGTTCTTCGCCACGGAGATCGTGCACAACAGCGACTCGGCGGACGACGGCATCGACGGCTCCGCGTACGAGGCCGACGCCACGTGGTGGAACAGCTTCATGAACAGCAGCGTGGACAACGGTGCCGACGCTCAGGTCGTGGCCGAGATCATCGTGGACGCCAGCCGCAACGCTGAGACGCCGCTGCACGTCCCGGTCGGCGACGACGCCGCCCTCTATCTCGACCTCTGGGATCAGACCCGCACCTACGAGGGATGGATCGCGGCGGCCATCCCCGTCGTCGAGATGACGGCGGGCCCCCGACCGATCCCCGACTGACCAAGACCCGTTCTGTGGACGCTCACGGTCGGTATGCGACCGTCAGCGTCCACAGAACGGGGTGTTAGCGGGGGTCGCGCCACATCTGGAGCATCGTGGGGCCATCGGGGATCTGGAGCTCGCCGGCATCGACGAAGCCCTTGCGGCGGTACAGCGTGCGGTTCCGGGGGTTGGTGGACTCAAGGTAGGCCTTGCTCCCCTCCGCGTCGCAGCGAGCCAGGACCGGGTCGAGGGCCGCCGCTCCCAACCCGCGGCCCTGGTGCTCGGGCAGGGTGCTCACCACCTTGAGGTACCAGTGAGGTTCGTGCGGGTGGTTCACCATCATCACCTCGCCGAGGATCACGAGCCGTTCCAGCTCATCGGCTGAGAACGGGGACGGTTCGTCCTCCGCCGCCTCGTCGAGGGCATCGTCCACCCGATCGGCCGCGGTGCGGCCGTGCTCGAACGTCGGGTCGCGCCAGAAGGCCGCACACGCCGCGCCCGCCAGGTCCACGGTGCCGCGGTCGGGAAGCATGTCGTCCACCATCCCGGTGAACAGAACCATGAGCTGGTCCATCCTTCGAGTTTCGTCCGCGAAGACCCACGAGAGCACCGGATCGCCGTAGAAGCCCGTGGCCCCGATGCGCGCCAACAGCTCGCGGTCGGCCAGCGATGCGGCGCGAACGTCGGTCATGACCGACGACCGTAGCGATCAGCCGACGAGGTCGCCGACCGCATCGGCCACGGCCGCCAGGTCGAGCGATGGCTCGTCGAACCGGCGCACGATCCGGTAGGTGCGGTCGCGACCGTCCTCGTCGACGAACCAGGCGGCGAGGCGGCGAGCGATCGCCTCGCCCAGCGGTGGGGGGAACACCACGAGCGCACCGCGCTCCATGCCACCCGCCACCAGCAGCCGACCGAGGTCGTAGAGGTCGGATGCCCTCTTCTCCGGACGCGACGATGCTCGCAGCGGCACCGTCGTCACCTTCATCGCCACGATCCCCTCCGACGACGCCACCAGCCGCTGGTCCGCTCGGGCCAGCACGTCGCCGGACTCGTCGTCGACGGCCACGATGTCAAGGGCGGTAGCGGCATCGTGGGCCCAGCAGTGGGCGACGATGTTCAGCTCGAGGTCGGTCATCTCGTGACCGCCCTCGCTGAGGAGCGCCACGAGCTCCTCCGCACTGGTCGTGGCGACGTCGATGACGTCGAGCTCCAGATCGCCGACGAGGCGGTACTGCCCCCCGCCCGAGGACACGAGGGCGAGCCGGGCGAGGGCGGAGTGCACGCCGGGGAGGTCTCGGGCGACGGCATCGAGGTCGACGGTGGCGCGATGCGGGGTGCCGACCCGACACATGACGGCAAGCCCGCCGATCAGCCGGAGCTCCGGGGGCAGCGACGCCAGCGCCGCGACCTCCCGGTGGGTGCTTCCATCGCGACGGCCCGACAGGACGACGGTCACTCCGCACCACCCGGCACGATGCCCCAAGCGTCGACGATCTCGCGGCCCCGGGCGTGGTCGCGCGCCAGGCGGAGCGCGCAGACCATCGGGTGGGCGACCTGCCAGGGGTGGGCCGGGCCGGGGGGAAGCTCCTCGTGCACGGGGAGCCAGACGACCGGCGCCCGCCGGACCCAGCTGCGGGTGGGGCGGTCGCGGTCGGCCAGGGTGACGGCTCGGCGCAGCGCTCCCGCAGAGGGCACGTAGCAACGAGCGGGAAGATCGCCGACGGCCGGGATCCGCGCCCCGCCGAGGGTGGCCGCCCGCTCGTCGACCCGCACCAGTGCGTCGGGGCCGACCCTTGCGGCCAGCTCGTCGAGGTCGACGGGCAGCGGCTGCCAGCCATCGTCGGGCCAGTGCGACGCCGTCTCCCAGAACAGCTCGGGCAGCAGGGGTCGTTTCGTGGTGGGACCCACCAAGCCGACCTCGGCGAAGCGGGCGATGATCTCGTGGGTCGCCCCCACGCTGCGCCCTATCAGCGGCGCGACCCGCCGCGCCGTGACCCGCACGTGCGGTTCGAGGAGCGCGGCGAGCGCCACCTCGAGACCCACCGTGGTCCAGGGATCAGCGCTGTGACCTCGGTCGGTCGCTCCCCCACCTACGGGCGACTCGACGCGCACCCCCGGGGTCCACAGGCGGACGTGCCCGCGGCGATCGAGCCAGCCCCATCCCGCCCGGCGCAGCTCGTCGCGCCCCGGCTCGCTGATGCGATCGGCCACCACCATCGCGGGGAGCAGGTTCGGGGCCGCCTCCACCAGCAGGCGCAGGTCCGCCGGCGTCGGATGGGCCCGGGCCACGAGGTTCAGGGCGACGCGGCTGCCGTCCACCGTGAGGACGCCGTCGACCTCCCGCACGTCGAGCCCGATCGAGCCCAAGGCGTCACCGATCTCTCGGCTGAGGTCCACGTACTCCTGCGTTTGCGCCGTCACGAACACAGAACGACGCTACGTGACCAGCAGCGGGATCGCAACGTCCGCCATTCGTGCCGTCACGAACGCCGAACACACGGTCGCCGCACCGCGCCCGCGAACTTTCATCGGCCCCGCGGGCGTCGGCGGGCTTGACTGAGTGAGCGCTCACTCAGATATCCTGACGCAGTGGGACTGGAGACAGAGGTGAAGCGGCGCGCGACGGCCCTGTCGCCGGACGACCGGCGGTCGGCGATCGTGCGGGCCACCCTGCCGCTGCTGCTCGAGCGGGGCGAGATGGCCACGACCAAGCAGATCGCCGAGGCGTCCGGCATCGCCGAGGGGACGATCTTCCGGGTGTTCGCCGACAAGGACGAGCTCGTCGGTGCCCTCATCGACGAGGCGACCGATCCCGGCCCCGCCGAGCTGGCCTTGGCCTCGCTCGACGTCACCGCTCCTCTGGAGGGCGTGCTCACGGAGGCGATCGCCGTGCTGCAGCACCGCACCATCGAGGTGTGGCAACTCCTCGCGGCGATCGGTCCCAAGTTCCACGACCGAGCGCGCCGACCGATGACCGACAGCCCGGGGCTCGTGGCGCTGTTCGAGGCCCACCGCGACGAGATCGAGATGACGCCCGCCGAGGCGGCGCGCCGCTCGCGGGCCGTCACGCTCGCATCCAGCCACCCCCTGCTCACCGAGGAGCCCGTGCCCCCCGCCCAGATCGCCCACCAGCTGCTCCACGGCATCGGCCGGGGGTCAGCGGCGTGCTGATCCGCCTGCTCCGCTCGCACCTGCGGCCGTACAAGCGGTTGCTCGGCATCATCATCGTGCTCCAAGCGATCCAGGCCGCCGCCGCCCTCATGCTGCCCGGGCTGAACGCCGACATCATCGACAAGGGCGTGCTGACCGGCGACAGCAGCTACATCCGCTCACGCGGCGCGCTGATGCTCATGTTCGCCCTCATCCAGGTGGTGTTCTCGGTCATCGCGGTGCGCGTCGGCGCGCAAGTCGCCATGGGCTTCGGACGCGACCTGCGGACCAACCTGTTCCACCAGGTGACTGGCTTCTCCGCACGCGAGGTCGGCACGTTCGGTGCCCCGTCGCTGATCACGCGGATCACCAACGACGTGCAACAGGTACAGATGCTCGTGGTGATGGCCGCCACGATGGCGATCGCCGCGCCGATCACCATCGTCGTCGGGGTGATCATGGCGCTGCGACAGGACGTCGGCCTGTCGGTCGTGCTCCTGTTCGGCATGCCCATCGCGGCCATCGTGCTCGGCGCCATCGTGAGCCAGATGGTGCCGACGTTCCGCACCATGCAGGACAAGATCGACCAGATCAACCGGGTCCTGCGCGAGCAGATCACCGGCATCCGGGTGGTGCGAGCGTTCGTACGGGAGCCAGAGGAGACCGAGCGGTTCGCCGAGGCCAACGCCGACCTCACCGCCACCGCCCTGCGCGGTGGCCGGCTGATGTCGTCGCTGTTCCCGATCGTCAACCTGCTCATCAACGGGTCGAGCGTGGCCGTCCTCTGGATCGGCGCCACCCGGGTCGGCAACGGCGACCTGCAGGTGGGCTCGCTCATCGCCTACCTCAGCTACCTCGTGCAGATCCTCATGTCGGTGGTCATGGCCACCTTCACCATCTCGATGGTGCCCCGGGCCTCGGTGTCCGGCGGGCGCATCATGGAGGTGCTCGACACCGCGTCGTCGGTTGCCCCACCCGAGGATCCGGTGCGCGACGTCCCCCGCCGCGGCACGCTCGAGATGCAGGGCGTCGGCTTTCACTACCCCGGTGCCGAGAAGCCGGTCCTCAGCGACATCACGTTCCGCACGGAGGCCGGTCGCACCACTGCCATCGTGGGCAGCACCGGCGCCGGCAAGACCACCCTCGTCAGCCTCGTGCCCCGGCTGTTCGACGCCACATCGGGCTCGGTCCTCGTGGACGGCGTGGACGTGCGCGACCTGGAGCCCGAACGGCTGTGGGACTGCATCGGTCTCGTGCCGCAGAAGCCCTACCTGTTCTCCGGCACCGTCGCCAGCAACCTGCAGTTCGGCCGCCCCGACGCCACCGAGGCCGAGATGTGGGAGGCCCTCGAGGTGGCGCAGGCGGCCGAGTTCGTGCGCGCGATGCCCGGTGGGCTCGAGGCGCGGATCGAGCAGGGCGGCACCAACGTCTCCGGCGGCCAGCGTCAGCGGCTGTCGATCGCCCGTGCCCTCGTGCGGCGCCCGTCGATCTACCTGTTCGACGACTCGTTCTCCGCCCTGGATCTCACGACCGACGCCAAGCTCCGTGCCGCGCTCAAGCCCTACACCGCCGACGCCGCGGTCGTCATCGTCGCCCAGCGGGTGTCCACCATCGCCACCGCCGACGACATCCTCGTCGTGGAGGACGGCCGGGTGGTGGGGCGGGGCACCCACGACGAGCTGCTCGAAACGTGTCCGACGTACGCCGAGATCGTGCAGTCCCAGATCGGCGAGCGGAGCGCGGCATGACCGTCACCGACGGACGTCCGCCGGGCGATGAGTCGCCGGATGACGATGCCCCCAAGATCGACCTCACCGCGCCGGACACGCGTGCCGCGGGACGGTGGAACTCCGCCGGCATGCCCACCGAGCGATCGGCCCAGTTCGGCACCGCCGTCAGGCGGCTCTTCCACCTGCTCGGACCCGAGCGGATCATCCTCGGGCTCGTGGCCGTCACGGCCATCGTCAGCGCCATCCTGAACGTGCTCGGTCCGCGCGTGCTCGGGCATGCCACCGACATCATCATCGACGGCCTCCGCGGCGGGACGGGGATCGACTACGGGAAGCTGCACGGGGTGCTGCTCGAAGGCATCGGGCTGTACGTCGCGTCCGCCGTGCTCTCCGTCGGCACGGCGTGGATGATCGCTGGAGTCGTCCAGCGGCTCATGCAACGACTGCGGGAGCAGGCCGAGGCGAAGGTACACGCGCTACCCCTGCGCTACATCGACCAACAAGCTCGGGGCGACCTCCTCAGCCGCGTCACCAACGACCTCGACAACCTCGCCCAGAGCCTGCAGCAAACCCTCAGCCAGATGCTCACCTCGGTCCTGCTGCTCATCGGCGTGGCCGTGATGATGTTCGTCATCTCACCGCTCTTGGCGGTGGTCGCGCTCACCACCGTGCCGCTCTCCGTCTACGGCATGAAGAAGGTGGCCGCCCGGGCCCGCCCGAAGTACCTCGCCCAGTGGGGCTCCACCGGCACGCTCAACGGTCAGATCGAGGAGGCCTTCACCGGCCATGCGGTCATCAAGGCCTTCGGCCGGCAGAAGGAGGTGGAGGCCCGCTTCCGCGCCACGAACGACTCGCTCTACGAGTCATCGTTCGGCGCCCAGTTCATGTCGAGCCTGATGCAGCCGCTCACGATGTTCCTCGGCAACGTGCAATACGTGCTCGTCGCCGTCGTGGGCGGGCTGCGGGTGGCGTCCGGCACCATCTCCATCGGGGACGTACAGGCCTTCATCCAGTACTCACGCACGTTCACGATGCCGCTGACTCAGCTCGCGTCGATGATGAACGTCTTCCAGTCCGGCATCGCCTCACTCGAGCGGGTGCTCGAGCTGCTGGATACCGAGGAGCAGAGCTCCGACCCGGCCGACGCCAAGGCTCTCGCCCCCGTGCAAGGGCGAGTCGCCTTCGAGGATGTCTCGTTCTCCTATGACCCCGATCGTCCGCTCATCGAGCACCTCGACCTCGTGGCCGAACCGGGGCAGACGATCGCCATCGTCGGTCCCACCGGTGCCGGCAAGACCACGCTCGTGAACCTGATCATGCGGTTCTACGAGCTCGATGACGGCCGCATCACCCTCGACGGGCGCGACATCGCCCTCATTCCGCGAAGAGCGCTGCGCGAGAACCTCGGCATGGTGCTGCAGGACACCTGGCTGTTCGGCGGAACCATCCGGGACAACATCGCCTACGGCCGACCCGGGGCCTCGGAGGACGAGATCCTGGCCGCCGCCAAGGCCACCTACGTCGACCGATTCGTGGCCACCCTCCCCCTTGGCTACGACACGATCATCGACGAGGAAGGCGACAACATCAGCGCCGGGCAGAAGCAGCTGCTCACCATCGCCCGCGCGTTCCTGTCGCAACCCGCCATCCTCATCCTCGACGAAGCCACCAGCTCGGTGGACACGCGCACCGAGGTGCTGATCCAGGAGGCCATGAACGCGCTGCGGGTGAACCGCACGAGCTTCGTCATCGCCCACCGCCTCTCCACGATTCGCGGCGCCGACGTGATCCTCGTGATGGAGGACGGCTGCATCGTGGAGCAGGGCACGCACGAGGAGCTCCTCGGCCACGACGGGCCCTACTTCCACCTGTACAACTCGCAGTTCACCGCGGCGGCCGCCGAGGTGTCCTGACACTCGGCGTACGTGGTGAGGCGCGAGGGTGTCGCCAGCCGTGGGGCCGCTTCGTCTACTTCACCGATCCCGATCGCAACACCTGGGCGATCCAGCAGATCGTCATCCGCTACCTCACGGCTCTTTGATGAAGAGGAGCTCGCACTCGGCGGGCGGGTAGTCCTCGATGACGCCCACCTCGCGATAGCCCTGCTTCAGGTAGAAGCCAGGGGCCTGGAAGCTCCACG
>Ga0105044_10004428_pt1 | contig 19305 bp, 15 predicted proteins | sample MAT01_FD_78092 | JGI IMG/M metagenome (GOLD analysis project Ga0105044, IMG submission 78092) | Freshwater microbial communities from Lake Fryxell liftoff mats and glacier meltwater in Antarctica - MAT-01 | ecosystem: Environmental > Aquatic > Freshwater > Ice > Liftoff microbial mat | place...
CGGCTGAAGAGGATGTCGCCGAGGATGACGACGTGCAGCCCGGCGATGCGGCCCATTTTTTCCCGGATGGTGAAGGTGTCGAGCAGCGCCTGCGTGGGGTGCTCGTGGGCTCCATCGCCGGCATTGATCACGCTGGCGTTGAGTCTGTCCGCGAGAAACTGCGCTGCGCCTGCGGAACTGTGGCGCAGCACGATAATGTCCGTGAGATTCGCCTCGAAAATCTTGGCGGTGTCTTTGAGCGTCTCGCCTTTGGTGAGGCTGGATTGGTTGGCGGAGACATTGATCACGTCGGCGCTCAGGCGATGGGCGGCGAGTTCAAAGCTGACCCGCGTGCGCGTGCTGGGCTCGACGAAGAAGTTCACGAGGGTCCGCCCGCGGAGTGCGGGGACTTTCTTGATCTCGCGGGTGCCGACTTGCTTAAAGGCGGCGGCGGTGTCGAGGAGGGTGGTGATCTCGGCGGTGGTGAGGCCCTGGATGGCGAGGAGATCCTTGTGCTGCCAGGCGGCGGGCGCGGGGTCGATCGGGCCGGCTGGGGAGGCGGTGGGGCTCATGCGGCGGCGGGGTCGAGGCTCATCCAGACGGAGTCTTCGATGCCATCGGTGGCGGCGAAGCGGACGTGGACGCGCTGCCCGTGGGCGGTGGGCAGATTTTTTCCGACATAGTCGGCGCGGATGGGCAGCTCGCGATGGCCGCGATCGACGAGCACGGCGTACTGGATGCGTGCGGGCCGGCCGAAGGAGGAAAGGGAATCCATGGCCGCGCGACAGGTGCGGCCGGAGAAGAGCACGTCGTCGGTGAGCACGACGGTGAAGGGGGCGAGTTCGAGCGGGAGTTCGCTGCGGGCGACGCGGGGCGGGATGCGGTGCCGGTGCAGATCGTCGCGATGCATGGCGACGTCGATCACGCCGGCGTAGGGGCGGCGGCCGGCGAATTGCTCGATGAGGGCGGCGAGCCGCTGGGCGATCTCGACGCCGCGGGAGGGGATGCCGATGAGGGCGACTTTGGCGAGGTCGGGCTGGCGCTCGATGATCTCGTGGGCGATGCGCTTGAGGGCGCGCTCGATAGCGGCGCGATCGAGGATGAGGGTGGCGCCGGGGGCCGGGGGAGGGGGAGTGGGGGGCATATCCTTGGCGACCTCGCGGGATCGCTTTAAAGGAACGCCGCAGGTGCGGGCTGCGGCGTCTAGCGGGCGGGGTCGGGCTGGCGCTGGGAGCGCCAGGCGGAGCGGTATTTCACGATCCAGTCGAGGAGGGCTTTTTCAAAGCCCACATCATGGCCGGCTTTTTCGCTCTCGATCCACTTGTGGCGGAGGATCTCTTCGCGCTCGGCGAGGAATTCCTTGTAGAGGAGGGACCCTTTGACGAGGGCGTGATGGTCGTCCGAGCGGGCGGTCATGGAGTTCACTTTTGCAGGGTGATCGGAGCAGCGTCAATGCCGGAGCAGGGCGCGGAACGGGGATCGGGGTGAGGGGATGGTACGGGGCTATACGGTCAGCCGCTCGCGCAGGTTGCGGGCGATTTGCAGGAAGGCGGCGGCGATCGGGCTGTCCGGGGCGGCTTCGACGATCGGGGTGCCGCGATCGCCGGCTTCACGGGTGGCGATGTCGATCGGGATCTGGCCGAGGAGCGGAGCCTGGAGGCGGGCGGCTTCGGTGGCGCCGCCGCCGCTGCCAAAGATGTCGTAACGGACGCCGTCGCTCGGGCAGAGGAAGTAGCTCATGTTTTCGATCAGGCCGAGCACCGGGACGTTGACCTTGGCAAACATCGTCGCGGCCTTGCGCGCGTCGATGAGCGCCATCTCCTGCGGGGTGGTGACGATGATGACGCCGGCGAGGGCCACGGTCTGCACGATGGTGAGTTGGATGTCGCCCGTGCCGGGCGGGAGATCGAGGATCAGGAAATCGAGGGTGCCCCACTCCACCTGCCGGAGGAACTGCTGGGTATAGCGCGTGACCATCGGGCCGCGGAGGATGGCCGGGGAGCCATCGTCGAGGAGGAAGCCCATGGACATGAGGCTGAGGCCGTATCTTTCCACCGGGAGGATGCGCTGCTCCTCGGTGGCGAGCGGCCGATCGTGGGTGCCAAACATGAGCCCGATCGACGGCCCGTAGAGGTCGCAATCGCACAAGCCGACGGCGGCGCCGGTCTGCTGCAAGGCGAGGGCGAGATTCGCGGCGACGGTGGATTTTCCGACGCCGCCCTTGCCGCTGGCCACGGCGATCACGTGCTTCACCCCGGCGATCTGGGTGGTCGCGGTGGCGGCGCCGGGAGTGGTGCCCGGCTGCTGCGCGGGGGCCTGGATGTCGATGCGGACGGTGGCGCGCGAGACGCCGGCGAGCCCGCCGAGGGTGGCTTCGGCGCGTTCCTTGATGGCCTGGGGCACCGCGGGGTCGTTGGTGGTCAGGGCGAGCTGCACGAGCACTTCGGTGCCGGTGATGCGGATGTCCTTTAGGAGGCCAAAGGAGAGGATGTCCCGGGTGAAACCGGGATATTTCACGGTGGCGAGGGCTTCACGGACGAGGGCTTCGGAGATCGTGGACATGCGGGTGGGATGAAGGGAAGAAAGGGCGGACGGCGCGGAACCTTGTGGTCCGGCGGGGCATAAGTCGAGAAGCGGCGGGAGGGTTCGTCTCCAGGACCGGCGCGGGTGCCGCAGCGGCAATTTTTTCCCCTTGAGCCGCGGAATGTGCTTCTCCCGGGAATGCGACAGGCGCATGCAGCCTTGTCATGCCGATCACAATGTTCGTAACCCTGCTCCTGACATGAATCATTTAATCCCGACGCGGTTCCCGGAGGTTGGGAAGACGATAAGCCTGCCCTCGGTGCGCTCCCTGGGCCGAGTCCGCACCCTGGCCCGGCTGGCCTGCACCGCTGCGGTGCTGGGCTGGGCGGGCCGGCTCCCGGCGCAGGATCTACCCACACCCGCCGCGCCCGGTTTGCCCGCGCAGCCGGTGCTCGAGCTGCTCCCGCAGGAAGTCGGCCCGGCGACCATGATCGGCAATGAGAACGCGGCGCCCGAGATGAGCGCCGCCGAGCCCGCGGCGGTGGAAGCGGCGGAGACGGCCGACGCGGTCCTCGAAGCGCCGAATCCGGGCCCGCCGGCCTCGCGGTGGAAGGTGCTGCCGCACATCGATCTCCAGGTGATGTGGGACGACAACATTTTCATCCAGGCGAACAACGAGATCTCCGACTTCCTTTTCCGCGCCACGCCGGGGCTGACCCTCGGCTACCTCGACGACGAGGCGCGGCTCGAGCGTTTCCTCGATCGCCAGCAGCGGGCGAGTCGCGCGGTGCAGTTCGACGGAAATTTTTTCCTCCTGGACTACACGCCGAGCTACGTCGTCTTCCTCGAAAACGACGCGGAAAATTCCTTCGATCAGGAGGCGCGGTTCGAGGCGCGCTGGCAGTTGCAAAAGCTCTCGCTCTCGGCCCAGGCCGCCTTTCTCTCGCGCAACGAGACAAACATCGACATCGGGCGCCGGCTCCGCCACACGGCCTACAACGTGGGGCTCTCGGCGCGCTACCAGTTTACGGAACGCACCTCCGCGGATCTGGGCGGGTTTTATCTGAGCGATGAATTTGAGGACGCGCCGGGCAACGTCGAGCTGCGCTCCGAGGCCTACGTGAACTACGAACTGACCCCGCGCGTGCAGGTGAGCCTGGGCCTGGCCGTGGGCCAGGTGGAAGTCGAGCAGGCGCCCAGCCAGACCTTTGAGCGCATCCTGGCCCGCGGCAGCTACAGCATCACCGATAAGGTGTCCGTCCGGGCCCAGGGCGGCGTCGAGTTCCGGCAATTCGACGGCGGGCGCGATCAGATCAATCCGATCTTCGAACTCGATCTGCTCTACGTGCCGGCGGAGCTCACGACCGTCGGCGTCGGTTTCTACCGCCGGGTCATTCCCTCGTTCTCGCTGCCGGAAGATTCGGTGGAGACGATGGGGGTGACGGTGAATTTTTCCCGCGATCTCCAGGCCGGCCTGCGGCTGCTGGCGGCGGCGGGCTATCAGAAAAATCAATTCAGCAGCACCGGAGCGGCGGAGGAGCGCACGGACGAGTTTTTCTTTGGGCGCATCGGGGTGCTCTACAACTTCGCAAACTGGGGCAGCGCCGGGCTGAACTACGAATATCGCAACAACGATTCCACGCGGTCTATTTCTGGCTTTACCAATAATCAGATCACCCTCGACCTCAGCCTCACCTTCTGATTCTCCGCCGCGTTTTTCCGCTCATGTTCGCCCGCCTTCTCCTCTCTCTGTTCTGCGCCGGCCTCTGCTCCGGGCCCGTCGTGGCGCAGCAAGTCGCGGTGGCGGTGCCCGTCCAGCGCGTCGAGGCTTCGCCCGGGCATGTGCTCTCGGCCAATGACGTGATCGCGGTGAAGGTCTTTGACGAGCCGGAACTCGATACCGCGGCCCGGGTCTCGGAGAATGGCGACATCTCGATGGCGCTGATCGGCACCGTCGCGGTGGCGGGCAAGACCGCGGAGCAGGCCGCCCGGGCGATCCGCGACCGGCTCGGGGAGCGCTTCCTGGTGAATCCGCAGGTGACGGTGATGGTGACCGAAGCGACGAAGCGGCTCTTCACCGTGCTCGGCGCGGTGCAGCGGCCGGGCACCTACCGCTTTCCCGACCGCAGCGTGCTCAATCTCATCCAGGCCATCGGCATGGCCGGCGGGTACACGCGCCTGGCCGACGCCAGCCGGGTGACCGTGAAGCGCTTTGTAAATCGCCGCGAGACCGTGCTCAAACTCGATGCCAAGCGCATGGCGCGCGACGCGGCGAGCACCGCCGTGGAGATTCAGCCGGGCGACATCGTCGTCGTCGGGGAACGTATTTTCTGACCATGGATCCGACCGACCCCCAAGACTCCGGGACGACATTCGCCTCCGATGTCCGCTCCATGGTGGACACGCTGCGGGAGAAGTTTTGGCTCATCCTGCTGCTCGCGGCCATCGCCGGCGGGCTCGGCGCCGTCTATGCCGTGCGCAGCCCGAAGATCTACGCTTCGCAGGTCACCGTGCAGGTGGAAAACGAGGAGCAGAAGATCCTCAAGATCGAAGGGGTGACGTCGGACAATCTCAAGGCTCTGGAAGTCCTCTCGACCATCGAGCAGAGCCTCACCAGCCCGGAACTCCTGCTCCGCGTCATCGAGAACAATCAGCTCGAGAAAAACCCCGACTTTCTGCCCGAGGTTCCGCGCCCGGCTTCGGTGAGCCTTTTGCGCGAAGCGCTGAGCGAAAAGATTGGCTCCAAGGTGCGGCGCGGCACCCGGCTCATCGACGTGCAGATCGAAGATCAAAATCCTGCGATGGCGCAAAACATCGCCAAGCTGCTGCTCCGGGAATTCGAGTCGCAGGGGTTTGAAGGCCGGCTCGCCTCCTCGCAATCCGCGCACGAGTTCCTCGTCCGCGAGGCCGATCGCCTGAAGGGCCAGCTCGCGAAGTCCGAGGAAGCCTTGCAGAAGTACAAGGAGCAGCACCCCGGCGTCTCGCTGGAGGACAAGCAGGACATCACGGCGGAGAAAATGAAGGAACTCAACGAGCGCGTGAGCCAGTCCAAGTCCGAACGCCTGAAGCTGGAAAGCGACAAGGTCCTGCTCGACCGGCTCGCGGGACAGGCCGTGGAGCGACTGCTCACCGTGCCGAGCATCGCGTCGTTCCCGGGGGTCGTGGACCTGAAGAAGACCCTCGCGGAAAAAGAAACCGCCCTCTCCGCGCTGAGCCGCCGGTACAAGTCCGAACATCCGAAGTACATCACCGTGCAGAGCGAACTCGAAGGGCTGCGCGTCAGCCTCGACGGAGCGGTGCGCCGCGGAGCGGAAGTGCTCGCCTCGAGCTATGCCGCCGCGCTGGAGACCGAAAAGCGCATGGGCGAAGCCCTGAAGGAACAGGGCATGGATGCGCTCGACCTGAGCAAGATCGCCATTCCATACAACTCTCTGCGTCGCGACGTGGAAGCGGATCGCTCGCTGTACGAATCGGTGCTCTCACGCTTGAAGGAGACCGATCTCACCAAGGGCGTGACCCAGAGCCCCATCCGCGTCGTCTCGCGTCCGCTCCTGGCGGAGCGCCCGATCAAGCCGAACAAGGCGCGGATCATCGGCGCGAGCACCTTTGCGGGCTTCGCCGCCGGCATCGCGATTGCCGCGCTCCTGCGGCTCTTCGACGGCTCGCTGAAGACTTCGGACGATGCCGAGCGCCGGCTCGGGCTGCGGCCGCTCGGGATCATCCCGGAGACGCCGGAGATGCGTTCGCGGAGCGAAGAGCCGCTGCTCTCGGCCCATCCCCAGTGTGCGGCGGCGGAAGCTTTTCGGGCGCTGCGGACCTCGCTCGCGCTCCTCGGGAAGGAGGACAGCCATCCCAAGACCTTCCTCTTCACCAGCGCGCTGCCGGGCGACGGCAAGAGTTCGTGCGCGATCAACTGCGCGATGGCCTTTGCACAGCAGGGGCTGCGCACCCTCTTGATCGATGCCGACATCCGCATCCCGACGCTGGCGACCACCTTCTTTGGCAGCGAAACCGAACGCGGCCTGACCGATGTGCTCACCCACCAGATACACTTCGCCGAGGCCATCCGCGATCCGGGCATGCCGCATCTCTTTCTGCTCTGCGCCGGCTCCCGCACCTCGACGCCGGCGGAGGTCCTCGGCAATGGCGAGTTTTCCCGCATCGTCGCGCGCGCCCGGAGCGACTTCGACCGCGTGGTGATCGACAGCGCGCCGGTCCACGCCGTGCCCGACACGCAACTCCTGGCCGGGCACGTCGAAGCCACCATCCTCGTGGTGAAGGCCGGCCGCACGCCGGCCGTCGCCGCGCAGCGCGCGCTGCGCAAGCTCGGCGATGCCGGCGCCCGGATGGCCGGCTTCATCTTCAATCGCGTGCCGCCCCGCGGCCTCGAATACTACGACCAGCGCTACTCGCTGGCTGGCTACGGCCCGAAGACCGGCCAGGAAAAACCCGCGCCCATCCGTTACGCGACGATGGCGCCAGATCATGCCTCGACGCCCCCCGCGGAGCAGAAGGTGGTGCGGTGAGCGAGCGGTCCAGCGGCCGGCGTCTGCCGCTTCGCCTCCGAGCTGTCCGGAGATGTTCCTTCCTCGCCCGGAGGGTCGGCCCGGCGGTGCGCCTGATTTTTTTGTGATGGTCGAAACCTGTCCACCCAAGGCGGCTGAGGTTGCGCCCGTGCAGCGGCTTTCGCTGCGCACGAATTTCCTGTGGTCGCTCGCGGGCAATCTCGTCTATGCGGGCTGCCAGTGGGGCATGCTCGTGGTGCTGGCCAAGCTCGGCAGCCCGATCGTGGTCGGTGAATTTGCGCTCGCGCTGGCGGTCACCGCGCCGGTCATGATCTTTGCGCAGCTCAGTCTGCGCAGCGTCCAGGCGACCGATGCCAGGGGGGAGTTTGCGTTTTCCCACTACATGTCGCTCCGGCTCTTCACCACCCTGGGGGCGATGCTGGTCATCGCCGGGCTCGCGGCGGTGGGCTACTCGTGGCATCTCGGGCTGGTCATCGTGGCGGTGGGCTTCTCAAAGGCCTTTGAAGGAGTGAGCGACGTGGTCCATGGCTTTCTCCAGCAGCGGGAGCAGATGGACCGGATCTCCATCTCGATGATCCTCAAAGGCCCGCTTTCACTGCTCGCGGTCGCCGCGGCCATCTTCTGCACGGGCGACCTGCTCGTGGCCGCCGCGGCCCTCGCCGCGGTCTGGGCGCTCGTCCTCCTGGCCTACGATATGCGGGTCGCGGGCACGCTGCTCGGGCGCCCGCCGGTGGCCCTGCTCGTGCCGCGCTGGACGCCGGAGATCCTGCGGAAACTCGCGCTCCTCGCGCTCCCGGGCGGGATCACCCTCGCGCTCATTTCCTTCAGCGGGAATGTCCCGCGCTACTTCATCGAACGCCATCTCGGCACCTGGGAGCTCGGCATCTTTGCGGCCCTGGTGTACCCGACGGTGGCGGGCTCCACGGTGGTCGGCGCGCTCGGGCAATCGGCGATGCCGCGACTCGCCCAGCACTATGCGCGCGGCGAGCGCGCGGAATTCCAGCGGCTGCTCGGGCGGCTCCTGCTCATCGGGCTCGGGATCGGCGTCGGCGGGCTGGTGCTCATCCGGGCCATCGGCGCGCTGGTGCTCGAGCTGCTCTACCGGCCGGAGTACGCCAGCCACGGGGAGGTCTTCCTCTGGGTCGGCCTGTCTGCCGGCATCGGGTTTGTGGCCTCCTTCCTCGGGTACGGGATGACGGCGGCGCGCTACTTCAGGGCGCAGGTGCCAGTCTTTGCCACCGTGCTTCTGGCCACGGCGGGCGCGTGTGCGGTCCTCGTGCCGCGCTATGGCCTCACTGGCGCCGCGATGGCCATGGGCGTGGGCACACTTGTCCAGGGACTCGGGAGCGGCCTCGTGGTGCGGCACGCCCTCGGTCGGATGCCGAAGTCATGACTCGTCCGGACCGCCCACCCATTCGCGTCCTGCACATCGTCGGCGGCATGGTCCGCGGCGGCATCGAGACGTGGCTCATGCACCTCCTGCGGCAGTGCGACCCGGAGCGTTTTGCGATGGATTTTCTCGTCCACACCACCGAGCCGTGCCCCTACGACGAGGAAGTGCGGCAGCTCGGGGGGCGCATCCTGCCCTGCCTCTCGCCGGCGCGGCCCTGGCAGTATGGGCAGACTTTTGCCAGCCTCGTCGCGGAGCACGGGCCGTATGACATCCTCCACAGCCACGTGCATCAGTTCAATGGCTTCACCCTGCGCTGCGCGCGGCGCGCGGGCATCCCGGTGCGCATCGCCCACAGCCATGTGGACACCATGCCCGAGGATAGTGCGCCCGGGCTGGCCCGCCGGATGTACATCGGCGTCATGCGTGGCCTCATCGGACGCCATGCGACCCACGGGCTCGCGGCCAGCCGGCTCGCCGCGGGCGCGCTCTTTCCGCCGGACTGGGCGCAGGACCCGCGCTATCGCGTGCTGTATTACGGCATCGACCTGCGGCCCTTTCACGCCGCGCCCGAGCCCGGTCTGCGGGCGGAGCTGGGGCTGTCGGCGGACGCCTTGGTGCTCGGCCATACGGGGCGGTTTGAGGAGCAGAAAAATCACGCCTTTCTCCTCGAGATCGCGCGCGAGGCAATGGCCCGCGAGCCCCGCGCCCGCCTGCTCCTGATCGGCGCCGGTTCGCTGCGGCCGGCCATGGAACGCCGCGCCGCGGAACTCGGGATCGCCGACCGCGTGGTCTTTGCCGGGCTGCGCAGCGACGTGCCGCGGGTGCTCCTGAGCGCGGTCGATGTCTTTGTGCTGCCCTCGCTCTGCGAAGGGCTCGGGCTGGTGCTGGTCGAGGCCCAGGCCGCCGGCGTGCCCTGCGTCTTTTCCACGAATGTGCCCGAGGAGGCGGATGTGCTCCCGGAGCTGGTCACGCGGATTTCCCTGGCCACCCCGGCGGCGCAGTGGGCGGAGGCGATCCTGGCCGGTCGGGGGCGCCCGGCCCTGCCCCGAGCCGAGGCGCTCGCCCGCGTCGAGCAGGGCCCTTTCAACATCCGCCACTCCGCGGCGGACCTACAAAGCGTGTACGCCACCGCGGTGGGGCGCCCTCTGGTGTGACCGCGATGACCCACGCTGCCGGGCAGCCGCGGATCTCGAATCTGCTCGTGGCGACGATGGCCTGCCTGGCCATCGTCTCCGGGATGGTGATCGCCAATGAGGCGCTGCTCCACTGGTTCGTCCTGCCGGTGCTCCTCTGCGGGATCGTGATCGGCCAGGATGCGGTCGAGTACCTGAGCGGCCGGATGCCGATGTTCGATCCGGTGGGCATCCTCGCGTTGTTCGGCGTCCACTTTTTTTTCCTCGCGCCGCTCCTCCACGTCTATTGGGACTCGTATCTCGAGAGCTACATCGAGCAGCCGCGGGAGTGGCGCGACTGGCTCGGCTACATGGCGCTGCTCAATCTCGCCGGCGTCCTGCTCTACCGCATCGCGGCCCAGCGCGCCGCGCTCTGGGGCGCGACCGCGCTGCGGTCGCGGTGGGAGTGCCAGCGCAGTGCGATGCTCTGGGCGTGTCTGGCGGGGCTGCTCGTGGCCGGTTCGATCCAGATGGCGGTGTACGTGTCGCGCGGCGGCATCGGCGGCTACATCGCGGCGATGACGGCCGATGTCGGCGTGGGGGAGGCGGATTCGGCGGATACCGGCATGGGCATCGTCTTCATGGTCTCGGAGAGTTTCCCGATCCTTGCGCTCATCTTTTACGCCGTGGCCACGCAGCGGAAGCGCTACCTGAAGCTGACCTTTGTGATCCTCGGGGTCTTCGTCGCCTTCTTCATCCTGAAGATGCTCTTTGGCGGACTCCGGGGCAGCCGCTCGAGCATCATCTGGGCGCTCTTCTGGGCGGCCGGGATCGTGCATGTCTGGATCAAGCCGTTGAGCCGGCATTTTGTGGTGCTGGGGCTGAGCTTCCTGGTCGCCTTCATGTACCTGTACGGCTTTTACAAAGGGCTCGGGAAAGACGTGCTCGTGGCCATGGAGGAAGGCAGGCTCACCGACAATGCGCAGCGGGGCTGGAGTTCGATGCTGCTCGGCGATCTCGGGCGCTCCGATGTCCAGGCCTTTCTCCTCTACCGGATCGTGCGCGAGTCCTCCGACTACCAGCTCGCCTGGGGCCGCACCTACCTCGGCAGCGTGGCCCTGCTCATCCCGCGCGGCATTTGGCCGGACCGGCCGCCGATCAAGACCAAGGAAGGCACCGACGTGATGTTTGGGGCCGGCACTTACGATCGCGGCGACTGGTACTCGTCGAAAGTGTACGGGATCGCCGGCGAGACGATGCTGAACTTTGGCCCGTGGCCGGTACCGTTCGCCTATCTGCTCTTTGGCATGATCGTCGGCCGGCTGCAGTGGTTCCTGCGCAAGCTCGAGCCGGGCGACACCCGGCTGCTCATCTATCCCTTCATCGTCACGTGGTGCTTCAGCATCATCCAGTCGGATTCCGACAATCTGCTCTTCAACTTCATCAAGGACGGGATGACGCCGCTGACCGTCGTTTTCGTGGGGTCGCGCCGCCTCGGGCGCCCGGAACCGGGAGCCCCGGCACGGCGCGAGCTTTCTCACGCGCCAGCATCCCTATGAACGTCGTCGTCAGTTGCGATCACCATTTCGACCGCTCGCCCGACGGGGCGGTGTGGGCGCACGGTCCGCTCACCCAGTCCTTCTGGGCGCGGTACCTGCCGGTCTTTGACAAAGTGCGGCTCATCGCCCGGGTGCGCGACGTGCCGGTGGCGCCGGCGGGGGAGCAGCCGGCGAATGGGGAGAAGGTCGAGTTCATCGCCATGCCGGACTTCACCGGGCCCAAGCAGTACCTCCTGCGGCGCCGGACGATCGTGGCCGCCGCGCGCCATGCCATTCAGGAGGGCGACGCCGTGATGCTCCGGGCGCCCGCGCTCATGGGGGATTGTCTGGATGCGGACCTGCGCCGTACCGGGCGGCCGTACGGCATCGAAGTCGTCACCGATCCCTACGATGTTTTTTCCTCGAAGGCCTTCCGGCATCCGCTGAGTCCGTTCTTCCGCTGGCGGTTTGCCGCGGTGTTGCGGAAGCAGTGTGCGGGGGCCGTGGGCGCGGCCTACGTCACGCAGCATGCGCTGCAGCGGCGCTACCCGCCGGGTCCGGGCGCCTTTTCGACCTTCTACTCGAGCATCGATCTCGTGGCGGCGGCCTTTGCCGCGGGCCCGCGCACGCAGCCTCCCGGCCAGCCCGCGCGGCTGCTCCTCGTCGGCACCCTGGCCCAGCTCTACAAGGCTCCGGACGTGCTGATCGACGCCGTGGCCGAGGTGCGAAAACGCGGCGTGGCCGTGGAGGTCACCATCGTCGGCGGCGGCCACTTCCAGGGGGAACTTGAGCAGCGGGCCGAGCGGCTCGGGCTGAAGGAGGTGATTCGCTTTATGGGCAATCTCTCCAGCGCCACCGAGGTGCGCGCCGAACTCGATCGCGCGGATCTTTTAACCATGCCCTCGCGCCAGGAAGGTCTGCCGCGCGCCATGATCGAGGCCATGGCACGGGGCCTCCCGGCCATCGGCTCCACCGTCGGCGGATTCCCGGAGCTGCTCCCGGCGGAGGATCTGGTGCCGCCGGACGACGTGCCGGCACTGGCGGCAAAGATTTGCGAAATGCTGCGCGATCCCGCGCGCATGCTCGCGGCCTCGGCGCGGAATCTGGACAAGGCCCGGGAGTACTCCCAGGACATCCTCACCCCGCGCCGCCTGGCGCTCTACACCCACGTCCGCGAGCGCACCGAGGCCTGGCTGCGCGCCCGTCGCGCCGCATGACTCGCTCCCTCACCCTGACCCCGGCGCCCCGCGCGCGGCCCACTCGTTCCTGATTTCTTATGTGCGGATTTGCCGGATTTTTTGCCCCTTCAGCCATCACGCCCGCCGCCGGGATGGAGGAGATCGCCGCGCGCATGGCCGACCGCATCATCCATCGCGGCCCCGACGACGCCGGAACCTGGGCCGATCCCGCGGCGGGCCTCGCGCTGGGCTTTCGCCGGCTCTCGATCGTCGATCTCTCGCCCGCCGGCCATCAGCCGATGGTCTCGGCGAGCGGGCGCTTCGTCATCGCCTTCAATGGCGAGATCTACAATCACCGCGCCCTGCGCGCCGAGGTCGCGCCGCCGCCGCAGGGCTACCGCGGCCACTCCGATACCGAGGTGCTGCTCGCGGCCGTGGAGCAGTGGGGCGTGGAGGCCGCGGTGCGCCGCTTCGTCGGGATGTTTGCCTTTGCGCTCTGGGATCGGCAGGAGCGGCGGCTGCATCTTTGCCGCGATCGTCTCGGCGAGCGTCCGCTCTACTACGGCTGCGTCGGCGGGACGCTGCTCTTTGGCTCGGAACTGAAGGCCCTGGAGGCGCATCCGGGGTGGCAGGGGGAGATCGATCGCGACGTGCTGCCGCTGCTCCTGCGCTACGACTACATCCCCACGCCCTTCTCGATCTACCGTGGCATCCGCAAGCTCACGCCGGGCACGCTGCTCACCCTCGACCGGCCGGACAGCGCCGCCGCGCCGGTGCCGTACTGGTCGGCCCGCGAAGCCATGGAGCGCGGCTCGCGTGAAGTCTTCTCCGGCGATCTCACCGCCGCGGCGGACCGCCTCGACACGCTGCTCCGCGCGACCATCCGCGACCAGATGGTGGCCGACGTGCCGGTCGGCGCAATGCTCTCCGGCGGCATCGACTCCTCGATGATCGTCGCGCTCATGCAGCGCGAATCCACGCGACCCGTGCGCACTTTTACCATCGGCTTTCACGAGCAGTCGGGCGAGGTGAACGAAGCGCCTTTTGCCAAGGACGTGGCGCGGCATCTCGGCACCGACCACACCGAGCTCTACCTCACCCCGCAGGACGCACTGAACGTCATCCCGCGCCTCCCGGCGCTCTACGACGAACCCTTTGCCGACGTCTCCGGCATCCCCACTTTCCTCGTCTCTGAAATGGCGCGCCGGCAGGTCACGGTGTGCCTCTCCGGCGACGGCGGCGACGAACTCTTTGCCGGCTACCACCGGCACTTCTACGCCCGCGGCATCTGGGATCGCGTGGGCTGGCTGCCGCATCCCGCGCGCCGGGCCGCCGCGGCGCTGATGATGGCGACCGCGCCGCTGCTGCCGATGGGGCGGAAGATCGAGAAGCTCGCCGAAGTGATCGACGCGCCCGACGCCTACGGCCTCTACCCCCGCTTCATGTCGCACTGGAGAGATCCCGGAGCGTGCGTGCCGGGCGCGGTCGAGCCGCGCACGCCGATGCTCGACGAGGGTCGGGTGAAACTGCCGGACTTCATCAGCGAGATGCAGTGTCTCGACATGACCGGCTACCTGCCGGACTGCATCCTCGTGAAGACCGATCGCGCGGCCATGGGCGTGAGCCTCGAGCTGCGCGTGCCATTCCTCGACCATCGGGTGCTCGAGTTTGCCGCGAGCCTGCCCGTCGCCATGAAGCTCCACCAGGGCCAGGGCAAACACGTCCTGCGCACCCTGCTCCACCGCTACGTCCCGCGGGCCCTCGTCGATCGGCCCAAGTGGGGCTTCGTCGTCCCGCTCGGCACCTGGCTGCGTGGTTCGCTGCGCGAATGGGCGGAGAGTCTGCTCGATCCGGCGCGCCTCCGCCGGGAAGGCTGGTTTGATCCCGCGCCGATCCGGGCGCAATGGAACGAACATCTCAGCGGCCGCCGCGACCGGGTCGCCTCGCTCTGGAGTGTGCTCATGTTCCAGGCCTGGCTCGATCGCCCGCGTTGACCCCTTTCCATCCCCGCTCCTTTCACCTCACCGACCCATGTCCTCCCGCTTAAAAGTCCTCCATGTCATGACCGCGATCGACCGCGGCGGTGCGGAGAATCACCTCATGGATCTCGTCACCCACCAATGCGCGACCGGCATGGACGTGACCGTGGCCTACCTGAAGGGGCAGGGCTACTGGGTGCCGCGGATGCAGGAACGCGGCGCGAAGACGCACTTTCTCGACCTGAAGTACTACGGCGACCGCGGCCCCGTCGGCCGGCTCCGCAAGATCCTCGCCGGGGGGGCCTTTGACCTCGTCCACGCGCATCTCCCGCCGGCGGAACTCTACGTCCGCGTCGCCCTCCTCGGACGGCCCGCGGAGCAGTTGCCGCTGCTCATCAGCAAACACAACGACTGCGCCTTTCACGATCGGCTGCCGGGCGAAAAACTGCTCGGGCGCTGGGTCGCGCGCCGCGCCTGGCGGGTCGTGGCGATCTCGGATGCCGTGCGCCGCTTCATGGTCGAGCCCACTCTCGGGCTGCCGGAGGAGCAGGTGGAGACGATCCTCTACGGAAGCGATCCGACGCCGTATGAAGGCGTGCCGGCCGCCGCCGTGGCCGGGCAGCGCCGGGCCTGGGGCGTCGTCGAGGGGCGGGACACGGTCATCGGATTCATGGGCCGCTTTGTGCCGCAGAAGGACATCCGCACGCTGCTCCGCGCTTTTGCTTTCCTGAAGCTCATCCACCCTTTCCGCGCCAGGCTCGTGGTCGTCGGCATGGGGCCGCTGGAGGCGGAACTGAAGCAGTTTGCCCGCGATCTCGGACTCGAAGACGACGAAGTCTTCTGGCCGGGCTTCCGCGAAGATGTGCCGGTGCTGATGAATGCCTTCGACATCTTTGCCCTCACCTCCGTCCATGAAGGCTTCGGCCTCGTGCTCGTGGAGGCCATGGCCGCGGGCAAGCCCGTCGTTGCCACGCGCTCCGGAGCCATCCCGGAAGTGGTCGCCGCCGGTGAGACGGGCTACCTCACCGACGCCGGTGACGCCACCGCCCTGCGCGACGCCTTTGCAAAGCTCCTCGATCCCGCGTTGCGCACGCGCCTCGGCCTCGCCGGCCGCGCCCGGGTGAAAGCGAAGTTCACCCTCGACCGGATGTTTGCCGAGACCGACCGCCTCTACGAACGTTGCCTCGCCCATTACGGCAAAGGCTCGACCGTCACCGCGGACGCGCACCGTTCCGACGCCCTCGCCGCCTCCTGATTTTCCGCCACCCGAGCTCCGCCCGCATGCGCATCCTCTACGTCGTCCCCAACATCAGCTCCTATCACTTCTTCATCGGAGACCTGAGCGCGGGTGCTCGCGCGCTGGGTTACGATCCGCATGTCGCCTGCTCGATGTCGGATTCCTTTGGCGGCGGGGAGAAAGGCGACGGGCGCGCCACCATGCACGCACTCGACCTCCCGCGGGGGATGAATCCGCTCGGCCACCTGAAGGCCGCGCGGCAGCTCCGGGCACTCGTCGAAAAGCTCCAGCCGGATGTCATCCACGCGCACTTTTCCGCCGCCCTCTTCACCACCGCGCTGGCCCACCGGCGCGGGTGGCCGCTCACCATGGGCACCTTTCACGGCATGTCTTTTCCAATGATGCACGGCTTGAAGCGCCAGATCCTGCGCCGGGCCGAGGCCTGGGCGGGCGCGCAGTTCGATCAAGTGTGGGTGCTCACGCCGGACGATCGCCTCGCGCTGAAGGCCGCCGCGCCGGCGGCGGAAGTCGCGGTGTATCAGTGCCCCGGCATCGGCTGCCTGCTCGAGAAGTTTCATCCCGACCGCGTCCCGCCGGCCGGGCGCGCCGCCCTGCGGGCGGAACTCGGCATTCCGCCCGAGGCCGTGGTCTTCGTCTTCGTCGGGCGCCTCGTGGACTTCAAGGGCTTCGGCCTCACCGTGCGCGGGTTCCTCCGCCTCACCGCCGCGCATCCCCACCTCCGGCTGCTCAATGTCGGCCCGGGCGATCCGCTGCACCCGAGCGGCCTCACCCCCGGGGAGGAAAGCGCCCGGAGGGAGAATCCGCAGATCATCGACGTCGGCCTGCGCGACGATGTGTGGCGCTACCTCGCGATCTCGGATGCGATGGTCTTCCCCAGCCAGCGCGAAGGCCTGCCCGTCTGCATCATGGAAGCCCTCGCCATGGGCGTGCCGGTGATCACCAGCGACGCGCGCGGCTGCCGCGATGTGGTGCGCGATGGGATCGACGGGATCGTCCTGCGCGACCCCAGCGCCGAGGCCATGAGCGCCGCGGTGCTGCGCCTCGCCGGGGATCCCGACTACCGTCGGAAGCTCGGGGCCGCGGCCCTGGCCGACCGCGAACGTTTCAGCCGCGACCGCTACGTGCGCGAACAGCTCGACATCTACGCCGCCCACCTAGCCCCCGAACCCGCCACCCGATGACTCAGATCCCGCAACCCGGCAAACGCTTCCTCGACCTCGCCATCGCCGTGCCCGCCTTTCTGCTCCTGCTGCCGGTCCTGGCGCTCACCGCCGGAGTCGTCGCCATGGGGCTCGGGAGGCCCGTTATTTTCCGCCAGCGCCGCCCGGGATTGCTCGGCGAGGCCTTCGAGGTCGTAAAATTCCGCTCCATGACGGACGAGTGCGACGCCGACGGCAATCTGAAGACCGATCTAGAGCGACTCACTGCACTAGGAAAACTGTTACGGAAAACGAGTCTCGACGAGTTACCGCAATTGTGGAACGTCATCAAAGGAGATATGTCACTCGTCGGTCCCCGGCCTCTCCTGATGGAGTACCTCCCCAACTACAGCGCGGAGCATCAGCGTCGTCATACCGCGCTCCCGGGCGTCACCGGATGGGCGCAGATCAATGGGCGCAACGACACCATGTTCAGCGCCCGCATCGCCCTCGACCTCTGGTATGTGGATCACTGGAGTATTTGGTTGGACCTGAAAATTCTCGCCCTCACCGCGCAGCGGGTCTTGAACTCCAGCGGGGTGAAACACGGACAGACCTATCTCGACGTGGACGATATCGGCCTCGATTCGCGTTCGCACGGTCCCGCGGTGTCATCTTTGCTTCCCGAACCGGTATCCAAAGAATGAACCGAATCTATCTCTCACCGCCGCACATGAGCGGAGCGGAACTCCCGCTCGTCCAGGAAGCCTTTGCCGAAAACTGGATCGCGCCGCTCGGCCCGCACGTCGATGGCTTTGAACGCGAGATGGCCGCCTTCACGGGCGTTGGCCATGCCGCGGCGCTCTCCGCCGGCACCGCCGCGCTGCATCTCGCGCTGCGTCTCGTCGGGCTGCGCCCTGGCGAAGAAGTGCTCTGCTCGTCCTTCACCTTCAGCGCGAGTGCCAACCCCATCGCCTACGAAGGCGCGGTGCCCGTCTTCATCGACGCCGAAGCCCGGACCTGGAACATCGACCCCGGGCTCCTGCGCGAAGAACTCGACGCCTGCGCCGCGCGGGGCGCACTGCCGCGCGCCGTCATCGTCGTCGATCTTTACGGCCAGAGCGCGGACTACGATCCCATCGTCGCCGCCTGCGCCCACTATGGCGTGCCGCTCCTGCAGGATTCCGCCGAGGCCCTCGGCGCCACCTATCGCGGGCGCAAAGTGGGCGGGCAGGGGAAGTGCAGCGTCTTTTCTTTCAACGGCAACAAGATCATCACCACCTCCGGCGGCGGCATGCTCGTCTCGGATGACCAGGAGCTGATCGCGCAGGCGCGTTTCCTCGCCACCCAGGCGCGCGACCCCGCGCCGCACTACCAGCACTCGGCGGTCGGCTTCAACTACCGCATGAGCAACGTCCTCGCCGGCATCGGTCGCGCCCAGCTCCGCGCCCTGCCCGACCGCATCGCCGCGCGGCGGAGCAATCGCGAGCACTACCTCGCGGCGCTCGGTGGATTGCCCGGGATCACCTTCAATCCGCTGGCCGACTACGGGGAGCCCAATCACTGGCTCACCTGCCTGACCATCGATCCGGTAAAGTTTGGCGCCACGCGCGAAGACGTGCGCCTGGCCCTCGAAGCGGTGAACATCGAATCCCGCCCCGTCTGGAAGCCGCTCCATCTCCAGCCGGTCTTTGCCGCCAGCCGGGTGCGCGGCGGCGCGGTCTCGGCGGGCATTTTTGAACAGGGACTCTGCCTGCCCAGCGGGTCGAGCCTGACCGGGGAAGATCTCGCCCGCATCTCTGGCGTGATCGAGGCCGTCCACCGCCGCTCGTAATCCATCCACCAAAAACCCTGCCCGTGTCCGACCCTGCCCGCCTCCGGTCCCTCGCCCGCCTCCGCCGAATTTACGGCTTCCTGGCGGGAAAAAACCCCGTGCGGTACGCGGTGCTGCTCTGCACCTACGCGTTCGCCCTTAGCTTCACGCTCGGGCTCTCCTACCAGGTCCGGTTCGACTTCGATGTCCCGCCGGACTTCGATCGGAATTTCCTCCGCGTGCTCGTGTGGATGATCCCGCTGAAGCTCGCGCTGCTCATGCTCTTCGGGCATTTCCGCGATTCGCTGAGCTACGTGAGCATGCCGGATGTCGCCCGGCTCTTCGGCGTCTGTGCGCTCAGCTCTTTCCTCGTCGGATTGATGAATCTCTTCGTCGGTCTCGGCTGGGCGCCGCCCCGGGGCGTGATCCTCTCGGATCTCATGCTCTCCTTCTTTGCCATCACCCTCGGGCGGATGAGCCTGCGCTGGATCCGCGAGCATTTCCTCACTTCGAAGAACCGCAAGAGCCGGCGGACCCGCCGGGTCGGCATCATCGGCGCCGGCGACACCGGAGCCCAGCTCTGCCGCGACCTCCAGTCCAAACGCTGGCTGGGGCTGAAGCCGGTCGCGTTCTTCGATGACACCCGCCACACCAAGACCCGCCTGCATGGCGTGAGCCTCTGGGGGCCGCCGGAAAATCTGCTCGACCGCCGCAAGGGGCTCGCGCTCGACGAGGTGATCATCGCCATGCCCTCGGCTCCGCCCCAGCGGCTGCGCGAGATCGTACACATCCTCCAGGAGGCCAAGCTGCCTTTCCGCACCATCCCGGCGATGTCGCAGCTCGCGACCGGCGCGGTGAGTGTCAGCA
>Ga0105044_10004431_pt1 | contig 19299 bp, 11 predicted proteins | sample MAT01_FD_78092 | JGI IMG/M metagenome (GOLD analysis project Ga0105044, IMG submission 78092) | Freshwater microbial communities from Lake Fryxell liftoff mats and glacier meltwater in Antarctica - MAT-01 | ecosystem: Environmental > Aquatic > Freshwater > Ice > Liftoff microbial mat | place...
GCCAGACCAGCGCGGCGCCGCCGTCGGCGCCGAGGTTGACGCGCGCGACCTTGTCGCCCGACAGCCCGGTGACCGTGGCCCGGACCACCGCGCCGCCGCCGGTGAGCATCAGCGACAGGCCGCGCACCAAGGTGTACCGGCGGCCGGTGCGCACCGCCAGCACCGTCTCGTGCCAGCGCGCCCGGTCTCCGCTGGCGTCCTCGATGAGGTTGTCGATCCCGATCTGGCGGTCGAGCTCGACGACGACGTCGTGGCCGCTGATGGACAGCGCGCTGGCGATCACCAGCCGGAAGCCGCCGGTCAGCACGCTGCCCTGGTTGCCGCGCACGCCGAGCCCGGCGGTGGTGGCGCCCCGCCAGGTCGGGCCCGCGCTCGCCGAGCCCGGCGCGACCGACAACAGGATCAGCGCCAAACCGGCGACCACGACTCGCATCGAGCGCCGACAGTACCTGGGGCGATGTGTATGCTCCAGCGGCCCGTGCACCGAGCATCTCTTCATCTGCTGGTCTGCTTGGCGGTCGCGTCGGTGCCGACGCTGGCGCGCGCCCAGCTCGCCGAGCCCCCGCCGCCGCCGCCCGCCCCCAGGCCCCGCTTGATCGGCGACGACGGGTCGCCGCGCGATCGGCACTGGGTCCGGCTCCTGGTCGAGATGAGCGCGCTCTTTGGCGGCATGGAGACCTCGTACTGGCTCAACAAGGACGCCAACGCGTTCGACTTCAAGTACAACGCCGACTGGGCCAATTTCCGCGCCCGGCTCATCACGCTCGACGCCTGGAGCCTCGACGACAACTATTACGAGGTGAACACCTGGCGCCACACCGCGCAGGGGACGTTCAACTACCTCTTCGCGCGCAGCAACGGGTACTCCGCGCTCGAGTCGTACGCGATCGCGCTCGGTCAATCGGTGGCCTGGGAGTTCCTCGGCGAGTACAAAGAAGAGGTCAGCGTCAACGACCTCATCATGACGCCGCGGTCGGGCTCGGTGGTCGGCGAGGCGTCGTGGCAGCTGGGCATGTTCTTCCTGCGCAGCGATCGGCGCTGGCCCTACCGGGTCTTGGGCAACGCGCTCACCGGCGGGAAGGGCTTCCTCGACTGGCTCGACGGTAAACCGCCGCTACCGTCGACCGACCGCGGCGCGCTCGGCATGTCCGCGGTCGCGCCGCACCGCTTCGACTCCTGGATCGCCGGCGCGCGCCACGTCTCGGGCGGCGAGACCCGATCGCTGGTGCGGGTCGGCGTCGCGACCGAGATCATCCTCATCCCCGACTTCGATCGGCCCGGGCGCGCGCGGGCGCTGTACGCCGAGCCGGCGTTCAGCGAGATCCGGTTCGAGGCGATGCGCGACGACGAGGCGCTCACCGACTTCGACATCTTCATCCGCACCGGCATCACGACCTGGCATCGCAAGGACCTCGGCGCCCGCCGGGGCTACAACCTCCTCTACGGGCTCAGCAGCGCGTACGAGTTCGGCTTCCACGCCTCGCCTGGTCGCTACAGCCGCTACACCCGCGATGCGATCGCGATCGGCCACATCGGCGGCGGCACCGTCGATCTCACGGTGCGGCGCGGCGGGCTCCAGGTGCGCGGCGTGGTCGACGTCTACGGAGACTACGCGATGCTCCGCAACTACGCGATGTCCGATCACCGCGCGCTTCACCCCGACGAGCAGGTGCGCTCGACGATCGTGCGCGCGAACTACTATCACGCGCTCGGATTCACCACCCGGGCCAGCGTGCGCGCGACGCTGGCCGGGCTGCGCCTCGGCCTCGCGTATCAGCAGGACATGTTCCGCTCGATCCAGGGACTCGACCGCCACCAGGACGAGATCGTCGACGACTACGCCATGACCGATCGACGCGGCGAGGGTCGGGCCTCGCTCGGGTACGAATTTCCTCTCCGGCCGGGGCTGCGGCTCGGGGTCGAGGCCGCCCTCGAGGTGCGCTATCGCGGGGGCGCGGTGCGGTCGACCAGCCGCGCCGAGCGCGAGCAGCGGCAAGTCGGCTCGTTGCACCTCGTCTTCTGAATCTCCGGTTTCGATTTGGCGCGCGGGTGCTATCGTGAACACCATGCGTTGGGCGATCACTCTCGCGGTAGCCCTCGGACTGTCCGCCGCGTTGGCCGTGCCGGCGTCGGCGCGCGCCGACGACGCGGTCGCGCTCGCGGCGACCGCGCCCGCCCCAGCCTCGATGGCGCGGCACGCGGTCTACGTCGAGGCACTCGGCAAGGGCGGGCTGTGGGGGCTGGGCTACGCCTACCAGCTGCGCTCGTGGCTGGCGGTCGGCGGCGTCGGGTCGTTCACCATCCTCGACAGCCAGCGCATCCTCTCGCTCAGCCCGTCGGTGACGGTGTATCCCCTCGGCACCCGGCATCACCGCTGGTTCGTCGACGCCGGACCCCAGCTGGTCCGGGTCGCCACGCCGTCGCCGGTGCCCGAGTGGACCGGCACGCACTCGACCGGCGTCGGAGCCCAGCTCGCGACCGGGTACGAATACCGCGCCGGCCTCCTCGCGCGGGTGTTCGCGATGGGCGTCACCGGCGGTGACAGCGTCGCGCCCTGGCTGGGCGCCGACTTGGGGTGGACCTTCTGATGCGCGCCGCGCTCGGGCTCGGGCTGGTGCTGGTCGCCGGCTGCGGCATCGACGTCGGTGCGCCCGGTGAGTGGGTCCCGGCGTCGTCGATCGCCGGCCAACTCGCGCCCGAGATCGGGATGCCGGCCCGGCCGACCTCGCGGGCCGCCCCGACCGGCACCTCGTTCCGCATCGTCACGTACAACGTGCACCTCGGCGAGAACGTCGCGCGCCTCGCCGACGAGATCCAGGCCAACCCCGACCTCGCCGCCGCCGATGTGTTCTTGCTCCAGGAGGAAGAGGCCTATCCTGGCGAGGGCTCGACGCGGGCCTGTCGGCTCGCCGCGCTGCTCGGGGCCGGGTGGATCTACATGCCGGGCCGCATGAAGTCCGACGGGACCCACGGCCTCGCCATGCTGTCGCGCTACCCGATCGAGAACGCGGCGATGATGACCTTGCCGACCACCGACGACTGGAAGCCCCGCATCGCGATGCGCGCCGACATCGTCGTCGGCGATGTCCGGGTGCTGGTGGTCAACGTCCACCTCGAGACCCGCATCAACGTCACCGATCGCATCCTGCAGATCCGTCCGGCGGTGATCGACCTGCCCGACGACGCCATCGTGGCGGGCGACGTCAACACCAACCCGTTCATGTGGGAAGACGGCGAGATCCCGATCCTGCCGACCTCGCAGGTCGCCGACACCGACCAGGCCCCGATCCTCGACGATTACATGCGCGCGATTGGCTTCGACACCCCGGTCGCGGGGGTCGGCTACACCCACGAGGTCCTCGGCATCCGGTCGCGCCTCGACGCGATCTACGTGCGCGGCTACCAGACCAAGGTGGCCCACGTCGAACGCGACCTCGACGCCTCGGATCACTTCCCGGTCTGGCTCGACGTCACGCTCAAGTAGCGGCGGTCAGTACGGCGCGAAGGTCGCGCGCGAGGTGCGGGTGCGGTTGAAGGCGATGATTTCGGCAGGTGTGAAGGCGTCGGGGCTACCGGCCGGCAGGTGGGCCCGGACAAAGCCGATGGCCGCGGCCCGCGCGCGGTTGCCGGCGCCCACGACCTCCTCGTCGCCGTCCTCGACGCAGTCGTCCCACAGCTCGAAGAGGGCGCGGCGGCGCGCTGGCGCGTCGAGATCGGCGCGGGCCCAGGCCCGGGTCAGGTGGCCGCGGATGGTCTGCACGCTGCGGGCGAGCAGCTGGGCGTCGCGCTCTTGGCGCAGCGCCGCCCGCTCGTCGCGGGTGCGCTCGAGATAGTCGCGCTTGGCCGACGCGTAGGGGTCGATGCCGCCGCGCCGCATGATCCAGTCGGTGAGCTCGGCGGCGCCGCCGATGATCGGCACCGTCGCGAGCGGCGGCGGCAGATCCTTGGCCGCCACCGGCGACGGCGCGCTGGGGCCGCCCTCGCTGCGGTTGGGATTGCGATCAGCGGCGCGGATCGCCGCGCCCGGATCGTCGAACCAGGTCTCGAGCTGGCGGGCGCTGTTCTTGGCCAGGGTCTTGGGGTTGGGCAGGCGCAGGCCGACGCTGAAGGCCGGCGTGTCCTTGAACTTCACCGAGCCGTCGCGGGCCACGGTGGCGCCGAAGCCGCCGTGCTGGGAGCTGAAGGTGCCGTTGCCCGACGGCGCGAGCTCGCCCGACGCCGGCGATCGCGGCGGGGGCGGGACGCCGCCGCTCACCTCGAGGCCCTCGGCGACGTGGCGGGGCGAAAGGTCGATCGGTCCATCGCGACGCATCGCCAGGATGCCCGGGCCGCCGGAGCGGGTACCCGGCTCGGTGCCGGGCTCGCCGACGCCGCCGATGTCCGACCCGACCGCGCCGATCGGGGCCGGCTCGGTGACGAGCCCGGCGCTGGTCTCGACCGTGGCGCGGGGGCGGGTCTCGACGCGCTGCGGCGCGGTCGCCACGACCGGCGGCGTCACCAGCGCCGGGGCCGGCAGCGCCACCAGCGCGAGGTCGATCGGCACCGGCGCTCGCGCCGGCGCGCTGGTGAGCGCGATCGTGGTCGGCGTCGCGCGGACCCGCTCGGGGTGCGCCGGCGGCTCGACCGCGCGCAGCACCGTCACCAGCCCGACATGGGCGACCAGCGATCCCGCAATCGCGACCAGGCCGAAGCGCACCGGGGTTGGACCCCGGACCAGCTGGTGGTGTTGCCCGCCGGGATCCCTCACCGATCCGGACGACACCTGCGCCGGCCTCGGTGACAGTTCGTCTCGCATGAAGGTGACCCCATGAGCCTACCGCTGGCCGGAGTGTTGTCGCGCTTGTTTCGTCGAGGTCCCGACGGCGACCTACGCGCGGCGGCCGCCGGCGATGGCGAAGCGTTGGGTCGGCTCTACGACGCCCACGTCGACGGGCTGTACGCGTTCGTCTTTTACCGGGCCGGTCGCGACGCCAGCCTGGCCGAGGACATCGTGCAGGAGACCTTTACCACCGCGCTGGGACGCGTCGACGAGTACGCCACCGCGCGAGGCTCGGTCGGCGCGTGGCTCACGACCCTGTCGCGCAACGTGATCCGCGATCACCTGCGCAATCACCGGCGCGCCGACCAGGTGGCCGAGCGCTGGGACCGCATCGACGCCTCGCTCGCGCAGATCTACGACGCGCTGTCGCGCTCGCCGATGCCGGGCGAGGTGCTGGCCCGGGCCGAGACCCGCGATCTGGTCAACATGACCATCGCGCACCTGCCCGAGACCTACCGGACCGCGCTCGCCGGCAAGTACGTCGACGGCAAGAGCCTCGAGACCCTCGCGACCGAGCTCGGCCTGTCGGTCGACGCCGCCAAGTCGCTCCTCGCGCGCGCCCGCCGCGCCTTCAAAGAGACCTTCTCCACCCTGGGCCACGCGCTCAGCGAGGTGTAGCCATGACCCGCCCCGACGACGACGACATCTTCGAGCAGAACCTCACCACCCTCCTGGGGCAGCGCGGCGACTCGGCGTCGCCCGACGACGTCGCCAAGGCTCGCATGCGCGCCCGGCTCCTGGTCCGGCACGGCCGGGCCTCGCGGGCCCGCTCGAAGGTCGCGCTGGCCGGCTACGGCCTGGTCGTCGCGGCGGCCGGCGCGCTGATCATCGCCAACCTGCGCGGCGGCGCTGACGGCACCACCCATCGCGCGCCCGCGGCCGACGCGCCGGTGATCGCGAAGCTCAAGCCTCTCGAGCTGCCCGACGGCAGCCAGGCCGAGCTGGGCGACGGCGGCACGCTCACCGAGCTGGGCCCGCGGCGGGTCCGCATCGCCGGTCCGGTCCTGCTCGACGTCGCGCCCGGCCAAGGCGTGTTCACCGTCGAGACCGCCCAGGGCGAGCTGGCGGTGCTCGGCACCCGCTTCCTGGTCGAGGCCGACGCCGATCGCACCACCACGTCGGTGCTGCGGGGCGCGGTCGCGCTGCGCTCGGGCGGCGCCGAAGAGGTGCTCCACGCCGGCGAGCAGGGCGTGATGCAGAAGGGCCAGCGTCCGACCCGGGGCCCGGCGCCCCGGCTCTCGCACCTGGTCAGCTGGGTCGCCGAGCGGCGCGCCAAGGACGAGCGGCCGACGGTCGGCCCGGCCCGCACCGGGGCCCTGGTCGCGCGCAACCCGCAGTGGCCGCAGCAGGAATTCCCGCTGCCGATCCGCGCCCTCACCGTCGACGTGCACCTCGAGAATCAGGTCGCGCGGGTCGCGCTCGATCAGACCTTCTTCAACGAGCAGGACCAGATCCTCGAGGGAGTCTACAAGTTCGCGCTGCCGCCGGGCGCGGCGGTGTCGCGGCTCGCGATGTACGTCGACGGCAAGCTCACCGAGTCGGCCGTCGTCGAGCGCATGGCGGCGCGCCGCATCTACGAGGACGTGGTCTACCAGCGCCGCGACCCGGCGCTGCTCGAGCAGATGGGCGCGAGCCTGGTGTCGATGCGGATCTTTCCGCTCGCGCCTCACCAGGACAAGCGGGTCGTGCTCGCGTACACGCAGCCGCTGGCGCGCACCTACGACGACCTGACCGTGACGGTGCCGCTGCCCGAGATCGAGACGCCGGTCGGCGAGGTCGGGATGCAGGTGAAGATCGTCGGCTGCGCCGCCTGCGAGATCACGTCGGCCAGCCACCGCATCGACGTGGTGCCGTCGGGCGCCGACGCCATCGTCACCCACCACGGGGTGGCCGAGCAGCTGGGTGACTCGCTGGTGCTGCGCATCCGCCAGGCCGCGGCCCCGGTCACCGTGGCGTCGACGATCGTCGGCGGTGAGCGCTACCTCCTGGTGCGGGCGCGCCCGATCGTGGCGGCGGCGCTGACCACCGCACCGCCGGCCCGCCCCAAGCGCTGGATCGTGCTCGACGACACCAGCGCGTCGCGGGGCCCGACCGAGCTGCGGGCCCAGGCCGCCCTGATCGACCGCCTGGTCGACGACATCGACGAGCATGATCAGGTGATGGTGATCGCCTTCGACGCGACCCACCGCCGCTTTGGCCCGTGGCAGGACGCCCTGGCGATCGATCGCCGTGCGCTCGCCAGCTTCCTGGCCAAGGACGCCGGCCTCGGCGAGACCGATCTCGGCGAGGCCCTGGAAGGCGCGGTCAAGCTCCTCGACGGCGAGCCCGGCTACATCGTCTATGTCGGCGACGGCACCGCCACCGGCGAGCACCGCACCATCGACGAGCTGCGCGACGCCATCGTCGGCAAGCAGGCCACCTTCGTCGGGCTGGGCGTCGGCGACGGCGCCGAGCTGCCGGTGCTGTCGGCGCTGGCCGACGCCACCGCCGGCATCGCGACCACGATCGATCTGGGCGACGACCTGGCCTGGCGCTCGCTCGATCTGGTGGCGTCGCTCTACACCACGCGCATCACCGGGCTCACCGCGACCATCGACGGTGCCAGCGCCGGCGCGGTGAGCTACCTGCGCAGCACCCAGGTCGCGGCCGGCGAGGACGTCGAGCTGATCGTCAAGGCCCCGGCCCGAGATGATTTTCGCACCATTGTCCTGCGCGGCGACGTCGGCGGCCAGCCGTGGTCGCAGACCATCGCGGTCGGCAGCGCGCCCCGGGCCCCCGGCGACGGCGGCTATCTGCCGCGCATGTGGGCCCAGCGGCGGCTCGAGGCGCTCATGACCGCGGGCGATCGCGCGATGGCGCCGTGTACGACCACGCCGTGCCCCAGCGACGAGCAGCGCGCGATCACGGCCTACCACACCCGCAAGGCCGAGATGGTCGCGCTCGGCACCGAGTTCTTCCTGTTGTCGCCGCACACGTCGCTCATCGTCCTCGAGAACGACGCGATGTACGCCCGCTACGGCGTGCGCAAGGGCGACGGCGCGACCTGGGCACCCTACGCGCTGCCGCCGACCCTCGTCACGACCGCGGTGCCGGTGGCGCCGCCGGTGAGGTCGGCCGAGGCGGTGTGGCGTGACCCGACGCCGTGGCGCTACGACACGCTGTTGGGCACCGAGGTCTCCGATTTTACCGGCGCGGCTGGACTCGGGGTCACCGGCGCCCTCGGGCACGCTGCCGGCAACGGCAACGGCACCGGGCAGGGCTATGGCCAGGGCTTCGGCCGGCGCGGCACCGCGGTCGGCGGCGGCGGCCGGGTCGAGACCAAAGCCGTGGTCGGGGGCGTCGATAAGGGCAAGATCGCGGCCGGCGAGGAGCTCGACGACGCGCCGATGGCCAAGCCGGCCGAGGCGCTCCCGCCGGCGCCGCCGGCGCGCTCGGGGCCCAGCACCAGCGGTGACCGCGCGCGCGCCGAGGACGAGGCCGATGCCGATCCGGACCGGTCAGCGCCGGCGCCGGCCGCGGTCGCGACGCCGGACCTCGAGTCGGCACCCACCGGCAACTCCGCCCCGGCGATGGGCTTGGCCGCCGCGACGCCGGCGCCGGACCCGGCACCGGTGGCGCCCCAGGCACGCAGCGTCGTCGAGGCCGAGCCGACCAAGAACCGCGATCTGTTCGAGCGCGCGGTCGTTCGCAGCCGTGGGCGCGTGGCCGACGGCTTCGCCGCCGAGTCGCCGCGCTGGAGCGGCGGCGGGCTGCAGGTCACCGCGTTCCAGAGCTCGAGCGACTGGCGCCTCGATGATCTCACCGAGTGGCTGCCGGGCTTCATGCGCAACGCCTACGACGATCTCGCGGCCGGCCTCGACGACGGCGCCGGTGCGGCTCGCGGCTCGATCACGCCCGACGCCGAGCGCGCGGTCGCCGCGGCGCGCGCCAAGCTGACCGGCGGACGCTGGCGCTTGGGCGCCGACGCCGAGCTGGTCATCGACGGCCGCGGCCGCTTCGAGCAGCGCACCACGCTCGACAGCGGGGTCGAGGAGATCCGGTCTTACGACGGCAGCGTGCTGCGCTACCGCTACCCGCAGCTCGGGCTCGCCACCGAGCGCCGGGTCGGCGACCACGCGCCCGCGCTGTACGCCGCCGTGCTGCCGATCTACCTGCCGCGCGCCGATCAGCTCGCGCGCTGGTACCGCGTCACGCTGTCCGGAACCCGGACGCTCGTCCTGGCCCCGCTCACCGGCTCGGGCTCGGCCCTCGAGCTGGAGCTGTCCGACGACGGCGTGATCGCGTCGCTGCGCCGCAAGGTCGGTGCCGACACCGAGACCCTCATCACCACGGTGCGCGAGGGCGCCGGCTTCCGGGTCACGCTCGGTGGCGGCGCGCCGGTCGCGGTCACCTACAGCGCCGACCCGTCCGTCGAGGTCGCGACCAGCGCCGTCGACCCGGTCTCGATCGAGGTGCCGACCGCGGCTCTCGCCGTGGCCCGCCAGGCGGTCGCCGTCGGTGCCGGCGATCCCGGCTGGCGTCACGCCCAGCACCAGCGCGCGGCCTCGGCGCTCGCCGAGCGCAGCCCCGGCGAGTTGGCCGAGGTGCTGCGCGAGCTGGCGGCGCGCGGCCCGCTGTCGATGGCCGAGCTGGCGCTGCTGGGCGGAGGCGTGCGCTGGGTGCGGCCCGGCGACCTCGACGCCGCGATCGGCAGCAACACCGGCGCGGTCGTCGACTACCTGCGGCTGCTGAACCGCTACCGGGCCGACCCGAGCCGCGCCGACTTCGGGCCACTCGCGACCGCGGGCGATGGGCTAGTCGGCGCGCTCGCCTCCTACCGACAGGTGGTGGCCGCCGCTGACAAGGGCGATCAGAAGGCGGCGCTGACCGCGTTCCGTCGCTTCGCGGACCGCCAGCGCCTCGACGTGCTGCGCATCGTCGGCGCGACGCGGCTGGCGAGCCAGTTCGCGTGGCGCGACCCGTCGGTGCTGTCGGCCCTCGACGACGTCGCGGCCGGGCCCTGGCGCAACCTGGCCCGGGAAGAGGCGGCCCGCCTGGCCAGCGGGAGCGGTCGCCGCGGCCAGGCCGCCGATCGCTGGATTGCGCTCATGTCGGACGTCGACCTGACGGTCGCGCCGCCGGGGATCGACTGGACCGCGCGCCAGCAGGTCGAGAACAGCGCGCGCGGCACGGTCGGCTGGCAGCTGGCGATGGGCGCGTGGCGCCAGCGCGTGCTCGCCGAGGGCGACTTCGCCCACGTCATGGCCTTCGCGCGCGCCGCGGCGTTGGTTCCCGACGGCGACCTCGACGTGGCGATCGATCGGGCGGCGGTGCTGGCCGGCGACGAGGTCGCGGAGATCATCGAGCTGTCACAGCTCGCCGCCAGCGTCGGCCGCAGCGCGCGGGCCCAGACCCTCATCGACGACGCGCGGGCGCGACGCCCCGGCAACCCCCAGCTGTTGCGGCTCGCCAGCAGCGCGGCGCGCCAGCGGGGTGAGGCGACGGCCGCCGCCGAGATGCTGACCCGGGCGCTGGCCGCCGAGGCCGATCGCCCGGTGTCGCTCACCCAGCTGCAGACCGACTACGCGACGCTCATCATCCTGCATCAGCAGGCGGCGGTGAGCGCCAGCGGTGCCCAGCGCGACCTCGCCCTCGGCGCGGCGCTCCAGGCCGGCCGCGACTGGCGCGCGATGGATCCCGACAACGCCATGCGCGAGCGCCTGCTCGGCGAGCTGCTGCTCGCGGTCGGGCAGGACGACGAGGCGTGGCGCTACCTGTCGTCGCCGATCGACCGCGCGCCCCGCGAGGGCGCGTCGTTCCAAGGCGCCGCCGAGGTGCTCGAGCGCCAGGGCAAGCTCGACCGCGCGCTCGGGCTGTGGCGCCGCGCCTTCGCCATCGACGCGACCAACCCGACCTGGCTCCAGCGCCAGGCCATGGTCGAGCTGGCGCTGGGCCGGCGCGACGCCGCCAAGGCCACGCTGCAGCGGCTCCTGGGCCGGTCCTGGCACGTCCGCTGGGACGGCGTGACCTGGTGGGCGAAGGACGCGCTGCGCTCGCTGTGACGCCGCGCGGCCTGCCTCGGGTCAGAACCGCACGCCGAGCTCGAGCTGGCGCGATCGCGGGGTGACTGGCGAAGGCGAGCTGCGCGGCTGAGCCGCCGCCGGTTTTGAGCGTCGGCTGGCGTGACCGAACGCCACTGGTCACGGTTACGGTCACGGTCACGGTCACGGTTACGGGCACGGTTACGGTCACGGGCACGGTCACCGTCAACGGTCACGGTTACGGTCACGGTTGCGGCCACGGTCACCGTCACGGTTACGGTCGACGGTTACGGTCACGGTCACGGTCACGGTTACGGTCGACGGTTACGGTCGACGGTGTCGGTCACGGTCGACGGTCGATGCGACCGAGCGCGTCGCCCCTGCCGCGCTATGCTCGCGCCCGATGCGCCCTCTCCTCGCCGCCGCCGCCGTCGCCGTCGCTGTCGTGGTCTCGCTCGGATCGGGATGCAGTCGCAAGACCGAGGCGACTCCAGCTCCAAGCTCGAGGCCCGCGACCGTGGCCGACGCGCCACGCCGGACCGACGTCATCAACAAGGGCGGCGCGCCGCTGACGCTGGTGGGCACGACGCTCGATGTCGGCGACGCCCTGCCCGACGTCACGCTCGCCGACGGCCAGCTGGGGCCGATCTCGCTGGCCAGCTTCAAGGGCAAGCTGGTCGTGCTGTCGGTCGTGCCGTCGATCGACACCCTGGTCTGCGAGTCGCAGACTCACCACGTCAGCGACGCGATCGCGCAGCTGCCCGCTGGCGCCGTCGTCATGACCGTCAGCCGCGACCTACCCTTCGCGCAGAGCCGCTTCGCCGAGGAGGCCATGACCAAGACGGTCATGGCGTCGGACTACCGTGGCGGCAGCTTCGGCCGCGCCTTCGGCCTCGACGTCGAGGAGACCGGCCTGCTCGCCCGCAGCGTCTGGGTCATCGCCCCCGACGGCACCATCGCCTACCGCGAGCTCGTCGCCGACCAGTCCACCGAGCCGGCGTACGAGCCCCTGATCGCCGCCGCGCAAAAAGCCGCGGCGCCCTGACGCGATCGAGCGCGCTACAGCGCGCCCCCCGGCGGCATGACGGTCAGCTCCTCGACGGCGATGGCGGGCCGCGCGATCAGCGCGACGAGCAAGCCGGCCACGTCCTCGGGCCGCAGCATCTTGGTGCGGTCGAAGCCGGGCCGATCGTCCCAGATCGGGGTGTCGGTCGCGCCCGGCGACACCGTCGTGACCCGGATGTCGTAGGGCCTCGCCTCCTCGGCGAGCACCCGCATGAGCCCGCGCTGGCCGGCCTTGGCCGCGGTGTAGCCGCCGCAGTCGGGGAAGGCGCGCTCGGCCGAGATCGACGCGATCGCCAGGATGTGACCGCGCCGGGCCGGCTGCATGCGGCGCAGCGCCTCGCGCACCGTGACGAACGTGCCGATCACGTGGGTGTCGAGCATCGCGCGCAGCTGCGCGACGGTGGTCTTGCTGATCGGCGCGAAGGTGCCGGCGCCGGCCGCGCACACCACGACGTCGGGCGCGGGCAGCTCGGCGAAGCGGGCCTGCACCGCCGCCTCGTCGGTGACGTCGAGCCGCGCCAGCACGACCTGTCCGGGTTCCGGACGCGCGACCTGGCCCGGGCTGCCGCGCCGTCCGAAGCCGACGACGCAGGCGCCCTCCTTGGCGAGCCCGCGCGCGGTGGCTGCGCCGATGCCGCTGGTCGCGCCGGTGACGATCGCGAGCTTGCCGAGGAGCCTCATCGCCCGACGGTACCAGAGGCCGCGACCAGCCTCACCGGTCGATGCCGGTGAGCGTCGATGCGGGTGGCCAGGCCCGCGCCGGCCAGGAGCCGCTGCACGAACCGCGCGGGCTGGTCGCCGAGGCCACGCCCCAAGATCTGCTCGAGGTCGGCGACCAGCGCGGCGTCTCCGAGGAGCGCGACGAAGTCGGCCGTCGCGTAGGTGCCTTGGACCTGGGCGCCCGCGAACAGCGCCGCGTAGATCGGCCAGACCCCGCCCGACACGCGGCGATCGACGACGAAGTGCACCAGCTCACCGCAGGTGTAGTAGCTGGCCTCGGCCGCCTCGTCGAGGAGCGGGCCGCGCAGGCTGCGCAGGCAGGCGTTGGCGGCGCGCAGCATGCGGCGCTGGTAGCGGCGGGCGTCGAGGTAGCCGGCGTCGCGCAGCGCCCGGCCGGCGACGTACGACGACGCGCCCTCGCTCCACCACTCGTCGCGGACCTCGGCGCGCCGCGCCAGCTGGCTGTTCCACAGGTGGAAGGCCTCGTGGGCGACCAAGCTCGAACCATTGGCGGCGCGCGGCCCGGCCGTCGCGATCCCAGCCGCCGCCGTTGGCCTCGAGCTGGACCAGCCCGGGCAAGGCGCTTCCCCGCACGCCGCGTCGACGACGCGCGGTGCTGGGCCCGCGCGAGATCAGCACCAGCGGCCGAAACGGCAGCGCGACGCCGGTGCGCGCGGCGTAGCTGGCGAGGAGAGGCGGCAGGTCGCGCTGGGTCGCGGCGGCCAGCCAGGCCGGGACGCCGCGATCGACGAGGGTCGTGACCTCCGCGACGTCGGTGGCGGTGCGCGCGCCGACGTAGAGGTACGTGCCGCGCAGCTCGCCCATCGGCTCGTGCCAGGTCAGCGTGTCGCGGCCGGTGGTCGCGAGGATCCGCAGCTCGCCCGCCGCCGATATCTGCCAGATTCGTTCGGTGCCCACGTCGCGGCGGGTGCATGCGGTTGGGCCGCAGACCAGCGCGTGCCCGCCCAGGCTCCCGGTGAACAGCAGCCGACCGCCGTCGCGCCAGCGCAGGTTGAGCGGCATGGCGCGCTGGCGGCTGGCGTCGTCGGTGGCGAACCGCACCGCGAAGGTGGTACGCGCCGTCTCGTCGTCGGCGCGCAGGGTCTCGGCGTCGCCCTCGATCGCCCAGTGCGCGCCCGGCGCCGCGGTCCAGGTCGCGGTGCGAAACCTCGGCTTGCGGCGATCGAAGACCAGGCCAAGCGTCGGCTCGGCGAAGGTCCAGGTCACGTCCCAGGCGTCGGCGGCGCGGTCGTAGCGGATGTCGATGGTCTGGCTGGGACCGCGCGCGAGCGGCGCCGGCGCGACCGTCTCGTGGGGCGGCTCGCCGAGGGCCGGCGCGATCACCACCGGCAGGGCGGCATCGGGCGGCCGACGACACCCGGCCAGCACCACCAGCACCACCAGCGCCGCGCGGCTCACACCGGCAGCCCGTGGCCCACGGGATCGCCGGCCTTGCGCTCGGCGATCCAGCCGTCGAAGTCGACGACCGCGCGCGCGATCTGCTCGGCGCGTCGGACATCCTTGCCGCGCCGACGGCCGCCGGCCGCGGGCGGCAACAGGCCGAAGTTTACGTTGGTCGGCGCGTAGCGCTCCTTGGGCCCGCGCGGCGTGCGCACGTGCTGGTAGAGCGCGCCCATCATGGTGGTCACCGGGGGCGGCGCCAGCGGTCGACCGGCCTGCTGGTCGGCAAACAGCCGCGCGCACAGCAGCCCCATCGCGCACGACTCGATGTAGCCCTCGACGCCGGTGAGCAGGCCAGCCAGCCGCAACCGCGGCTGATCGCGCAGCTCGAAGGCCGCGCCGAGGAGCCGCGGCGCGTCGACGTAGGTGTTGCGGTGGATCGATCCGAAGCGCAACCACTCCGCGCCGGCCAGCGCCGGCACCATCGCGAAGATGCGCTGCTGCTCGGGATACGCGAGGCGGGTCTGAAAGCCGACCAGATTGTACGCGGTGAGGTAACGGTTCTCGGGGCGCAGCTGCACCACCGCGAAGGGCCAGCGCCCGGTCTTGGGATCGGTCAGGCCGACCGGTCGCATCGGCCCGAAGCGCAGCGTGTCGTCGCCGCGCTCGGCCATCACCTCGATCGGCAGGCAGCTCTCGAAGTAGCGCGGCTCTTCGAACTCGTGGGGGGTGACCTGGCGCCCGGTCTTCACCGCCTCGACGAAGGCGCGGTAGGTCGGCTCGTCGAGTGGACAGTTGATGTAGTCGCCGACCGAGGCGTCGCCGTCGTCGCCCGAGCCGCCCGCGGCCCGGTCGGCGGCCCCGTCGGCGGCCCGGTCGACCGCGCCGGCATTCGCGCCGCCACCGCCGGTCTGCTCGGGATCGCTCTCCTTGTTCCAGCGCGACGCCCGGAACGCGTGGCCATGATCGATCGAGTCGGCCGCGACGATCGGCGCGATCGCGTCGTAAAAGTACATGCGGTCGCCGCCGAGGTGCCGGCGGATGAGCTCACCGATCGGCCCGCTGGTGAGGGGCCCGGTCGCGACGATCACCGGGCCCTCCGGCATCGACTCGACCGCCCGCCGCTCGAGGCGGATCCTGGGATGCAGCGCCAGCGCGACCGTGATCGCGCGCCCGAAGTTCCAGCGATCGACCGCGAGCGCGGCGCCGGCCGGGACCCGGTGGCGGTCCGCGCACGCGATCACCAGCGAGCCGGCCCCGCGCAGCTCGCGCTTGAGCAACCCGGCCGGCGTGGCGGGGTCGTCCGAGCGCAGCGAGTTGGAGCACACCAGCTCGCCCAGCAGCGGGCTCTGGTGGGCCGGCGACATCGCGCTCGGCTTGCTCTCGCACAGCGCGACCCGGAACCCCAGCTCGGCGAGCTGCCAGGCGGCCTCCGAACCCGCCATTCCGCCACCCACGACCGTCACGTCGGGATCGATCCAGCGGGTCATGACGGCACTCTAACTTCCCGCCACCGGTTGTACGCACGCCGAACGTCGCGTAAGTAAAGGCCGCGAGAAAAAAGGTGTGGCTAATTTGCGATCAGCTCGTGTAGTGCCAGCCCCCGTGGGGATTCCACTTATCATCGTCGAGTCGCCGGCCAAGGCGAAGACCATCAGCAAGTTCCTGGGGGGCGGCGCCATCGTGGAGTCGTCCATCGGCCACATCCGCGACCTGCCGTCGAGCGCCGACGAGATCCCCGACGCCTACAAGAAGAAGGCGTGGGCCCGCACCGGCGTCGACGTGGAGAACGGCTTCGTGCCGCTCTACGTCGTCCCCGCGGAGAAGAAGGCGCAGGTCAAGAAGCTCAAGGACCTGCTGGCCGACGCCTCCGAGCTGTACCTGGCGACGGACGAGGATCGCGAAGGCGAGGCGATCGCGTGGCACCTCAACGAGGTGCTCAAGCCCAAGGTGCCAGTGCGGCGCATGGTCTTCCACGAGATCACCGAGAAGGCGATCAAGCACGCCATCGCGCATCCGCGCACGATCGACGGCAAGCTCGTCGACGCCCAGGAGGCCCGCCGCATCCTCGACCGGCTCTACGGCTACGAGGTCTCGCCGGTGCTGTGGCGCAAGATCGCGCCGCGGCTGTCGGCCGGCCGCGTGCAGTCGGTGGCGACCCGCCTCATCGTCGAGCGCGAGCGCCTGCGCCTGGCGTTCCGCAGCGGCAGCTACTACGGCCTCACCGCGCAGGTGACGCCGGCCTCGACCGAGATCGTGATCGGGGCCGAGGTCGTCGAGATCTTCGGCCGCAAGATCGCGACCAGCAAGGACTTCGACGCCTCGACGGGCGCCTTGTCCGACAACGCCAAGGCCGCCCAGGTGCTGCAGGTCGCCAAGGACCTCGCCGAGGGCGTGGCTCGCGTGCTGCCCGCGGCCAAGACCACGGTCACCGACGTCATCAAGAAGCCGTTCACCCAAAAGCCGTACGCGCCGTTCATCACGTCGTCGTTGCAGCAGGAGGCCGCGCGCAAGCTGCGCTTCACCGCGCAGCGCACGATGCGCACCGCGCAGCGGCTGTACGAGAACGGCTTCATCACGTACATGCGCACCGACTCGACGACGCTGTCGGCCGAGGCGCTGGCGGCGGCGCGCAGCCAGGTGACCAGCCTGTTCGGCGCCGAATACCTGCCGGCCGAGGCCCGGGTCTACACCAACAAGGTCAAGGGCGCGCAGGAGGCTCACGAGGCGATCCGGCCCGCCGGGGAGGCGTTCCGCACGCCCGAGTCGGTGAGAGACCAGCTCGAAGAAGATCAGTTCAAGCTCTACGATCTGATCTGGAAGCGCACGGTCGCGTCGCAGATGAAGGACGCCACCGGCGAGCGCACCCAGGTCCGCATGCAGGCTGACCTGCCGGCGGTGGCCGGCGCACCCAGCGGCCCGGCCCGCGCGGTGCTCACCGCGTCGGGCAAGGTGCTCATCTTCCCGGGCTTCCTCCGCGCCTACGTCGAGGGCACCGACGACCCCGACGCCGAGCTCGAGGATCAGGAGAAGATCCTGCCGCCGCTGGCCCAAGGCGATGCCCTGCGCACCGTGACCGCCGAGGCCAAGGAGCACACGACCCAGCCGCCGTTCCGCTTCACCGAGGCCAGCCTGGTCAAGGAGCTGGAGGATCGCGGCATCGGCCGCCCGTCGACCTACGCGTCGATCATCCAGACCGTCCAGGACCGCGGCTACGTGTTCAAGAAGGGCGGCGCCCTGGTGCCGACCCTCACCGCGTTCGCGGTGACCAACCTCCTCGAGACCCACTTCGGCGAGCTGGTCGACTACGCGTTCACCGCCAAGATGGAGGACGATCTCGACGCGGTGTCGGCCGGCGACAAGAAGTCGCGGCCCTGGCTGTCGCAGTTCTTCTTCGGCGACAAGGGCCCACGCCCGATCGAGAAGTGGGAAGCCAAGCCCGAGGCCGAGCGCGGCGCGCCCCACCAGAGCGGCCCGCTGTCCCAGGTCGGGCTCCACGCCAAGATCGGCGACGGCGTGGCCGACATCGATCCCCGCGGCATCTGCGCGCTGCCGATCGGCTTCACGCCCGAGGGCGAGGCCATCGTGGCGCGGGTGGGTCGCTATGGCCCGTACGTGCAGGTCGGCGATACCAACCGCCGCGCCAACCTGCCGATCGAGCTGCCGGTCGACGAGCTCACGGTCGACAGGGCGCTCGATCTGCTGACCCAATCGGCGGGCTCGAACCGCTCGGTCGGCGACGATCCCAAGACCAAGCTGCCCATCTTCGTGAAGGTCGGGCGCTTCGGGCCGTACATCCAGCTGGGCGTGCAGGAGCTCGACGCCAAGGGCAAGCGCAAGAAGGACTCGAACCCGCGCATGGCGAGCCTGTGGCCCGGCATGCGTCCGGAGACGCTGACCCTCGAGCAGGCGCTGACCTTGCTCGAGTACCCGAAGATCCTGGGCCAGCACCCGGAGACCGGCGCGGACGTGACCGCGGCCGACGGCCAGTACGGCCCGTACATCACGACCGAGAAGGACGGCAAGAAGGACTCGCGCAGCTTGACCGGCCACGATCAGCTGCGCGGCATCACCCTCGACGAGGCGCTGAAGTTGCTCGCCGAGCCGCGGGTGTTCGGGCGACGCGGCGGCGGCCAGCAGGCCGGCACGGTGCTGGGCACCAGCGCGGTCACCGGCAAGTCGATCGCGGTCAAGAAGGGCAAGTTCGGCATCTACGTGACCGATGGCCAGGTCAACGCGACGGTGCCGACGGCCAAGGATCCCACGACGCTCACGCTCGAGGAGGCCCTCGAGCTGATCGCCCAGCGCGAAGAGAAGATGCGCGAGCAGGGCAAAGATCCGCGGCCGACCGTCACGGCGACCGGCACCAAGGCGTCGAGCAAGCGTCCGGCGAAGGCCGGCCAGGGCAATGGCAAGGCAGCGGCTGCGGCCCCGTCGACGACCGACGACGACGACGATGCCAAGAGCCCCACCGCACGCGCCAAAAAGTTCGTGGCCGGGACGCCCAAGCCGGCCGCCAAGCCGGTGAAGACCGCGATCAAGCGCGGCGCCGACGCGAAGGCTGCCGCCTCGACCAACGGCGCCAAGGCCAAGGGCAAGCCGGCCGCCAAGGGCAAGCCGGCCGCCAAGGGCAAGCCGGCCGCCAAGGGCAAGCCGGCGGCCAAGGCCCAGCCGGCGGCCAAGGCCCAGCCGGCGGCCAAGGGCAAGGCGCCCGCGGCCAAGCAGCCGCGCTGAGCTGAGCTGAACGCGGCGTCGGCAGCTGCCTCTCACCGGGTTGGTCAGAATCGGATGGCTCCGCTCGACGGCTTGGGACGCCGCTCGAGACCGGCCATGAAGCGCCAGCCCGGTGCCTTGACCCTCAGCGAGGACGACCGGCGCGTGCTGGCGGTCTGGGCCGCGGACTGTGCCGAACGGACGTTGTCGCAGTTCGAGCGGCAGGCTCCGGACGACGCCGCCCGCGTGAAGCCATCGATGGCCTCCGAGCCTTCGCCCGCGGCGAGCTGGGGATCGGCGAGGTCCGCGCCCGGTCGGCCCGCGCCCACGCCGCGATCGCCGCCGGGCTGGCCCCGCCGCACGATCCGACCGCGCTCGCAGACGAGCTGCATTGGCAGGTGAGCCAGGCCTCACCGTCGGTTCGTGAGGTGCTGCGACGCTTAGGGCCCGCGAATGGACAAGTCGATCGATGATCGCGGTCGAGGCGCTCGGAGGGCAAGGCGACGGTGAGGACCGCAGGGGAGCATCCTCGACGGAGGTGACCCGAGGACCGGAACCGGC
>Ga0105044_10004435_pt1 | contig 19285 bp, 17 predicted proteins | sample MAT01_FD_78092 | JGI IMG/M metagenome (GOLD analysis project Ga0105044, IMG submission 78092) | Freshwater microbial communities from Lake Fryxell liftoff mats and glacier meltwater in Antarctica - MAT-01 | ecosystem: Environmental > Aquatic > Freshwater > Ice > Liftoff microbial mat | place...
GGGGGGTCACGGGCACCTCGATGGTGTCCAGTGCCTCCAGGCCGCCCAGTTTTCAAGCGAGTGCAGTCTGCGGTGTCATCACCAGTTTGATCTTGGACAGAATCAACGGTTGAGCAGTGGACACATTGGTGGGGAGTGATCGAGGGTCGCGGCGCCATCCGGCGTCGCTCCCTCGCGGACTCCCCGTGTCCTCATGACGTAGGCGGGGAGCCGGGCCCAGCGCGAGCCCTCAACCCCCGAGCGTCCGACCGTGCTTCCCCGGGAGTTATCCAAGACCATTCCGTACCTCGCGCGTGAAGGCGAGCAGATCGCCACCCTCGCGCGTCGCTTTGGTTTGAGCCGTCACACCGTGTACCATCACCTCGCCCGCGCCACGGCGGCGCCGGCCCCGCCCGCGCGCCGTCCCTCAGCGCTCGACGCCTTTCGCGACGATCTCCGCACGCGGCTCAAGTCCTTCGACCTGCCGGCCCCTTGCTGCTCCGCGAGCTCCGGGCGCGTGGCGACCAAGGAGGCATGACCATCCTTCGGGCGGCGATGCGTCCGCTCAAGGCGGAGCAGATCCGGCGCGTCACCGAGCGGTTCGAGACCGTACCCGGACGCCAGGCACAAGCCGATTGGGGCGAGTGCGGGACGATCACCATCGCGGGGGAGACGCGGACACTCTATCTCTTCGTCCTCGTGCTGGGCTACAGCCGCATGTGCTTCGCCCGCTTCACCACGAGCACCAAGCAGCCGGCGCTCTTTCGCTGCCTGCAGGGCGCATTCGACGCGCTCGGCATCCCGACCGAACTGCTCGTCGATCACATGAAGCCGTGTGTCGAGCGGCATGACGTCGCGACGAGTACGGTGCACTGGGCGCCGGCGTTTCTCGACGTCGCGGAGCACGACGGCGTGCAGCCGCTAGCGAGCCCGCCCTACTGGCCGCGGGTCACGGGGAAGGTCGAGCGGGGCGTCGGCTCCGTAAAACACTCGTTGCTCGAAGGCCGGTCCTTCACGGACCTCGACCATCTGAATGCGAAGCTCAGCCGCGCGCCGGGGCGCCAGCGTAAGCCGGGTGGCCCCGCGCGCCGCCAGCTCAGGGCCCATGCTCCAGGAGACCAGATCGGCGGCGTTGAGTCGCACCCCATCCGCGACACAAGCGCGCCCGCGAACGCCCCCGTCCCAACGACGACCCACCGATCGGTGTGCAGCGTCTCGCCGGTTTTGCTGATCCGGATCCGTTCCCGGGCCGTGAGCTGATTTTCGCCAGAACGGGGTGTTGTATGGTGTCGGGGCCCACTCGTCCCGCCTCGGTTCCCATCTTCACTCCAGGAGTCGCCGTCATGAATTGCGTCATGTCCACCGTCGTGCGTGCTGCCACGGCAATGTGTTTGGTATCCTCCGTCGCTCAAGCGCAGATGCGCAACGTGACCGTCACGGTCACCAATCTCGCCGCTCCGAGGAGCGTCAGCTTCGCGGCGACGCATCTGGGCTTTCACCAAGGGACGTTCGACGCGTTCAACAATGGCCAGGCGGCTACGGCTGGCATCATCTCCGTGGCAGAACCCGGCACGGGCGCCCAGTGGCAGGCAGACTTCGCCGCGGCAGATCCAACGTCGACGCGCGGCTCAATTGCAGGAGGCGCCTTGTTGCCGGGCAGCACGCCCCGAAGTCGGAGCTTCCTCGTCGACGCCGGGCTGAACCGCTTCTTTACCTTCGCAGCGATGGTGGTCCCAAGCAACGACTTCTTCATCGGCAATGACAATCCGATGCAGTATCGGATGTTTGACGAGATGGGCAACCTGCTGATCAACAGCATCTCGCAGAGGGGGCGTCAGATCTGGGATGCCGGTTCGGAAGCATTCGACCCCCTGAATGCCGCCTTCGTTGCCGGCGGAATCTCCGCTAATCGAACTCCGCAGAACGGCGTCGTCTCGTTCAATTTTGCGGAATTGGCGATGTTCGATGGTCAGATGACCAATGGCGGATACATGTTCCAAAGTGGCCTGTCCGCGGATCAGGAGATTTATCGACTCGACTTCACCTCGGTGGACGTCGAGGTCGTGCCGGAACCAAGCTCGGTGATTCTGATGGCCTCCGGCCTGCTGCTGCTTGGTGTCGCGGTGCGTCGGCGGAGCGCGCAACAGGCGTGAGCAGCAAGAGTGCGCGAGGCGACGCGGCCGCGCATCCCTCGACGGCGCCGTAAACGTGATGAAGGCATGCGCCACGCCCGCATGCCATTCGCCGCTGTTCTGCTCCGCAGATGGTCGGCGGTTCGGAACAGGGGCGTTACGCGCGAGATGACACGATTGCATCGGCGTGCCATACACATGAGATCGGATAGTGGCGGCAGGGAGCGAACGGGCCAGCTTGCCTAAAGAGATTCTGCGAATCGATCGCTGGGATTGCATCGATGTGCCTTCGGCGGGCCGGCGCGCCCCTCGGCAGCGTTGCCCCTGTCCGCGAAGTGTTGGTGAAGGAGATGGACGAGACAGTGTCTGGTTTGATCCACGCCTCGAATGCCGGTGACGCGGGTGCCGGTACCCAAATATTCTCGCAAATCGATGGCTGATTGCGGTAGATCGCGCGCCGCACCCGACGCCGGAGACCTGAGGATCGCCGTGAGACGCTCGATACCACAACCCTGATACATCAAGCGTGTCCGCGCCTGGCGGGCGCCGAGGAGCTGACTGTCCAGAACAGCGGGCATTGCTTCGCAGTTGCGGTGCGCGCCGCGCGACAGATCGTGAGCAACTATGCGCGAGATGCCCAGACGCTGAAGCGAGGTGGGCGCGCCGTGACACAGACTTTTGACCCTCGCGCCGCACAGCCGTTTGCGTCACCGACACTGGACGATGATCGCGCGGAGCGGACATCAACGCTCGAGGACGCGGTGCGACAGCTCAAGCCACTGCATCCGCGTCCGTGCTATGTCGTCGAATGCCGGTACGTCGGCGGGCTGTCGATCCCCGACACGGCGCTGGCACCCGGCATATCGGAAGCGACGGTGAAACGGGACAGGGTGCTGGCATAAGCTTGGCTGCATCGCACGCCGCGCCCAGACGGAGCCAGCCATGCGGAAAGCCCCCCTCGCCGACGGGGAGTGCCGTGGGCGCGCGGTCGCGCGTGCCCTACGTCCCGAACGCGCGCGCAGGGATCGGTCCGGACGACTTTGCGGTGGGCAGTCCCGAAAGCACCTGTACCGCCCGAGGTCGGCGTTGGCGTGGCGAATCGACGCGTCCTCCACCACTGGGCGGTTCACCGCCGCACGCTGGTGCGCAATAAAGGGGGCCAGCAGCTGCCCGGGATGGAAATGCTGTCGTAGTTTTAGCCAGTGCTGCAACCGCCGAGCGTCCTCCACCATCTCCGCCCAGCGCGCGCCACGTGCGCCTCCGCCAGACTTTCAACGGGGCGCTTCAGGGTGGGCTACATCAGCCCTCGGTTCTTGCAATATTGCTGGGTCACCAGGTGCCGGCAGGTCCAGACCCATCGCTGCCTATCCAGGCGGAGGCGTGGGGAGGGCTACGGCTGGGCCTGCTGCACGTCGCGCGACCGAGGACTTCTTGAAGGGGACGGGGTTTCGCAGGGGGTACCGGCAACGTCATCGGCGCCCTCCACGGACGTGCGGTCGTCGCTCTGGCGCTGGACGGCACTCCTACCTCCGCAAACGTGCTCATAGGCCCTATGTGAACCACACACTTAAACGCCACACCCTTCGCGGCGCGCTGCTGCTCCTCGGCGCGATCGGCTCGCCGTTCGTCGCGCCCGCCTCCTTGGCCCAGAGCCCGCCGTCCAAAGCGCCGCCGCCAATGCGCGCGCCCAAGCTACCGGCACTCCCCAAGACGCCTCGCGTTCCCGACACCTTCGAAGAACTGTTCGCCTATCGCGATACCCGCGCCAAGGCCGCCCTCGACTATCTCCGTTGCATGCAGGCCACGGTGACCGCGTTGCGGACCGGCGAACTCGGGCGCGTCCCAACCGCCTGGTCGATCACCTGCATTGAGCAGGGTAAAGAGTGGCGCGGTGTATTTGGTGAACTGATCGACACCGTGCCCGGCATGCGTGTGCATCTGCAGTACGCGCTGCGCGGGAACGGCATGGTCGTGAAGGATCCCATCGACACTGCACGGGTGAATGGAACGGCGCGGGCATTGCTCCGCGGCCTGTCGGCACCGCTCGCGCACGCGGCGTCGGCCGAATTCGTGCCCATCGCACTCCCGCAGGCGGGCTATGTCGAAGTCTGGTTCATTCCGCTTCCGGGCAATCCGACCCGCGTGGTGATCGGCGGCGATTCACTCATTCAGATGAGCACCGACGGTGTGCGCGAACTTGGCCACAGTCGCACCACGCCGCCTGTGCGAACGCTGGCGATCGAGCCGAGCGGACCGTCATACACGTTGCAGAGTACGGAAGAACGCGTACCGCTACTCAGCGAGTTCGTGATCGCACGCATGGCACTGGGCCTCGTGCCTGAAGTGCACATCCGCACCTACCAGTATGATTCCGTCATAACGCGCACGTCAGACACGTGGACGCACACACGTCGTTGATCGACTCGAACGGGTAAGGCACCACCACCTATGGCTCTGCACATCCGACCGGCAACGCCCAACGACGTTTCCCTCATTCGGGAGCTGATTGAGGGACTCGCCACGTACGAAAAGCTGCGGCACGAATGCGTTGCCACCGACCACCTCCTGCACTCGGCGCTATTCGGCGCGCGCCCCTACGCAGAAGTCGTGATTGCCGAGTACGACGGCACTGCTGCCGGGTTCGCGCTGTTCTTTCATAATTTCTCCACCTTCCTTGCGCGACCGGGGATCTATCTCGAAGATCTGTTCGTGCAGCCTTCGCATCGCGGGCATGGTGTTGGAAAGGCGTTGTTGCGCTATCTCGCCGCGTTGGCTCTGGAACGCGAGTGCGGTCGGCTCGAATGGTCGGTGCTCGACTGGAACGTCGACGCAATCGGTTTCTACCAATCGCTCGGGGCTCGACCGCAGGATGAGTGGACGGTCTATCGCGTCACGGGAGATGCCCTGACGCTGCTCGCAAACGGTAGCGCGACAGAGGGCACGACAGATGAGTGACGAGATCGGGAAGACCACCACGCGACGCGATATGCTGCGGCTGCTGGCGGCCGGTATCGCTGGCGGAACGCTAATGCCGTCGTTGGCCTCGGCCGCTTCGCGCAGTGACGGCGTGATCGTTGACAGTCGTCGCATCGAGCGCATCGGGCTGCAGTTGTACACGCTTCGCGATCAACTCGCGAAGGATGTCGAAGGAACGATCGCAGTGGTCGCCGCTGTCGGTATCACCGAGTTGGAATTCGCGGGCTACTACAACAAGGACGCAGCGTGGTGGAAGGCGCTGCTGAAACAGCACGGACTCACCGCGCCGTCGGCACATATGCCGTTGCCGCCGACGGATGCAGACTGGGACAAGCAGTTCGCCACGGCGAACGAGATGGGCCATCAAATCGTGATCATGCCGTTCCTGATGCCCGGTCAGCGCAAGACGAAAGACGACTGGAAGCGTATTGCCGAACGGCTCAACGTCGGGGGCACGAAAGCAAAGGCTGCCGGTCTCGAGTTCGGTTATCACAACCACGACTTCGAGTTCGCGCCGATTGATGGCACCACGGGGTGGGACATCATCACCACGGAGACCGATCGCTCACTCGTCCACCTCGAACTCGATCTCTATTGGGCGACGAAAGCGGGTCAGGACCCGATTGCCATCATGCAGAAGTGGTCTGGTCGCGTCACATGCGTGCACGTGAAAGACATCGGGCCGCCACCGGCGCGTGACTTTGCCGACGTTGGCGCCGGTTCGATCGACTTCAAAACGATCATGGCGAAGGGGCGCACCATGGGACTCAAACACTGGTTCATCGAGCGCGATGTGTCGCCCAATCCGCTCGAGTCCATCCGGATCAGCGCCGCCGCGATGAAGAAACTGTAGTGCGACGCTATCTGATCGTTCTTCCGCTGCTGGCTCTCGCACAGGCAAACGCGCAGTCCACAGCCGCGACACGGCCAGCCGCGACACGACCAGCCGCGACACCGCGGGGCGCGACGCCGCCAGCGGCAAACACTGCGGTTCAAAGTCCAGTCGAAGCTCTTGCCCGCACAATCCTGACCGAACTCATTGCGCTCAACACGACCGCGAGTACGGGGTCGACCACCCCGGCAGCGCAGAAACTTGCCGCGCGATTTCGTGCAGCCGGATTCCCTGCGGCAGATGTGATGGTGATGGGACGTGGGCCGCGCAGTCAGAACATTGTCGTCCGATGGCGCGGAAAGACGCGGGCAAAGCCGTTCGTCTTCAACGCGCATCTCGACGTGGTCGAGGCGCCGAGGCTGGATTGGGGCACTGATCCGTTCGTATTGACGGAAAAGGGCGGCTACCTGTATGGCCGCGGCGTCCTCGACGACAAAGGACCGGCGGCGTCAATCGCGGCCGCATTCATCGTCGCGAAGCAGCAAGGGCTGGTGCCTGAACGCGACCTCGTTCTCACGCTCACCGCAGGCGAAGAAAGCGATTTCGAAAACGGCGTAATCTGGCTGCTCGAAAAGCAACGCGCGTTGGTCGACGCCGAGTACGTCCTCAATCTCGATGCGGGTGGTGGTGACCTGAGCAGCGGCAAAGTGTTGGGGTATGCACTGCAAGCGGCAGAAAAGGTGTATCTCGATGTGGAGTTGATCGCCCGTGGGCCCGGTGGTCACAGTTCAGTTCCGCCAACAGAAACACCGATCGATCATCTCGCACGGGCACTCGACAAAGTGGGTCGCTACAACTTCAAGGTGTCGCTCAATCCGGTGATGCGGAGCTACTTCGAAAAGCGCGCGGGGCTGACCGGTGGTGCCATGGGTGCCGCGATGACGGCAATCGCCCTCGATCCGAATGATCTCGCGGCACAGACCACGCTGCTCACCGATCGGCTCCATGCCGCCCATCTTCGCACCACCTGCATCGCGACAATGCTGCGAGGCGGCACCGCGCCCAACGCAATTCCGCAGGAAGTTGGCGCAACGGTGAACTGTCGTGTTTTGCCCGGCACAGCGCAGGACGAAGTCCTCCGTACACTGCGCGATGTTGTCGCCGACAGCAGCATCACCATCAGGGTGGTGAACCCAATGCATCCGAGCGGGCCGTCCATCCCGTCACCCGCTTTCATGACGATGATTGAACGCGTCGTGCACGCCGAGCATCCAGGCGTTCCTGTCTTTCTCTACATGGAAGGCGGTGCCACCGACGGTCTCTGGTTCCGCAACGCCGGCATCCCGGTATTTGGCGTCATGGGAGCCTTCATGGACCAATCCGATGTCCAACGCGCCCACGGAAAGGACGAACGCATTCCGGTCGCAGCCTTCGCGGAAATGGCGCGTTACAGTGCGCGCCTGCTGGCCGAGGTGGCGCGAGCGAGGTAATTTGGCGCATCCCGCAACCTTTCTCCCGGTGTGTTCAAATGATTCTGCGTAGCCCGTATCCCCATATCGAGATTCCTGAACTTCCGCTCGTGCAGTATCTGTTCAAACACGCGAGCGCACATCCCGACAAGCTGGCAATCAAGTGCGGCGTCACTGGGCACGGCTACACCTACGCAGAGCTACAGGACGGCATTAGGCGCGTGGCCGCCGGCCTCCACGCCCGCGGAGTGCGCAAGGGTGATGTGGTTGGGCTGGTCAGCCCGAACATCCCGGATTTTGCGATCGTCTTTTTCGCCGTCACGGTGATCGGTGCCATCTGCTCGACGGTCAACCCGATTGCAACGGCGGAGGAAATCGGCGCGCAGTTCGCCGACTCCGAAGCGATCTGCCTTGTCACCATTCCTCCGCTCGCCGAAAAATGTCAAACCGCCGCGCGCCTCGCGACGAGTGTGCGCGAGATCTTTGTGATGGGCGAGAGCGATGTTGCAGGGACGGTGCCGTTCTCCGAGCTGTACGCCCACGGCGACCAGCCGCCGGTTGTGGACATCGACGCAGCGAATGATGTCGCTGCCCTCCCGTACTCGAGCGGCACGTCGGGGATTCCGAAAGGCGTCATGCTGACGCACCACAACCTCGTCGCGAACCTTGCACAGATGGATGCAGCCAAGCTCCTTGGCGCAGACGACATCGTGGTCGGCGTACTGCCATTCTTTCACATCTACGGCATGGTTGTGATCATGAGTGGCGCGCTGTTGCAAGGCGCCACGATCATCTCCATGCCCCGCTTTGAGCTCGAGCCGTTCCTGCAGCTGCTGCAGGACAACAAGGTGACGGTGGCGAACGTTGTGCCGCCCATCATTCTGGCGTTGGCCAAGCATCCAGTCGTCGCGAAGTACGACCTTTCGTCGATGCGGCTACTCTTCAGCGGTGCGGCACCGCTTGGCCGGGAACTCGCTCAAGCCTGCTCTGAACGGCTGCGTATCAAGGTGGTACAGGGGTATGGCCTTACCGAAACGAGTCCGGTCACGCACTACCATCCTCTCGATACCGACGTCCAGCGCTACGATTCCGTGGGGCCGCCGGCCGCCAACACCGAATGCCGACTCGTCGATGCAATCACCGAGCAGGACGTCGCAGTCGGCGAACGGGGCGAATTGTGGATTCGTGGACCGCAGGTGATGAAGGGCTACTTCAACAAGCCCGAAGCAACCGCGATGTGCATGACCGCTGATGGTTGGTTCAAGACCGGCGACGTGGCCCTCATCGACGAGAACGGCTGGTTCTTCATCGTCGATCGCGTGAAGGAACTCATCAAATACAAGGGGCTCCAGGTCGCACCCGCAGAGCTCGAAGCGGTATTGCTCTCGCACGCGGATATCGCCGACGCGGCCGTGATTCCAGTTCCCGACGACGACGCCGGTGAAATTCCGAAAGCCTTCGTGGTTACGCGCGCGCCGCTCACCGCTGAACAGGTGATGGCCTTCGTCGCGGAACGCGTGTCGCCGTACAAGAAGGTGCGTCAGGTTGAGTTCGTTGACGCGATCCCGAAATCGCCGTCCGGGAAAATTCTGCGTCGCCTGCTCGTCGAGCGCGAGCGTGCGCGAGTCGGGAAAGACCTCGCCGCCGACTGATCGAACTGTCGAGCTCGCGGCCGGGGGCGTGGACCAGAGCTTGCATGCAGAGATACTGACGGGTCGGCTCGCGCATGTTGTTGGCGCCGGGTTCGAAGACTTTCGTCGAATCTCACTGAATCAAGGAGCTCGCTATGCCAGCAGCAAAACTCACCGCCGTCGCTGCGATCGCGCTCGCCATCGCGGCGACTGCGTGCGAGAAGAAGCCGGATGCGGCCGCCGACTCAACCGCGGCAGCCACAGCAGCAGCGATGGCTGCTGACTCGGCCATGACGTCTGCACCACCAGCGCTGACGGACGCAAACATCGTCTTCATTCTCGACGGTGCGAGTGCAGCTGACAGCGCTCGTGGTGTCCTCGCGTCAACAAAGGGCACCAGCGCCGACGTAAAGGACTTCGGCAAACTGATGGCCGGCGAACACCACGCGCTGCGGCAGGAAGGGCAGGAGCTCGCCACAAAGCTCGGCGTCGCACCGATGGCGCCATCGGGTGACATGAGCGAGATGGACGCCAAGACCGAACTCGATAAGCTCAACGCCGATGCCAAGGGCAAGAGCTGGGATCAGGCCTACATCGACTACGAAGTGACGTACCACAAGGCCGTGCTCGAGACCGCAACCAAGGCACTCGGCGCTACGCAATCACAAGAGCTCAAGGACCTGATCACCAAGGCCGCACCCATCCTGCAGAACCATCTCGACCGCGCACTCGAGATTCAGAAGAAGCAGATGATGTAGTCGCAGTCGCAGTACTAGTCGCAGCTACGCGGTCTGCGCCTCGACGAACTCGGGTTTCATGAGGCCACGCAGCGACCTACCGTGAGGGTCCTGCGTGGCTCGCACCTTGTTCACCAGTTCGAGCGCCGTTTCGTGGCATGGCGGCAATTCGCGATCGCTCGTGCCCAGCGGTGTGACGCGCTGCCCCCACCTCACCAGCAGCGAGCAGTAGGTCAGTCCACCGCCGAAAGCCGGCATCAGGATCATGCTGCCCGGCTTCACGCGCCCTTCGTTCAGCGCTTCGACCAGTGCCACGGGCACGGTGGCTGCACTCATGTTGCCGTATTTGTGCACGGTCACCATGACTTTCTCCATCGGGATCTGCGTGTACTTCGCCACAGACTCGATGATGCGCAAGTTGGCTTGGTGCGGTACGACGAGATCGATCTGATCAGCGCTGACTCCGTGCTCACTCAGTACACGGGCCGACGCATTCGCCATCGCGTGCACCGCGCGCTTGAAGATCACTTGCCCGTCGAAGTCCCACAGTGTGTCGCCGAAGCTTACGTCCAGCCCCGCATACGTGCAGCCGAAGCCGCGTACGCGCAGACTCTGCCGCGACTCGGCGTCGCAGCCCAGCACTGCACCGATCATCCCTTCTTCGTTGTCGGAGGCTTGCAACACGACCGCGGCAGCACCGTCGCCGAAGAGTACGGCGACGTTGCGGTCGCTCCAGTCCATGTAGCGGCTGATAAGCTCAACGCCGATCACAATCGCGTTGCGGATCATCCCGCTGCGAATCATCGCCGTCGCCGTGGCGAGTCCGTAGCAGAAGCTCGTACAGGCTGTGTTGAGATCCATGGCCGCCGCCTTCGTCGCACCGAGAGCGAACTGCACACCGGAGGCGCTGTTGGGCACGAGTTCGTCGTTACTGACCCCGCCGTAGATGATCATGTCGACGTCGCTCGCATCAAGACCGGCGCAGGCCAGCGCGCGCAACGAGGCGATGGTCGACAGGTCGATCGCACTCACGTGTGAAATGCGACGTTCACGCATCCCGGTGCGCGACGTGATCCATTCGTCGGACGTCTCAAGGAACGTGGAGAGGTCGTCGTTGCTGAGGACGGCCGGGGGCATGCAGGCGCCCCATCCGGTGATGGCTGCGTAGGTCATCTGGACTCTGACAGGGGAGGGACGGGAAGTATCGCATCCCGTCGCACAATTGACGAGTGTTCCGGGGCCGACAACGGTGGCTGGGCGGGTGGATGCGCTGCATCTTTGCAGTATGTCCTTCGATCTCTCACTTCGGTTTCTCCAGCGCTCCCGTCACTACCTCGGCGCCGAGTATCCAGCCAAAATCCGCGCGGCGGCGCTCACGGTGCCAGCGGACCGGATCTGGTGGCGCGCTAATCCAAAGTCAAACAGCGTTGGTAATCTGCTGTTGCATCTCAACGGAAATGTGCGCCAGTGGATTGTGAGCGGCGTTGGTGGCGCGCCCGATGTGCGGCATCGCGACATCGAGTTTGCTGCCCAGGCCGGTGCTGACGTCGGTGTGTTGCTCGACCGACTCGATGCGACGCTGCGGGAAGTTGTCGCCGTTCTCGACACGCTCGATGCCAACACGCTCGGCGAGTCGCGCATGATTCAGGGGCGCGAGACGACAGTCTTCGCGGCCATCTATCATGTGGTCGAGCATTTCTCCGGGCACACCGGACAAATCATCCTGCTGGCGAAATCGTTCAACGATGGCGCCGTGAGATTTTATGACGACACGGGTGGCTTGGCGCGTCCGCTGTTCCTGCCCGAAGGCACGCACGATGTGGACTGATCGCGGCGCAACGATCACGAGGGCGCGTCACCACGCAGTGAGAGGGATGGCGCTCTGACCACGGTCATGGATCGACTGGCAGCGGCGCTCGGCGATCGCTACACGATCGAACGCGAACTCGGCGCTGGCGGCATGGCGACGGTGTTTCTCGCCGTCGATGTGCGTCACGAACGTCGTGTGGCGATCAAGGTCCTGCATCCGGAGCTGTCTGCGATGTTGGGCGGCGAACGCTTCTTGAGTGAGATCAAGCTCACCGCGAGTCTGCAGCATCCTCATATTCTGCCGCTGTTCGACTCGGGCGTCGCCGACGGTTTGTTGTACTACGTGATGCCGTTTGTCGAAGGCGAAACCCTGCGCGGCCGCTTGGATCGCGAACGGCAGCTGCCGGTAGCCGACGCCGTTCGCCTCGCGGGCGAGATCGCCGATGGGTTGCAGTACGCGCACGAACGCGGCGTCGTGCATCGCGACATCAAGCCGGAGAATGTGCTGCTGCAGAACGGGCGCGCGGTGGTGGCGGACTTCGGCATTGCGCTCGCGGTGCAGAGCGCCGGCGGCAGTCGGATGACGCAGACGGGCATGTCGCTCGGCACGCCGCAGTACATGGCCCCCGAGCAGGCCATGGGCGAGCGCAACGTCGATGCCCGCGCGGACATCTACGCGCTGGGCGCCGTTACGTACGAGATGCTTGCAGGTGAGCCACCGTTCACAGGGCCGACGGCGCAGGCGATTGTCGCGAAGGTGATGACGGAGCGTTCACGACCGCTGCGCACCATTCGCGACACCGTGCCCGAAAGTGTCGAGCGTGCAGTCGCGCAAGCGCTCGAGAAGTTGCCCGCCGATCGGTTTGCCTCAGCGAAGGAGTTCGCGCGCGCACTCTCGGACATCACCGTCTCTGCGGCGGCACGATCGCTCAGCGCAGATCCGCGCCTTCTTCGCGCGCGTACACGGTTCAGCGTGGGGCGCGCAATCGGTATCGGACCGGCCGCTCTTGTTGCTGGTGTGGCAATTGGCGCTGCCGCGATGGCGTCGCGCACCAAGCCAATCGCCAACACGCGCTCGCTCTCGGTGCGTTTTGAAGTATTGCCAGCCGACTCCGTGCAGCTGCGGCTTGTGTGCTGTGGACGGATGTTTGCCATCTCGCCGGACGGACGCTGGCTGGTGTATCAAGGGAGCGCGAGGCCGCAAGGCGGCCAAGCGGCGTCGTCGGTTGCACGGGTTGGGGAGCACCAGCTCTATCTGCGGGATCTCACCGACTTGACGGTACGTCGCTTGCCCGGTACCGACAACGGCGTCAGTATCGCGTTTTCTCCCAGGAATGACGAGATCGTTTTCGTCTCGGGTAGAGAGTTGCGGCGGCTGCCACTCTCCACAGGCGAGCCGCAGAGAATCGCCACACTCCCCGATGGATTTGTCAGCGGAACCGCGTGGGGAACTGACGATGTGGTCCGGGTGAGCGTGAGCGGGTTGATGCTGGCGGTACCGGCCAGTGGCGGTACACCCACCCCACTGTTCCCACGCGACACCGCGGGAATGCAGTTCGCGGGTCCGCAAATGCTTCTCGCCGAGCGCGCGATACTGTACACCATCGCTGCGACGGACAAGGAGCCCGTAATTCAGTGGCGCTCCCTTGCTTCTGGGAAAGTGCACGCAGTCGCGGTTGGTGCGACCCCCACATACTTGCCGGAGATACACTCGCTGCTCCTGGTGCGCGCCGACGGCACTCTGATGCGCTATCCGTTCGACGCTGCGCGCGGAGATACCACCGGCCCGGGCGTTCGTGTGGCCGCTGGTGTCGTACGACGCTCTCCCATTCTCGCGCACGGAGAGTACGACGTGTCGGAAGATGGCACCCTGATTCTGGCTACGCGTCGCAGTGCGGCGTTGCTTGGCGGCGTGTCGCTCGTACGACTCGATGACAGCGTTCGTGTGTCACGGATCATGGAGCCGTTTCGTGCCTTCACACGCCCGGTGTTCTCACCTTCGGGCGCGTACGTCGCCATGACGGCAGCGCTCGACCAAGGTGCCTATGTTGCGCAGATTTTTGACGTTGCACGAGGTGTCGCAGCTCGCGCGCCCATTGAGAGCGATGCTGCGTCGCTGGCGTGGACGGCGACGGGCGATTCGCTCGTATACCGCATCCGCGGGCGTGAGCTCGTCGTGCGCGCCGCGGACGGGAGTGGTGTGCCGACACCGCCTTTGGTCGTGAAAGATTGGACAATAGCAGAGGATATCTCGTCATGGGGACCATGGATTGCTGTTGCCGGACTTCCCAAGGGGGCACCGGCCGGATCCGACATTGGCGTGATTCATCGCGACTCGACCGGGGTTGTCCGCCCCTATATCGCGACACCATTCGCCGAGCGAGAACCAGCGATTTCGCCGGACGGAAAGTGGCTGGCGTACACGTCGAATGAAAATGGTCGTGAAGACGTCTTTGTCAGTGCGTTTCCCGTGCCGTCGGGGCGCTACCTCGTGACGACGGAAGGCGGGCATGGCGCGACCTGGAGTCGTAACTCCAGGACCATCTACTCGGCAAACGGGAGCTCGGTCATCGCGACGCCCTTCACGCCGGGTGCACCTCCGCGCATCGGCGAGTCGCGGAACATCTATTCGCGCGACGCTTGGGGATCTTTCAGTATCTCGTCGGATGGAAACCTGTTGCTGGTTACCGATCGCGTGCGCGAGGGCGATCCCCGCTCACTCGTCGTCCGACTGAACGCTGTACATTAGCTGTGAACTTCCCACCGCCGCCCCTCCCACCGCACATCTCATGACCGCATCCCGACTCGGCGTAGGCTTCATCGGCTCCGGCTTCAATGCTCGCTTTCACATGCTCGGCTGGAAGGGCGTGCGTGATGCCGACATTCTTGGCGTGTGGAGCCCCAATGCGAAGAACGCTGCCTCGGCGGCCAAGTACGCGCGCGAACTCGATGTCGGCGAATGCAAGCCCTACAAGAGCATCACCGACATGGTCGCCGACCCCGCCATCGATGCCATCTGGCTGAACGGTCCGAATCACGCCCGCATCGAGAACGTCGAGGAGATCTGCCATGCCGTCACGTCGGGGAAGGGAACGCTCAAGGGCATCGCCTGCGAGAAGCCGTTGGGCCGTGGCGTTGCCGAAGCGTCTTACATCCTCAAGCTCGTCGAGAAGGCCGGCATCATGCACGGCTACCTCGAGAATCAGTACTTCGCGCCGCAGGTGGCGCTGGGTCATCATCTCATGTGGAAGCGCGGTGCAGCAGCCACGGGCCGCCCGTATCTCGCGCGCGCTGCGGAGGAACACAGCGGTCCGCACATGCCGTGGTTCTGGAATGGCGCAAACCAAGGCGGCGGCGTGCTGAGCGACATGATGTGTCACTCGTTGCTGGTGTGCCGTCAGCTGCTCACGCCACCGGGCGAGTCGCTGCGTTCGCTCAAGGTGAAGCGCGTCACGGGGCACATCGCGTCGCTCAAGTGGTCGCGCAAGGAATACGCGGCGATACTCAAGAAGACGATGAATGTGGACTACACGAAGACGCCCTCGGAAGACTACGCTAGTGTCAACGTCGAGTTCGAAACCCCAGACGGACGCATCGCGATCGGTGAAGCGACCACAAGCTGGAGTTTTATCGGACCTGGCCTGCGTCTGAGCGCCGAGCTGCTCGGCCCCGCATACTCGATGAAGTGGAACTCGCTCGAGTCCGGACTCGACCTGTTCTTCTCACGCGAAGTGAAGGGTAAGGCGGGCGAAGATCTGGTGGAGAAGCAGAACGCCGAAGTGGGGCAGATGCCGGTGATCGCGAATGAAGCCGTGGCGTACGGCTACGAAGCCGAAGACCGCCACTTCGTGCGCGCGTTCATGGGCAAGGAGAAACCGGCGCTCACCTGGCACGACGGACTCGATGTCGTGGAGATGCTGATGGCCGCGTACATGAGCGCGGAGAGCGAGAAAACTGTGCAGTTCCCGCCCAAGGGACTCGGCAAGTTCTTGCCGGCGGTGGCGCAGGGGAACTGGAAGCCGCGATGAACTGCCACAAACGTTTCCAGTTCGCAGTTCGAGTTTCTGGTTCCCGGTGCATAACACCGGGAACCCGAGGCTTTTCTTCTGGTGATTCGAAACTCGACAGGCAAACTGGACACTGAGTTCCTAAGATCTGAGCTTCCGATAACTCACATCCCGCGCCCTCACCCCCCGCGCTGGTACCGGTCGAGGATTCCGCGCACGTACGTCGGGTCGCCGGTCAACTCGCCTTGCTCCCAGAGGCCGAAGAGATCCAACGATTCGCCACGAGCGGTTGTGTTCGCCAGATGCTCCGCCACGAAGATCGTCTCCGCGAGGGGGTGACGTTCGGCCGGGGTATCGCGTCGGTGATGCGTGCCGATTGCGTCGGCGGCGTCAATCCCCAGCCCCCACCGATGCGCCGCTATCGCGCCCAGCGGCTCGTGCAGCTCCGTGATGAGCTGGTCGATCCATCCGTCGGGCAGTGCAACGGCGCGCCGATTGGACGAGCGAAGGGACGAGATTCGGTCGAAGATGATCAGCTGTCCGACGTTGTGGAGTAGAGCGATCGCGAACGCCTCCTCGCCATCGGCACCGAACGCGGGCGCGATCGCGCGAGCGAGCGGGCCGGTGTTCACCATGTGTTGCCACGCGCTGGCGAGCAGAGCGTCGTACGCGCCGCCTGGCTTGCTCAGCAGGCCGTCCACCGAAGCCGCAACGACGACCGAACGCGTACCGGCGAGTCCAATGCGATCGATTGCCGAGTCCACGCGAAGGATGGGCGCGAGTCCTGCGCCGTAGGAGGCGCTGTTCGCCTGACGGAGCAGCCCCTGAACCAATGACGGATCCTGACTCAGTCGATCGATCAGTTGCGCCCGCGGAAGGTTGTCCCGCTCACAGAGAGCCATCGCATCACGAGCGGCGGCAGGTAGTTGGCGAATGACTTCTTCGGGCGGCGCAGACAGCTGCCCGAGAAGCCCGGCTACGTCAGGCCACTTTGCCCGTTCGGAATTGCCGGCCCAATCGCTGCGGAGTCGCGCCAGCGTGTTCGCGCAGCGATCCGTCCAGTACGATGCATCGCGCGCAAGCCAAACCAAGTCGTTGTTCCTCGTGACCTCGCCCGCGGACTCGTAGGCCTGAAGAATCTCTTCCGGCTTCCGGGGGGCACGTGCGGCGGACGACGTCGCGAGTTTGGGCTCGGCTGCACTGAACAACTTTAAGAAAAACGATGCCATACGAAAGAGGCCAGTCTGAACGGTGGTGTACCCTGCGACCACTCTAGTCTCGGCGGCACGGGGCATCGTCTAAAGCAATCGCACCGAAAATCCACGAACGGCGTGCGATCACGATGCTACTGTTTCAATACCCTTGTGTCCCACTTTCGATAGTTCACATCCAGCGCCTTCAGCCGATGCTCGTGCGTTGTCATTCGTGACATGAAGTTCACATAATCACGATTGGCTTTTGAACTCCACAGCACTTCGGCCAACGCGCTGAGTCGCGGAAACAGCATGTACTCCACGTCTTTGGGAGTCTGTAGGTACTCCGTCCAGAGCTGCGCCTGCGCGCCGAGTATGTGTTTCGCTTCATCTGCCGACAGTGACTCGGGAATCGGCTCGAATGCGTAAACCGTGTCCATCGGCAGGAATCCACCAATCGCCAGCGGCTCACTCTTCTTGTCGAGCGATTGGTAGTGATCGAAGTACGTATGGCTGCCGGGCGCCATGATCACATCGTGCCCGGATTTCGCCGCGGAAATGCCGCCATCCTCGCCGCGCCATGACATCACGGTCGCATTCTCGGCCAGTCCGCCTTCAAGAATCTCATCCCATCCGATCAGCCGACGGCCGCGCTTGGCGAGAAAGGTGTCCATCTGGCGAATGAACCAGCTCTGCAATTCGTGCTCGTCTTTCAATCCGAGTTGTTTGATGCGCGCCTGAATCTGCGGGCTCGCCTTCCACTGCGTCTTGACCGCTTCATCGCCACCGATGTGAACGTAAGGTCCGGGAAACAGCTGCATCACCTCGGTGAGCACGTCCTGCATGAAGGCGACGGTGCTGTCGTCGGCGTTGAGAATGAACTCGCTCACGCCCCACACGCCGTACACGCTCACTGTGGTGTCCGGACGCACACCGAGTTGCGGATACGCAGCGATCGCTGCCTGCGCATGCCCCGGCATTTCAATTTCAGGCACCACGGTGACGAATCGCTCGGCAGCGTAGGCGACGATCTCGCGCACATCGTCCTGCGTGTAGAAGCCGCAGTGCTTCTTACCATCGAACACACGCTTGGCCGGATCGGCAACGTACGGGCCGGCCAGCGTCTGATCGCGGCACGACCCGACATCGGTTAAACGCCCATACTTCTTGATCTCGATCCGCCACCCCTGGTCTTCGGTGAGGTGCCAGTGGAAGCGATTGAGTTTGTGCAGCGCCAGCAGGTCGATGTATTTCTTGACGAACTCCTTCGGCATGAAATGACGGCCCGCGTCGAGATGGGCACCTCGCCACGAAAAACGCGGCGTGTCTTCGATGTGCAAGGCAGGAATGGTCCATGCGACGTTCTGAACGCGCGCGTCACGCAGGATGGCCGGCGGGAGCAGCTGTCGCAGGGTCTGCAGTGCGTAGAAGGCGCCAGCCGGAGCGGCAGCGGCCACAAAAATCCCCTTCGCATTCACATCGATCGAATACGCCTCATCGCTATTCGACGCGAGCGCACGGTCTCGCACCAGGTGAATACCCGTGACGCCTTTGCTTCGGGCTCGCACCGTGAGATCGAAACCGGTCGGGTTGGCAATGTCACGGGCAAACCGACGGGCAACACCGACAAACATCGGGTCCGCGTACAGCACCGTCGACGCGCGGAGAGTGAACGCTCCGGTGCGCGCGGTGAGTGCATCAGGGCGCGGAATGACGGCGTAGCGCGCAGGGTCCGCCGCTCCGCGTGGCGCAATCGACTGCGCGTGGAGCGCGGCCGGCACCAGGATTGGCGCCAGCCAACGTAACACGCGCATTCGTGGCATCACGCGTCAGTCAACGCGAGCAATACCTCTCGGACGACCTTGGAATCAGTGGCGTTCGCGTGCACTTCGCGCACCCCTGAACGCGCAACGACATCACGCACATTGTGCGCACGTACACCGCCGCCGGCGAGAATCGTCAACCGGTTTCCTGCCTGCAACTGCAGCGCCTGCAACTGCGCTACCCCGTCGAGCGCGGTCTCTGCTTGTCCTGCCGTGAGCACATAGTCCACACCCAGCGCGAGCAGCATGTCTAGCGCTCCACTCGCATCAGGCGTCCGATCGAACGCCCGATGAAACGTTACCTTGAGCGGTCTCGCGAGTTGGATCACCTCGGCCATGCGTTCCACATCAATCGTATCGTCGCTCCGCAGGATGCCGACAACGATGCCGTCGACACCAAGGGCACGCGCAGCGATGATGTCGTTTTTCATGACTTCCAGATCGTCCGTGCAGTACACAAAGCCGTTGACGTGCGGCCTGATCATCACGTGCAGCGGCACATACAGCTCATCACGACAGCGCGCAATGACGCCGAGTGACGGCGTGGTGCCGCCAGCACCCGCTCCACATAGTTCGATTCGTCCAGCACCCAGTTCCTGCGCGTCGCGCGCCGAAACGATCGAGTCGCAACAGGCCTCGAGCAGCGGCGTGGTGGCAGTGGCAGTACGCATACGGCGATCTCAGTGGGCTTGGGCTA
>Ga0105044_10004439_pt1 | contig 19271 bp, 19 predicted proteins | sample MAT01_FD_78092 | JGI IMG/M metagenome (GOLD analysis project Ga0105044, IMG submission 78092) | Freshwater microbial communities from Lake Fryxell liftoff mats and glacier meltwater in Antarctica - MAT-01 | ecosystem: Environmental > Aquatic > Freshwater > Ice > Liftoff microbial mat | place...
CCAAAATCAGCCAAAAACAGTAAAACTAATTTTGTGGTAAGTCGCAAAGACCGCATGATGAAAAAATACGGTAAACCAAAAACCAGGGGTCAAAAGAAAAAAAGGTAACATCGCCTGCTTGTTTAGGGCCATTGATTATTATTTACTGTAATATCGCTCGCAAGTAATTTGTCGTAAATGATTGATTTTTAATGCTGTTTTTGCGGAATAAAAAGATCTATTTTGGTCTGGCTTTCAGCCAACAGCTATGGATGGGTAACCAAAATGAATACTTTTTTCGATAAGTTTTTTTGCCTCGCACCTCTCTGGCGCCTAACGTGGAATTTCTCTTTACGTTACTTTACCAGGTTTGGAGTTACAACTGCTGAATACTTAATGGAAAGATCGGTTCCAGTGACTTAAATAGGGTAACTTACAACAATGAAAATTACCTTCTTCAGCACGCAGCCTTACGATCAAACTTTTTTTGATATTGCGAATGAATCGCAAAAATTTGAATTGATATGGAACCAATCTTCTTTAAATGAACAAACAGCCGCTTCTGTTAACAGCGAAGTGATTTGCATTTTTGTTAACGACGTATGCAATGCTGCGGTCATCAACATTTTGGCCAAACAAGGCGTGCAACTCATTGCTCTAAGGTGCGCAGGTTTCAATAATGTAGATCTGGAAGCTGCTGCGGCTACAAATATTAAAATTGTTAGAGTTCCTGCCTATTCTCCCTATGCGGTGGCTGAACACACACTTGCCTTGTTGCTGACCGTAAACAGAAAAACGCACAAAGCGTATAACCGCGTACGTGAGCAGAATTTTTCATTAGATGGTTTGCTGGGTTTCGATTTACATGGAAAAACGATCGGAGTAATCGGTACAGGAAATATCGGACAGGTTTTTTGTAAAATAATGCTGGGTATGGGTTGTAAGGTACTGGCCTTCGACCTGATAGCCAACAAAGAATTAGAACAAGCAGGCGTGCATTATACCCACCTCATCGATTTATTTGAACAATCAGACATCATCAGCTTGCACTGTCCGCTCAACGAAAGCACCCAACATATCATCAATACCCATTCATTAAGCAAGATGAAAAATGGCGTAGTGATCTTGAACACCAGTCGCGGCGGATTGCTACAAACCAAAGACGCGATACATTCTTTGAAGTCGGGTAAAATCGGAGCGCTTGCCATTGACGTATATGAGCAAGAATCTACCCTTTTTGCACGTGACCTCAGCACGAGCATTATCACCGACGACACCATACAAAGATTAATGAGTTTCCCCAACGTACTGGTGACCGCACATCAGGCATTTTTTACGGAAGAAGCCCTTACTCAAATTGCTTCCATCACTTTAAATAATATTCAGCATTGGAAAGAAGGCAAAGCAGAAAATGTGGTGGCTTACTAAATCTTATTGCTTGTTTAAAGTCATCGATGATCTGTGTTTCACTGCTTTTAGTGAACATCCTGAACAAAACGGTACTTCTCAAAAATAACGATCCCCATTACTTTCGTAACGGGGATCAAAGTATAAAGTATTTACTAAAATATTAGTAACCCATTCCACCCATATCAGGAGCGCCATGGCTATGAGGAGCTTCCTCTTTTGGCTTTTCGGCAATTACGCACTCCGTAGTGAGCAACATACCAGCGATAGAAGCGGCGTTTTCTAATGCAACGCGACTCACTTTAGTTGGATCAATTACACCAGCTTTGAACAGGTTTTCGTAAACTTCAGTTCTTGCATTGAAACCGAAATCACCTTTGCCTTCTCTGATTTTCTGAACTACAATTGAGCCATCAATTCCTGCATTGGAAGTCAACGTACGAATCGGTGCTTCCAAAGCACGGCGTACAATAGCCATCCCGGTTTGTTCGTCTGCAATCTGACCTTTTACTTTTGGTTCCAAGCTATCAACTGCACGGATATAAGCCACACCACCACCTGGTACGATGCCTTCTTCTACGGCAGCGCGGGTAGCGTGTAACGCATCGTCCACACGGTCTTTTTTCTCTTTCATTTCTACTTCAGTAGCAGCACCTACGTATAGTACAGCTACACCGCCTGCTAATTTAGCCAAACGTTCTTGCAGTTTTTCTTTATCGTAATCAGAAGTGGTATTTTCAACCTGCGCTTTGATTTGATTTACTCTCGCAGTAATATCTTTCTTAGCACCTTTACCACCAACGATAGTGGTATTGTCTTTATCGATGGTAACAGAAGCCGCCTGGCCTAAATAAGTAAGATCTGCGTTTTCTAATTTATATCCTTGCTCTTCACTCACCACAGTTCCTGCAGTTAAGATCGCAATGTCAGTCAACATTTCTTTTCTGCGATCGCCAAAGCCAGGTGCTTTTACCGCTGCCACTTTGATGGTGCCACGCAATTTGTTTACCACTAACGTTGCCAAAGCTTCCCCTTCCAGGTCTTCCGCAATGATCAATAGTGGGCGACTGCTTTGCGCAACTTTTTCAAGTATATGCAGGATGTCTTTCATTGCAGAGATTTTCTTATCATAAATAAGAATATAAGGATTCTGCAGTTCTGTTTGCATTTTTTCGCTGTTGGTAACGAAGTAAGGCGATACATATCCGCGATCGAATTGCATGCCTTCAACGATGTCAACAGTTGTATCTGTACCTTTTGCTTCTTCAACAGTGATAACCCCTTCTTTACCCACTTTGGCAAAAGCTTCGGCAATTAGTTTACCGATGGTTTCATCGTTGTTGGCTGAAATAGTAGCCACCTGCTGAATTTTTTTGCTGTCGTTACCCACAGTTTGAGATTGACTTTTCAGATTTTCTACTACCAGGCTTACTGCTTTGTCAATGCCGCGCTTCAAATCCATTGGATTTGCACCTGCAGCCACCATTTTCAGACCTTCACTGATGATAGATTGCGCCAATACAGTAGCAGTAGTAGTTCCGTCTCCTGCAATATCTGCAGTTTTGCTGGCCACTTCTTTTACCATTTGTGCGCCCATATTTTCAATGGGATCTTCTAATTCAATTTCTTTTGCAACAGTAACACCATCTTTTGTTACAATCGGTGCACCGAATTTTTTCTCAATTACAACGTTGCGGCCTTTAGGGCCAAGGGTTACTTTCACGGCGTTGGCCAGTGTGTCAACACCTTTTTTCATTTTATTCCTTGCTTCGATGTCGAAGTAGATCATTTTAGACATATAAATTCAATTTGAAAATTTTGTAAAATAGTTGTTGAGTATGTTGGGTACACTTGCCTTATACGATGGCCAGAATATCGCTTTCCCTCATGATCAGGTAATCATGACCTTCAACAGAAATTTCAGTTCCTGCATATTTACCATACAAAACGGTATCGCCGGCTTTTACAGTTACTGGTTCGTCTTTTTTACCAGGTCCTGCAGCCAATACGGTTCCACGTTGTGGCTTTTCTTTAGCGGTATCAGGAATGATGATTCCTCCGGCAGTTTTTTCTTCTGCCGCAGCAGGTTTCACAATTACTCGGTCGTGTAAGGGAGTAATGTTTAACTTCTTTGCCATAATTCTAATGTTTTGATTTTGGTTAAATTGAAATCCCTTTTTTAGGGTAAAGGGTAATTGTCACATATCATACCAAACACCGTAAAAAGAATAACTGGCAGATTACTGTCATGAATGTCAGTTTTTTAGCAGAGGAAGCCCGACAATTTATCACAAATCAATAATAATAAGCCCAAACCTGCCAAGAAAAAAATTAAACCCCTAATTTTGTCGCCTCAATTAAAAGTTCTTCAGGAATGATAAGCAGACGAAATATTCGGGTGAAAGTAATGCAAACCCTATATACACTCGATAGTATGAGTGGAGATACCAAACCCGGAGAACCACAAAACATTCTCACCAAAAAGATTGATCAATCCAAACTTTTATTTACTTATCTCATTTATTTTATCACAGAAGTTGCTCGGTTTGCTGAAAAAGATGCCCTGCAAAAAGCTAGCAAACACCTCCCAACTGCCGCAGATTTGGCCGTTAACACCAAATTAGCCGGCAACGAATTGCTTTGGAAAATCTTAGAAGACCTCAGCTTTAAAGCAGCCGTTCAAGATGGAAAATTGCAGCACATTACCGACAATGAACTCATCAAAAAAACTTACCAGGATTTAATTGTCACGGAAGATTACAAGGCATATATTGAAGATTTCGGCAGAGATAAAAAAACAGAAAAAAAGATCATTGAATTGATTTTCAATCAATTGATGCTACCCAATGAGAATTTTATTGGACATGTAGAAGAGCTATTTATCAACTGGGATGACGATGCCGAAATGATGCAAACCCTGGTAATGAACTACCTCAGCAAGCCCATCCCGGAAGCATTTTACGACATTCTTAGTAAAGAAAAATGGGGCTTTGCAAAAGATTTGCTGGAAACTGTTCTCGACAAAGAAGACCAAACGCTTGAATTAATCAAACCCAAACTAAAAAACTGGGATGCTGACAGGATCGCTTCGCTCGATTTGATTATTTTGAGAATGGGGGTTTGTGAATTTTTGTATTTTGAAACCATCCCTACAAAAGTGACCATCAATGAATACATCGATCTTTCAAAAGATTATAGCACACCTCAAAGCGGCCAGTTTGTGAATGGGATGCTGGATAATATTCAGAAGGAATTATCAGCCAACAATAAAATCAATAAAAAAAGTTTTAAAAACAGTACGTTATAAACCCAATCTTATTTACAATGAAAAAATCTCTTTTGATATCAGCAGCCCTTTTTGTGATGATGACCAGTTGTGATGTTCGTACAAAAGATAAAGTAGATACTACAGCACAAGAAGCCATTACTGGAACAACCAACGCTGCCGCATCTTCCGATGCAAATACGGCAGCAACAACCACGGTTCAAATCATCGACAGTATGTACAATTTTGGCACTGTAGTAGATGGTGCTATTGTCGAATTCAGTTTCAGGTTCAAAAACACAGGCCCCAATCCATTGGTGATCAGTAATGCCTCTGCTAGCTGCGGTTGCACCGTTCCGGAAAAGCCAGAAGCACCCATTAAAACCGGCGAAATTGGATTGATCAAAGTTAAATTCGACAGCAAAGGCCGTGTAGGATCTGCCTACAAAACCGTAACCGTGCTGAGCAACGCCAACCCAGGATTTCCTGAATTAGCACTGAAAGGAGAAGTAACCGCAACAAAATAATTTAACCTATTTACACATAACCCGCTGTAAGCTACAGCACTAAACAAATGACCATGAATTTATTCAGTTTTTTTTTAATGGCAGATCCAAGTGGTAAATCAAGCAGCACCAGCACCCTGATATTAATGGGTGGAATGATCGTTGTATTTTATTTCTTCATGATCCGCCCGCAAGCTAAAAAAGCCAAACAACAAAAACAATATATCGCCGACCTTCAAAAAGGCGATAAAATTGTAACCATCGCTGGTATTCACGGAAAAATCAACAAAGTAAACGACGACAACACCATTGAATTGGAAACCAGTCCGGGCAGTTACATTAAAATTGAAAAATCTGCTATCAGTATGGAATGGAGTGCTGCTTTAAACAAACCAGCTGCTGTTGTTGAAGAGAAAAAATAATACTACTATCATTTTAAAATATCAAAAGACGAAGCCGCTCAGGTTTCGTCTTTTTTTATTTCAACATACTTTACATGCAATTTTTACACAAGGTTCGTATATTCATCCCATGAAAATTGGTCTTACAGGCGGCATCGGTTCAGGTAAAACCACCGTAGCTCATATTTTTGAAACACTGGGGATTCCTGTGTACTATGCTGATGATGCTGCCAAAAGAATCATGAATCAAGACAGCACACTCAAAGCTGCCCTGCGAAAAGCATTTGGTGAAAACGTTTACATCCATGAACAACTCAACAGGGCATACCTGGCATCCGTAGTATTTGCAGACAGTAACAAACTCTCCTTACTCAATCAATTGGTTCATCCTGCAACCATCGCTGATGCTGAAAACTGGATGAGTCAACAAACCGCTGCCTACTCCATCAAAGAAGCCGCCTTGCTATTTGAATCTGATGCCTGGAAAAGCCTGGATAAATTTATTGGTGTAGCTGCGCCCGAAGAACTGCGGATTAGCCGCACGATGCACCGGGACCAAATCAGTAGAGAAGAAGTATTGGCAAGAATATCCAAACAAATGGACCAGGAAGAAAAAATAGGTCGATGTGATTTCATTGTACAAAACGATGAAAAAAGTTTGTTGATTCCTCAGGTGTTAGCCATTCATCAGCAAATTTTGTCCATGGTATCAAAATAGCTGGAAGCTATCCAGCACAACAAGTACCTCCATTCAACACCTGCTTTAACTCAAATTGTTCAAAGCTTTTTTGATTTTCGCAAACCCTTTCTGAATGTTTTCAATGCTGTTGGCAAAGGACAAACGGATGCAGTTCGATTCTCCGAAAGCCTTTCCACTCACCGTTGAAACATGTGCATCGTTCAACAAATACATACACAAATCATCTGCGTCGTTGATAATCTGACCAGCAATTGTTTTCTTTCCGAAATAAGCTTGCACATCCGGAAATACATAAAAAGCACCGGGCGGTTCGTTGCAGATCAAACCCGGAATTTCGCCAATCAATTTCATAACAGTTTCTCTGCGTTGTTTAAACGCTGCTACCATCTCGTAGGTGGGTCTTAAATCACCATTCAAAGCAGCAATTGCTGCTCTTTGAGAAATAGAACAAGTAGCGCTGGTGAATTGTCCTTGTAATTTATCAGCAGCTTTTGCGATCGCAGGTGAAGCAGCTATATAGCCCAAACGCCAGCCCGTCATTGCATATCCTTTGCTCAATCCATTGATGACGATGACGCGATCTTTTAAAAAATCAAACTGTGCTATGCTTTCATGCTTGCCAATGAAGTTGATGTGTTCATAGATCTCATCACTCAGAATGTAAACAGCAGGATATTTTTCAAACACCGCTGCCAAAGCAAACAGTTCTTCTTTCGAAAACACGGCGCCTGTTGGGTTACAGGGTGATGAGAACATAAAAAGTTTAGTCCGTTCATTGATGGCAGCTTCCAGTTGATCGGGTGTAATTTTAAAACCAGACTCCATACTTGTTTTTACAAAATGCGGAACACCCCCGGCGAGTTTCACAATTTCACTATACGTAACCCAATATGGTGTAGGAATAATAACTTCATCTCCTTCATCTACCAACGATAAAACTGTATTGGCGATGCTTTGCTTGGCGCCCGTACTAACCACGATTTGGTCGGGTGTGTACTCCAATCCATTGTCTCTTTTTAGTTTGTTGCCAACAGCTTCCCGTAAATCGAGGTAACCTGAAACCGGGGTGTAATGACTAAAATTATCGTCGATAGCTTTCTTGGCTGCCTCTTTTATATGATCTGGTGTGTCGAAATCCGGTTCTCCCAAACTCATGTCGGTAATGTCTATTCCCTCCGCTCTCAATGCTCTCCCGAGCTTCGCCATCTTAAGCGTTTCTGGCTCATTAAACCTGTTCATCAAAGAGGATAAAATCATAGCATCTATTTTAATAGAAACAAAAATAACTATTTATCATAGCTAAATTGCAAAGTTGAGAGATCGGGCAGATGATTTCTTTTTCTTTTCAATTCATACTCATACAAAATTGATCCCAGATTTTTTAAAAATGGATAACCCACTTTATCATAATCGTATTGATCATCATTGAGAATACCGTCACTATTGCAATAGATGGTTGCCGAAACAAAAAATTCAATTTTCTTTTCAAAGTCAACCACATAAGCCAGATCCGTTAATTGGCCATAGGCATTTCCAACTTTATTAAAGATTCTGATGGGCGCCGGAAGTTTTCCTTTTTCTGAACCAAACAGTAAAAACTTCACATACGCATCATAGTAACTGGAATCGTAGGAGGGATAAACAGATTCGCCAGGGTATTGCGACATGTATTGTAGTACAAAGCTACGGTCCTCTTCGGAAATATTGAACCTTTTGGCGGCAGGAACCGACTCGGGAAACACCAATGTCATTAACATTTCATGTATATCTTTTAAACTGATTTTATTTTTGGCAGAAAAATCCATCGGCGTTTCTACCAGCTTGCCATTGCTGAAATACCCTTTCCCGATCAACGTTTTTCTAACGGGATAAACATTGTTTGCTTTTAATAATTGCTGCTGATAGATCAACCGGTTGCTGCTGTCAAAAAATTGAACAGGATTACTGTGGCGGTTTTCATCTGTTGTTAAAAATATGCTGAGTCGATGCAATATTTCTGCAGAGGCATACCCTTTTTTTTGCAAACGGGTATTGATGTAATCCTGTCCTAAAAACTCGTACAAGCGGTTAAAAGCATCGTTATCGCTTACCAATAGTATTTTTTTTATGTAGCCTGCAATGGAGGGTGTTCCATTTGCGCTATTGGGATCGTTGTAAACCGCCGTTTGTCCGCTATAGCCTGCTTCCGTAATCATCACACTGTTTCTGTCTAAACCAGGTCTGTTCAGCTCCCTTAACTTTTCTAAGGCCAACAATACAATCGGAAACTTTACGGTAGATGCCGGATAGAAGTAGTCGTTGTCTGCGGTATTAAAATAATGTTGCGTAAAACTGGGCATTCCATTTTTACCTCTATCGATGGTTGTATAAATGATCTGTGCGTTCTGGCTTTTTGCGTTGGACAAAATATCAGCCATCTGATTTGGGTGTGCCTTCAAGAGGTTGGTTAAAAAAACTTCTGAAGGGGGTATCGCATCTATTGGTTGCGGAATAACCGGTACGGATGGCACTTCGATGGCTTTGGATGGTTTTTTGGTGGTTGAACATGACATAAAAAAAAGGAATGTGATACCTATTGATAATAATTTGATAACCTGCATCATAGTTGCTGTAATTTGGCTGCAAAATGGGTAAAATTCTAAAATAAACCATCATAGATTGTCAATTCGTTTTTCCCCTATCTTTGCACACTTACAAAAAAAATTTAACCACAGAGCTAACAAAAGATTTTACAACATGAAACTGAAAGGTTTAGTTTGGTTTTTCACAATTGCATTGATCCTGATATCCCTTTGGGAATTATCCTACACATTGGTAGTGCGCAACTATGAGGCAGAAGTAAAAACACTGGCAGAACGCCTTGTTAAGAAAGAAGCCCCGGGTGTATCACCAGAAGAAAGGAATGCATTGATTGAAATCAAAACACAGCGTATTTTAGACAGCACCAAAGAGAAAGAGATTTATCCGGTATTGGGAACAACCTATCAGAAATGCAAAGAAGCTGAGCTCAACCTCGGTCTAGATTTGCAAGGTGGTATCAGTGTAACGATGGACGTTGCATTGGATGGTTTACTCAAATCCTTGAGCAACAATCCGCAGGATCCTGGTTTATTAAAAGCCATACAATCGGCAAAAGTTAGAAAAGTAAACAGTGAAGAAAACTTTATTAAACTATTCACCGACGAATACATTAACCAAAACGGTTCTGGTAAATTGGCCGGAATTTTTGCAGGTGCCGGAAAGGATGTAAAAGTAACCGACAACGACCAACAGGTGATCGCTAAAGTTAACACCGTTGCAAATGGCGCCATTGATCAGACTTACAAAATTCTTTTGAAGCGTATCGATAAATTTGGGGTGGCACAACCCAATATCAACCTTGATAAAAACAAGGGTATTATCAATGTTGAACTAGCCGGTATCAAAGACCCGGAGCGTGTTAAAGGCATTTTACAATCTTCTGCAAATTTGCAGTTTTGGGAAGTGTACCGTATTGATGAGTTAGCAAAATCTTTGCAAACTGCAGATAAAAATTTGCAAAATTATCTCAATGGTATCAACGCCGGAGACACTGCTAGAGCCAACGATACTACCCTCGCTAAATTAAACCAGTCGCCGTTTTTTAGAGTGATCAATCCCATTGATGTTCAAACCGATGCTTCCGGAAAACAATATTTTGCACCAGCCATTGGCACCATCGCTTTACAGGATACTGCATTGTTTTATACTTACATGAACAATGAAGTGGTTATAAATGCATTGCCTGATAATGTAAAATTTGTGATGGGGTTAGAAGAAAAAGCAGCAAAGGGCGGACAGGCATTTTTTCAATTGTATGCCCTTAAAACGCTGCCGGGTTCAGAGAAAGCTCCTTTAGAAGGTGATGCAGTCTCCAATGCCAGACAGCAGTATGATGACAAAGGGAAGCCTTCTGTAAACATGATCATGTCTTCTACAGGAGCCAAAGCTTGGGCTAGGTTAACTGGCAAAAATATTGGCCGTCCGATTGCCATTGTATTGGATGATATTGTGTACAGTGCACCAAACGTAAACGGCGCTATTGAAGGCGGTAACTCTGAGATCTCAGGAAGTTTCACCATAGAACAAGCTACCGATTTGGCACAAATCCTTACCTCCGGAAAATTGGATGCACCTGCCAAGGTAGTGGCAGAACAAGTGGTAGGCCCAACTTTAGGAGCGGAAGCGGTAAGAGGCGGTGGTCTGTCGTTCGGCATTGCATTCCTCGTAATTTTTGCTTTGATGTTATTGTACTATAACAGCAGCGGTTGGATAGCAAATATTTCACTTATATTAAACCTGTTGTTCACCATCGGTATTTTAGCTGCAATAGGATCTACACTTACGGCTGCAGGTATTGCAGGTTTGGTACTTACGATCGGTATGGCCGTAGATACCAACGTTGTCATTTTTGAAAGAATTAAAGATGAATTGGGCAAAGGGAAAACCTACCAACAGGCCGTGAAAGAAGGTTACAGCCTTTCATTGGCACCAGTGTTGGATGCACACATCACTTCATTGATTACCGCAGTCATTTTGTTGTATTTCGGTCTGGGTCCTGTATTAGGATTCGCTACTACGCAAATCATTGGTTTGTTACTTTCTCTATTCTGCGGTATCCTGGTTTCAAGGATCATGACAGATTTCTGGACAAACAAAAATCGTCATCTGGAGTATTTCACCAAATTGTCGAGAAGTATTTTCAAAAACGCTAATTTCAAATTTGTTGAATTTAGAAAAGTGGCTTACGTCATCTCTGCAATCATCCTCATTTTAGCAGTTTCTACCATATTTGTTGGTTATGAACAAGGGGTTGAATTTAAGGGTGGACGTAGTTACACAGTGGCTTTTGACAAAGTTGTAAAAAATGACGATGTCAGAGACGACCTGAAAGCTGTTTTTGGTGACTTCCCCGTTATTAAAACAGTAGGTGACAATAAGCACTTGAACATCACTACTTCTTACAGAATCAGCGAAGAAGGGGTAGATGAAGATGTAAAAACAAAACTTTTCACCGGCTTAAAGAAAGTATTACCTGCAAATATCACGTATCAACAATTTTCTAAAACCAATATTGAAGGATTCCAAACGATTTTACCAAGCATCTCTGATGACTTGAAAAGAGGAGCCATCAAGGCCACCATTTTTGCGTTGTTTGCGATTTTTCTCTACATTTTTGTTCGTTTTAGAGACTGGAGATATTCAGTAGGTACCATCTTCACGCTCTTGCATGATGTATTGGTAACATTGATTGTGTTCTCCTTCTTCAAAGACATCGTTCCTTTTCCATTGGAGATCGATCAGCACTTTATCGCTGCAATCCTTACCGTAATTGGTTTCTCTATGAACGATACCGTTATTGTATTCGATCGTATTAGAGAATACAGTCGCGATATGAAAGGTGCTTCTAAAGAAACCATCATCAACAAAGCGATCAACCATACCTTGAGTCGTACCATTATGACATCCCTCACCGTATTCCTCACCATTTTGATCTTGTTCATCTTTGGTGGTGAAGTAACCCGTGGTTTTGCGTTTGCAATGTTGATAGGTGTAATTACCGGTACTTACTCTTCTATATTCGTGGGTGCACCAGTGTTGTTGGAGTTTGCTAAAGACAAACCATTGGGAGCTGCCAGAGAAGAAAATAAAAAACCAAAAGAAAAAGCGCCAGAACTATAAGCGTTTTCAAATAGCTATAAAAAAGTCCATCTTTTCAGGTGGACTTTTTTTATTCTTTTTTGTTGAATGTTACGGTGCAATAGCAAATAGGCAGAAAGTACCTCCATTTACGTGCTTAAACGGCAAAACTAGTTCCGCAACCACAGGTACTGCTGGCATTCGGATTATTGAAGGTAAATCCGCGGGAATTGAGTCCACCCTCCCACTCAACCTGCATGCCCGCCAGGTAAAGCGTGTGTGATTTGTCGATGATACATTCGATACCCTGAATGGTAAATCTTTCATCTTTTTCGGTTGGTTGATCAAACTCTAATACGTAGGTCATCCCGCTGCAACCGCCTCCCTTCACGCCTACCCGGAGTCTGGTGCTGTTGTCAAATCCTTCCACGTGCATCAGCCGATTAATTTCGTTGATGGCACCTGGCGTAAATTGAACAGGTATGTTGATAACAGTTTCCATGATAAAATATTTTTACAAAAATACAACGAAATTTAAAAGACGCTACTATGTATGTTTGCGAAAACAGGAATTTATGAGTACCATAACAATAATGAATTTTCATGACTAAATTTGCGCTCTAAATAAACAACATGATATTATTAGACGCCACTATTTACTATATCCTCATTCCGGCATTATTTGGTTTTTTATTGGCCATCATCTGGTTGCTGGCAGAATTCAAGGGTATGAAAGAAGCCATCTGGCAAAGAATGGATTTGAACAATGAAATCTCCAGGCTTCAACTACAATCATACGAACGCCTGACACTTTTTGCAGAAAGAGCCGGTTTAAAAAATTTAGTGAGCAGATCAGTAGCCAACGCTTATGAAGAAAGTGCCACTACCATGCACCACAGATTAGTTGAAGAAATTAAACAGGAATACGAATACAATACAAGCCAACAGATTTATGTAAGTAAAGAAGTTTGGAATGCAGTGACCAAATTAAAAGACCAAAATATTTACATCATCAACCAGCTCGCTGCTACCCTTCCTCACCAGGCCTCTGCGTTGGAATTGAGCAAAACTATTTTAGAATACAGCATGACTGAAAAAGCAGAACTCAATAAAATTGTATTGGATGCGCTTCAGTTTGAAGCGAAAAAAATAATGAAATAATTTTTTTGACCATTTGTAAAACTATAGATATGTCTTCTGATAAAACCATTCATACCGACTCCCAGATAGAGATCAAGAAATTATATACTAAAAATGATATAGATTCTACTGATGATTCTTTACCGGGAGAATATCCTTACACCAGAGGTGTGCAAAAAGATATGTATCGGGGCAGACTTTGGACGATGCGGCAATATGCAGGTTTCTCTACCGCAGAAGAAAGCAACAAGCGTTATCATTATTTGCTTAGCCAGGGCGTGAGTGGCCTCAGCGTAGCATTTGACTTACCCACACAGATAGGATATGACAGCGATCATCCGTTGGCAGATGGCGAAGTGGGAAAGGTTGGGGTGGCCATCGACAGTTTGAAAGATATGGAGCAACTGTTTGCTGGAATTAAATTAGAAGAAGTATCCACCTCCATGACCATCAATGCAAGTGGTTTTATTTTGTTGGCTTTTTATGTGGCACTTGCCAAAAAGCAAGGCGCTGATTTAAGCAAACTAAATGGTACCATTCAAAATGATATTTTAAAAGAATATGCAGCCAGGGGTACTTACATTTATCCGCCCAGGCCAAGCATGCGCATCATCACCGATATTTTTGAATGGTGCAGCAAGGAAGTGCCAAAATGGAATACCATCTCCATATCTGGTTATCATATCAGAGAAGCTGGGAGCACCGCGGTACAGGAAATTGCTTTTACGTTGAGTAACGGTAAGGCATACGTGCAGGCAGCATTGGAAAAGGGTTTAGACATCAACGTATTTGGGAAAAGATTGTCCTTTTTCTTCAACGCTCACAACAACCTTTTTGAGGAGGTGGCTAAATTCAGGGCTGCCAGAAGAATGTGGGCTTCTATGATGACATCTTTAGGTGCAACAGATGAAAAAGCCATGATGCTGAGGTTTCACACTCAAACGGGTGGCAGCACTCTTACGGCGCAACAACCCTTGAACAATATCAGCAGGGTTACCATTCAAACACTTGCAGCAGTGATGGGTGGCACACAATCTTTACACACCAATGGATATGACGAAGCCCTGAGTTTGCCCACAGAAGAAGCCGCCAAAATAGCCCTTCGCACACAGCAGATCGTTGCGTTCGAAAGTGGAGTATCCGAAACGGCAGATCCATTGGCAGGTAGTTATTTTGTAGAAGCCCTTACCGATGAAGTAGAAAAAACGGCCTGGCAACTGATCGAAAAAATTGATGCCATGGGAGGAAGTATCCCTGCTATTGAAGAAGGATTTATTCAGGATGAAATTGCCGCAAGTGCTTACGACTATCAAAAGAAAATTGAGTCTGGCGAAAAAATCAGTGTGGGCGTCAACAAGTTTCAAACTGAAGAAACCTTTACTGCACCCCCTTTTAAAATAGATGAAAGCATACAAATCATACAAACTGAAAAGCTAATTGCATTACGCGCCGAAAGAAACCAGGTTAAGGTAGCTGAATGTTTGCAAAAAATAGAAAACATAGCAATTAACGGGGAAAATCTGATGCCAGCTGTTGTGAACGCCGTAGAACAATATTGTACGTTGGGAGAAATAGCCGACACCCTCAGAAAAGTTTTTGGAGAGTACCGTTGATGCCGGTAATTATTTAAACGGTAGTTAACCATTTTTTTAAAATCCGTAACTTACCCCAAGTTAATTTAAGTGGTTCTCTATGAATTTTACATACCGTATTTTTGTCCTGCTCAGATTTGTAGCTGTTTTTTTATTTTTTAGTCTCCCGGCATCGGCTCAGCAAAAACTAAAGATCAAGGTGGTGGATGCATCAACACAACAAACTATTGGCAATGTTACGGTTAAGATTCATCAAAAAGCATTTAATGGTATCACCAGCAATGCTGGTTCTTTAACCATTCCCACATTGAATATTTTGAGCACAGACAGCATTGAATTTAGCTGCGTAGGATTTATAACCTTAAAAACTTCTTTTGAAAACATTTTGCAAAGTCCACTCGTTCAAATGCAAGAAGATCCCAAAGAATTGGAAAATATAACGGTAAAAAATTATCAAAATACTTCTGAGATAGGTTCTAGAGACAGTGTAAGTGCCTATTTCAAAGGCTGGTACGCCAAAAAAAATAGCGGCGAAATTGGGCGCATCATGTATGTAAATAGCGAAGATTTTAAATTGGAAAAAGTTAGGTTTAAAATCAACAACCAATGCGATACCTGTGTATTAAGGCTACATATAAGACGTTTGAAAAATGGATTACCCGAAGATGACCTGTTGAAAGACAGTATTTCCATCGTATCCAACAGACTGTCATTTGATGACAAATACATCGAATTTGACCTTAATCCATCTAATGTAATCATTCAAAAAAACAAATACATATTTGTAAGTTTCGAAACACTGTATTGTAGCAATATTGATCGATCAAGTTGTTCACTTGCGTTTATTGGCACAGAAGAAGGAAATTTCCTATACCGTACCCGCGACTATAGAGAATGGGAAGAAGACGCTAGCCATAGCTTGTACTTGAAAATTTATTTTAAGTTCTGACGAATTGTATAGATATCTCTTGAATCTAAAGAATACTACAATGTTGTGTAATCAAGTTTCCCACCAACAATTACCTGCCTTAAAAAAGTTGTTTTTATTTACCGAAACAATGATCAAAGTCTTCAACGCCGGAATAATAATGGGAACCGAAACGCTAACTTTTTTGTAAGCAGTACCAGCCAAACGTTCCAGGTATTTCAATTCCTACTGCCAACTCTTTAACATTTTTTTGGCATCAACTTTGTGTTGCACATCATCTTCTGTGTTATTGGGAAAAGTTTGCAGGGTTTTCAAAAGGGCTACGGCTTTTTGCTTTTGACCATCCCGGTGGTAAGCTTTGGCCAATTCAATATAATTCAATATAAACAAGGGCTTCAGTGTTTTTGATTTTTCAAAGTACATAATGGAAGCTTTTAAACTCCCCTCAGGAATGCCTCCGTAAAATAATTTTGCAGCAGCTTTTTCAATAGAACTGATGTTGCTGATCTCGAAATTCCATCTTCCTAAAATGTGCCAAGCCAGGTAATTGTTTGGATTGGTTTGAAGGGCAACATCCACACAGCGTTTAATTTCTTTTGCGCTTTTTAATTTTTCCTTTCCACTTTTAGTGAGAGATGATTTTCCTAAGACCATGGCCATACTTACCAGAACCTGATCGTTTCGCGGCGATACCGACAAACCTTTTTTAGCATACGCTAAGGCCTGTCCATACCATTTGTCGCGGTTGGCAGCAACTGGTTCCCGCGTACCGATACGACTACACAACTCACTGGCCTTACTCAATGCGTAGATGTGATTGGGCTGCAACAACAATACCTCTTTCAGTTTGTTGAAAGAAGCCATTTCATTGGGTAAATCTTCTAACCTGTTGGCCTCTTTCACCATGGCTTCTACATCTTGTGCGAAGGAAGAAATGGTAAAAAAGAGTAATGCAAAAGTATTAACCAAAATTTTCATAGCTAAAAAGATTTTTTATAAGTAACCCCCACAGTTCCGGTAAAATTATGGATGGGTGGGTTTAGTTTTTTTAAAGTGATTTCAATGTGGTGTATTCTCGGGTCATTTTCATAAATTTCCTGGGTTATTTCCTGTGCCAGTGTTTCTAATAAATGTCTGGGGCGCAAAAAATGCTTTTGAACAATCTCAAAAATACGCACGTAGTTCACCGTTTGGTTCATATTGCTGATGGAGCCTGTTTCTTTAAAATCGGCCTTCACGCTCACTTCAAATGCAGCGCCCACGGTACTCTCCTCTTCAAACAAACCATGGTGTGCATAAAACCGGCAGTTGTCTAGTAAAATGCTGAACATAGTCGTTGTTTTGTAAAATCTTTTTATACCCGATTAGTGTAATCCTTTTTCGCCTAAATATCTTTCTGCATCCAATGCCGCTATACAGCCACTGCCCGCTGCCGTTACTGCCTGGCGGTATATTTTATCCTGTACATCTCCAGATGCAAAAACGCCCTCGATATTGGTTTTGCTGGTACCAGGCGTGGTGATCAAATATCCAGTTTCATCCATATCCAGATACCCTTTGAATATGCCACTATTGGGCTCATGGCCAATGGCCACAAAAAAAGCACTCACGGGGATATCTGTTGTTTCATTCGTTAGATTGTTTTTGAGGCGCACTGCTTCAACTTTTTTATCCCCCAAAATCTCCTCTGTTTGGCTATTCCAGTAAATTTTGATATTGCTTGTATTCAATACCCTTTTCTGCATTATTTTACTGGCGCGCATTTCGCTTTTACGTACGATCATGTGAACAATGGTGCACAGTTTAGACAAGTACAATGCCTCTTCCGCTGCAGTATCACCTGCACCTACAATAGCCACTTCCTTACCTTTAAAAAAGAATCCATCGCACACTGCACAAGCACTTACCCCATAACCATTTAAACGTTGTTCGCTCGGCAATCCAAGCCATTTGGCGGAAGCACCGGTGCTGATGATCACTGAATTAGCGCTAATCCATTTCTCTTCATCTATTTCTACCAGCAAAGGGAAAACACTAAAGTCGACCTTTGTTGCCAATCCATAACGAATATCCGTTCCCATCCTGGCAGCTTGTTTTTCAAAATGCACCATCATTTCTGGCCCTTGTATGCCTTCAGGATAACCAGGATAATTTTCCACTTCTGTGGTAATGGTTAGCTGACCACCTGGCTGTATCCCTTGATATAACAGGGGTTTTAAATTGGCTCTTGCAGCATAAATAGCAGCAGTATATCCCGCCGGGCCAGATCCGATGATCAAACAATTCACGTGTTCGCTAATAGTCTTTTCCATGTATTTTTTTATCTTTTCTTTTTTTAATGGCCAAAATTAAATAATTCGCAGTTAATTACGGAACAATATAAGTTCTGTATTGTGCAGCATATCCGCAAAAAACACCCAAGGCCCCGTTGCTGATATTTCCCAATACTTTATTTGGCTGTGCAAAAGGATTGCCGATGCTATTGAAAGCAAATTCCCAGGTGTTCCAAAAGCGATGGGTTTGTTGGTCTATTTTGCAAAATTTCAAGGTAACAATATTTGCTCTTTTGTAAAACAAACTATCTTCTACAAAGGCGATGTTTCTGTTTACGCCTCTTGGCAAACTGATCTCAAAAGTAGTACCATCCAATACCTGATCGTCGAAAACGTTTAGTCCGGGATAAAAAAGATCGCTGTTCACTTTTGTAAAATAACGGAAATAATCTCCCCTGCCAGCCGGGTCAGTTGCTCGCATGTACATCACCCTCCTGGTAGTATCTTCATTAAAAGGAGCTCTTTGAAACCAAATAGAATCAGGAAACAGCGCAATAGCAGGAATGCTGGTACTGGCAGTATATGTTTTACCCTCAGCCAAAATTTCCATGCGGTAATTTCCTCCCAAAGCTCCGTTAAATGAAGTGGTTGGATTTGTAGGATTATTGCTGTAAAAATAGGCATAGATGCCTGGGATTACAGAAATACTATCTTCCTTTAACACATGGGTTTGAGTGCCATTGGAAATAGTCACCACAGCATTTCTCACAAAAGAATTGGTAAGTGCTGCTGCATCTAATTGTTGGAAAAAAGAAAAACTTTTGGTGAGTACCACCAGAGGCGGTAAACCGTTTTCAATTTGTGCATCTACCACCAAAACAGGCTCCGCTTCTTCTAAATCGAAATTGATGTCTTTTTCACAGGATGATAGAAATAACATGAGGGCCATGAGCTTTATCCAAACTTTCATCTTATAAAGTTATAATGTTTAAAAAGTAATTCGGGTGTCTGTTCCAAATACAACCTATCATTAACAATCAAAAACAATCAAATTGGCTGAATGTTCTGCACTTCCCAAATCGCCGGAAAAAGGTAAGAAGGGGCTTTTGTATAAAAAACGGCGCTGCATGCAGCGCCGTTGAAAAATATAAAATCAGTATGCATTTAACCCAAGTAGGCTTTCAGGGCTCCACTATAGCGAGCCTTCTGCAAACGTTTGATTGCTCTTTCTTTAATCTGGCGAATGCGCTCTTTGGTAAGATCATATTTCTGACCAATTTGCTCGATGGTCACTCCATTTTCGCCATCTAAACCAAAATATGCGTTTACAATTTCCGCTTCTCGTGGACTCAATGACTTAAGCACGCGACGGATCTCATTTTTCAATGAATCGTGCATTACGTCTTCATCTGTTTCATCTCC
>Ga0105044_10004441_pt1 | contig 19270 bp, 17 predicted proteins | sample MAT01_FD_78092 | JGI IMG/M metagenome (GOLD analysis project Ga0105044, IMG submission 78092) | Freshwater microbial communities from Lake Fryxell liftoff mats and glacier meltwater in Antarctica - MAT-01 | ecosystem: Environmental > Aquatic > Freshwater > Ice > Liftoff microbial mat | place...
GGTCGGGAGGGCCCGCGGCCGGAGTGCGAGGCGGCGCGAATCTTCGCGGATGTGGCCGCGGGACTGACGCATGCTCATGCACGGGGCCTGATTCATCGCGATCTCAAGCCCTCAAACATCATGGTCACACCCGACGGCAGCGCGAAGATTCTCGATCTGGGTCTTGCGGTGCTGATGGATGAGGACACTCCGGAAGATTGTCAGGTCGTCGGAGGCGAAGGCTACATCCTGGGCACCATGGATTACATCGCCCCGGAGCAGACGATCAACGCCCGCAATGTCAACCCGCAATCGGACCTCTATGCCCTGGGCGCCTCGCTTTATTACACGGTCACCGGCGTGCCCCCCTTCCCTGGCGGCACCTCGAAGCAGAAGCTTCGCTGGCATCGAAGCGAGCCACCCCCGCCGGTGCGATCGCTGAATCCCAGCATACCGCCCGAGTTTGCAGCCCTGATCGAGGAGTTGCTCGCGAAACGACCGGAGGATCGGCCCGCGTCCGCGGAAGTGGTGATCCAGCGATTGAAGCCATGGCTCCCCGCGACGCCTCCGGTCCTGGCCGCCACGGTTCCCACCGCGGCAGAAACGGTCGTGGCCTTCGACTCGCCCGACTACGATCGCAGCTTATGGGAGGCGCCGAACCCCGTGATGGTCGCCCAGGTGGTTCCAGAACCCGAATCGAACGTGAGGCGTCTGTCGATCCTCAAGGAGGACGGGAGCGTTTCGATGGGAATCGCCTGGTACTGGCTGATGCTGATTCCCACGATACTGTTGATGCTGTTTGTCTTCGTGCGGAGTCGCTGAGAATCACGTGGGAATTGTAGTTATGGGGACGGTGTCACCGGCGTCTCGCCGGGGGCGTGAGACATTCCACCGGTGAGACGCCCATTGGCACTTACTTTGTCTTTGGTTGATACGAAATCGCGGGTCTAAGTGACCGAACAAAGCCATCGCCGCTCCGCGGCTTTAAACCGAAGAGGCCAATTCGAGTCAATTTCCCTGGCGCGGCCTTAGCAATGTCGAGAAGCCCCATAACCCTACTGAGGTACGAGACTCAAACTTATCGATTGGATGATCCGGAAAGGCTTGGGAGCCCAATGGTCGTGCGCCTCGAAGGTAAAGTCAGTGCCATTGGGCGGGACGCGGTGCCACAGTCCAATCTTAACCTCACTTCATTCCGAAAGCGGCCACACCCACGAGGCCCGAAAGCGCGGTTTCCGTCTTGGACTCGGTTTCGCAGCAGGAAGGCACAGCGGCCGCAACCGTGGCGGAGAACGCGGAACCGCCGATGACGCTGGCGGTGACGTTGAGGATCGACTCGACGCCAAGGCCGCAACAGCTCGCGTCGGTGGTCGAAGCCTTGGTGGCGTTCATCGCCTGGAATTTCACCGAGGATTCGCCCGAGCAGCAGGATTTCTTCTTCGCCAGAGAGCAGAGCGGGCAGCCCTCGGATTCTTCGCTTTCGGCCGCGGTCGTCCGAGCACAAGGCAAGGACGGCGTGAGTGATTCACCCGTGTAGTACACGTAGCCCGCGACCGAACCGGCCGCCGCCACGATGAGAGCCAGGAGCACTGTAAACATCTTCGACATGGTCGAGTTCCTCGTCTGTTGGGAACCATCCGGGCGACTTCACCCTAGCACTCTATACGCGACCTGGGAGCGAGTTCAAGACAGGTCGGCGACTTCGCAGGGCTGTTTAGTTCTGCCGTAAGTCGTTGCAGTTCCCACCAACGAAGCCGAATCAAGGCCATCTGGCTTGGACTTACGAGAGAACTCAACAGCCCCGGGGCGACTTCGGACAATCCCACCGCACGGTGAGACTTACCATACACTGAAGGTGCATGATGTTCACTCTCATCAAGAACAGAGGGGTGGCATGGTCGTGTTCGCATCGCTGCAAGAGCGGCAGCACATCGCCGAGATGATGGATGACCCCAGCCTTGACGCCGCGGCGCATCGCGAAGCCCTCACCGACCTTGCTCGCATCAATCGAATCAGCTTCAGTGCGGAGATCCTGTGGCCGGCCCTTCGGAAGCTCGCGAGGAGCCACGCCGGACCGCTCCGCGTTCTGGATCTCGCCACGGGCCGTGGAGACGTGCCGTTGCGACTTCGCCAGAAGGCTCAGCGCGAGCGGCTCGAGGTTCGCTGGTCCGCCTGCGACATCAGCCCCACGGCGATCAACGAGGCACAATCGAATGCCCGTGACGCGGGAGCAGAGATTGCGTTCTTCCTCCATGACATTGTGAATCAGCCACTGTCAGAGCGGTACGACGTGGTGATGTGCTCGCTATTCCTGCATCATCTCTCCGAAGGTGATGCCGTCCGCGTGCTTCGGCATATGCGAGCCGCGGCGACCTGTCTCGTGCTCGTGAACGACCTGCACCGCTCCGCCATCGGCTATGCCCTCGCATGGGTGGGGACACGGATTTTGTCTCGATCGCCCGTGGTACACTTCGATGGGCCCGTGAGCGTGCAGGCGGCCTTCACGCCGGGTGAAGCCCGGTCGCTCGCGGAACAGGCTGGGCTGGTGGATGTGCGCGTCGGTCGACGCTGGCCGTTTCGCTTTCTCCTGACGGGGGAACCCGGATGATCGATAACTCTTCCTGGGATGTGGTCGTGGTCGGGGCCGGCCCGGGGGGTGCCGTGGCGGCACGCGAACTCGCAGGCCAGGGGGCTTCGGTGCTGCTGGTGGATCGGGCAGTCTTTCCGCGGGCGAAGGTCTGCGGATGCTGCCTGAACCCCGCGGCCCAGGCCGCGCTCCGCTCCGTCGGCCTCGGCCGCCTGGCTGCCGAACTCGGGGCCGTACCGCTTGACCGCGTGAGGCTCGCCGCCGGCGCACGCGAGGCCTGCATACGCTTCCGGGCGGTCGCGCTCTCGCGCGAATCCATGGACACGGCTCTTGCCCAGGCGGCCATCGCCGCGGGGGCTGTCTTGCATCAGGGAGTGCGCGCGGTGCTCGGCCCGGTCGAGCGCGATCGACGGACGATCCAACTGCACGGCGAAGGCGGAAGTGCCACCGTCTCGGCGCGAGTCGTCATCGCGGCGAACGGGCTGGCGGGGCGGCTCGATCCGTCGGATCCCGCCTTCGACTCTCGACCCGTGCCAGGCTCGCGGATCGGGGTGGGATGCGTGATTCCCGCAGAGAATGCGGCGGCGCTCTACGAGCCTGGCCAGGTCTTCATGGCGACGGCTCGCGGCGGGTACCTCGGTCTTGTAAGGCTCGAAGACGGCCGGCTCGATCTCGCGGGCTGCCTGGACGCAGCATTCCTTCGCGAGGCGGGAAGCCCTGCGAATGCGGCCCGCTTTATCCTGCGATCCGCGGGCTGGCCCTGCCCTGATGGGCTTGACGACGCGTCCTGGAAGGGCACGCCGCCGCTCACACGTCGACCGCGTGCCATCGCCGGGACGCGATGGTTCGCCATTGGCGATGCGGCGGGTTACGTCGAGCCGTTCACCGGCGAAGGCATGGCCTGGGCGATTCAATCCGCCGTGGCCGTCGCACCTCTGGCGATCTCGGCAATGAAGTCGTGGGACGATTCACTCCTCTCGGCCTGGCCTCGCTTACACGCCCGCCTCTTCCACGGGCACCAGCGACTGTGCCGGGGGATCGCGAAGGTGCTTCGCTCGGAATGGGCCGCGCGAAGTATGGTTCGCGTCCTCTCGAACGTGCCGGGGCTCTCTCGGCCGATCGTCGTTGCCTTGAATCGCCCGGTTCGTTCCTTCCGCGGAGTCCGTGTATGAGTCTCTCGATCGTCGGCCTTGGCACGGCCGTCCCGCCGGACGCGATCACACCCGCGGATGGCCAGCGCATCGCCCGCCATCTCGCCGGGCCGGACGTGAGAACCTCGGACTGGATCGGCGGAATCTACTCGAACTCCGGGATCCGCCAGCGGTACCAGGTCATTGGCGGCTCCGTCGTTCGCGATATCTTCGCGGGAACAAACGAGTCAGGCTCACCCTTTCTCCCGACAAAACTCAACGATGGCGTCGGCCCCACAACGGGCGAACGGATGCAGATGTACGCGGAGGAAGCAAGACCGCTGGCGCTCCGTGCCGCTGCCGCCGCACTCAAGGAGAGCAGGTGCGAGGCGGACTCGATCACGCATCTGGTCACGGTCTCGTGTACCGGATTCCAGGCGCCGGGCGTGGACCTCGCGATCATCCAGGGGCTCGGCCTTCCCCCCACTGTGGAGCGAACCCACGTCGGCTTCATGGGCTGCCATGGGGCCCTCAATGGCCTGCGCGTCGCGAACGCCTATGCGTCTTCGGAGGCTGGCTCGCGAGTGTTGATGTGCGCCGTCGAACTGTGCAGCCTGCACTACTACTACGGCAGTGCCGCGGACAAACTGGTGGCCAACGCCATCTTCGCCGACGGGGCCGCCGCGATCGTGGGGCAGGATCGCAAAGGGGACAACAGCGATTCGACCTGGTCGCTCGCGGCGACCGGTTCGTGCGTGATCCCGGAGTCCGCGGAGGCCATGGGCTGGAACATCGGCGATCACGGCTTCGAGATGTCGCTGGCGCGACAGGTTCCCACGCTGATCGCTCGCCATCTTCGACCCTGGCTCGAGAAGTGGCTTGCGAAGCACTCCCTCACGGTGGAAACGGTCGGAAGCTGGGCGGTGCATCCGGGCGGGCCCAAGATCCTGACCGCTGTGGAAGAAGGCCTGAATCTTCCGCCGAGCGCTCTTGCCACCTCGCGTGGCATCTTCGCGGAGTTCGGCAACATGTCATCGCCAACAGTGCTATTCATCCTTGATCGGCTGCGAAGAGAGTCCGCGCCGCGACCCTGCGTGGCCCTCGGTTTTGGGCCCGGCCTCGTCGCGGAAGCGGTGCTCTTCCGTTAATAGGCAGTTCGAGAAATCGGTGGACTGTTCACAGTGGATCAGGATCGACGACTGAGGATCGAGGACTGAGGCACCGGCGTGTCGCCGGTGCGAAAGCCTGCACGGCGAGACGCCCAATGGCACTGACTTTGACTTCGAGGCGAACGTCTATTGAGCTTCAAAACCTTCCCGAATCATCGAATCGATACGCTTGGATCTCAGTACGGCCATTCGGCGTCTCACCAGTGCCAATGCCGCGCGAGGAAATCGTTTCGCATCGGTCTCTTTGGTCTTTAAGCCGCGGAGCGACGGCGGTTGTTAACCAGGAGCGTGAGCCCCTGGAAATCACGCCCCACCCTCCAGGCCCTCAGGGGCGAAAGTGCTGCCGCCCCTGAGGGGCTCTGTTGCCAATCCCTCCACCAGTGGCTTACGCCCCTGGCAAACAACCGACGCCGCATTCGCGGCTAAAGCATCTTGACGGTTCCCAGTTCAAGCGGCTGGCTTACATTCCCTTCGCGGCGTCGCGGACCTCGCCTTTGGGGAGATTGGGCGTAGCCTTGAGGATCTTCATCATGTTCTGCTTGTAAGCCTCGACGCCTGGCTGGCCGTAAGGGTTCACATTCATCAGCCGGCCTTCCACCACCGTGGCCAGCATGAGCATTTGCATCAACTGGCCGATGGTGTGTTCGGAGATCGAAGGCAGTACCACATCCGCGCAGGGGCGTGCCGTGTCCGCATAAGCTTCGTTGGTGCCACGGAAGGCCGCTTCCATCAGGTCCGGGTAGCTTCGCCGGCTGATCGAGTTCAGATCATCCTCGTTGCGGTCAGACATTCCCACCGGCATCGGCGGCTGCTTCGGCGTTCGGACGAAGAGATTGTTGATGACCTTGTCACGTGCTCCGTCCTGGTGCTGCTGACCCCGGCTGTGGAGATCGCGGGATTGCACCACGGTCAAGGGTGTCACGCCACGGCCGGTCTTGCCCAGCGATTGCGAGAGTAGCTGGTCGTACCAGAGCCCGAGCGCCTCGAGCTTCTTGGACCAGACCGCCATCACGCGCACGGGCTTCTTCATTTCCTCGGCCATCAGGTAATTGACCGCCGCGAATTGGAGAACCGGGTTGCGTTCAAAGGGTTCCTCGAGGAAACGCTTGGTCATCATCGCGGCTCCGAGCAGCAAGGCTCGCACGTCCAGCCCGAGCACGGCTGCGGGGAGCAGGCCGGCGGCCGAGAAGACCGAGAATCGCCCGCCGACGTTGTCCGGAATGGTGAGCATTTCGTCGTCGGTGTAGCCGTCGCCCCGGCACATATCGCGGAGTCGGCCCTTCGCGCCGGTGATCGGCACCACCACCCGGCGATACATCTCGGACTTGGGCCCATAGTACTTGGCCGCCTCGTTTCTCAGGGCCCGGAAGGCCGCGGCCGTTTCCAGCGTGCTGCCGGATTTGCTTGTGACCACGATGCCCCAGCGTTCGTCCGTGATGTCCGGATCGACGCAGGTGTTTTCGAGGAGTTCGAGGAGATCCTGAAGGGGATCGTTATCGAGGTTATTCCCCTCGAAGTAAATCCGCGGCTTGCCCATGCGGAGCTTGGCCGGAAGCTCGTTGTGGTAGGTGTGGCAGAGGGATTCGAACAGCGCCCGGCCGCCGAGGTAGCTGCCGCCGATCCCGAGCACGACCAGACGATCGACGTCCTCGCGGAGCCGATTGGCGATGCGAAGAACCTTGCCGAGTTCGCTGGAATCCTGCTTGCGACGATAGTTGTCGAGGGTTCGCGCGGGAAGGTCGATGAACCCCGCGTGCAGCGGTTGCAGCTTGGGCGGTGGATTCTGCAACTCCCGTTCGGCCGCGACCTGGCCCCGTATCGAGGAGACCAGCGGCTTGATCGCATCGAGACGATCGGGGGAAAGGAAATGCTGGGCCTGAAGCTCGGCCAGCGGCGTCCACGCATCCGCGGGGTTCGCGAGGAGTCGCTGGTAGTGGAACTCGATATTCTCGTCAGGCAGTTGCATCGGGAAGTCTCAGATGAACCTGGAGGGGTCTCAATGCTGGGGCAATCGGTGGCGAAATCGCGTCATCAAACTCAAGCTTCTCGCCACGGCTTCCCACTCAACCCAAGCTGCGGTGTTGAACATGATCGGGCCAGTGACGAATCCCAGAAGATTCCCTTCCTTCCCACCACCAAGCTCAGCCGTAGCGATCGATCCTGCAATAATCATGGCCAAGGCAGTGGCTACCGGAAGGGTCAGGGCGATGGACCATGCTCTCCAACTGTCCTCTTTCCAACCGTGGCCTCACATCGTGTAAATCAAAGTGTTTAACGATCTTCATCCCACAGAAGAAATCTAGCTCTGTTCTCCGTTACTGTACTCCACGGTTCCCTACCGGTAAACTTTTTCCGGTCAAAGATCTCGGAACCGGAGCAGATCGATCCAGATCTCGAGCCAACAGGCACCTGGAATTGCTGGGCGTGCCGGCTGCGAAGACACGACCGTGCAGCCGCTGCCTGCTTCACGGTTCGGCCTGCGGTTTGAGCCGCTTGATGTGTACGACACCAGCGTTGAGGAGTGCCTGTTCCCGCGTTGGGCGACTGGCGATCAAATCCCATACCACTTCTGAATTGGCAGGAACGCCGCTTGGGCGATAAGCAGGGAGAGATTTACCACAGATTCGCAGAGATCGGAGGGAGGAAGACAAAAAACGGGTGGTGCGTTCGACAAGGGTAAAGCTAGCGAATGACTCCAGAACGCTGACAGATCCCTTCTCTGAATCCCTTCATTCTCTCACTCTGAACTCTGTGACTCTGTGGTAAGTTTCTTTCTTCCGCTCGCCAAAAGCCTCGATTTTTGATCCTGAGTTGTTCTCTCGAACTAACCGTCAATGACCTTCGGCGGCCTAATCATCAATCGTTGGCTTGAGCCGGTTCGACTGAGGTGACCGTGATCAAGGGCTGGGTGACGTCTCTTCGCGTGGAGATGACGCCATGCAGGTCGACTCGCTTGTTGAGATACTTTTTGAGTTCCACGCCTGGCGCTTCGAGGACGTAGTACCGCACAACCCGCGGGGACGATTCCAGGGCGTAGGTTGTTTTGCCGTCGAGGCTGTAGCCGGTGCGAATCAGAAATCCCGGACCCGTCCAGCGTGAAGGGCCGGTCGGATCGGATCCGCGATCGCGGTCACGCTCTCGTTCACGCTCGCGGTCACGTGACGTGTCGCTGGCGGCGGGCGGAATGCTCGGCCGATCGGCGCCCGTTGCGGTTCCCGAGGTGCGAGAGGCGCGGGGTTCCTCGGCTCGGGCGGGCGGCGGCACGCGGGTTCCACCACCGCTCACGGCCTGGTTGAGCCGCTTCTTCTCGCGGATATTGTGAATGCGAGTGTAGCACTGATTGGCCACGTCGTGATCGCCGTTGGGCTCGTTCATCTTTCGAGCCAGTTCGAAGAAGAGGCGTTCGGCTTCGTCAAGCTTCCCAGCCAGTTCCGCCTGCTCGGCCTGGGCCCACAGCGGGCTCGATCCGCCCGGTCGAGCCCAGGAGTTCACGCTGCCCGGCAGCACCGCGGGGCGAACGTTCTCACCCGGAATCGTCAAGGCAGGGCTGGCCAATTCGAGAGGCGCATTCGGTTTCGCGCTGCTGGCCCCGGCCACGGTGAATGTCTCGCTCACGGCTGGGCCGGGCTTCACCGCCGTTCGAGGGACGTAGCGGAAATCGCCTTCCGGAGGCATCACGGGGAACCACGTCTTGTTCTGGTAGGTCACCTTGGGGCCGATCACGACGAGGATCGTGCCGTCCGGCACATTCACCTTGCGGAAGTTATCCAGCGGTTGCGGCACACCGACCTGTCCGGGTGCGAGGGTCACCTGCCCCTCGCTTTGCACCACCACATTCTGAGGCAAGGGTCGTTCGGGATCGAAGCGCTGCACGAACTGCGTGGGCACCCAACTCACCGAGCCCGCCGGCGGCCGAATCGCGAGCCAGCCGTTTGACTCTTCGTGATCCACCACGACCACGGCACCTCGAGTGAGTGTGCTCGTGACCGGGAACTGATCGCTGAAGTAAGCCCTCACCTTCACTTCGGGATCGGTGACGACCGAGGTGTAAGGCGTGGACTGACCAAACCCGCAGAGTGGCACGGCCAACAGGGCGAACGGAGCAATGACGTTGGCGGCGCGCATGGCAGCCTCCCACCGACGGATGAAAACACAGAGAGGCTGACGAATAGCATCGCGGCCAAGTCCGTCAAGCCCGCTCGCGATAAGGGCGGGTGTAGCGAAGTTCGATGGGCCTTTAAAGTAGGTCACTCGCTCCGCGAGTGACGGTTTCGACTTGAGAATGAGGTTGATTCACCGGATATGCACCGAGTTCTATTGAGTAAGCAACCACTCGCGGAGCGAGTGGACTACTTTGTAGACCCTCAGGGCACCCGTGCGAACCCGTGCGACCTTCGCCTTGCGTTGTGGGGGGTGTCGCACTATACGCCGGTCGAGTCGGCGCGGAATTCCTCAAGTTTCCGCGAGCCAGAGCCGAGGAGCGATCGACGATGATTCCGGGAACGATGCAGCCTCGACAGGCTTTTTTCGCGGGCCTGGTGCTCGCGATGGCAGCGGCCGGCTGCTCGTACAACCCTGGTTACTTCCCTTACTACATTCCCGGCGGCCGCATCGTCGAGATGCACGCGAAGCCGGGCGGCCATGGCTACTTCAAGAACTTCGACCCCAAGGCCATCCGCATTGAACTGAATCCGCCGCAGACGACCAGCCCGCCCGGATCCGCTGTCGTGCTCGTGGCCACCGTCTACGACAAAGAGGGCCAGCCGCGCCGCGGTCGGCGTGTCGAGTGGATTGTCGAAGGGCCAGGCAACATCATCGAGGTGGATGAATCCGGCCTTTACGCCGGCCGCGGGTACAAGGTCGATAACAAGTATGCCGTCAGCCACACCAACTACACCAGCCACGTCGTCACCCGAGGAAATGATGATCCACGCGACGACGTGGACATCGCCCCGGGGCAGACCTTCTGCGTTCTCACCTCCGCCGTGCCTGGCGAAACGACGGTGACCGCGATGGCGCCGGGCGTCTTTAACTGGGATTCTGGCCGAGTCGTCTCGAAAATCGCCTGGGCCGACGGTTCGTTCGGCTTCCCCCAACCTGTGGTGGCACGCTTCGGCGGTGAAACGATCCTGAGCACGAAGATCACCGCGGGGATCAAGGACGCGGAGACGGCAGGGTATCGCGTTCGATACAAGGTGCTTGATGGGGCCCCCGCGGTGCTCATCACTCGTTCCGGCAGCGGCACGGGCACGAGCATGTCCGGCACTTCGGCCAAGGAAACTGAGGCTTTCGCGGACGCCAACGGCGAGGCGGCCGTGCGGCTCGCGCAGCCGACGCCCCAGGCTGGCAAGACTCGCGTGGCCGTCGAGATCGTGAAGCCTTCCGAGACCGGCGTCGGCCCCGGCACGGTCGTGAGTCGCCGTGAGACGACTGTCGAGTGGGCCGCTCCGGATGTGGAACTGAACATCAACGCACCCAGGGCCGCGGGGCTGAACTCCGTCGTTCCGATCACCGTGTCGCTGACGAACCTTGGGCAGGTCGCAGGTGCGGGCGGCACGGTTCGTGTCAACCTTCCCGCCGATGTCCAGGTGCTTCGCGTCGATCCCCCCGCAGGCAGCACGGCTGGGGCCCTGGCATGGTCCTTCGCGGATCTCAGTGCCGGCGGTCGACAGGAATACACGCTTCAGGTGCGGCCGGGTCGAGTGGGCTCCTTCAACGTGACGGCAAGCGTGCAGACCAGCGACGGCATGAAGGGCGAGAAGCAGGCGACCACAACGGTCGATCGTGCGGCCCTAAGGGCGCTGATCGAGACGCCGCCGCGAGCCCTTGCGGGCGACGAGGCCAAGCTGCGCCTCGCAGTAACCAATCCGGGCGCCGCCCCGGCCACCAACATCACCGCCTGGGTGAAGTATGACGAAGGACTCAAACATGCCTCGGGCCAGAACCCGGTGGAAGTGAACGTCGGCGAGGTGGCGGCCGGGCAGACGCGAACGATTGACATTCCTTTCACCACTGGCCCCAGTGGCCGGTACGTGGTGCGGGCGAACCTCACGGCCGATGGCGGGCTGAACGCGAACGTCGATCCGGCATCGGTCGAGGTTCGCCGTGCGGAACTCAAGCTCGCAGTCACCGGCCCGGCTCGTGTGTACGTCGGGCAGGAGATCACATGGGACCTCACGCTTCGCAATCCGGGCGATACGCCTATCGCGAATGTCGTGCTGCGGGGCACCCTCCCCGCGGACGTGAAGGGACCCACCGCCAGTGAGAATGGACGGATCACGGGGCCGACGGTGGAATGGCAGCTAGGCGAGATCAAGCCCGGTGACGAGCGGAAATTAAAGCTCAGTGCCGAGGCTGCGAACCTGGCCAATGCCGCCACGCTGAGCGTCATCGCGATGGGCGATCCGATCAGCGTCTCCGGCGCGAAACCCGCGGGCGATCCGATCGAGGCCAAGGCCGAGGCCACTGTGGCCCTGATTGGTTCGCCGGCGCTCGTTCTGGAGCACACGGCACCCCAGGGGCCGATCGAGGTCGGCAAGCGAACGAGTTTAACCGTGCGAGTCAAGAACCGCGGCACCGTCTCCGCCCGCGGCGTGCAGGTCAACGTCTTCATTCCGCCCGAGTTCAAGGCGATTCGCGGCAGCGGCCCCAACGAAGGCCGACTCGAAACCGATCAGGTCGTTTATCCCGCCCTCGAAGAAGTGAGCCCCGGCGCGACGGCCACGTTCACAGTGGAACTGGAAGCGACGGCCTCGGGGTCGGCTCGCGTTCGAGCGGAAGTGCGAGCGTTGCACCTCGCGAACCCGCTCAAGGAGGAGCAAGCCGTCTCCGTCGTGGGCAGCCGCTGAAAAATCGAACACTCTCCTGTAGCGGAACCGAACACTCCTCGAACTCTTGTCCTGGGCTTCACCCCTTGGTGATTTTTCTTCCACCATTCTTGATGCGTGGAATGACCGGTATTTTCAGGAGAATTCCCCCAATCTGTGAAAAGAGAGGCAAAACCTTGCCCAAGATTGGCATAGACGTTGCTATAATCTTCTGTCGAGGTGCGGTTGCGAGTCCCGACCCTCAAGACGAGTTTGAAAGGTTACCTCCCTCAAACACGGGCACGAGACTAGCCGGGTATGCGAGTCCCCGGCACATGGTCTCGTGCCCCACTTCTTTTCCGACACCCCTTAGGCAAATGACAGGAAGAGATTTACCACGGAGTCACAGAAGTCAAAGAGATCAGAGTGAGGCAAACAAGAAAGTGTGGAGAGTTCGACAAGGATAACGCCATTGATTGACGCCAGACCGCTTACAGATCCCATCTCTAAGTCCCTTCATTTTCTCACTCTGAACTCCATGTCCTGTGTGACTCTGCGGTGACTTTCTTTCTTCTGCCTTACTGGCTCTGTAACACTCTCGACGCTTATTCGCTTCTCATCCTCAGGCCGGACGACTTTCCCGGAACTCAGGATCAGGAGCGAAATCGATGCGAACTTTCATCCTCACTGTCACAATGCTGATGCTGATGGCCTCGACCGTTCTTGCGGCCCCGCCCGCATTACCGAAGTATCCCACGGCACCCGTGGCAGGCCCCCAGTACAAGCCTGCAACAACGAACACGCCGATTCGCGTCATCGAGATCAAACCTGAATCGAGGGATCGCGACGCCAAGCCCTCGGAGGCGAAGAACACCCGGTGAACCGTTTCCACAAGTCCCGCCGGGTCGTAGTGGTATGTTTATCCACGATCCGAGGGTTTCGCTATGCGCAAATTCACTCTCCTGATGCTGATGACGTCGTTCGCTCCCGTTCACGCTGCCGAAGCGACGCCTGAAGCGACGCATCTCTTCATCTCCGGACAGGAAGGCTACAAACGCTACCGCATTCCCTCGCTGCTCACGACGCCCAAGGGAACGGTGCTCGCCATCTGCGAGGGTCGCAAAGATGGCCGTGGCCTCACGGGGAATATCGATCTTGTCCTCAAACGCAGCACGGACTCCGGCAAAACCTGGGGACCTCTGGAAGTGATTGTCGATGATGGGGACTTCACCCTTGGGAACCCCTGCCCGGTCGTCGATCCGAAAACGGGGACGCTATGGTTACTCTTCACCCGTAGCGTGGGTGTGGACCTGGAAGAGGAAATCGTCGCTGGTACGAAGGCGCCGACGCGAGTGTTCGTCACCTTCAGCACGGACGACGGCAAAGCCTGGGCGAAGCCTCGGGACATCACCGCCAGCGTTCGCCGCGACGACTGGACGTGGTACGGCACTGGCCCCGGCGTGGGCATCGCCCTGAAGTCCGGTCGGCTTTTCATTCCCAGTTACCACGCCGAGAAGGGCTCGAAGCGTTACTTCAGCCACTCGCTCTTCAGCGATGACGGCGGCAAGACGTGGGCCATCGGAGCGTCGCTCGATGCGGACACAAGCGAGCCACAGGCCGCGGAACGAGCCGATGGCACTCTTGTGCTCAGCGCCCGCACCATGCCGCCAGCGGGGAAGAAAGCGGGCGACCCGTTTCACCGCACGGTCGCTCTGAGTGAGGACGGCGGCACCACCTGGCAGCCCGCGACCATCGCTCCGATGCTTCACGACCCCAGTTGCCAGGCCAGCCTTTATCGCTGGCCCGGTGAGGAAAAACTCTGGCTTTACTCACACCCCATGGGCCCAGGGCGACGCGACTTGACGCTGCAAATCAGCAAGGATGAAGGGCGGACCTGGGCCAAATCACGATTACTCCGCTCGGGCGACGCCCAGTACTCTTGCCTGACGAAGCTCCCTGATAGCCAGGTCGGCTGCCTTTACGAAAGCTGGACGAACGGGAATTACCAAATGGACTTCACGCGGTTCCCCAAGTAAGTCCGTGTGGTAAAATTCCTGTGGCGGCGGTGGTGCGAGGATCAGCGATCCCGAACGAATCTCGGGAGCATTTCCGATGGCTGCGGCTCTCGAATCCCTCGGCATCGATCGCATGAGCATCGAGGAACGCATCGACTTGGTCCATACGATCTGGGCCAGCATCGCCGTCTCGAGCGAACGCCCACCGATCAGCGACGCCGTACGCGCGGAGTTGGATCGCCGGTGGCAGGATCACCTTGCGAACCCGGACGACGTTATCCCGTGGGAGCAAGTGAAAGCGGAAGCTCTCGCGAGGAAGTCGACATGAGTCGTAAACTTGTACTGACACGAGTCGCGAAACGCGAGTTTGACCTCGCGGCGCGATGGTATGAAAAGGAGAGTTCGAGCCTTGAATCTCAGTTCTTTGAAGCCGTGTAGGATACCTTGGACATCATCACAGAAGAGCCTGAGAGATTCGCAGTAACGCACAAAAGATTTCGCGAAGCACTCGTCGGTCGTTTTCCTTACTTACGCAATCTACTATCGAACTACACGAAGTCAGATCGTCGTCACCGCAGTATTCCACACGTCCCGCGATCCAAGCATCTGGCAGCCGAGAACTTAGATCCGTCGAATACGCGTGATGGTGCAACTCGTCTCACGCGCCGTATTTCCCGAGCCGCTTCGCATGGGCCATTGCCATCAGCATCAGATACTTCGCCTCGAATTGACCCAGGCCGCCCCGCAGGCACGCACTCTCGTTGAACTCCGTCACGCCGTCGGTTCGGCAGATGTCGGCCCAGAGAAGCGTTGGCACCGGATGGAAGCTGTGGCTCTTCATCTTGCTGGGCGTGCTGTGATCGCCCGTCACAATCAGTACGTCCGGCTTCAGAGCCTGCACCTGTGGAATGATCGCGTCGAACTTCTCGATCATCTGGACCTTCGCGGGGAAGTTGCCATCCTCGCCCGTGCTGTCCGTGTACTTGTAGTGCATGAAGAAGAAGTCGTACTTCTTCCAGTTCTCCTTGAGCGTATCGACTTGATTTTGAAGCGTCTGGCCCGCGTCGAGGATGTCCATGCCGACGAGCCGTGCGAGCCCCTTGTACATCGGATACACGGCAATGGCGGCCGCCTTGAGGCCGTAAACCTGCTCGATGGTTGCAATGTCCGGGTACTTCGCGGCGCCACGAAGGGTCAAGCCGTTCACCGGTCCGTTATCCGCGAGCACCGTGTTCGCTTCCGCGATGAACTTGTTCAGCACCTCGGCGGTCTTCTGACTGGCCGCGTCCGCTCCCTTGGAAACCAGCGGAGGCACGCCAACCATCTGGGGGTCTGTATCGTTCACCGCGTCGCCAAGGCCGTCGCCACGGATGACGAGCACGAAACGGTGTTCCTTCACCGGCTCAACGAAGATCTCAACGCCCGGCACCGGCGACTTGATCGCGCGAAGCTTCTGGACGCTCTCGACACATCGGTCGGTCGTCGGTCGTCCTGCCCGGCGATCCGTGATCTTGCCATCAGCCCCGAGAGTGCAGAAATTGCCCCGGATGGACACATCGCGACTGGTGACGGCGAAGTTGATGCCAAGCGCTTCCAGAATGCCCCGACCGATACGGAACTCCAGGGGATCGTAACCGAAGAGCCCCAGATGCCCCGGCCCGCTCCCCGGCGTAATGCCAGGCAGCACGGGCAGGCTCAGCCCGGTGACGCCATCGCGAGCCAACGCATCCAGGTTCGGTGTCGAGGCCGTCTCCAGTTCCGTCCTGCCGCCCGGCTGCAACGGTAAGCCGCCCAGGCCGTCGGCCACCAGCAGCACGATCTTGGTATCGGAAGGTTCACGCAGTTCTTGGATCAGATGATGGATATTCATGGAGAACAAGTTTACCGACGCGAATCCGAAGCGGACAGTAGCGGTGAAAAGGAGTGCAGGATCCACAGTAGATTTGAAGCCGACGATGCCGCCGCCCGCAGCCCACTTGTATCCCTCACGTCCCTGACGGCAACTCGTTCCCGGTCAAGCCCCTCGGGTCGGCCAAAGCCACGATTGGAAGCATGGTGGGAATCGTCCGCCACCTCGACCTGTACGTCGTTGTTCACCGCCTTCTCAGTGTTGCCGATCCCATGCAGCATTCTGACGCCTCTTCAGAAATTGCAGGAGACCGCTTCAAAGGCTCTCGATGAGGTGGACATCGCGAAAGAGATCAAGGAACAAATTCTTGCGATGCTTGCACCCGACGAGTTGCGGAAGATTGCCTTATTCGGGTGCTGCGGGTGCGGGATTGTTCGGTCCAACACTGGCTTTAGCCGGCGGCCTTCGGTCTTGCGATGCTTGGCGACGAAGCGATTGACCTCGGTCGCGACTTCTACATGGGGATGGCTCTCTCGATCAATGCCACCCCGCCCGAGGATCTGGCCGAAGCGGAAAAGCATCTGACTCAGGACTTCAACGTCGTGCTGCGTGCCGGCAACGGAGGCACACCATCGGGGCTCACTGAGAATGGGCGGGCAAGTGCCTTCTACGGCCACTTGGCCTGGTCTCCGGATTTCGCGAGCGTTGGTGGCACTCCGAATCCGGCCCGGAGATCGCAAGCTTCGAGCCGACCTCCATGCCGCCCGTCGCCTGCGAGACGTTTTCCCCGCGTCCGATGTCACCGTCCGGAATCACCGACAGCAAAAGCCAGCCACAGTTTCGTCATCACAGACCCTCTCCGCGATTCGCATGATAAGACAATTCAAACGGTGTTGCGTTGAGGCATCACTTCTTCCAGTAGGCGGGCAGGCCGGGTTTGGTCTCACGAAGGATTTCCCGGATCGCACGGCGATCTGCATCTGCGAGATGTGCGAATTCCTTGGACCGGTCCCTGCCGATGAGCACTTCCCAGAGTCGCAGGTAAATGCGTTCTTTGGCTTCGGTTGGCAGGCCATCGAAAAGTATCGAGTACACGAGGTAGCTCATCGGGTAGCGAAACATTCGGGTTTTGAGATCAAAGTCTCGCAAGGAGCGATGCCTGGAATCAAACGGACCGCGTGCCGCGAATTCTTTCGCGAAATCAGAGGTCCCGCAGACGGGTTCCGTCAACTTTGCCTCCTCGCAGAAGAGCAGGTACTGGACGACCGACTCGCACGCAATATTGATGCGGCGAGTGATCCCCTCACTCCGCTTGTTAGCCGGCTCACCGAATGCCTTGTTTAGATCGGCCTGCTCATAGAGTGCCATTCGAGTCAGATAGTTCGCTCGCGTGAGCCGATTGTGTGCTTCACACTGGTGTTCGAGGACCATGAGTGCAATCAGATCGCTGTGCGGGGTCGGGTAATTTGCGATCGTGAAGAAATTCTTCAACTCGGTGACGTTGGCCCCGCCAGCGTTTTCTCGCCCCGACCAACCTCCCACGACTTGGTTGCCCATGTGCCCTTGCTTACCGCTGGTTCCGGTCACGTACCATCCACCCCAACGGTCCTCGAGTGGTGTCGAATGATCGACTCGCTTGCTGCCTCGCGGAAGCACGAGTTCGCCTGTTCGATCCACAGAAACCGAACGAATCAAATGACCGGGAAACCCTTGGTTGCTCGATGACCCGTGACAAATCAAACAACTCTCCGTCTGTCGCGTGAACGCTCCCCCCTTCGCGGGATTCTGATCGAGGGTGTAAAACACCGTGCCCAGGTTCGAGTCCGCTGCCGCAATTTCAAGCACGCTCCCCTGCCGGCAAAAGCCGATCATCACCTCATCATTGAAGTAAATCGCCCGAGGCGTCGGCGGGCCGATCCGTGACCGTTGCAGGCTCGTTTTCGAGAAAACCAACACTTGTGAGGAAAGCGGAATATCTAATTCGTTGAGGAGCGACTTCAGATATCCGTGTTCGCCATCGCCATTCAGCTTCACCGTTCCGTTCCCGATTTTCTCGCGTAACGAAGTAATGGCATCGGAGGTTTTGCCAGTCCCGTATTGGATCGGCGGGCGATCAAGATCTACGGCCGTGACAGACGCGTGTCCCGCGAGCAGCAGAGCGCTGATGGCAATGAAATTGAGGGGATTCATCGTGACATCGCCGAAAGGTTCAGACGGGTAGGTTTCGCGCGCCTGCTTCTGAATTCTGTCTGCTACGCTGCGACGGCGGGAATAGTTGCTGCTTGGTAATGGCGATTGATGAGATCGTTTTGCAGCCAAAGTAATTTACCGAAGGCCCGTAGCGTTCGGATTTCTTGCCCACGCTCCAAGTTCAGGCTCAAGATTGTGTTGGTCAGGGCGTCGGCGACGAAGCCGAGCAGAGCATTCATTTGAACCAGCGGCACGGCGAGTTCTTTCGCTCCCGCTTTTGACGTGTGCATCATGCCGACCATATCGAGATAGGCGACCATCTTCCCGTCGTAAGGTTTGGTGACGAGTGCGGCCAAATAGCGAGCCAGATGCTCTTTGCGATAACGGATCATCTCGTGATCGGGCGTCACCTCTTCGAGACTCTTCGGCACAGCCCCCTCGTAACCAGACTGCCGAGGAACAAAATGCCTCCAGGTCGCATCGTATCCGTGCAGTTTGTCGTAAACAGCATTTACCAACGTCGGAACCAGTGGAGCGATGGCGGGAGCGGCCCCGTGAATCGCCGCCACATCGTCTTCGCCGAATCCCATGAACTCGGAGAGATATTGAAACCGATAGCCGAGGTCGGATTCGAGGCGTTGCTCGTCGATGCGGATCATGGTGACTCCTTGAAATCAGGTTGACGGCGGCAACTTCGGGCATCATAATTAGATAACGACATCCAGTATTAATTCAAGATAGAATCGGCTAATTTGGATGTCAAGATCCAGAATAATAATCTTGGGGTAAAATCGCATGTTTTCGCAGACCGTGGAATATGCCTTGCGAACTGTCGTGCATCTTGCTGACCACTCACCGAGCCCTCGGACGACTGATCAGATCGCGACGGCCACATTCGTGCCAAAGGCTTATCTGTCGAAAGTGATCCAGGGCTTGTGCCGGGCTAAGATCGTGCACTCGAAGCGTGGTATCGGCGGTGGGATAGCACTGGTGAAATTACCTTCCGAACTGAGCATTCTCGATGTCGTTAATGCCGTTGAGCCGATTGCCCGAATTCGACAATGCCCACTCGGCTTGAAGACCCACGGAATACGTCTTTGTCCCTTACACAGGCGAATGGATAACGCCCTGGCGATGGTCGAAGCGGCGTTTCGCGAAACATCGCTGGCCGAGTTACTGGCCGAACCGACCATGAGCCACCCACTGTGCGAGTTGCCGATGAGCAAGAAAGCTCGTTGATGCAAACATCTGGAGCGGCTATTCGACATTCAAGGGCGTGCCGGTGGCCGCCGAATGGCTCGCCCGAAGGCGCTTGCCAGCACGGCAACTTGACGACCTTCTCGATCAGCCTGCCTGGATCAGCGTCTCTTTCGCTTGCCGTGATAGAGCCTTGATCGCCAACTCGCGTTTTAGGGCTAAACTGCGACTGGCCTGTGCCTCCTGAAAGACCAAGATCACCGGCAGGCGGCTGCGGGTGTAGCGGGCGGCAGTCCCGGCATTGTGCCGCTCCAGTCGACGGGGCACGTCGTTGGTGATCCCGGTGTA
>Ga0105044_10004442_pt1 | contig 19265 bp, 18 predicted proteins | sample MAT01_FD_78092 | JGI IMG/M metagenome (GOLD analysis project Ga0105044, IMG submission 78092) | Freshwater microbial communities from Lake Fryxell liftoff mats and glacier meltwater in Antarctica - MAT-01 | ecosystem: Environmental > Aquatic > Freshwater > Ice > Liftoff microbial mat | place...
GGAATCTGTTCATCGAGAAGGCACGAATCGCGAACAACTGACCGGCTCTAGCAGAATACCTTTGTCGCTGGTCCGACGCTTAACGTCGGGCCCGTTTTTTAGGTCAGCCGTCGCGGCGCGCCACTAATGGCGGAGACGCATCATCGGTCGTACGTGCTGCAGGTGGTTTTGCCGCGTTCCGGCTGTACCCTGCAAGGGAGGACAAATGCTCTCGATGCTGCGGAAGGTAGTTTCCGTTTAAATGGTGTTCGCCGTCGCCTCAACGGACGCCCAAGCGCAAACGGTCGAAACGTATGAGACCGTACCGGCGTGCGACAATTCACGCCCAAATATGGGTGTGTTTTCCGGAATCGATTATCTGTCGCAGTGGACCTGCTACAACTTTGCACAGGCGCCGTTTAACGCAGCGTCAGGAATCGCGCGATTGTATGCGGCCTCGAACGGTGGAAACGCCTCGAGTGGATCATTTAAATTCCTCACGCCACAGGAGTTCCAGGGCGCATGGTTCGCCGGTTCGTCCACCGTGCAGTTGAATCTCTCGTACCTGGGCAGCTCCGTCTGGTCCTCGAGTTCTTTGGTAACCACTGCGACGCCGACATTCCTCGCCTCAGGCTATGCAGGCTCGGTGGATCAGGTGGACGTGGTTGGAACGGGTGTGCTGTGGGTTATGGACGACGTAACTTACGGCACCGTTGTTCCTGAGCCGGAGTCGGTGGTACTCGTTGGCGCGGGGCTGTTGGCTGTGACAGCACTGGCACGTCGCAAGCGCCGCGCGGCATAAGCCGAGTTGTCTCTGACGACGAACGGGGCGCGCACCATATGGTGCACGCCCCGTTTGATCTCTATCGACGGCACTGCGAACGATCAGCCGTGACTCCACGAATGCGGACCAGCCAGCAGCACGGCCGGTGACACCGCGTCGCCGAACTTCTTGATGTTCTCGCGGAACATCTCGGCGAGCTTGTGCGCCTGTGCATCGTACGCAGCGCCATCCGCCCAGCAATCGCGCGGCTCAAGCACTTCACTCGGCACGCCTTCAACCGAAGTGGGGGTGCTGAGCCCGAAGATCGGGTCGGCCTTCGTGGAAGATTTGTGCAATGAGCCGTTGAGTGCGGCACGCACCATTGCACGCGTGTACGACAACTTCATGCGCTTCCCAACACCGTACGCGCCACCAGACCAACCTGTGTTGACCAACCACACCTGCGCATTGTGCTCGCGCAGCAAGTCGCCGAGCATGTGCGCGTACTTGGTTGGATGCCAGACGAGGAAGACGGCTCCGAAGCACGCACTGAACGTCGCCTGCGGTTCGTTTACTCCCGTTTCGGTACCGGCGACTTTCGCCGTGTAACCGGAGAGGAAGTAGAACATGGCCTGCTCTGGCGTCAGCTTCGCAATCGGCGGCAACACACCAAACGCGTCAGCCGTCAGAAAAATCACGTTTTTGGGGTGACCACCGCGGCCACTCGGCACATGATTTTTGATGTAATGCAGCGGGTAAGACGCGCGCGTGTTTTCAGTGATCGACTGATTCGCGAAGTCGACAGTACGGGAAGGCTGATTGAGGACAACGTTCTCGAGCACCGTGCCGAACATCTGTGTCGTCTGATAGATGTCCGGTTCGTTTTCAGCCGAGAGGTTGATCACCTTCGCGTAGCAGCCACCTTCGAAGTTGAAGGTGCCTTCGCTTGACCAACCGTGTTCGTCGTCGCCGATGAGTCCACGCTCAGGGTCGGCCGAAAGCGTTGTCTTACCGGTGCCTGAAAGACCGAAAAATAGCGCGGTATCGCCCTGCGTGCCGATGTTTGCCGAACAGTGCATCGAGAGCACGTCGTGCTTGGGCAGCAGGTAGTTCATCACCGTGAACATCGACTTCTTGAGTTCACCGGCGTAGCGCGTGCCACCAATCAGAATCGTCCGTTCGGACAGATTGAGCACGATGAACGTGCCGGTGCGCGTGCCATGCTTTGCCGGATCGGCCTTGAACTCCGGCGCGTGATACACCGTGAAGTTGGGCGCGAATGTCACGAGCTCCTGAATCTCCGGGCGAATGAACATGTTCCGCACGAAGTTCGCGTGCCATGCATTCGGGAGGATGTATCGCACGCTCAACCGCGTCGACGGATCGGCACCACAGTACAGATCCTGCACGAAGAGTTCGTCGAGCCCATTGAGATACGCTTGCACTTCCGACTTGAGCAGCGAGTAGTGCGCCACATCAAGCGGCTGATTGACCTTGCCCCAGTCGACGTCGGTGTCGGTCGCTTCGTCGCGCACCACGAACTTGTCGTTCGGCGAGCGACCGGTGTGCGGGGACGTGACCGCCACGAATGGACCCATGTCTGCCAACTGTCCTTCGCTGCGGCGCACTGCGGCCTCGACCAGCTCAGGCGCCACCAGATTCCAGTGCACTTGGCCGGACGGATGCAGCCCCTGCGGCGCGAGACCGTGCGCGCTTTCGCGAGGAATGATGTTGGACGGCGTAACCTGTGTCGCCATGGGCGCGACTCCCCTTTTATGAGATCGGACGGCCGTGACCTGCGGACACGGCGCCCGGTGGTCCAGATAGTCAACCGATGAATACGACGGCAGCGTCACGTTTGGAGGTCGGACGGCTGCGTCGTATCCGGCGCATGCGCCAGAAGTGGAAACATGCCCGCAAGAACCCGTCTCCTCAACCCATCGGAGGGCCGAGAAATGTGAGAACGCGCGACCGCGCACGGCCCAGGACGACCCTGACACGTCGCGCGTAAGCTCTAGAGGGTGATATCGGGGCGCTTTCCCAGCAGATACTGCAACGTCTGCCGGTCCCGCATCGTGGGGACTGTAGCCCGCGGTAACCCGAACATCAGATCGTTCGGAGAGTCGCTGTGCCCGCCAATACCGAGCGCGTGCCCCAACTCATGCATCACGAGTGCGGTGTAGCCGTTCTGATCGCTCACACGCCCCCGGTCGACACGAATGAGCACCGACACCTGACTCGTCCCGCCACCGGCGAGCGACAGCTTCTGCGCGGTAGTTGGTGACGGGCCCGTGGGGCAGAAATACGTGTAGCCGGCCGAACCCTGCGGATCGAAGGTGCAGCTCCCCAGCGAAACCGGAGCCGCCGTCGCGCGGTCGTACACCACGATATCGGCCTCACCGATGCTCGCCGCCATCGACAGCGTGAACTCGGCGAACTGTGGAACTGCGTTCCACGAAGTCATCGCTTGTCGCACGGCGCTCCCCAGATCGACCGTGCTGAGCCCCGTGCCTGCCTCGGCCCACACGCTGATCTGCTGTCCGCTCGCCCAACGGTAGAGCTGCCCCCGGGAAAGCGTTGTCGGGTCGTACGCAAAGTCGGGGCGCGTACCAGTCGGCGCATCGCAACTGATGACCGCCGCGACAATGAGGCACGCGCCGCACGAACGCATTCGTAATCTGTGCGGGTCAAACAAAACTTTCGATCTCATCGCGTCACCTTGAAGCCTGCGCTGATGCGACTCACCCAACCGGAGATGGTGCTCGCATCGGTCGCACTGGCATCGAGTCGCAGCATGCCGTAGTGGACGAATACCGCGATCTCTTGTTTGTTCGGATTCGGATCGACTCGGCGCAGTGTTACGCCAGCTTCGCCGATCGGCGCGATGCGGGATGCGTCGCGAAAGGGGAGCAACGCTCGTGCGCCGGAAAGCACGGCGACGCCTGCACCGATATCGAGCGACGGTCGCAGCGGCGTACTCTGTGCCGTGAGGAAAGAGACGGTGCCGATCGCGTCCGCTTCGGTGAGCGTCCCGCCGGTCCACGAGGCGCCGTCCTCATTCACCGACACGGGCTGTGCGCCGACCTTCACACCCACGCCAGCGCTGACATTCGGCCCAACCATGCGCTGCGCGCCGACGCCAATCGTCGCGCCTGGCTCCGTGCGGACGGATGGCGCCCCGTTGCCTTCAAACCATCGACCGCCGAACACGCCACCGACTTCGGCCGTGACGCGCCACGTCGGCCCAAGCGGCTGAGCAAACGCTTGAGGCGCAAGCGGTGTTGCCAATAGCACCGCAGTCAGAAACAGAACGCCCCGTCTCGTGGTACAACGTGGGAGGGCAGGTATTGTCGAGCGTGCCATGTTGGCTGGTGGCAGGCAGTGACGCCTCGTCCGAAACGCAGAGAAAACGTCCATGCGTTGGTTCTGGGGCTGAGGCACGCGAGGAAGGGGACCGACGCTGAGCGGCGAACGGCCAGTCCAGCTTAATCAGCAGATTATCGGTTGGTACGTAGGTAGAGTAGTGGCTCCAATCACTCCATCATTCGGCATGCAATCCACGCGGTTTCCGCCTTTGACGCGGATTCTGGTTGTCCTCGCGATGTTCCAGACGTTCGCCCAGAGTGTGGCGGCGATCGCGGACGCGTGGAGCATGGATCAACGAACGCCGTACGCACATGTGGAGTCCGAGACTGGAACGGGGTGCCCGTCCGTTCATCAACATGATTGCGCGCTTTGCTCTGCGGCGACTACACCGGCCGCCACTCCTTCTCACGCTGACACGTTTGTCCCGGTCTGTAGTGCGCCTGTCGCGGCCCCCGCACGACGAGTCGTGCCGCATTCGCACTCCGCTCCGCAACTCGCGTCACAGCGCGCTCCACCTACGGCACGAGGCTGATCGACCCCGCAACGCCGCCCCGGCGATGCGCGCCTCCGCACCCTGATCATCGGCGTGCCAGTCTCCCACGTGGAGCCAGAACATGTTTCTTCCTTTCGCGCGTCCGTATTCAATCGGTCGCGTTGCTTGCCGTCGTTCGAGTAGCTACGCCGTTCGCATCACCAACCTCGCAGCGGCGCTCGTTGTCGCATTCTCCTTCGCGCCACGTGCCGCGTCCGCCGCCGTGGCGCCCGACGCAGTGCGCATGCCCGCAGTGCGCATGCCCGCAGTGCGCATGCCCGCAGTGCGGGCGCCCGAGCTGGGCAGCGTGATCGCCGGCACCGTTCGAGACACCGCCGGCGCGCCTCTCAGCAACGTGCAGGTGGTGGTGGCCGGTGCCAACCGCGTCGCCACGACCAACGATCGCGGTGAGTTCGCGTTCCGCGATTTGCCGGCCGGCACCTATCATCTCGACCTCATCCTCATCGGCTACGCCAGCGCACACCAGGTCATCACGGTTCCTGCGGCTGGCGGCGATGTTCGCGTAACGATCGTCATGCGGGTGACCTCGGTGCGCCTCTCCAGCGTGAACGTGACGGCCACTCCCACTGGGACCGACCCGCTCAATGTCACGCAGGCCACCGTGCAACTGTCCGGCAAAGAGTTGCAGCGGGCGCTCAGCACCTCGATCGGGCAGACACTCGCCGGCGAACCGGGTATGGCCACGCGTTTCAACGGGCCGATGGCCAGTGCGCCGGTCATTCGTGGCCTGACCGGTGAACGGGTGCTGGTGCTCCAGGACGGTGAACGCGCCGGCGATCTCTCCTCCGCAGCGGTCGATCATCTCAACGCCGTCGACCCGAGTACGGCCGATCGCATCGAAGTGATTCGCGGTCCCGCCTCGCTGCTGTACGGCAATAATGCGCTCGGCGGCGTGGTGAACGTCATCTCCAACGACATTCCAACGAGTATCCCGTCGCGTGCCTCCGGCTACGTCATGGGGCAAGGCGAATCCGTGACGCCTGGCGGCGTGGTGTCCGTCGGCGTGACGGTGCCGCTCTCGCAGCGATTCGCGCTCACCGCGCGCGGCGGTGCGCGTTCATTCGAGAACATGCGCGTGGGAGGCGGGGGCACCCAGCCGAACACGAACGGACGCACGGACAACTTCACGCTCGGTAGCGGATACGTGGGGTCGCGGGTGTCCATCGGTGCCGTGTACCGTCAAATGGATTTCCGATACGGACTGCCGCACCCGGACGGCGACGACGCGATCAAACTCGACGGCGTGCGGCGTATGGGCGCCCTGCAGTCCACGATCAACACGGGATTCGCACCGATCGCCTCCCTGCGCGTCGATGGTACGGTGCAAGCGTACAAGCACGATGAGATCGAGCCGTCCGGCGCGGTGGGGACCAGCTTCGCGTTGAATACCCAGACGGTGAACATCCTTGGGCGGACGAAGCTTGGCCGCACCTCGGGCGCTATCGGCGTGCAGGGGCTCTTCCGTCAGTACACGCCGACAGGAGATGAAGCGTTCACTCCGGGCGCAACGAATGACAACGTCGCGATGTTCGTCTTCCAGGAACTGCCGCTGAGCAGCGGTGCCGCCGAAGAGCATTCGCCCCGTCTGCAGGTTGGCGTGCGATACGATCGGTTCGCGATCACCACCCAGCCCGGTGACGCGGATGCCGTGGCGCGCTTCGGTCCGTCGCAGTCGCGCAGCTTCGACAATCTCGCCGGCTCGCTCGGCGTGAGCATTCCGCTCCTGCCCGATGTGTCGTTCACGGCGAATGCGTCGCGTGGCTTCCGCGCGCCGACGGTCGAGGAGATGTACGCCAACGGCTTTCACGCCGCCGTCGGCACGGTCGACAAGGGCAATCCCAACCTCACACCGGAGCAGAGTACCGGGCTCGAGGCGGGACTCCGCGCACAGTCGGGACGCACCTTCGCGCAGGTCAGCACGTACCTCAACCTCATCGATCAATACATCTTGCCGCGTGCGGTCGGGACTGCGATGGAGGGTGGCATCTCGGTGCCGCTGGTCAACTACGCGCAGGCGGACGCCAAACTGTACGGCATTGAGGGGCAGCTGGAAACGAAGCTGGCGTATCGCCTCGTGGGTGGACTCATGGGCGACTTCACGCGGGCGCAGTATCGCGATGGTTCAGGCGACTTGCCGTACATTCCAGCCGGGCGACTCGGCGCGTCGCTGCGCTATGACAATGGCCGTTTCTCGTTTGGCGGTGACGCGCGTCGCGTGTTCCGCCAGGACAAGGTGAGCGGTGACGAACTCGATGTCGCCACGAACCCGTACACGCTCGTGAACCTGAGCGCCACGTGGTTGCTGAGCGCGCGCAGTAAGGTGCACTCGTTCACCCTGCGCGCGGACAACGTGCTCGATGAGCAGTACCGCGATGCGACCAGCCGCATCAAAAGCTTCGCCTACAATCCAGGTCGAAATCTCAGCGTCGTGTACAAACTGCTGTACTGATTGAGCGCTGCGTCAACCCGCCGCGTAGCTACGCAGCAATCTCAGCATACGCCCGTCGGTTTCGGCGGGCGTATCGCCCTTGGGAGTCTCGAGCACTTTGGGAATGGTCGCCAAGCGGTCGTCTGTCATTATGCGCCGAAACACTTCGCCACCGATCGTGCCTTCACCGATCAGTTCATGACGATCGAGATGAGAGCCTAGCTGGGCCTTCGAGTCGTTCAAGTGCAGACAGGCCAACTGCGCGAGCCCCAGGTGGTCATCGAACTGCGCAATCACGCCATCGTAGTCATTGATTAAATCGTAGCCAGCGGCCCACACGTGCGCGGTGTCCAGGCACACTCCCACGCGCGTGCGCAGCGCCGACGGAACGCGCGACAGCAGATCCGCCATTTCGTCGAACGTCGAGCCCAGTACGGTGCCTTGGCCTGCGGTCAGCTCCATCAGCAGCCGGGTGGGGCCGTCTTCAGCTTCGAGCGCTGCCGTGATTGCCTCGGCGTTCCGCGCAATGCCACTCGCGCGATCGTCCATGAAGTTCCCCGGATGCGAGACCAGTGCATCAAGGCCAAGCGCATGACACCGACGCAGCTCGGCACGGAAACTCTCCAGCGAACGCGCACGCAACTCGGCGTCCGGTGACGCGAGGTTGATGAGATACGAATCGTGCGCGCACGTCCAGCGCACGGTTGTCGCCTGCATCGCGGTTGTGTAGCGAGCCACTTCGGTTGCCTCGACCTCGCGCTCGATCCAGCGATTGGCCTGCTTGGTGAAGATCTGCGATGCGGTCGCACTGATTTCACGCGCGCGCGCCGCCGACTCCCAGCTTCCGCCTGCAACGGACACGTGCGCGCCCAGTGGGCCGCGATCGCGGGCGTGGTCACCAGCATCGACGATGATCGGCGCATCGATGGGCGGTGCTTTTGGCGAGGGCGGTTTGCGGGTCGGCGGCTTCACCGGGGGGTCGGCGGCTTGGGCGAAACCTTTTTCGCTGTCTTCTCCGGTGCCTTTCGGGTCGGGCGATCGGTCGGCATCGGTGCCGTCTCTCCTTTGCGTTTGCGCGCGACCTTCTCAGCACGCTTGGCGTGCGCCTTTACTGCGTTCTTGAGCGCCTTCTTTTTGGATGGCATCGGAGCGGTCAGCGGAATGGAGGGAGGCGTGAACAGCGTGTGAAGTGTTGCAGCGTCGGAGCGGTGATGCCGAGCTGCGCCACCGCATTGCAAAATCGAATTGTACTCTCGAGTCGCCCTATCGACGCTGGCCCCGTAGCCACTCGAGCGGGTCGACCGCGCGTCCCTTCGGGCGAATCTCAAAATGCAGATGAGGAGGCAGATCCGGGTCGGTCGCGCCGACCGTTCCGATCGTCTGGCCCTTCGTGATCTCCTGTCCTTTGCGCACGTCGATGCGCGACAGCGAACCATAGACCGAATAGTCGCCGCCGCCGTGCTGCACGATCACTGTGGGGCCATACGTGCCAACGGCATCGGCGAGTACGACTTCGCCGGCCGCGATCGTGTGTACGACCGCCCCGACGTTTGCGCCAATGCCAAGCCCGTTCCAGCGAGTGGTCGTGTTGTTCGGATTCACCACGCGGCCAAAGCGGTAGAGAATCACTCCGTCCACCGGCCAATCCAGCTTCCCCAGATCTGACGTGCGAATGCTGGACGGCGCCGCCGGCTTGGCGTTCGGCGCCATTTCCGCGCGCCGCCGCGCCGTCTCCAGCGCGGCGATCACACCGGCCACGCGCGATTCGTCGCGCGCCAACTGCGTCAGCCGGTCACGGGTCTGGACCGTTGTGCGCTGAACGACAGTGAGATTGCGCTTGCGATTTTGCTCGAGATCCCGCAAACGCAGCCCCTCGCGCTCCTTATCGGCGCGATTCCAGGTGATCTCTTGCTGCAATTGCACCAGCAGCGCGCGCTGCGTCGCGATCCGGTTCCGCAGCGCTTCAACACGTCGCACCAGCGTGCGATCCTGCAGCGTGAGTTCATGCAAGTACTTGTACCGCGCAACCAGCGACGCGAACGATTGCGCTGACAGCATCGCCTCGATATCGAACAGGCTGCCGCGTTTGTAGATGTCGACCATCCGACGGTGCAGCACGTCCTTTTTGATCTGCAGCTCTTCTTCTGCCTGGAGGAGCCCCGTGTTCGCGTTGGCTACTTCCCGTCTGATAGCGGCCAACTGTCGATCCAGCGTTTCGACGAGTCGCACGGTCGTCAATCGTTGCGCTTCGAGGTTCGCGACTTCGTCCGCAAGAGTACGGGCGCTGCGCTGAAGCTCGTCCATCCTTTTTTCGAGCGAGCCGCGCTCACGACGCAATTTCTCGAGCTCATCCTGCTGTTGCCGGAGGCGCACATCTGCACTCTGCGCCTGCGTAGGCGGTTGCGCCGACAATTGCTGGACGCCGACGCTCGACGTCGCGATGACGATCGCAACCAACATCCGCGCCAGCCGACTCACGCGTCGCGCCAGACCTGACGCAGTTGACGTCCAACAGAAATCCAGCTGCCGACAAACCCGATGAACGCACCGGCCGCGATACCAAGTGCAACCTGCTGCGCGGTGAAGAATTGCGTCACGACGAGATTGCGCGAAATGACCGTGTTGGCCGCGTAGGCCAGCAGCACCGCAATCACCCCACCGGCGACTCCCTTCAACACGCCGTCGATGAGATAGGGCAGCCGCACAAAACCGTTGGTGGCCCCCACCATGCGCATGATTTCGATCTCGCGTGTGCGCGCCAGAATCGCCATGCGAATTGTCGCGCCGATGATAATTACGGCGACCAGCGCAAACACGACCGCCAATCCCGTCCCCGCAACGCCCGCGATGGTCCGGATGCGATATAGTTTCTCCACCCATTCGCGTCCGTAGCGCACATCCTCGACAACCGAATACAACAACAGCCGCTTGGAGACCATCTTGACGGTCTCAGGATCGCGCGACCCCTCCTTGAGTCGCACCTCAATCGAACCGGGCAAAACCGTACTGTCCATCACGTCGCGAAACTCGGCGAGCTCTGTACGCGCGCGCTGCAGTGCCGAATCCGGACTCACGTACCCAACGCTCGCCACTTCTCCCATCCGCTGCATGGTGCGCACAACCTCCGCCGCGTCGTCGTCGCTGGCGCGCTCACGCAGGAAGGCCCGAATCTCAACGCGATCTTCGACTTGACGGAGCGCGGTCTGCAGATTGATGGCCACGAGTCCGAAGAGACCGAACGCAAAGAGCGAGAACGCAATCGTCGTAATGCCCAGCAGCGCCAGCACCGGCGCGCGGCGAAAGGCGAGGAGCACTTCACGCAGCGCGAGTCTCATTAACGCCCCCGCAAATCGGCGACGAGTCGCGTTGCATCGACGCCGTCGTAGGTCAGCGTTCCCTTGTCGAGTTCGAGAAAACGCAGCCCGCTCCACTCGATCAGCGTGACATCATGGGTGGCCATCAGCACGGCAGTCCCTGATGCATTGATTTCACGCAGCAGCTGAAAAATGCCGCGCGTCGCTCGATCGTCGAGATTCCCGGTGGGTTCATCGGCCAGAAGCACGAACGGGTCGTTGGCGAGGGCCCGCGCAATGGCGACACGCTGTTGCTCTCCCCCCGAAAGTTCATGCGGCAGCGCCGTCGCTTTCGATGCGAGTCCAACCTGCGTCAGGAGCCGAGCGACCTTGGGGGCGATTGACGCGTGGGGCGCGCCGGTTACTTCCAGCGCGAATGCAACGTTCTTTTCTGCACTGCGATCGGGCAGCAGACGAAAATCCTGAAACACGATCCCCAGTCGGCGGCGAAGCTTGGGCAACTCACGCGCGCGTAACGTCGCACTCGAATAGCCCGACACTTTCACCTCGCCCGAGGTCGGCCGCTCGGCCATCGACACCAGCTTGAGCAGTGTGCTCTTGCCGGAGCCGCTGTGCCCAGCGAGAAAGACGAACTCACCCTTGGCCAATTCGAACGAGACGTCACGCAGTGCGACACCGGAACGCGGATACTCTTTCGTCACTTTGGACAGGCGCAGTATTCCGGCCACCGTCTACTCCAGTGCCTGTGCGAGGTCGGCGATCAGATCGCTCGGGTCTTCGATGCCGATGCCCAAGCGGACGGCGCCAGGACTGACGGCGATTGGTTGTTGCGGCAACAAGACCGGTGCGTCGGCGAGTGCGACACCAGGCGCAGCTCCAAGCGCGCGCACCACCGACGCACTTCCACCAATTGGCGTGCTGCTCCGGAACAGACTCAATCGTGACACCACGCGCCGCGCCTTGGCTGCGTCGTCTCCAAAATCGAGCACGATGGTGCTGCCAAAGCCATCGAGCGTCGCTGCTGCGACTTCGTGATCGGGGTGCGACGCCAGTCCAGGATACAGCACGTGATGAATGCTCTCCTGTACGGCCGCCCACTCAGCCACCCGCTCGGCGTTTGCATTCTGGCGCGTCACGCGGACATGGAGCGTGGTCACGCCCCGGTCGAGCTGCTCGACCATCTTTGCATCGGGCGACTGCCCCCAACGCAACATCTTCTCACGCACTTCGTCGATCACCGCTTCGGGGCCGCAGACCACGCCAGCCTGGAATCCACGCTCGCTATGCAGGTACGCCTCGCCCGCGTGGATGACCACATCGGCGCCATGCTCGAGCGGGCGAAAGTTGATCGGGCTCGCATGTGTTGAGTCGACCACAAGCGCGATCCCCAGTTCCTGGGCGAGGAGACGCGCCGGATTGAGATCGGCAACGCGCGTGGTCGGATCGGTGGGTGTGCCGACGAAGAGCACACGCGTGTTGGTGCGAATGTGTTTTCGCCAACCACGCGTTTCGGTTGGATCGACGAAGTTGATCGCGATGCCAAGGTTGGGCAGCTCTGATTCAAAGAACCGACGTGCGTCGCCGCTCAGCCATTCGCTCGCGACCAGATGATCGCCGGACCGAAGCAGCGACAGCATGGTGCAGGCGATCGCCGCCATCCCGGTACCCAGAATGAGCGCGGACTCAGCGCCTTCGAGTATCGCTAAGCGCTCTTCGACGCGCCCGCCATGAACCGCGTCAGTTGCGCGCGCGGTGTGCGGCGCGTTTGTCACGCGCGCGTGCCAGCGTCAGTGTCGAGCTTGATGACGCGAATCACTTCGGAAATTGACGCGCCGACCACATCGCGCAGCACCACACTCCCGCGCTGCAACGTGTCGTCGATCTGCAGTTCGGCGAGTTCCTGACGACGATCCGTCACGATGCGAACGAGCTCGTGTTCGCTGACGAGACGAATGAGCGCGTCGTCGGCGCGCATCTTGATCATCGGACCGCGTTCGGCGTCGCCCTTCCGCGATGAGATGAACCCAGCCACCAACAGCGGGGGCGAGTAAGCGCCGTATCCATTCGGATTGCGATTGGACTTACCAGTTGGAATCATGCAATCCCCGGCATGGTGCCTGGCACTGCAAACCCGTCCACATGACGCATGAGCAGTCGGCGGTGGCGCAGTTGTTCGAGGTGATGTTCTGCGGTGGCGTGCTCGATATTGAGCAGTCGCGCGACCGCTTCGGGTTGCACAGGCCCGTCGTGGTCGCGCACCGTCTCCCAATGCGAACGCTCGTCGTCGGTGACCACGCCAAAGAGCTCGGCAAACCCATCGTGGTAGGCAACGAGGGCGAGCGCGTGCCGTTCGAGCACGATCTCGATCGGATCGAGATGACTGTCGGCGATGCCACGAAACAGCAGATAGCCAGTTGGCCCATCCGCGTCGGCGTAACGCAGCAGGAGCTTCGCTACGATTTCATCCGCGCACGAAAAGTCGAGCACGTTCACCTGCGAAAAATCGATCGTCGTTACAACCGGCGTACCGATCTCGACAACCTGACGTTCGATTGCCGTACGCACGGCGGCGCCGGTTGGTCGCGTCACCAGGTTCGAATACAGATCGCACACCGTGCCGCGAAGCACCGTGCCCACATCGATGAGCAAGCTCACGGTTGACGCTCCCGCGAACGGGGACGCGCACCGGTCGCCGATTTCGCGGCGGCCTTCGGTTCACCAATGCGCTCAGGGATCGTGATCTGAATCTGGGCACCCGGAAAGAAGGGCATCGATTCCGTCATCGGCACATCTTCGTCCCATTCAGGTGTGATGGCGATGCGCGCGGTTCCACTGCGCACCGTGAGTTTGCCGTTCCAGCGGCCGACGAATCGACGAATGCCAGCGAGCCCCTGACCGCGTCCCTTGTCGCCATGACGAAACCGACTCATTGCGCGCAGCACTGCGTCCTCGAGCGCCATCCCGTCATCCCAACGATCGCCGCGACGATGACTCGGCGAACTTTCGAGCGACTGACGAAACCCCACACCCGCATCGCACACGGCAATGACGACAACGCGTCGCCCAAGTCGCTTGGTATACCGGTACGCCTGCACAGCCACCCATCCGCCTTGACCGGCATGTTCGACAATGTTGCCGGCTGACTCACTCAACGTCATACCGAACGCGCCCGTGATAGCCGTGTCCAGTCCCAGCTGGCCGTGCAGGATGTCGGTCGCCTTCTGTTGAATGCGACCAACCACACCGTGCACGTCGTCCGTCTTGACGACCGGCGTGATCTCGAGCAGCACATCGGATTCGTGTGCCTCGCGCTGACGCGGTACGGTGCCGTGCAGATCGTACAACTCCGCGGCATGACGAAAGAATCCGGCGCGCGACCAGTACGATGCCGTGTCGGCATTGTCTGGCACCGCGAAGCTCATGCGCTCAACGCGCGACTGGGCGACGCACAACAGCGCGGTCAATCCAAACGGCGACGCCCAGCGTGCGTGACGTGCGTCGACGAGAATCTTTTCGCCCTCGGGCACAAGCGCGAGCTGTTCGATGACGTGCTCGAACGTCTGTTCGTCGAGCGATGGCGGCACGCTGATGACAGCGGTCACGTCGCGCTGAGCTCCCCTCGAAGATGATTCGCCAACCCTGTCGCTCCGCGATGCTCGACGTTGCGCGATGCGGCTTGGTTCGCCTTCGCAATCGCGTCCGTCAAGTTATCACCGGCAAGCAGTCTGGAGAAATGGGTGGCCCCCCACACATCACCACATCCCGTTGGGTCACCTGGCCCATCAATACGTGGGGCCACCGCAGCAACGAGGGCGGTCCGCACCGCGCCGAGTGCACCAGCGCCACCACGCGAGCCCGTCATCACCACTTGAGAAACATCACGAGACGGGATGTCGCTCAATGTTTCCACACCCGGTGCCGCCACATACACCGCGCCGCGCTTGCCCAGTGTGACGCAAAGGCAAGAGCAACCAGCGGCCATTGCCGTCGCGGCGAGTGCCATCGGATCGGGCGCCATCATCTGCATCTCGTCTTCGTTCACTTGCAGCACGTCGAAGCAGCCGCACCAGGCGGCCACGTCTTTCAACGGCCGCGGCACGCGCAGTCCGTCCGGTTGCACGGCAAAGATCAGCATGTGCAGATCGCAGTAGATCATGCCGTTGAAGTGCGCGCGGACCAGCTGTGTCGTTTCGAGATCAAGCTCCCAACCGCTCAGGAAGTTGATGTACAGCGCGTCGAGTCGGGCCGCATCGAGCACCGGCTTGAGACCGAGCCACGTCCACGGCGGCACACCACCCGAGAGATACTCGCTGCGGTGTTCGTCGTCGTGATAGCGCAGCTCCACGCGATTGTTCGGATACGGAACCGCAATCAGCTCGGCATCGGGCGCCATGTGCTTGAGCGATCGACAGTACGCGCGCGCTTTGTCGACCAGATCGTCACCGACCTTGATGAGTGGGACGATCTCCCAATCGTCGTCCAGCGCCGCATCGAGACCTGCGAGCGAGTACGAAATCCCGCCCCACTCTTCAACGGGGACTGATCGTTTGTCTCGGCCGTGAATGACGTCCCACACCATCGAACCGATCACACCAACGCGACGCTTCCTCGCGGCAGGCAAAGGAGTCGCGCCAGCGTCACCGTGTGCGGTCTCGCCGCTTGCTGCGTCGCTCACGATGGCATCTGCGCCCGGAAGGCGGCCACGGCGCCAACCACACCGGCATTGCCCGGAAGTTCACCCGGCACGATGCGACAGGCCTCGACGGCCGGCCGAAACGCACGACGACGCACTTCATCACGCAGGGGCACGAAGAGCGCGTCGCCCGCCTGCGTGACGCCTCCGGCAATCACCACCACATCGGGATTGAAGATGTTGAGCAGGTTCGCGATTCCGGTTCCGAGGAAGCGCGCCGTATCGCGCACCACATCCCGGGCAATGTCGTCACCGCGAGCCGCGGCATCGTACACCGTCTGCGCCGTGATGCGCGACACGTCGCCGTCAACCAGTTCCCGGAGTATCGACACGCTTTCGGCTTGGAGCGCCTCACGCGCCCGGTCGGCAATAGCCGGTCCGGATGCATAAGCCTCCAGACAGCCGTAGTTGCCGCAACCACAGCGACGCCCGTTTTGATCGATCGTGATGTGCCCAAGTTCCCCCGCCATATCGGTTGAACCATGGTACAACTTTCCGTCGAGAATCAGTCCGCCGCCGATGCCGGTGCCAATCGTGATTCCCACGACGTTCCGCCCGCCGCGCGCGGCACCGATCCACCACTCGCCGTACGTGGCGCAGTTGGCGTCGTTGTCGATCGCCGCGGGCAAGCCGGTGAGTTCAGCCATCCGGTCGCGCAACGGCACGTCGTGCCACTTGAGATTGGGCGCGACCTTCACGATGCCTTTCTCTCGATCGAGCGGGCCCGGCGCGCCGATCCCCACGCCCTTGAAGGCGCCGCGCGCGGCACCAGTCTCGCGCATGGCGGTGCGGATGGTTGTTTCGACCATCTCCGCCATCCGTTCGATCACTCGGTCGACGCCTTCGTCCGAGCGCGTCGGTTCGCTGTGCATGCCGAACTGGCGGGAACCGTCGTCCGACATGGCACCGACGACGATGTTGGTGCCGCCGAGATCGACGCCGACGAAGAGAGAGTTGTTGGTCATGCGGGGAAGATAATGTGCGAGGCACGCAGGGACGCCAGCGGGACACAGTGCCCCTGCGGTCGGGGCCCCGCATTCCGTCCACACGAAACGGTTAACGTGAACGCCGGTCGCTCGTCAACCAATCGATGACTTCACATTGGCAACTGCGGCGTACGCCGCTCGCGTTGTGCTGGGCTGCTGCCTCGGCCCTTGCTTGGGCCACATCGTCGGGGTGCGCGGGTGGCTCCGATCCCGTCGGCATCGTCCCAGCGGTCCCGACGACTCCGGCTCCGGTAGATCCACGGGCACTCGCGGCCTACTTCCCGCCGACTGACGGCGCTTCGTGGGACACGCTGTCGGCCGTCAGACTCGGATACGATTCAGCCGCACTCCGAAGTGCACTCGACTGGGCAGGCACCCAGCAGACGACCGCCGTGGTCGTGCTCTGGCGCGGGCGCATCGTCGCGGAGCGCTACTGGCGCGGCTGGACCGTGGGCAAGGACTCCATCATCGCGTCGGCCGGCAAGTCGGTGTTGAGTGCGCTCGCGGGCGAGGTTGTACGCCAGGGACGGCTCTCGCTGGACAGCTCCGTCACACGCTATCTCGGCACTGCGTGGTCACGCAGCCCATCGACGGAGTCACGCATCACGGTGCGCCACCTGCTGGGCATGATGTCCGGCCTTGACGACTCCCTCAAATTCGTCGCGCTGCCCGGCAACCGCTTCTACTACAACAACCCGGCGTACTATCAGCTGTTCGGTGTCGTCGCGGCGGCGAGCGCACAGCCCATCACCACGCTCTCAAAATCGTTGCTGTTCGATCGCATCGGAATGACGAGCGCGAACTGGAAGTTGAATCTCGACACCGGAGAATTCGGATTGATCCTGAGTTGCTCCGCACGCGACATGGCGCGATTCGGATTGCTTGCGCTCAATCGTGGACAATGGAACGGCGCGCAGGTTCTCGCCGACAGCCCATGGTTCGCGTCATCGTGGCGTGCAGTGCCCCCCGATAACGCCGGGTACGGCATGCTGTGGTGGTTGAACGGCAGCACCAGCTATCGCACACCCGGGCCGTACGTGTTGCCCGCAGTCTCGGGGTCACTCATCCCATCGGCTCCTTCAGATCTCGTCGCGGCGCTGGGTAAAGGCGACAAAAAGATCTACGTCATCCCGAGTCTCGAACTGGTCGTCGTGCGGCACGGTGCAGAAGCCGATGCCGCGGGCGGCAACCCGCTCGCCATCTCGGCGTTCGACGAGCAGTGGTGGCGGAGACTCAAGCTCGCGTTTCGGTACTGACATGAAAAGCAAAGAACTGCAGCCACGAATCACGCGAATTTCGCGAATTGTTCCGAGCGGTATTCGCGTCATTCATGTGATTCGTGGCCAGTAGTTTATTTCTCTCGGTCTGGCGCGAGCGTCTGTCGAAGTCGCGCTGAGACAATCTCGGCCGTCGTATCCCGCATGCACTTCCAATGACTTAAGGGACACGTTTGTGGGCCATGCGCATCGCACGGCCGACACGAAAGCGATTCCTGCTGCACCACGCCGCTCTTCTCCGCCAAGGGTCCGAATCCGAAGGCCGGAACTGTAGGACCGAACAGCGCGACCGTTGGCGTGTTCATCGCCGACGCGAGGTGCAATGGTGCCGAGTCGTTGGTGACGAGTGCACTGGCGCGTGACAGCAGTGCCGCTGACGCAAGAAGCGACAGTCTTCCAGTCGCATCGATCACTGGCGCGGCGCCAGCTGTTTGCAATGCCGCACCGATTGCATTGGCGAGTAGGGCATCACCCGCTGCGCCGATCACGACAACACGGTGCGAACGGAGCAGCGAATCGGATGCGAGTGCTGCGGCCAACCCATCAAACGAGGGCCACCGCTTGGTCGCCCACGCGCTCCCCGGTGCAAATGCAATAATTGGCTCACCGATTTCGACACCGTTGGCCGCGAGTAGCGCGTCGACTGTCGCGCAATCTTCGTCGCGCGGGTACAACGTGGGCCGCACCACCGGTGCCTCCGCGTCACTCACGGCCGACCCCAACTGCCACAGTCGCTGCGCGTGGTGCAACTCGCGACGAAACGGCACGCGCGTGGTGTACAGGACGCGACCAGGTGATGTCGCAAAGCCAACCCGTTCACGGATGCCCGCCAGTCGCGCCAACGCTGCCGTTCGCAGCGAACCCTGCGCAATGTACGCCGTGGTCGCACCACTGGCCCGCAGCCGTTCGGCAACGCGACGCACGCCACCAACACCGCGATCGACACCACGCTTGTCGAACACAATCACGTCACTCACCGCCCGATGATTCGTGAGCAACGCCGCATTCGCCGGTGTTGCCACCACGACAACACGCCCTCGCTCGGCAAGTCGCTCGAGCAAGGGCGTGGTCAGAATCATGTCGCCAAGAAAGCTGGTCTGCAGAACCGCGCTGACCACTAGTCGACCTGCAGCACCGCAAGAAATGCTTCCTGTGGAATCTCCACACTGCCGACCTGCTTCATACGCTTCTTTCCTTCCTTCTGCTTTTCCAGGAGCTTGCGCTTCCGTGAGATGTCGCCGCCGTAGCACTTGGCCAACACGTCCTTTCGCAGCGGTTTCACGGTTTCGCGCGCGATGATCTTCTGGCCGATCGTGGCTTGGATGATCACTTCGAACAGCTGGCGCGGAATCAGTTCCTTGAGCTTCTCGGCCACCTTGCGGCCCCAGTCGTACGCCTTGTCCTTGTGCACGATGACCGAGAAGGCGTCGATTGCGTCGCCGTTGATGAGCATGTCGAGGCGCACGAGATCGCTCGCGCGGTATTCGAGCATTTCGTAATCGAGCGAGGCGTACCCGCGGCTCACCGTCTTCATCTTGTCGAAGAAGTCGAGAATGATTTCGCCAAGCGGGAATTCCCAGTCGAGCTCCACGCGCACCGTGTCGAGGTAACGCATGTTCTTGTACACACCGCGCCGCTCCATGCCGAGCGTCATGATGGCGCCGATGTATTCGGTGGGGCACATGATGCGCGCGCGCACGTACGGCTCTTCGACCTTGGTGATCACCACGGCCGGCGGCATGAGCGCCGGGTTCTCCACCATCATCTCGGTGCCGTCGGTTTTCGAGACGTGGTACTCCACGCTCGGCACCGTGGTGACGAGATCGAGATTGTACTCGCGCTCGAGACGCTCCTGCACGATTTCCATGTGCAACAGCCCCAGGAATCAGCACCGGAATCCGAAGCC
>Ga0105044_10004445_pt1 | contig 19258 bp, 15 predicted proteins | sample MAT01_FD_78092 | JGI IMG/M metagenome (GOLD analysis project Ga0105044, IMG submission 78092) | Freshwater microbial communities from Lake Fryxell liftoff mats and glacier meltwater in Antarctica - MAT-01 | ecosystem: Environmental > Aquatic > Freshwater > Ice > Liftoff microbial mat | place...
GCGCAGCCTCACTCACCCAGGCGCAGCCTCACTCACCCAGGCGCAGCCTCACTCACCCAGGCGCAGCCTCACCCACCCAGGCGCAGCCACGGGCGCGGCACGGCCGACCACGGCCACGACGTGCCGAAGAAGAAGAGCAGCAGCGCGATCCCGACGAAGATCGCCGTGCGGCGGTGGCGCACCGAGTCCTTCGTCGCGCTCTTGTTCATGATCTTCGCGGCGTGCACGAGCGCGATGCCGGCGATCATCATGATCGGGTGCTCGACGAGGAACTTGCGCACCGAGGCGTCCTTCATCGCGGCACCCATGTCGGCGAATGCGTTCTTCGTCACCGGCGACCATACGAAGTGCAGCAGGATCCCGATCAGGAGCTGCACGTCGACGAGGATCATCAGGATCAGGCCGCTCAGTCGATCCCCCGTCGTCCAGGGTTTGTTACCGAGCCAGCCGCGGATCGCGTTGAGCACGACCCACAGAGCGACGACGAGGACGGCGAGGCGCAGGACGTTGTGGATCGTGAGTGCTGTCTCGTACATTGCGGGAAGGTAGCGACCGGGGAAGGGCAGTGCACGCTCGGGGAGCGCGGGGTTTCCTTCAGGCGAGCTCGAGCAGCACCTGCAGTTTGAGGAAGTCGACGTCCTTGATCTTCACCGCGATCGGGTGCCCCTCGGTGAACGAGAAGATGCGTTTCGCGGCTTTGATCTGGATCGTCGCGCCCTTGATCTCGACGCGCTCGCCGATCGTGCGCGAGGGCAGGAAGCCCGTCGTGTTGAAGTCGAGGAGTTTCACTTCGATCCCCGGCGGGGACACGCGCAGCACCGACGCGGAGAGCTTCTTGCCGATGTGCGGTTCGAGATACTGGCAGATCTTCAAGTCGTCTACGGCCGTCTCGACCATCTCGGAGATGTCGGCCTGCATCGAGCAGTGCGAGGCGATGTCGTTCAGGTCGGCCAGGTAATCCTCGGTCTTGAGCTGCTTCGACGCGGCTTCCTCGCCGCCGGATAGCACCTCGTGCAGCCAGCGGTGCACCATCAAGTCCGGATAGCGGCGGATCGGCGACGTGAAGTGCAGGTAGGCCTGCCGCACGAGACCGAAGTGCGTCGCCACGTCCTTGTCGTCGTGCACCTCGTACACCGCGCGCTCGATGAGCCCCATGATTCGCTGGATCAGCGCCTCGGCGTTGGCCTTCTTGCGCGCGAGCGTGATCAGGCGCGCGATGTCGCGACCGGTCAGACGGTCCTTCTTCGGGACGCGAATGCCGTGCTCCTCCAGCCCCTTCGCGACTTTCTCGATCTCCTCGGCGTCCTTCTCGGGGTGGACGCGGTAGATCGTGGGCAGGCCGCGCTCGCGGAAGAAGTCACCCACGGCCTGGTTCGCGGCGAGGGCCGTCTCTTCGATCAAAGTCATCGAGAAGTAGCGCGGCGCGTCGACGATCTTCATCACCTCGTGGCGCTCGTCGAACACGAACTTCTTCTCGATGGAAGCCATCCGCAGCGAGCCTTTGGCGTCGCGGATCCCCTGCTGTTTCACGGTCCAGCGCTGGAACGACTTCAGCGACTGCTCGAGCCCGCGCGCTTTCATCTCGCGCACCGCGGGCGAATCGACGCCGTCGAGCAACTCCTGGACTTCGCGGTAGGTGTTGCGGCGCACACTCCGGATCACGCTCTTCCCGATGCGGTACGAGAGGCGCGTGCCTTTCGCATCGAAGACCATGAACACCGAGAAGGCGAAGCGATCGCGCTCGCCGACGAGCGAACACAGGTGGTTCGACAGGCCCTCGGGCAGCATCGGCACGACCTGGTCGGCGAGGTACACGCTCGTGCCGCGCGCGAGCGCTTCGTCGTCGAGCGGCGTGCCGGGCCGCACGTAGTGCGACACGTCGGCGATGTGCACGCCGATCTCGCTCGTGCCGTCGTCGCGATCTTCGATCGAGATCGCGTCGTCGTAGTCCTTCGCATCCTCGCCGTCGATCGTGTAGATGCACATCGAGCGCAGATCGAGGCGGCCTTCGTACTCGGCCGGATCGGGATCGCGCGGCAGCGCGGCGACGAAGCGCAGCACGTCGCCCGGGAATACCGTGCGCACGCGGAACGACGCCAGGAGCTGCATCTCCTCCGAACCCTCGTCGTGGTACGGCGCGGGACCGTGCTCCATCGGTGCGAACGCGTTCGGGCGCCGCGCGATGCGCTCACGTGCCGTCAACTCGAGCGCTTCGTCACCGAGCGTCTCGGCGCGCGCGGCCAAATCGCCGTCGTACATGATCTCGACCGGCTTGGGCGCGGGCGCCTCGGGCGTCGGCGATCCGCCGCGCGCGCGCAGCAGGTCCTGGAAACTCTTGAGCGGCTTGGCGGGCTCGTCGGGCTTCCCGCGGCGGTCGTCGTTCTTCGCCATGCGCGCGGAAGCCTAACCGCTCTGCGGGTTCTCGCGCGCATCGGCCCGCGCACCGAGCTGCGGAAACCAGCGCGCGACGAGCCAAGCGGCGCAGAGGATGAGCAACGGCTCGATCGGCCAGCGATAGCGTTCCAGGACGTGCGTCACGCAATAGACCGGCGGAACCAGGAAAAGCGTGAGCAGGTACGGTCTCGGGCCCGCGCTGGTGCGCGCCCACAGGAACGCCCCGACCAAGGCCATCGCGCCGACGGCGAAGTGCAGGATCCACTTCGCAAACGCTTTCGGATCGTCGCGCGCCGCCAGCCCGCGGTCGGTGCGCGGATCGGTCCAGGGGTCCTCGCCGATCCACCACGCCGCCATGCGGCGCAAGGAAAGCAGCAGGAAACGGGCGGGATTCTCAAGGATCCAGGTGGTCGCGCGGTCCATCGCCCAGGCCGCGTAGCGCTCCTCGCCGAGCTCGCGGTAGCGCCTGAACTCCTCGGCCGAGTGGCTCGGATGGCGGTCGCGCGCGTAGCGTCCATCGGCGCCGTCGAAGTTCCCGACGTCGAGCTCGACGCCCAGGTTCGTCCGCAACGAGAACGGCCCGACCTCCTCGGCGTTGCGCACCATCCAGGGCAGCACGACGGCGCCCGCCGCCAGCGCGAACGGTGCCATCGCCCCGATCCAGTGTGCGAGCGCCGGCCGCGCGCGCCACGCGACCCAGGCGACGACCGGGACGAGCACGAGCGGCGCCGGGTTCACGAGCAGCGCGCCGCCGAACAGGAGTCCGAACCAGGTCCACACGCGCGGTCCGCGCGCGCGCTCGCACGCCGCGAGGCGCGTCAGCACCAGCGTGAACGCGAACGCCGCGAGCGTCGTGTCCCACACGGTCGACGACGCGTGCCAGATCGCCATCGGATGGAGCGCGAGCACCCAGGCCGCGATGCGTCCCGCGCGCGCGGCGCCGAGACGGTTGCCGAGTCCCCACACGAGCACGCACGTGAAGCTCGAGAGGATCGACTGGATCGCGAAGAGCATCCACGCCGTGCTGCGCGTGAGCCCGCCGGTCCACTCGAGCAACAGGGCGAGCAGTCCCGGGTACACGGGTACGAGCCAGCCGGTGGGGCCCGACCCAGAACTCCACGGCTCGACGTCGCGCGTCCACGTGTTCGCGAAGCCCTGGCCCTCTGTGATCGAACGCGCGATCGAGCCGGCCTCGTAGCCCCACTCCCACAGTCCGCGATTGGCGTCGGCCGGCGTGTCGAACGCGACCACGAAGGCGAGGCGCAGCACGAGCGCCACGAGGAGGATCGAGAGTGCCTCGCGACCGACCCATGAGTGCTGGCGCGGCAGGCTCGAATCCACGTGGCGCACCATAGCGGCGCGCGCGCCGCAAGGAAGCAGGCGGCGAGCGGTATCAGCGTCCGGACGCGGGACCGACCGCGAGCGCCTCCACGTCGAGACGCCCCGCGCCGGTGTCGTCCACGACGAGCTCGCCCACGCGGCCGCGCAGCAGGACGTCTCCCGATCCGCGCAACCGCACCTCCACGCGCGCCGCGTCGAGCCCCGTCACGGCGATCCACCCGCTGCCGGCGGACGTGATCGTGAGCAGCTCCGACATCGTCACGACCGCGCGTGGCCCGTCGCGCCAGACGGGACCCGGATCGGCGCGCAGGAGCAAAGCGCCCGCGCGCACGTCCGTACCGATCTCCGCGAGCCGGCCCTCGTCGCCCGTCAGGCGGACGCTGCACGGCGAGCCGACGCGCACCTCGACGTCGAGCGGTCCGTCGACGTACAGGCTCGAAAACGCCGGCACAACGCGCTCTTCCGACGCGGGCGGCCGCTTCAGGAACGGTCCGGTCGCCTCGACTCCGCGCGGCCCGGCGGTCCAGTTGCACGACGCGGCGAGCGCGAGCGCCACGGCACCACCCGTGCGCGCCGTGCGGGGCGTGCGCGGAGCCGCGCGAGTGCACGGCGCTCTCACGCGTCGGACGGGCTCGCGCTGATCCGCGCCGCGCCGGTCGCCTCGGTCCGCAAACGCTCCGGATCGCCGCGGTAGCGCAGCTTGCCGGCGCCTCGGACGTCGGCCGAGAGCTCCGTGCGCGCGGCGACCTCGGCTTCGCTCGCGCCGGACAAGTCGACGTCCACGAGCGCGGCGTCCAGCGCGAAGGCCTGGAGCTCGGCCGCACCCGACAAGTCGGCGCGCAGCGTGTCGACGCGCCCCGCGAGCGCGACGTCCGCCGCGCCCGACGCCGTGACCGAGAGCGATCCGCCCGCGAGCTCCGCGACGCTGGCCTTCGCGGCGCCGTCGAGCACGAGGCCCGTGAGGCTCGGGGTCACGACCTCGACCAGGATCTGCGTGCGCGTCTCGTAGCTGCCCGGCCGCATCGATAGGCGCAGCGCGCCGTCGATGACCTCGGTGCGCACGTGGCCGATCAAGTTGTCATCGCCGCGCACGGCGACGGAGCGCGGCGTGCCGATGCGCACGTCGACGTGGATCGCGCCGCCGGCCTCGAGGCGCGTGAACTCAGGGGTGTCGCGCTCCTCGCGCGCGGGCGCTCCACTCCCGCGATGCTCGGGCGAGGAGGAGGTGAAGCTCCAGTCGCTCGTACCGTCGTCCTGGTCGTGGACGACGAAGACGCACGAGCTGGCGAAGAGCGCCGCGGCGGCGGCGAAATGGGCGGCGGGAGAGATGCGCATGGTGGCTGACTCGGCGAAGCGGGGATCACTCGGGGCGGACGCTTCCGGATCCAGAGATCGAGGATTCGACCTCGGGCTGGCCGCGGTAGCGCACGGTGCTCGCGCCGCTGGCCTTGACGATCAGACGTTGCGCCGCGTGGACTTCGGCTTTCGTCGAGCCGGCGAGCGCGAGCTCTACCCGGTCCGCGGTCAGGTCGAACGCGCGGATTTTCGAAGCACCGGACACGGACAGGTGGGATTCCCCCACCTGCCCTTGCGCGCGCAGATCGCACGAACCGCTCATCATCGAGTCGAAGCGCTGGCCACGCAGGCCGGCGGCGACCGCTTCGATCGCTCCGGACATGTCGACGCGCGCCACGTCGGGCGCGGAGACGCGCACGACGAGAGCGGTCTTCGTCGAGTAGGAACCCGAGGGCATGCGCAGCGAGAGCTCGTCCCCCGACACCTCGGTCACGAACAGCGGGACGATGTTGTCGTCGCCCTCGACGACGACGCTCGCGGTGGCGGTGCCGGAGGTCACCTCCAGCGTGAACGCACCCGACGCCTCGACGGCTGTGAACGATGAAACGGTCCTCGTCTCGCTGGACATCTTGCCGGAACCGACGACGTCGGGCCCCCGGACAGGAGTGCAGGCAGAGAGCAGGACAGTGAGAGCGAACGCGAGCGAATGGATTCGGGACATGCGGACCTCCGGGCGCGACGTGCGCGCCTCCTACGTGACCATTCTCATCCGCGGACCACGAAATTGACCAACTTTCCGGGCACGGCGACGACCTTGAGCACGTCCTTGCCGGCCAAGTGCCCGGCCGCCGTCTCGCGCGCCGCTGCTTCGATCACCGACGCGTCGGCGCCGCGCGGCACGCGGATCGTGCCGCGCAGCTTACCGTTGACCTGGACCGCGAGCTCTAGTTCGTCCTCGACGAGCCAGCGCGCTTCCGCGAGCGGGAGCGGCGCTTGGCAGGCCAGGCCGGGTTCGCCCATGCGGCTCCAAAGTTCCTCGGCCACGTGCGGCGCGAACGGCCCGACGAGACGTAGGAAGCGCTGCGCCTGCGAACGCGTGAGCGCGCTCATGAGAGGGGTCGCCTCGTTGACGAACGTCATGAACGACGCGATCGCGGTGTTCAGGTTCAACGCCTGGAAGCTGTCGTTCGTGCGCTGAATGGCCTTGTGCAGAGCGCGCTCGAGCACGGCGGTGTCGCCTTCGAGCGGATTCTCCGGCGCGCCGTGCGCGAGCGTGGGCCGAATCGGCGCATCGGTCTCGGGATCCACGTAGACGCGCCACATGCGCTCGAGGAAGCGCCGACAACCGGGGATGTCGCGTGGATTCCAGGGCTTCGAATCCGAGAGCGGACCCATGAACATCTCGTACAGCCGGAAGACGTCCGTGCCGTACTCCGCGACGATGTCGTCGGGGTTCACGACGTTCTTCAGGCTTTTCGCCATCTTCGTGACGATCTGCTTCAGCGGTTCGCCGCCGCTTTTCTTCGCGTACACGTCACCGCGTGTCTCGACCTCGTCGCTCGCGACCAGTCGACCCGTCGCGTCCTCGTACGCGAACGCGGTGACCATGCCCTGGTTGAAGAGCTTCTGGAAAGGCTCCGGCGTGTGCACGAGGCCCGCGTCGAAGAAGACCTTGTGCCAGAAGCGCGCGTAGAGCAGGTGCATGACCGCGTGCGCGGCGCCGCCGACGTAGAGGTCGACGGGGCCCCAGTACTTCTCGGCCGCGTCGCTGAACGGCGCCTCGTCGTTCTTCGGATCCATGAAGCGCAGCCAGTACCAGCACGAGCCGGCCCAGCCGGGCATCGTGTCCGTGTCACGGCGCGCGGGCCTGCCCGTCGCGGGATCGCGCGTCGCGACCCAGTCCTTCGCGCGCGCGAGCGGAGCCGAACCGTCGGACGACGGCTTGAAGTCGCTCATGTCGGGCAGCAGCACCGGCAGCGCGTCGAGCGGCACCGGAACGATCGATCCGTCCTCGCGGTAGAGCAACGGGAAAGGCTCGCCCCAGTAGCGCTGCCGCGAGAAGAGCCAGTCGCGCAGCTTGTACGTGACCTTGGGGCGACCGACGCCGCGCTCGGAGAGGAAGCTGTTGGTCGTCCGCTTCGCTGCGGCTGTCGCGAGCCCGTCGATCGGCCCGGAGTTCACCGCCGTGCCCTCGCCCGTGAAACACACTCCGTCGGCGAGGCCCTGCGTGCCCGAGGGCGGCTTCACGACCTCGCGCACGGGCAGGTCGAACTTGCGCGCGAACTCGAAGTCGCGCTCGTCGTGTCCGGGCACCGACATGATCGCGCCCGTGCCGTACGTCGCGAGCACGTAGTCCGCGATCCACACCGGCACGCGGCCGCGCGGATCGTCCGCGCCGAACACGGGATTGCGCGCGTAGGCACCCGTGAACACGCCGGTCTTCTCTTTCGAGGCGTCCGTGCGATCGACTTCGGACTTCGAAGCCGCGCTCGCGATGTACGCGTCTATCGCGGCGCGCTGCGCGCTCGTGGTGAGGCGCTTCACGAGCGCGTGCTCGGGCGACAGCACGAGGAACGTCGCGCCCCACAAAGTGTCGGGACGCGTCGTGAAGACGGTGACGCTCTCGGCTGGCTCGTGCTCGCGCTGGCCGAGCATTTCCAAATCGAAACGCACCTCCGCGCCTTCGGATCGCCCGATCCACTCGCGCTGCTGGATCTTGATCGACTCGGGCCAGTCGAGGCCGTCGAGGTCCGCCAGCAAGCGCTCGGCGTAGGCCGTGATCTTGAGCATCCACTGCTTCAGTGGACGCCGCACGCACGGATAGTTGCCGCGCTCGCTGCGACCGTTGATGACTTCCTCGTTGGCGAGGACGGTCTTCAACTCCTCGCACCACCACACCGCGACCTCGGCCTGATACGCCAGCCCGCGCTCGTGGAGCTTCAGGAAGAGCCACTGCGTCCAGCGGTAGTAGCTCGCGTGGCTCGTGTCGACCTCGCGCGACCAGTCGTAGCTGAGCCCGATGTTCTGCAGTTGGCGCCGAAAATTGGCCGTGTTCTCGTCGGTCGTGGCGCGCGGGTGCTTGCCGGTCTGGATCGCGTACTGCTCGGCCGGCAGCCCGAAAGCGTCCCAACCCATCGGGTGCAGGACGTTGAAGCCCTCCATGCGCTTGCGCCGCGCGACGATGTCCGTCCCGACGTAGCCGAGCGCGTGACCCACGTGCAATCCCGACCCCGAGGGATACGGGAACATGTCGAGCACGTAGTACTTGGGCTGCTGCGGATCGAAGCCCGGATCGCCGGGGTTGCGCGCGGCGAAGACGCCGGATTCCAGCCAGCGCTGCTGCCAGCGGGATTCGAACTGCGAAGGTCGGTAGGCGTTGTCCAAGCGGCGTCCTCGTCCCCGGCTACCGGAGACGGCGCGAGGGGCCGCGCATGCTAGCAGCCCGTTGAGCAAGTCGGACCGACTGCGACTTCGTGTCGAGGCGTGCTGACGACGCGGGTTCGCTGCATCCCTCGGAGGCAGCACAACGACGCCAGGGAGGCGCGGGCGGCCCGGCTTGCGCTGCGTACTTCGGTCTCACCCCCGCTCTCGGCGCGGTCGCCCCCGCGACATGCGCACAGAGCCAGGCCGTCGCTCGGAGGCACGCTCCGCGCTCGGCCGCGTCGGCGCGTGAGTGCGAGAGAGCACGGCGGGCATCCCCGACCACCCAGGCGCGGCCGCACCGCGCTCGGTCGGAGACGCCCGCGCGCGTCAGGATCAGGCCGCTTTTTCGCCTGCGAACTCGGGCACCGCTCGGCCCCCGACCGCGGTCCCGCGCGCCGCGCGCTGGGCCGCCCATTCCGCGATCTCCGCCGGCGCGAGCGCCGGGCTCCACAGGAAACCTTGCGCGGAGCGACAACCGAGGCGGCACAGAGCCTCGGCCTGCTCCGGGGTCTCGATGCCCTCGGGGATCACCCCGATGCCGAGCACGGTGGCGAGCGAGAAAGCGGCCTCGACGATCGCGTCGCAGTTCGGATCCACGCCCAACCCCGCGACGAAAGTCCGCTCGAGCTTGATCGCGCGGACTTGCAGCTTGGCCAACAATTGCAGCGAAGAGTATCCCGTCGCGAAGTCGTCGAGGACGATCCCAACGCCGAGCTTGGCGAGAGCCGCCGACTGCACCGCGACGGAGTCGACATCCGTCAGCCGCTGACTCTCCGTGAGCTCGAGCCACAGGCGCGAAGCATCGACCCCGTGACGCCGGATCTCTTCCGCGATCATCTCGACGAGGCCGGGACGCGCGAACTCGACGGCCGAGACGTTGACCGACACGCGAATTCCGGCGAGCGGTCCGCCGGCGGACTTCCACTGCGCAAGCTGGCTGAGCACGCTTCCGCGCACGAACCGACCCAGATCGTGGATCAACCCGCTCTGCTCGGCGAGCGAAACGAACTCCGTGGGCATGATCGGCCCGAGCCGCGCGTGCTTCCAGCGCACCAGCGCCTCGAGGCCCACGAGCCGTCCGTCGTTGGGATCCACGATCGGCTGGTAGTTCACGCGCAGGTCTCCGCGTCGGAGCGCATGACGCAGCTCGCTCTCCAGTTCGACGCGCCGCAAGACCTGCGCGCGCTCGACCGAGTTGAAGTGCTTGAAATGCCCGCCGCCCTCGGCTTGAGCGCGGTGCAAGGCCGCGTCCGCGTCCTGCAGCCACTTGGCGGCGCTCTCGCCGCTGCAGGCGATCCCGGCGCTGGCGGAGAGCGCCAAGCGGCGCGATCCACAACGGAACGGGGCGCGCATCACGCGCAGGAGCCGCGCGCAGAGTTTGTCCGAGACCTTACCGCCGCATTCGCCCTCCACGAGGATGGCCAGTTCGCCGCGGCGCGTGCGCGCGACCAGCCACGGTGCCGCGTGACGAACGACGCGTCGCGCGAATTCAGCGAGGATGGTCTCGACTTCCTCGCGCTCGAAGGCGCTTTCCAGCAAAGCCCAGCGATCGAGCGCGACCACCACGACTGAGGCATCGGGGGTGGATGTACTCCCGGTGAGCATCTCGCGCAGTTCATCCACGAAGGCGTCCCGACCGAGCAGTGCGTCGTACGACGCGCCGCGCCGCTCGCGGACGACCCCGGGCTTCTGGGCCGGGATCATGAGGGAAGTGAGCGCCGAGCTGCGGGAGAAGTCCATGTCACTCGCCTCCGAGTTCGTGCCCGGCGGCGAGGGTCTCGCGCAGACGCGCGACCACGTTCGTGTGGATCTGGCAGATGCGGCTCTCGGTCAGTTGGAGCATCTCGCCGATCTCGCGCATCGTGTTCCCGCGGCGGTAGTACTGCTCGAGGATGAAGCGCTCGCGCGCGGTGAGGGTCACGCAGGCGTTGGCGAAGGCCTCGCGCGTGCGCAGATCGGCGCTCGCGGGATCGGCGCGCGTGTCCGCGACCTCCATGACCACCGCGGTCTCCGGGTCGGCGCTGCGCGGCGCGGCGAAGCTCGAAACCGACGGCGGACGGTAGCGTTCGCTCTGCGACGTGAGCGTGTCCATGTCGACGTCGAGCGCTTCGGCGAGCTCGACCTGCGTCGGCTCGCGTCCGTACTCGCCGCCGAGCGCGGCGATCGCCTTGCCCACGCGCGCGGCTTCCGTGCGCACGAGGCGCGGGACCCAGTCGCCCGACCGCAGCGAGTCCAGGATCGACCCGCGCAGGCGCGTGGTCGCGTACGTCTTGAAGCGTACGTCGCGATTGGGATCGAAGCAGCGGATCGCGTCCATCAGGCCGAAGACTCCGGCGCTGACGAGGTCCTCGAGCTCGACCGAGCGCGGCAACGTGCGCAAGAGACGCTGCGCGACGGCGTGGACGAGCGGCAGATAGCGTTCGATCAGCAGATTGCGCAGCTCCAGGACGGCTTGCGCGTCGTATGGGACCGCGTTGCTCGCCGCGACGTGGAGGCGCATCAGCTCCTCGGTCGAGCGCGGGTCGTCCGCGATGGGCCCGGTGCACTCCGGCTTCTCGAGCTCCGCGTGCGCCGCGGTCGGGCGACTCCGGACGAGAACGGGGGCTTGGACGAGGACGCGTTTTTGCTTCGGCTGGTGGGACATTGCTGGGCTTCCTGGTTGCTCCAAGCAAGGCAAAGCGCATGCCGCCGTCTTTTGCAGCCCTTTGTGCCCTGTGCAGGCCCTGAGTCAGCCCTCTTTCGCGCGCGCGACGTTCGTTCCGGGCGGCGCGACCCGACCTGAGGCCGCAGCACCAGGGTGCTCCCCGTTCGAGGCGGCGCGCGGCCCGCCCAGGCCGTAGCGGCGGATCTTCACATGAAGGGTCTTGTAGTCGGTTCGCAGGCGCCGAGCCGCTTCGCTCTTGTTGCCACGTGTCGCGTCGAGCATTGCGAGGATCGCGGCTCGCTCGGCGCGCTCCACGGCCTCAGCGGCGATCTCGCGCAGGCTGAGGCCGGCCGTGCTCGCGCTCGGGAGCGCGGCGCGCAGACCTGAGATCCCGGCGGGGATGAGGTCGTTACCCGCTGGCCAAGCCGGCCCGGCCCAGTCGAGCGCCGCCTGGACGTGGGTCGGCTCGATCCACATGGAGTTGCTGTGCAGCACTGCCAAGCGGATGACGTTGCGCAATTCGCGCACATTTCCGGGCCACTCGTGAGCACGCAGGGCTTCGATCGCTTCCGCGGTGATCCCGCGGACGGGACGGTGCATCTCGCTGCGAGCCTCGTCGATGAAGCGCTGCGCCAGCATCCCGATGTCCTCGAGGCGCACGCGCAGCGGCGGAATGTGAATCGTGCACTCCGCCATGCGGAAATAGAGATCCTGGCGGAAGCGACCCGCGCCCACCTCCTGCCTCAGGTCGAGGTTCGTCGCGACGATGACGCGCAGGTCGAGCTGCACCGTCACGCCCGATCCGACAGGCGTGACGGAATGCTCCTGCAGGATGCGCAGAAGCTTCGCTTGCAGCGCGAGAGGCATGTTGCCGATCTCGTCCAGGAAGAGCGTCCCGCCTTGGGCCTGTTGAAACTGCCCGATCTGGGCGCTTTGCGCGCCGGTGAACGCGCCTTTCGCGTGACCGAATAGCTCCGACTCGATCAGCGCCTCGGGGATCGCTCCGCAGTCGATGGCGACGAACGGACTCGCGGCGCGGTCACCGTGGCGGTGGATGGCTTGCGCGACGACTTCCTTGCCGACGCCGGTCTCGCCCTGCAGCAGCACGGTGAGTTCCGACTTGGCGACCTGGCGCACCTGCTCGATCACGCGCCGCATGCTCTCGCACGAGCCCATGAGCCGCGGCAGGTCGTCGCTCTTGTCGAGCCGGGTGCGCAGCGCCTCCACCTCGCGCCCGAGCAGGCGCATCTCGACCGCGCGACGGAGGAGGGGCACGAGATCGTCGAGCTCCAACGACCCGGTCAGGCAGGCGAAGGCCCCGAGCCCGGCAGCCGCTACGGCTTTCGGGCCCGCGCAACGCGTAGCGAGCACGACCACGGGCTGCTGCGGGTCGATCCGCTTCAGCTCCTCCAGGATTTCGAGACCGGTCCCGTCCGCCAGATTGAGGTTGAGCACGACAGCCTGCACCTCGTTCGTGCGCGCCAGAACGAGAGCCGTGGGGCCGTCGACGCCAGCGAGGACCTCGAAACCGCCCTTCTCGAGCAGCGCGATCAGGAGGTCCCGGACCCGGGTTTCGTCTTCGACGACGAGGATGCACGGAGAGGCGCTGGACATGCGTCTGGCGGACCCGGGTCCGCCTTGAGCCTTTCGAATCGCGTGTGGGGAAGTCCGTGGCGCGCAGACGCGTGAGGACGGGCGAGATCGCTTGCGGCCAGATGCAGGCAGCTAGGAGCGCGGGGGGCTGCTCGGCCTGCCGGACGGGCCGTGGTTCCGTAGCAAGTCCCGCGCGCGCTGTCCGCTCCGAGAGATCCTTGGCCATCCCCGCACAGGTGGGGTGCGGATTCCCCGATGTTCCGTCCCTGTCCCAAACCTGACGCGCGACACAGCGCTCACGCCCGCGGAAGGCTGCCCCACGGCCTGCGCGGAAGGCGCGGGGCACGCAGGCCGACCTCGTGAGGGACCGTGGCGCGCGGTAACGAGCGCAGTGTCGGCGCCAAAGTCCGCGGCGCGAAGATCCCCCACGGGTCCGCGCCCTCGAGCGGTCGAAGTCCGAGTCGCGCGCGCCACGCGCGTGCGTCGAGCGCGGGGCCGCGAGGTGCCTCGCTCCGCGGGAGAGGGACCACCGAGGCCAGCAGAGGATTGACTCCCGGGCCCTTCGTGGGCATCTTTCTCCCTCCTCGATCCGTCGAGGGCTTGGCAAGCCGGGGGATTAGCTCAGTTGGTAGAGCGCGACAATGGCATTGTCGAGGTCAGGGGTTCGACCCCCCTATCCTCCACCAGCCCACGGTAGGCACGCAGCCTGGGCCTACAGCAGCAGCACGGTTCGGACCGCGGCGCGCCCCGGGCGCAACGGCGCGCTGGACCGCAGCGCGGCCCGACCGCAGCAGCCCAGGTGTCGGCGGCGCGGGCCGGAAGCAGCCGTCCGTCAGATCCGTGACTCGGGCCAGTCGCAGATCCTCCGCCGGCTCAGCCGGTCCGCCGCGCTTGCGCCCGCGCGAGGCAGCCCATCAGGTGCGCCTCGAACGAGCGCGGGTCGATCGGCTTGGCGAGGGTGCTATCGAACCATCCGCCCGGGATCGCGGCATCGGAATCCGTGCGGAACTCGGCGCTGACCGCGACGATCGGGAGGTCGCGCCAACGCCCGTCGGCGCGGATTCGCGCGGCGATCTCCGCGCCGGTGGCGTCCGGCAGGTGCAGGTCGCAGATGACGAGATCGAACGTCTCGTCCTCGAGGCAGGCGAATGCGCGCTCGGCCGTCGGAGCCGCGCGCGCGACGTGCCCGCCGGCCTCGAGCAGGTAGACGATCAAGTCGAGGCTCGCCGGATCGTCCTCGACGACGAGGAAGCGACTCATCGTCCCCACCCGGGCGGCGAGGGATCCAGGTCACCCAGGCGCGAGTGGAGCGCGCTCGACCTCGTTCCCTCGCGGTCGAAGCAGATCATGCCGCGCAGCCTCCCACGGGCGCCGGGGAGTTGGCTTGGACGATCGCGGACGATTCGGCGGCGCGTTGCTCCTGCCAGACCGCGAGCTCGCCCGGCGCGAGCGCCGGACTCCACAGGTAGCCCTGCGCCGTGCGGCAACCGAGCCGGCGCAAGGCTTCAGCTTGCTGCTCCGTCTCGATGCCCTCGGGGATAACGGCCAGTCCGAGCGCGCCGGCCAGTGCGAACGCCGCGGCCACGATGGCCTCGCAACCCGCGTCTCGGCCGAGGCCGGCGACGAACGTGCGCTCGAGCTTGATCGCGCGAACTTGCAACCGCATCAAGAGCTGGAGCGACGAGTAGCCGGTGGCGAAGTCGTCCAGCACGACGCTCACTCCGATCGCGCGCAGCGCGGAGACCTGCGCGGCGACCGAATCGAGGTCCGTCACCCGCTGACTCTCGGTGAGCTCGAGCCACACGCGTGTGGCCTCGACGCGGTATCGTCCCAACTCGTCGGCGATCATTTCGACCAGCCCGGGACGCGCGAACTCGGCCGCCGAGATGTTGATCGACACGCGGACGTCGGCGAGCGGGCCCCGATCGGTGGTCCACTGCGCCATCTGCGCCAGCACCGTGCCGCGCACGAAGCGGCCGAGTTCGTGGATCATCCCGCTCGATTCGGCCAACGGCACGAATTCCGCTGGCGAGATCGTCCCAAGGCGTGCGTGCTTCCAGCGCACGAGCGCCTCGAGTCCGACGAGCCTCCCGTCCACGGGGTCGACGATCGGCTGATAGCGCACACGCAGATGGCCGTGGCGCAGCGCGTGGCGCAACTCGCTCTCCATCTCGACCCGGCGCAGGGCTTCCGCGCGTCGCTCCGAGTGAAACGTAACGACGCGGCCGCCGCCTTCGGATTGCGCGCCCTGCAGGGCAGAGTCGGCATCCTGAAGCCACGAGACGGCGGCCGCGCCGAGGTGCGCGATCCCGGCGCTGGCCGAGAGCGCGAGGCGTCGATCCCCGCAGCGAAATGGCGCGCGCATCACGCGCAGGAGTCGCGACGCGAGGTCCGCGGGCTGGCCGCGGCCGACGTGACCTTCGACGAGGATCGCCAGCTCGCCGCGGCGCGTGCGTGCCACGAGCCAGGGCGATGCGTGACGCACGACGCGGCGCGCGAACTCCTCCATCAGCGCCTCGATCTCGGTGCGATCGAGCGCTGCATCCAGTGAGGCCCAGCGATCCAGTGCGATCACGAGCACCGCCAAGCGAGCTCTGTCGCCGACGAGGAGCGTGTCGCGCAGCTCGTCCAGGAATGTCTCGCGGTCGGGCAGCGCGTCGTACGCCGCCCCGCGGCGCTCGCGCGACTCGATCGCCCTGCCCCTCTGGTACCAGTCGCTCGTGTTGCCCATGGGCTCGGCGGCAATCATCTCAGGAACTTTCCAGGTCGCGGCGGGTGGTGAGCGTCTCGCGCAATCGGGCCAGTACGTTCGTGTGGATCTGGCAGATGCGGCTCTCGGTCAGCTGCAACATCTCGCCGATCGCGCGCATCGTGCGTCCGCGGCGATAGTACTCCTCGAGGATGAAGCGCTCCTTCGCGGAGAGGTGCGCGCACGCGCTCGCGAACGCCTCGCGGGTGTGGAACTCCGCGCTCGCCGGGTCGGGGCGCGTATCCGCGACCTCGATCGCCGTCGTGGATTCAAAGTCCGCATCCCGCGGAGCCGAGAAGCTCGCGATCGTCGGGGGCCGGTAGCGCTCGACTTCGCTGGCCAGGCTCGCGTGCTCGACCTCGAGCGCGTCGGAGAGTTCGCACTGCGTCGGGGTGCGCCCGAACTCGCCGCCCAGCGCGGCGATCGTGCGGCTCACGCGCGTGGCTTCGGTCCGCACGAGGCGCGGAACCCAGTCGCCCGCGCGCAGGTAGTCCAAGATCGACCCGCGCAGACGCGCCGTCGCGTACGTCTTGAAGCGCACGTCGCGATCGGGGTCGAAGCAGCGAATCGCGTCCATCAGGCCGAAGACTCCGGCGCTGACCAGGTCTTCGAACTCGACCGAGCGCGGCAACGTGCGCAGGAGTCTTTGCGCGACGGAGTGGACGAGCGGCAGGTAGCGCTCGATGAGCAGATTTCTGAGCTCCTCGACCAGCGCCAGGTCGCACGGCGTCGCCGCGCGCGCCTCGAGGTGGAGGCGCAACAGGTCCTCCGTCGAGCGCGAGTCGTCCACGCTGGGCGCGGTCGCTACCGGCGGCGGGACGGGGGCCTGAGCGCAGGGCTCGGGCGGGGTTTGGACGAGAAGACGTTTCGTGGACGAGCGGGGGGACATCGCGAGCTCCTGGGGTCGAGCGAACACGAGGCAAAGCCAATGCCGCGAGCCGCAAGCGCGCGGGGTTCGCGCTGGAGCGCGCGCGGGCCGGTCCAGCGGCCCGTGGGAGTTTCCTTCTGAGGCGCGCTGACCCGAGCGAGGTCGCCGCACCGGGGCGCGCGCGCACCGAGCAGCTCGCGGTGAACATCTCGGGGCGCGGCCCAGCGCGCGGAGTGGGTGCGAGGACGGAGATCGAGGGGCGACGAAGGCAGCTTCTTGTCCGCTGAGGCCGGCACGACGACGGCGACCGAGCGGCCGCCTGCGCGCGAAGCCGCGGTAAAGACCATCACCCCGGGCGCTAGGCGGAAGGGGGGTCCCGGAGACCGTAGCGGCTGATCTTCACGTGCAGCGTCTTGTAATCGGTCCGCAGGCGGCGGGCGGCCTCGCTCTTGTTGCCGCTCGTGACCTCCAGCATCGCGACGATCGCGGCGCGCTCGGCCGATTCGAGTGCCGCGACGGCGATCTGCCGCAGGCTACGCCCTTCGGCGAGGGCTTCGGTCAACGCGCGCGCTCCGATATCCAGGGCGGAGGGCAGCGGCGCGCGGGCCAGCGCCCAGTCCGGCTCCGCGCACGAGAGCGCGGTCCGCACGTGCGTGGCCTCGACCCAGGCGCCGTCGCAGCGCAGGACGGCCTGGCGGATCACATTGCGCAGCTCGCGCACGTTTCCGGGCCATTCGTGCGCGCGCAGCAGTTCGAGCGCAGCCGGATCGAGGCCGCGCACCGGGCGTCGCATCTCGCTGCGCGCTTCGTCCACGAAGCGCTGCGCCAGATGCTCCAAGTCCTCGAGGCGCGAGCGCAGGGGCGGGATGCGGATCGTGTACTCCGCCATGCGAAAATAGAGGTCCTGGCGGAAGCGCCCGGCGGCGACCTCCTGCTGCAGGTCCACGTTCGTGGCGACCACGAAGCGCACGTCGAGGGAGATCGCCTCGCGCGCCCCGATCGGCTGAACGCGTCGTTCCTGAAGGATCCGCAGCAACTTGCCCTGCAACGCGAGCGGGAGGTTGCCGACCTCGTCGAGGAAGAGCGTCCCCCCCTGCGCGAGCTGGAACTGTCCGACCTGACGCTGCTGCGCCCCCGTGAACGCGCCGCGCTCGTGGCCGAACAGCTCGGACTCGATCAGCGCCTCCGGGATCGCACCGCAGTCCACCGCGACGAAGGGCTTCGCGGCGCGCCCGCTGTGGCGGTGGATCGCTCGGGAGACGACCTCCTTGCCGGCCCCCGTCTCACCCTGCAAGAGCACGGTGAGATCCGACGGAGCCACCTGACAGACCTGCTCGATCACGCGGCGGATGCTCTCGCCCTGACCCATGAGCCGCTCGAGTTCGCCGCCGTCCACGAGCCGACGGCGCAGCGCCTCGACCTCGCAGCCGAGCGAACGCAGCTCCAGAGCGCGGCGCAGAACGATCGCGAGCTCCTGCAGGTCCATCGACTTGATCAGGAACGCGAAGGCGCCCAGCTCGGTGGTCTGCTTCGCCGTCGGGATGTCGCTCCGCCCGGTGAGGATCACCACCGGAAGTCGCGCGTCCATCTCCTTGAGCACGCGCAGCACTTCGATGCCGGTCATGTCCGGCAGACCGAGGTCGAGCACCACCGCGTGGACGTGCGTCTCACGAGCCATCCGCAATCCCGATCCGCCGTCGACGGCGGTCAGGACTTCCATGCCCTGCATTCCGAGCAACTCGCGCAGAAGTTCGCGCGTCGTGGAATCGTCCTCGATGACGAGAATGCGTAAGGGATCGGAGGTCATGAGGAAAACACGGTCACGCACGACGCATGCTTGGGGCGGAGCTCGGGAAGGTTGGTCTTCGCACGGCGACGAACAGCGATCACACGCGCATCTTGTTCGAGGTCGGGGCGGGAACCAAGTATGGCGGGATCACCGCAGCCGGCGGACGGACGTGCATTCAGAGAGATGAGGAGATCCTGAGTCCTGCCGGCGCTCGCAGACCAGATTCCTACGTCTAGTTCGAGCGCGACGAGACCCGAGGCGAAATCAGAGACTGCGGCCGGATCTCGCGCGTGGCGCGGTGGGGCGGCTCCACCCCAGTTGCACCGAGTGCTCGAGTCGCGCGCGCACAGCGCGATGGTGAGGTTCCCCGCGCGTCGTTCACCCCGTACTGGGTGCTACCCTGCAAGGGCGCGTGCTTCGCCCCCCGCGCGCGCGCCCTCTCCAGTGCGACGCGGCGCGCGTCCGTGCGAACTTCCCGCTTCCCGAGCTGGTCAGCGATGTCCTCCACGCGACCCCACGACCTGATCGGCACGCACGTCGCGATCGGCGACGGGAAGGTCGTGTTCCTCGCGGGCTTCCCGAACGGTGCCTTCCTGCTCGATCGCGCCGGTTCGTTGCGCGACGCCGACGCGGCCGGACTCGCCTTGCTGGAGCTGGCACGCATCGGCGTTGCGCCGTCCGCGGACCTCGCCGATTTCCTCGAGCCCGCGGATCGGCCGCGCCTGCGCGAGCTCCTCGCGTCGGCCGCCGAGGCTGGGTTCGCGGCGTGCACGCTCTCGTTCCGCATGCCGAGCGGGCGCACGCGCTCTGCATCGATCCTCGCGCTCTCGGCCACGGTCCGCGGCGAAGCGCCGGCGACGAGCATGCTCGCCCTGTGCGCGGAAGAGGCGCGCGTGGGGAGCGCGACCGGGAGCGCGCTCGTAGACACCGCGGAGCGCGTCGATACCGCGGAGCGCATCGATACCGCGGAGCGCGTCGATACCGCGGAGCGCGTCGACACCGCGGAGCGCATCGATATCGCGGAGCGCGTCGATACCGCGGAGCGCATCGATACCGCGGAGCGCATCGATATCGCGGAGCGCCTCGACACCGCGGAGCGCATCGATACCGCGGAGCGCATCGATACCGCGGAGCGCCTCGACACCGCGGAGCGCATCGACA
>Ga0105044_10004450_pt1 | contig 19250 bp, 17 predicted proteins | sample MAT01_FD_78092 | JGI IMG/M metagenome (GOLD analysis project Ga0105044, IMG submission 78092) | Freshwater microbial communities from Lake Fryxell liftoff mats and glacier meltwater in Antarctica - MAT-01 | ecosystem: Environmental > Aquatic > Freshwater > Ice > Liftoff microbial mat | place...
ACGGCGCGGGCCGGTCGACGCAGGGAAGCCACTCACGGTCCTGCTCGAGGCGACTTCCCAGTTCATCTTGCAAAGCCTGATCGCGCGCCTTCAGGAGCGAGGGTACGACAATGTCACCGAGCCCCATCTGGTGTTGTTCGGCAACCTCGATTGCGGAGCTACCCACGCGGCACAGATCGCACAACGGATGCAGATGTCCCGGCAGGCTATCTCGAAGACCCTCCGTGAGCTGCAGTCCCTCGGTTTAGTTCGTCTGAAGACGATCCGGAGCGGAGGAATCAAAAGACGGTCGTGATGACGCCACGTGGGATGCAGCTCGCTCGAGCCGCGCGAGATCAACTTCGCGTAATCGAGACGGAGATTGCCGCAGAAATCGGTTCAGCCGAAGTGGCAGCACTGCGCAGCGCTCTCGAAAAATGCTGGGAGGCAATTTCGCGCCGTCGTCTCGATTGATGGGCGAGACTTGAATCTTCGGTCTGTATCCGAATGAGGTCGGCGTCAGTCGGCAATCTGGTGGCGGAACATTTCACTTCGCAGCGCACCGAATAGCAAGTGAAGGTTGATGCGAAGACTGCCGGCCTGCTGCAGGGAAAACTGTTGCAATTGCGCCAGTCGCGGCTGGTCGTACCACTGCCCGGCAATCACCAGCCCTTGCACCTGCCGCAACGCCTGAATATCCATCAATGGATTTGTCGGCAGCATCACGAGATCGGCATCAAACCCAACGGCAATCTGCCCGCTGTGATCAGCAGCTCCGCTGTAGCGCGCGGCATTCACAGTAGCCGTTTGCAACGCTTGCAAGGGAGTAAGCCCCGCCTGCACGTACAGCGCCAATTCATCATGCATGCCACTGCCGGTAAAGACAAAAGAGTCCGGCGCATCGGTGCCGGCGATTATTTTCACACCTAATTGATGCGCTTGTCTGAGCTGCGTCAGGGCCAACCGAAATGCTTGTTGCTGCGGATAGCGGCCATCGGCGGCGCGGCCGTTTTCTACCGCGCCATCAGCATCGCCCTCCCATAACTGTCGCAACAGCCAGGGCACCGTGTTCAGCCGTGTATCCTCACGAAACTGTGGCTCCATCGCTTTGGCGCCAAGCTGCAACGTTACTAACGTCGGGCTCCACCAGCTGTCTGAATCGGCCAGCATCTGCATTTTCTGCTGGCATGAGCTTGCATCCTGCGAGTCAAGCAATTGCTGCCAGACGTCGGCGGTGATTAACCCCTTGCTCATCGGCTGCGCTTTGTAGGTCGCGATATCAATGGCGCATTCGAACAGAAACACCCGGCCATGCTCGAGGCTTCGCAGGCCGAAACCGATCGCGTCTTCCAGCGGCACCAACCAGGGCTGATGGCCGGCCAGCGCGATGCCGGCAGGCTTTGCTGCTGCGCTGAGCCACTGAAGTTGCTGTAGGCTCACCCGCTCATACACTTTCAGCTGATCCACACCAAGCTGCTTGTAGTGCGCTACCAATACCTTGGCGTCCGTAGCGCTTTGCAGTTTCAGATAGGCGGGCATGCCGTCGGGCACTTCAGACCCGCCATCGAGTGCAAAGCTGCTTTGTATCGGATAGCGCGGACTGCTGCGCAGCCCATGTTTCATCTGCTGTTCCCAGGCTTTTCGGTCGGCAGTGCAGGCAATAAAGCTGTCGCTGGCCGCAACACAACCCCACATATCGCGCAGCGACGTCACTCCGGCTGCCAGCCACAGCGGATGGTGGATCTGTGGCGACAGTTGCGTGCTGTGGGTGTGCATATCCTGTAAGCCCGGGATCAAAAACTGGTTGTTGCCGTCGATCCGGTGCCAGTTGCCAGATGCAGGGTCTGTGAACGTTTCGGCTGCATCCGGGCTGATCCGCTGAATACGACCATCGTCAATCCAAACAGCCTGACCGCTGCGCACCTCACCGGTCAGTATATCGATCACCTGCACGTTGTGGATCAGCAGCGGCTGATTGCTTATCGTCGGTAGCGGCGGTTGCGACAGTGGCCACAACAATAAGAGACCAATCCACACCGGCAGTAATAACGGCGACCAAAAAAGAAAACGGCGAACTACGATAGGACGTTTCATCAGCTGACCTCTGACTAAGGTGGTAGTTCCCAGGCTTTCCGACCAGAATTCGGTCGAGTACTGATGGAAGTGGTGAGACGTCCCCTCTAGTCCACCTCCGGTGCCGCACCTAAGGCATAACGCCGCGCTGTCAACCAAAGATCAACCGGCTGGTGCCGGAGAGCACGTATTCGATAGCCGCGTTGCCCTGTCGAGGCAGAGCAACGACATAGCCCTGCGTGGTGAGTGTTCCGAGGGTAATCGACACCGCGCTTTGCTTGATCTGCCGGAGCGCGGTGAGCGACGCCTCTGTCTGCGCGACCGACGCACCACGGGTCGCCCATGTCATGAGGTGCGCAATCCGACGGGCGCTGCGGCTCGGCGCCAGCAGGTCATCGGCGGCACGCAGTGCGTGCACGGCATGGAGCGCGAGTGACACATCCTCGCTGACGTCGGGGTCGTGCATGTCCGGCAGCAGCCGCTTAGGCTGCAATGCCTACGACGTCCACAGTGCCTGCCGCCACCGCGTCCTAGAACTCCCGATGGTTTCGACGTCGGCTTTCATGTCCGCTCCCCTGCGCTGTGGCGACGTCACCAGACCATCAGGACGACCGCCGGGACCACGAACCGGCACTTCCTGGTGCTGCGCGCGGGCTGCGTAACGCCGCGTTCTGCTGCAAAAGCTCGCATAAAATATCTGTGAACGGAGCAGCACGGAGTGCTGCTCCGTTACACATCGCATCTTCCTGCCTTTGCCGCTGGCGGCCTGCCGGCGATCTGATGGACCATGCAGGGGGTGGTCAATCAAGCATTACACGACAGGGTTCAATGCAAGGGTCTTGCAGCGGTTGGTCTTCGCGTGCGCTCCCCGTTCGCGTTGTGACCCCTGTGAACGCACGAGCATACAACCGGTACGTTCACCAGTTCCAGCATCGTGGGACCAAGCGTCGCGTTGACGAGGCAGTCTGTGAAATGGGTGCAATCGTGGTGAAGCGACGCTCACAGACCAAGCGCCGCCTGGACGGCGCCCCGAAAGGTTCGACCACTGGTCAGCCGACGGCCAGTGGAGAGAGTCAGCACATACTCGCCGGCAAAGAGCGACTCGACCTCCACGATTCGTGAGGTCTGGATGATCAGCGAACGGTGCACGCGAACGAAGAGCGTGGGATCGAGACGCTCGGCGAGATTCGTGAGGGTATCTCGGATGAGATACGAACGATCACCGACTCGCAGCCGAACGTAGTTGGATTCCGCCTCGAAACAGTCCACACTCGCGGCCGCGACAAACTGGGTCCGTGTGCCGGTCCTGACCATGATTCGGGCGAGGTACTGCTGTCCACCCTCGAGTCGCTCGACAAGTGCCAGCAACCGATCGTCGACTGTCTGCCGACGTACCTGCCGGCGCGCACGATCGAGTGCGGCATTGAAGCGAGTGCGATCGTAGGGCTTCAGCAGATAGTCGATTGCGTGGGCTTCGAATGCCTTCAGCGCATATTGATCAAAGGCCGTGGCGAACACCACCACGGGCATACGCTCTGCGCCAATCGTGCGCACGACGTCAAACCCGTCACTTTCGGGCATCTGCACATCGAGAAACACCAGTGCGGGTCGGAGGGACTGGATCGCGGCGATCGCTTCGGTGCCGTTGCGTGCCTCGCCGATCACCTCGATGTCGGCCTGCTCCTCGAGCAGCGCCCGCAGGCCGCGTCGCGCCGGCGGCTCGTCGTCCGCAATCAGGACGGTGATGCGGGGGGTGATGAGGGTGGCGGAGGCGGCAGGTCGGGCCGTGTCGGCGACAGTCATGCGATCACGGTCTCGCGGAAGGGGAATGCGATATCGACGCGGAGACCATGCGGTGCGACGGCATCAACGGTGAATGAGTGTGCCGCACCGTAGAGCTGGCGCAGTCGATCACGGGTATTGGTCAGACCAACGCCGCCCTTCTGTGCTGGCGGTGCAGATCGTGCGACGCCGTCGTCCGACACCGAGAGGTGTAAGGTTCCGTCTCGCCGGTATGCCGCGATCTCGACGGTACCCGACTCACTGCGGGGCGCGATGCCGTGTCGAATCGCATTTTCCACCAGCGGCTGCAGCAACAGATGCGGCACCTGCGCGCCCATCGCATCGGCGGCAATCCGCCAGACGACCGCCAGTCGATCCTCGAATCGGAGTCGCTCAATTTCGACATACGCCGCAAGAATCGTCAATTCTTCCCGCAGTGCGACTTCCTGCGTACTTGCGCGCTGCAGGGCGTGCCGCAGCAGGGTGCTCAGTTGCGCGATCATCTGCGTGGCCGTCTCGGGATCGGTACGGATGAGCGAGCTGACGGTATTCAGCGCATTGAACAGAAAATGCGGGTGGAGCTGTGACTTGAGGTGCTGCAACTCGGCGCGCGCCAGCTGCTCATCGCGCTCCTGTACCCGGCGCGCGTTGACGATGGCGTGGCCCACGCCAACGACGAGCCAGAACAGGAAGAGGTTGTTGGCGACGCTGGTGAGGAGAATCTCGCCGAACGGCGGCAAGGTGGTGTACCAGCCGACGTACGGATTACCGACGACAACCACGATCGCCTTGAGCACTACCAGTGCCGCCGCGACCAGCATCGTCAGGGGCATTGACCAGCGCCAGTTCTGCCGATCGACCGGCACGCGTTCGGCCATCCAGAGCGCGAGGATGGTCAGCGGTACCCACTGCACGATTCCAAGCCCAGTCAGCAGAAAGATCTTCTCCCAGCTGACGCCGGTCATCCCACGGTAAGTGGTTGCCGTGGCAACGCCTTCGAGGGTCCACCAGAGCAGCGCGAGTGCCCAGAGTCGGGTCCAATGGCCGTGGAGAACGGAGGGCGCGAGCGGGGCGTTGCCGACGAGAAGTCGCGTCATGGTCGAATGCTACACGGCTGGCGTGTTGGTTGCCGTTATTCCGGGACAGAAGGTGGGCCAGGAGTGATGAACTGCGGGGGAATCGCTATCAGCGCGTCTCGCACGAGCAGGCCCGCGACCCAGCCGAGGCCTGCCAGTCCGACGATCGCTCGGCGCTGAGCTCGATCGTCGAGAGTAACGGCACGATCACGTCTCGCAGCGCCGCCGTCAGCCGGCCGGGCGGCACCTCCGCGTTCAGTGTGAACCACGCATCCCCCATGCGTGTCACGAGCTGCATGCGCTGCCGCGCATCGACACCAGCCGGATCGGTCCAGGTGCGCCGCGTCCACTCGTAGCGACCGATGGTCTCCGACCGCGTGGACAGGCGCGCTGCGGTCGGCACCATGCCTGGGCTGCCGGAGAGTGCACCGCTCAGGCGAGTCGTTGCGTCCGAACCGCGGTGTGCCACGAATGAATCGCCACGAAATATGGCCACCCAATTCCGCGGTAACTGAATGCCGACACGCCCACTTGGCGACTTGAGTTCCTGGACCCGCGCCATATCGTCGTTGCCGCGCTTTCGGTAGACGCCACCCGGAAGGCCACCTGAGAATCCGGTCACCACGCCGCCCTGCGTGATCGTGAATGTGATCGGTGCCGATCCCGTGATGTTGCGCAGCACTGCACTCGGAGGACTGAGAAAATCCAGTTCGGAGCGATTGCGCGTTGCGCCGGCATCCATGCTGAACCTCAGGTGGCGGCCATCGGGGGCCTTGGCGATGTTCGCGCGAAAGCCGTCACCGGAGAGATAGCTGCCGACGTATCGATCGAAGTTCGCCGCCGCGAGTTCGAAGGTGTTGCGCGTCGGGTCGGACTCGGTGGGCCGAGCGAAGTTGCTCAGCGGCTCACCATTGGCGATATGGAGCAGGTTGTTCACCAGCCAGAGCTGACCCGGGTAGCGGTACGCGTCGAGCGTCGGCCCATTATAGAGCACACTGGCCGCGGTACCCGTCAGCGTGTCGATGATGGTCCACGAACTCATCACGATCGCGCTGCCGCCATGGTTGATCACTGTTCGGCCGTCGGCGTTGACGACGACCCATCCCATCGCGTATCCCGACTTGCCTCCCTTCACACCCATTTCGGGCAGTGCCACCGTCGTGATGCTCCCCGGCACGAAGAGTCGCGCAACCGAGGCCTCGCTCAGGTATCGCGAGCGGCCCGCCATTCCGTTGCGGAGCAGCATCACGAGGAACTTCCCCATGTCGTCCGACGTCATCCGCAGTTCACTGCCGGCGGCGAGCGCTGCGGCCAGAAATCGCGGGCCGGCCGGCGTGACGCCGTTCGGTTCTGCAAAGTGTCCCCATAGCGCGCCAATTTCCTTGAACCGATCACGAGCGGTGCTCGAGTGGGTCATGCCCAGCGGTCGAAAGAACTCCTGCTCGAGAAACGCGCTGTAGCGCATGCCGGAGACGGCCTCGATGATTGCACCGGCGATGCTGAAGTTCTCGTTGGCATACTCGAATGAGGTGCCTGGCGCGCGGGCGAGCGACACGGACGAGAGTCCCCGAACCTCGCGCTCGACTGCGGCCTCATCGCTGTCCTGGCTGTAGACCCACTTGTCCGCGCTGGGGATGCCCGAGGTGTTGTGCAGGAGCATGCGGACCGTGATCTCGCCGCCGCGGTTGTCGGCGGTGCGGAACCATGGGAGGTAGCGCACCACCGGCGCGTCGAGATCAATCCTGCCTGCCTCGACGAGCCGCATGATCGCGATCGCGGTGATCGACTTGGTTTGCGAGCCGATGGCCACTGGTGATTGTGACGTCATACGGCGTCTGGTACCCGCGACTTCAACGCCGTAACCCTTGCTCAGGATGACGGCTCCGTTCTTCACGACCACCGCCGAGAACCCCGGCACCGGAATCTCGCTCAGGTGACGCGCGAGAAAACGGTCGAGCAAATCGCGTACGGCGCGCGGCGTCGCGCGCTGTGCCGCCGCGGGCGGCGTCAGCACGACCTGCGCCGCGAGTGCGAAAAGAAGTACGCGCCTCATTCGACGATCAGGGTGCGCGGGTTGATCGCGAGTACCTGGCGCGACGGCCACCAGGCACTCGCAAGGCAGAACACAACGATGAAGGGAACCAGCGCGGCCATGCCGATCCCCCAGTTCTCCAGCGGAAAGGAGACCAGCCCCACGGTGCCGAAGAGACCGGACAGCATCGCGCGCGCGGTGAGGAACCACAGCGCCAGCGCCACGACCACACCGGTCACAGCCTGAACGCCGACGCCAGTCACGATCGAGGACCTCAGCTGGGCCGGCGTCATGCCGGTCGTCTTGAGAATGCCGAATACCTGCCGGTTCTCGACGATGGTGAGCAGTGTCGTATTGACGATGAACACGGCGGCCGCGATGAGAAACACGAACGCCAGAAACCCGTTCGTCAAGCGCAGCGCCAAGATGATCTGTACCAGCTGGTCGCGGATGAAAAAATCGCCCGGCTTGGCGTCGACGGCTTCGCCATATTCGGCCTCGAGGCTGCTGATGAATCGCTCGACGTTCGTGCCAGACGCCAGGGCGACCGAATACTCACTCGGTGACCATAATGGATTTGCCTGATGCGCCGCCTCGAGCCGGAAGCGAAAGCCATGGCCGGTGTTGTTGATGGATTGATACACACCAACCACGGACAGCACGACTGGCGCGCCAAGCAGTTGCACCGTGACGGTGCTGCCGATGTCGAGCCCGAGTTCCTCCGCGGTGCGTACGCCGAGCGACATCTCGCCTGGCCCCGTCGCATTGCGTCCACGCAGATTACGAAAGCCGAGCCCCTCCATGTCGCCGTCGACGACCATGCCGTAGACCAGTCGTGTGGCGCCGCTCGTGTCGAGCGGGAACATGCCGTCCATGGTGCCCCATGTCGCGACGGCCTTCACCGCCGGGCGCGTGCTCAGCATCTGCATCAGGTCATCATGTCGCAGCCCGAATCGGCGACCAGCTCGCGTCACGCGCACGTCAGCGGCATCAAAGCCGAAATCGGCGAGGTGCGTCGACATGCGGCCAAAGGTGTAGTCGAGGTTGACGGCCAGCGCAGCCGCCAGCGTTGCGAACACCACCGCCAGCGCGAGCACCGCGGCGCGGCGCTTCTGCAGGCCAAGGTTCTTGATGGCCACGATCACCGGAACCGATGCCCACCGCAGTTTTTGCAGAGGTATCCCCGTCGACACCACCGTCTGTCCGGCCGACGCACCAAATCGAATGGCGTCGGCCGGCCGCACACGCGCGGCGATGCGTGTCACTCGCGCAGCGAAGAGAAACACGAGGACGATCAGCGCAGCCGACATCACCAACGCCAGAGCCGCGAGTGGGGCAATGGGGACTGGTGTCGCGACACCTTTGGTGAGCTGCGCGACCGCCTGATGGACGATGAGCATGCCGGCAGCCACACCCACGGGGATCGCGATGACGGCGAGCGCGAGGTACTGCAGCGTGTAAATGCGGGCAACGTCAGTGGGACGGAAGCCTTGCGCGCGTAGAATGCCGATGATCCTGTAGTCGGCCACCACCGCGCTGGTGATCGTTCCCTGCATTGCGAGGAGCGCGACGATGAAACCGAGTGCGGAGAAGGCCATGATCACACCGCCCAGCAATGCGTACGGCGCCGTGTACGACGACATCACGTCGCGTTCCGACATCATTCCCCCGCTGTAGGCACCGCCGAGCGACCGGGTGTACCGGTCCCAGATGGCGTCGGCATCGGTGCCGCGTTCGAGTCGCACCGGGAGCATGACGCCGGTCAGCGACCGGCTCGCGATGAGAGTGGGCAGCTCTCCTGCGGCGACCCAGACCCGCACGGGGTTGGCGAACAGGCCGCTGGCCATCGGATCGACCACGACCGCGCTGACGACGAGCGGTGCAAGTCCATCGGCGCCGGGAAACTGTAGTGTGTCGCCGGCGTGCATCCCCATCTCGTCGGCGAGTCCGGTCGGCAACCAGACTTCACCCGGGCCTGGGCTGGCTGCCGCGTGCCCGTCGACGATACGGATCGAATCCTGATCGCTCGGGGTGACGGGCCGCTCGGTGGCCATCAGGAAGCGGCTCAGCTGTCGCCCCTTGAAGAACGCGCCCTCGCGCAGTTCAATCGTGGCCAGCGGTTCGCTGACCGCCACCACGCCCGGCTGCGCGAGCCACCAGGTGCGAAGCGAGTCCGGATCGTGAATGCGCGGGTCGAAGAACAGTGTGAGTTGTGACGCGCGCTGCACGTCGCGCATCCGGTGCACAGGACCGTCGATCTCACGGAAGATCCCGATACCGGTGTAGAGCATCAGGGCAGACAGGGTCAGAATGGCGCCGACCAGAAAACTCTGGCCCTTGCGACGGCGCAGATTTGCGAAGGCGATCAGCAGAATGCTTCGCATGTGGCTACCAGCCCTGCGCCGAGACCCACGAGAGGATGGCTGCTTCCCGGTCCTCCTCGGCGAGGGCGGAGCCTTTTAGCCGATACTCTCCGCAGATCTGTCCGTCACGCATGAACACGATGCGGTCGCCGATGGAGGCCGTTTTCACATCGTGCGTCGCCATGACGATGGTCTGGCCGCGAGCGTTGATCGCCCGAAACCCCTCGAGCACGGCACTCCCCGAGGCGGAATTCAGCGCGCCGGTTGGTTCGTCCGCGAGCAGCGCACGCGGCGCGTTGATCATCGCGCGCGCAATTGCGGCGCGCTGCTGCTCCCCGCCCGAGACCTGCGCGGGCAAGCGCTGCAGCAGCGCTCCGATCCCAAGCCGCCGCATCAGTTCAGTAGCCCGCTGATCCACTGCATCGCGGTTTGTCGTGACCAGATATCCCGGTAGCACCACGTTTTCGAACAACGTCAGATGCGGGATGAGATTGATGGCCTGAAACACGAAACCGATCCCTTCGCGCCGGAGCATCGACAGTTCCGTCTCATCCATGCGATCGATGCGCTGCCCGCCGAAATGAATCTCGCCATCGCTGGCCTGTTCCAGTCCAGAGAGCACATAGAGGAGCGTGGACTTCCCCGAGCCTGAGCTGCCCATCAGCACGAGCAGCTCACCCTGCTCCACGTCGAGATTCACCTCGCGCAGTGCGTGCACGGGCGACGTACCACTCTCGTAGACCTTGGAGAGGTTGCGGGTGTGGACGAGGTGAGTCGACGTGGGCCGGGTTTCGGCGTGGGCAGACGGACCGCTCGGAGTGATGGGCATCTGCGCAGCGTAGGGAGCAACCGCAGGAGCGGCAACGCGCGTGGGATCAACTGGTGGTCTTGGTACGCGAACGGATAGTGGCGTTACACGGGGCGCGTCGGCGCGTGGCGCGCGAGATCGCCACGTTACTCCAAGTCGATGACGTGCAGCACCGGAGTGTTCACCGAAAACTCGACCGACTCCGGCTGAAGGTCCTGTCGCGGCACCGCCGCACCACAGCATGGCGCCAGGGCTGTTCCGCCTTTATTTTGTACTTCAAACATGCACCGCACCAAACAAGTGCGCTGGAGACCTGGGTGTGCGCGAGTCGTTCCGTCTCTGTTACGATCCGATCACCCCCCGAAGGCGCGAGCGGTGCATGAACGACTTCACGCAGCAGGCCACTCGTCACGTGAGCCGCACTCGCCTCTTCTCGCACACACCGACAGCGCATCGAAGGAACCACGACATGTACGACCCGAAGGGAAACGGTAAGGACAGGGCAGTTCAATCTGTGCACTTCGTCGAGGCTGCGCCACCGTTCCATTTACGTGGCATCGTACATCGGTTTCTCGAGCTGAAGACTCTCAGCGCGTTACCCGAGGATTATCGATTTCACGCTTTGCCGGATGCGTGCGCGTACCTCGTCTTCGACCAGCTGGATTACCGCATTACCGGTGCCTCCACGCTGCGTGGCACGTCTGAGGAGTTTAGTCTGGGCAAGACATTTCATTTCGTCAACATTCGGTTTCTGCCTGGCGTCTGGCAAAGCGGCGGCGAGCCGATGTCGTATGGCATGGTCGATAAGCCATATACAGGCGATCTGCCGCTGGTCGAAACAAACACCGACCTTTCGAAGCGCACCTTTACAGATCAGCAACCCATTCTGACACGGCTCGTCGACTTTCTCGTCGATAACAAAATCGTCGTCGTGAACCCGGTGACTGAAAAAATTCTGCAGAATGTCGATACAATCGCGTCCGTTGCCGACATGGCGCTGGTGTCGGGTGTGTCCGCACGCCAACTCCAGCGCACACTGAAACGCACGACAGGATTCGCGCCGCACGATTTTCTGAAGGTGCTGCGCCTGCAGCAGGCGTTGAACGGTCGTGACAGATGGTCCTATGCCGACCAGTCCCACTTCATTCATTCGTTTCGCAAGGCAACGGGCTACACGCCGGGCAGGTATTCCCGAAAGTTCGATGTCTGAATTCTACAATACAGACCACCTGCGGCCTGGTACGTTCTCACCCTCACGCCAACCAGAGGAGTTGAGTATGACCAGGATGAACGCAGTTGGATGGTTCGACATCTATGTAGATGACCTGACACGGGCGGTGTCATTCTATGAAGCGGTGCTGGGGGGAAAGCTTGAGCCGATCGGCGATCCTACCGGTGACACGCAAATGATGAGCTTTCCCGGCGACATGAGCGCCTACGGTGCAGCGGGTGCGTTGACGAAGTCACCGCATTCCAGACCCGGAGTGGGCGGGACCGTCGTGTATTTCACGTCCGAAGATTGTGCGGTTGAGGAAGCGCGCGTCGCGGATGCAGGTGGAATGATCGTTCGACCAAAATTCTCGATCGGAGAATTTGGCTGGGTCACGCTGTGCCACGATACCGAGGGCAACATGTTCGGTCTCAACTCATCGAAGTAGGCCTCGAAGAAGTGACGCGGTGTGCCTGGACTGGGACCGGTCTGCGGCTGCTGCGGAGACCGTCGGACGCTTCCTCGATCTGATCAGGCGGAACCGGGTCATGGTTGGCACAGCCGCGCGCGTGCGGAATTGACCCGGTGCTGATCGGTCGTGGAGGCGAGGCGCGCTTGGCCCCCTTCTACGAAGTGGCGAGTGTGCTTGGCTTCGTCACTCGGGTAGAACTTCCGGCCGCGAAGCTCGCGAAGCGAATCGGTGGCGAACTCGCCGTATTGGCCAGCGGACGTTCGCAACGGGACGATCAGGCACGACAGGTGCACATTGATCCGGTGGCATCGTGCGACCGTGTCGTGGCGATGGCGCGTCGCGCACCGTATGCAGCCTTCATGGGGTCAGAGTCCTTGAACGCCTGACCGCCTACGCTCAGTTTGATTCAACCTCTCCCCCCAACGGTCGCACGGCACCACCAACGTGCCCCCTCAGTTCCCCACCTTCACCCCGCCATTCATTTTGACAGGACGGCACGCCCCGACATGTTCCACCGCAGTTAAGCCAAGGAACCGCGACGAATCCATGCGCACCCTGTCATGATGCATCTATCTGCCCGATTCCAGATCGCCCTGACCGCCGCGCTGCTGAGCGGATGCGGCGGCGCGCGTGACACACCAACGGCGACGATACCGCCGACGGCCACACCGGCACTGCCTGCGCTTGCCATCATGGGTGCCACGATCACTAACAATGGTCGGCCGGTGACATTTGCCGGCGCCAACGCGCTCCACGTCTATGGCGGGAACAGCAAGGCCATGCCGGGCTGGCGCGTCGGCATCGTACGCGAGTTCATCCGCAACCTCAAGGATCAGCCCATCACCGGTGCTGTGATCTACTCCACCACCAGCAAGGCGTACTTCCACTCCCTTCGCAGCGTTGTTGCAGAGAACCGGCGGAACGGCCTTGTGACGGTCCTGTGTCCGTTCGGATGGGACACGCTCGAGGTGCTCGGACTGAACCCGTCGCAACAGCCATTCTACGCCGAGTTCAAGGCACGCATGCGCGCGATCGCGGCCGAATTTCGCGACGAACCTGACGTCTGGCTCGAGGTCTGGAACGAGCCGTATTGGTGGGAAGGTGGCCGCGGATACTCGGACGCGCTCTGGCTCAGCGACATGCAGGACATGGTCGACAACATTCGCGTCGCGGGGAATCGCAACATCGTCCTCGTGCCGGGTAGCCAAACCGGACAATCCGAACGCGTGATCCTGAGCCAGGGTCCAGCGCTGCTCGCCGGACGCAGCAACATTCTCTTCGACATCCACGCCTACGAAAGCTGGCTGCTCGGCGCATCGCAGACGGCGATCGTCGCACGAATTGCCGCGCTGAAAGCCGTCGGTGCCGCGATCATCTTCGGCGAAACATCGCCGTTCAACTCCGGTGTGCAGATGGATGTCCAACCGCTGCTTAACGCCGCCGTTGCGGAGCGCATCGGCGTGGTGGCCTGGCTCTGGAAGGACGACGAGTCAGACCGGACTGCACTCCGTACGGCCGGAGGCCTGCCGAACGACGTGAACAACGGCAGATGGGGGTCGACGTTTCGCACCTACCTGCAGCAGATCGCGACCCTGCCGCAGTGATCGCGCACTGAAAGATCTCGCAACGGTTCGCCGGTCCGAGCCTTACCGGCCGCCACCGCCCGCGCCCGTTGACGCCGGCCCGCAGCTCGCCGGCGGAGTGGAATCGTTGGGGAATAGCGCGAGACACGCACCGATGTCACGCGCAGCGCGCGCCAGCCCCGCATCGAGGCCTGTCACGAGGCCAGTGTAATCGCCGACGCGAAACGTGTCGCCGCGATCGTCCGTGCTGCCGCGCACCAGCACGGCGCCGCTGAACGGACGGATGATGTCCCATCGAGCCATCACATGTACGCGGCCATCAGTCGCCGCCGAGTCAGCGATGACGCCCTCGAAGCGCGAGACGTGCACCTGCACGAGAACGTCGTGCCGCGCGCGCGCAGTCCATGGCGCGACGTCAACGGTGCGTACACGTGGCGATCCCGCAAGGTACGCGGCCACCGCACGATTGATCCCCTGATCGAGATCCCCGCCCCATCGGTGAAACTCCGAGGTGATCAGCTGATTCGCGCCACGTCGCATCATGACCGCAGACACGGACAGGTACGACGCCAGCTCGGCACGGCTCAGGCCAACGGCGAACGTCCCGCGCGCTGCGGACGGCGTGGACGGCACACCACCCGACTCCGTCAGCATTGCGCCGGCTGACCCGCCGCCGAGCACGTACCGCTGAAGACGCGGCGACTCGCGCGCGAGCTTGACGCTTCCGGCGAGCGCGAAGGGCATGGCGATCGCCAGCAGACACCTGATTCGGACGTGGGCTCGCATGGTCATCTCCTGTTCATCGTTTCACGGGGGGCTTCCTGCCGCAGGATTCGATCGGGCCAGAGTCCTTGAACGCCTTCTCCATTTCATGATTTCAGAGTCCTTGAACGCCTTACCGACCTCCGCTCGGTTCGTACTTCTCTGACACCCAACTGCTTCGGCAAGCGGCGCTTTGCCCTCGACCCACAGGTTCGGTACCTTCGACCATGCACCGTTCACCGACAGGCGGCGCGGATGCGGCGGCGCGCCAGACACACCGACGGCCACCGTTTGGGATCAACAATCTGAGGTAACGACTGGCGGCTCCGCCGGTCACGGTTGGTGTTTGGGGCGCGAATGCCGAGGCGTGCCGCCATTCCGTCTGCCACCAGCAGCGCCCGACTTTGAACGGTGGTGGTGCTTTCTGCACTCGCTGAAGGCTTTGCGTTTCAGCTCCTTGCGGAGCCGTTGCTTCCGCGCCCGCGCCCCTGCATACTTCTCGAAGTTCATAGGTCCCGCGCGCCTTCCTCCGACCGTTATTCGTGGTGCTCTCTCGCCTGCTCCGTTCTGCCGTCGTTCTTCTCTTCGCTGCGTTGCCGAGCGTTGTATGCGCTCAGGAGAAGACAGTCTATGATGTCTCGGTTCGCGCGCTCGCGAACCGGCGCGAATTGACGGCACTCACTGATTCCCTGGAAAGGGAGGTCGTGCGGCCGGGGATGAAAGACAGTCGGCGGCGATCTATTCAAAAGGACCTCGATCTTCAGCGGCAGCGGCTCACAACGGGGGATCTGGCCCCTGGTGATCGAGTTCTGCTCCGAATTTTTTTCGATACCCCGGCGCAGGATGCTTTGCCCACTCGCCAGGATACGGTTACTGTGACGTCCGAGTCAAGGATCAAGGTCGCTGGGCTACCTTCAATTTCCATGCGTGGCGTGCTGCGATCTGAAGTCGAGACCTACCTTTTCGGTCAGATCAGCGCCGTTATACGCAATGCTCGTGTCTCCGCTGTTCCTCTTGTATCAATCGGCATCTTAGGCTCCGTCACCCGCCCCGGCTATTTTCTCGTTCCGATCACGTCGTCGGTCACCGAGGCGATCATGACGGCGGGTGGTCCATCCATCGACGCCGACCCGAACGGCCTTGTATTTCAGCGCGGTGGGCGTGAACACTGGAATCGAGCAGTGATGACGGCGGCGGCGCAGCAGCAGGTCTCGCTCGGAAGTCTTGGAGCAGACGACGGCGACGTTCTTGTAATCAACAAGATCTCGGCACCGTTGGATAGAAATTTTCTGTTGGGTGCGCTTGGTTTCGTGTTTCAGGGTGTACTGATCGCTACCCAGTTGGGTAACAGATAAGTCGCCTTTAGCGGACCACGAGTCTCGCGACACCCCGGCGACCCCCAGCCGTCGCGAATAATTCCGCCGAACCATCAGAAACCACGACGAAACGGCCGACGCCAAGCGAGCGGGCGATCGATAGATCCCCTGACGACCACGAGATCTCCGCCTCGGTGACCACTTGATCGCGTGCACCGATTGGCTTCGCTGTCAACACGATTGTATCTCGGATTGCGGCCCTCACCGTGTCAGGCGTCACCGTTACCCGCTCTACGACGCGAGCTTCATTCAGAGCACGAAAGGGTCTGGTCACGTCGCATGCCGACATGACGCCCGCACCAATCAGAACTTTCGCGCTTCGGATCAGCGTACAGCTCATCTGCGCTCCATGACTTGAACAGAAATGCGGCGAAGCGAATCGAGCCGGGCATTCAATGGCACGACACGTGCGGAGTCTGCCAGCCATACTGCTTCAGCGAACCGCTGACGTCGCAGCAGCGCTTCGTCCGGGACGAGCACCGTCGTCTCGAACCTGCGCGTCGAAGAAAGCAGAAACTTTGTCGTCCCGTAAAACGCGCCAACGAGTCCAGCGCCGTACACCGTGGCAAGTGCGATCCGCGGGCCACTGTTCGGTGCGGCGAGTTTGATTACGTCTGGAGCTGTTCGCGAGGCCAGGAAAGAAACCACGCCCCCACCCAACGCCCAAACGATACCGCGGCGTCTGGCACGCTTTCTTCGATCCAGATCGCTGACACGGATCGGGATCACTGCGCGAACGATTTGTGGGCGCGGCGCCAGTGACAATGGCAGCGTTACTGCGTCGGCGTCGATCTTGAGCGAACGTCGCCACCGGAGCGGCGTCGCGCCGGACGCGTCGACCATTTCAACAATCAACGGATACGTGCCAGTCCTTGGCAACTCGCCGCTGAACGTGCCATCCCACATCCCACGTTCGCCTGCGACACCAGTCCACAGCTCAAGCGGATCCCTGCCCTGTGGCAGTACGAGCAAAAGGCGCACGCGCGGTTGAGCGATCCCTGTCGCAACAGGTACGTCAACCACCAGGCCAAGACTGTCGCCAGTGCCCGGAATCGTTGTGGCCGGTTCAAAACGGACGCCGACGGGAATCAGCATCTGCGACCTGACTCCTTCCCACGCTATCCGCTCAGCGCTGGTCACCGCAGAATCCGGACGGAGATCGGGATCGAGGGAAATGCTTCTGCGGAGCGCCGCAGTTGCTTCGGACGGCCTCGCCCGCAGAAGCGCAAAGCCCAAATGGTACTCCAAAAGCGCTCGTTGCTCTCCCGTTTCCGCAGTGCGCACGAGTGCGCCAAGGCCGGCGGCAGCCCGCTCAGAACTGCCGCTTCGATACATCGCGATCAGGCGCGCGAGTTCGTCTCCCTGTTGCGCGTCGGCGCCTCCGACCGGCACCAGGCCAAGGACAAGGGCCGTACACAACGCACTGATTCGCATCCGAGGGCTTTTCATCACGGTGCCACCACCCCAAAGATCGCACTGACGGCTGGATTCAGGCCGGGACTGGTGGCACGAAGTCGAACTGTGGCGCCTGGACGATCCACTCGGAGGTCAGAAAACGTCGCGACCCCGGCGCTCGGCGTCATGGTCGTCGAGCCGAGGAGCTGGGTCCCAGTCGGGGCGACGGCCAGACCCAATGTGATTGGTCTTAGAGCCTCGGTGACCGTGTTGCCGAAACCATCAAGGATCGAAATGCGCACTGCTGGTGTGATCGGGATTCCGACGACCGACGCCGTCGGCTCGGCGAGGAATATCAACTCCGCCGGTGCAGCTGGCGCGGTGGAAAAAACGCGCGTAACGGGCGACCGCACCGCCGCATTGCCGACCAGCGATACGAGCAGCGTGTATCCAGTTCCGGCGCGGGGCAACCGCACGTCATTCAGGCTGGCCTCGCCCGCAATCATGTCGGCAGAGCCTGTCCCGGTGATAGACGCACCCGGCGGACCGGTCGCAATCGCGATTGTCACTGGTCCACTGCCTGATGTCACGTGATTGCCGACGGCGTCGCGGAGCTGGATGCGGAGCGCAGGCAAAGGTTGTCCAGCAACAGCGCCACTCGGCTGCGTCAGAAACACGAGCTGCGTCCCCTCTCCATGAACGACTCGAATCGGAGAACTTTCAGCGCCGGTCAGCCCGACTGCCCGGGCGAACAGTCGGGTGTCAGCGGATACACGCGTGAGCGCGACCGCCGGAAACGTCGCGATGCCAGCGATGGCTGTTACAGTGACAACTCCACGGAGCGTGTCGATGACCGTGGAAGACCGCGACGTTATTGACACATCAACCGCAGACGCCGCGTCGATCGTACCATCCAAACGGCGAATCACGATCTGCACCGCTGGTTCGAAGGGCACGCCGGCGACGGCCTGAACCGGTGGAGCACGAAACTCCAGCCTGTCTGGGGCCGCTGGCGGCGGCTCAATAACCTCATTCGAACAACCAAGGAGGGCAAACAGAACGCCCACGACGAGCCCACGCGATGAAGTCAAGCCATTCCTGAGAAGAGACACGAGTCGCAGCCGACAGACTTCTTTGAGGGAAGATTGTTCGCGGAGAATAATCGGAAGCGCAAAGATCGCGCTATACCCGGCCCGCGAAACGCCTTCAGGTCCGCTTCGCGGCTGTACCGGCCGTGCTGCGAGCCGTCAGTTCAACAGAACGGAACCTTTCGCGTGCCGAGATGACCGACCGGAACTTTCTTTTGGAGGCCGCCCGGGCGGCCATTCCACCGCCGCAATCGTCCTGCCGTGAATCTACCCAGAGAAGCCTTTTGGTCACTTGCGCCTGAACGCTCCGGCTAGAAGTGCGATGCCGAAAGGAATCGCGCGCGCCAGCCGGTCCAGGTGTGGACTTGGAGTGTAAATCAATTCCGCGCCGATCTCAGTCGTCTTATTGCTGAAGTACCGCTTGAAGTCCGAGATCCCACCTGTCGCCTCGCCACTTGAGTGAGACCCGTCAGCAACTCCACCAAAATCGAACCAACGCGCACCATTGTTCTTGCCCCAACGCATGAGCTCCCATGTTGGCGCGTAGAGCAACGGCGCACGGAGATCGCCCAGGCGTGTCGACCCCGCGCGCCGATACTCGATGGTGTCTCCATGTCGAACGCCGAGGACATAGCCAACCAGCGCACTTTCATCACTCACGTCAGCGCGCCGAACGCCCAGTACGACTGCCTCGTTTGGGTAGGCGCTCACAAACCGCAGCATGTCCGGCCAGGAGAGCGCGTCAACCGTGCCACCGGTCCTTCCCATTGTTTCAGCGTCAAGAGCGGTCAGACGGTCGGCGAGCCGCTGATCGGTGATTGTCTCGCACTGCAGGCGAAATTTGACAAGTCCGCGGATGTGCCGCCGGCAGGTGGAGTGAAACGACGCGAGGAGATCGGCTTCGTCACACTTAAGGTCGACCAGGATTGTACTACTGTACAGCCGTGGCTCAGCAACAGCTCTATATCCATGCAAGCAGAATGCTTCCACACTTTGTACTCGCGTCGACGCGTCGCAATCCGAGAGCTCCACATGGAGCCGCAGCGCCTTTTCGAGGCCAGACACGAACGCGTACACAGCAACGACAGGTTCGAGCAGATCGGCTGGAATAGCGCGACCGACGCGATGAACGCGAATCACTGATCGCCAGGGAATGACGCGCGATCGGCCAACGTCGGCAACTCCGCCCCAGAGCCACTGCCCAGATGACGTCTGCACACCGAAAAGCACCCGCTGGTGGCGCCCATCGAT
>Ga0105044_10004457_pt1 | contig 19236 bp, 15 predicted proteins | sample MAT01_FD_78092 | JGI IMG/M metagenome (GOLD analysis project Ga0105044, IMG submission 78092) | Freshwater microbial communities from Lake Fryxell liftoff mats and glacier meltwater in Antarctica - MAT-01 | ecosystem: Environmental > Aquatic > Freshwater > Ice > Liftoff microbial mat | place...
CGGGCCTCGCTCCTGATGTTTATTCGTTTGCGCTGTTTCAGATGGTGGGGAGGATCTTCCTGATCGGTGAGTGGGCCACGAGCATGGTGGTGGCGGCTGAGGAGTTTCCAGCTGAGCGGCGCGGAACGGCGATGGGCATTCTGGTGGCCATGTCTTCACTGGGTTCGGTGGTGTGCGGCGGTGTTGCGCCAATGCTCTTGCAAACCGCCTACGGCTGGCGTTCGGTGTATTTTGTCGGCATTGTGCCGCTCTTATTGATTGCGTACGCACGACGCGGGCTGCGTGAAACGCAGCGTTTTAGCGAATCGACAGCCGACCAACGCTCGCATTCTTTGTGGGATATTTGGCGCACGCGCTATCGTCGACGGGTGCTTCAGCTGGGCTTGATTTGGTTCCTTTCGTACATATGCACCAACAACGCCGTCGTCTTCTGGAAAGAGTTCGCGCTGGCCGAGCGGGGCATGACAGACGCTCAGGTCGGGAAGGTGATCACGATCGCGGCCGTGGTGGCGATGCCACTCGTGTTTCTCGCGGGCAGCCTGCTGGATCGCGTGGGGCGCCGGAGAGGCGCTAGCGTGATTTTTGCCCTGACTTCGATCGGGGTTTTCGGCGGCTACACCTTGCATGGAACGTGGCCGCTGACGGCGTGTGTGGCGCTGGCAATTTTTGGAGTGAGCGCGGTCTTGCCCGTCTTGAATGCTTTCACAACGGAGCTTTTTCCCACCGAATATCGGGGTATCGCGTATGCTTGGTCGAACAATCTCTTGGGGCGTATCGGCTACGTGCTTTCGCCGGCAGCCTTGGGCGCGCTGGCTTCGGAATGGGGATGGGGGCATGCCATCCGCTCGACGGCAATTTTCCCCCTGATCGCGCTCTTTCTGATTCTGCTTTGGATGCCCGAAACAAAGGCGCGTGAGCTGGAACAAACCGCTGCGTTGGAGCGTTGACGCGGGTTGACGGGAGACAACGAGAGTTGCATGCAAGAGCCTGAAAGTCTGCCACCGCCGAGTAGCGCCGAGCCGAGCGTAAAAGATCGGCTGCTGTTTGACGTGCCCGCCGCTGTCTACATTGCGTTGGTGTTTATCGGGGCATCGATCCCTTGGGCACCCCGCCTCGGTGTGCCGCTGCTCTCGATGGATAAGATGCAGCACCTGCTGGCGTTTGGCGGCATGCAGCTCCTGCTACACCGAGCCGTTCAGCATCGGTTCATGTTCAGTAGCTCACCGAAGACGCTGCTCGTCACCGCGTTGGCCAGCACGAGCTTCGGTGCCCTGATAGAGCTCTGGCAAACGGCGTTGCCGTATCGCTCGGGTGACTGGGCAGATCTGCTGGCGGACACGATCGGTGTGGCGTTGGCGTGTGTGTTGATTAGAGTCTTTGGATGGCAGCGTCGTTCTCAGCCTGAAAGCCCATGAGCTGGCAGCGTCGTTCTTAGCCCAAAAGCCCATGAAACAATGGGAAAGCCTGCGGCTGATCGCGATCACCGATGTTGAGCGTTTCGGTGTGGCGGAAACACTGGTCCGCGCTGAGCAGTTGCTGGCTCTCTGCCGACCCGGCACGGTGGCGATTCAGTTGCGCGACCACCATCTTCCGCTCCGCCAACGGCTGGCGCTCGGTCGGGAGTTGCGCCGTTTAACGTCAGATCAGGAGCAAGCGCTGTTCGTCAATGATCGCCTCGATCTGGCTGTGTTGCTGGGGGCAGACGGCGTGCATCTCGGGGAGCGGAGTGTGCGCCTGGAGGATGCGAGGCTTGCTTTCGGCGGAGGCCTTGAGGGTGCGAGGCTTGCCTTCGGCGCTGGCGCTGAGTCGCTGCAGGGCCGCGCGCCCAGCTTCTGGTCGTGTTCTGCTCACGAGCTGAAAGCGCTTGAAGCGGGACCGTCTGCTTGGCTGCTCTCGCCAATTCTTGCTGAACGTAAGGGTCGCGCTCCGTTAGGTTTGGAGGCGTTAACACGAGGCCGAGAAGAACTCAAACGTTTGAGCGTTCAGCCGAGGTTGTTCGCGCTGGGTGGTGTTCGCGCGGGAAGAGCGGCTGATTGCCTACGTGCAGGCGCAGATGGTGTGGCTGCGATCGGTGCTGTGTGGGCAGGCAGACTGGAGCCTTTGCTGGAAGAACTGGCGCTTCTTCGCTGAGAGACGCCAGCCTTCGCTCGACGCTGAATTACTGCTGCGGCGCGGCCCCTGGCAGCGGCGGGATGCAGCCTCCGGCCATGCACTGATTGCCTGGAATACAGTCGTTGTTCGACTGACACGGCCAAGCGCATTTGCCAACCTGCGTGTTGCAGCGATGCGTGAGACATTGCGCATCCGACGTGCACGCCAACGCCATGGGAGAAGGTTGGGAGAGCGGTGCACTCGCACTCGGTGCCGCAGAAGGCGCCGGCTGAGGCTGTTGGCCATAACCGGGTTGTGGCTGCTGCCCATAGCCAGGCTGAGGCTGTTGGCCATAACCGGGTTGTGGTTGTTGACCGTAGCCAGGCTGAGGCTGTTGGCCATAACCGGGTTGCGGCTGCTGCCCATAGCCAGGCTGGGGTTGTTGGCCATAACCGGGTTGTGGTTGCTGAGCGTAACCAGGCTGGTAACCACCCTGTTGTGGCGGCGGCTGCTCTTCGTTCTTCTTGCAGGCAGAAAGGGCGAGGGCAGGAAACAGACCAACAATAAGGGATGCTTTGAGGCGCATTGATTTCTCCGTCGAAGGCTTCTTTCACTAGTGGGCCAGGCCTGCTCGGTCAACTCGCCCCTAATTCCCCTAGCTTGAGTGCTTTTTTGGGTGAGGCGTAGTGGAGATTCGGCGCCAAAACCGGCGTAGGCCGGAGCGCCCGCCCGCGACGGGCGATCCTTGGGAGGGGCGGCTGCCGCGCTCTGCGGCAGCGGGGTGGGCATCAACTGGCTATGGGTGTTGGTGCGACATGTCTACCGGGCCCGCAAACGCTCCATGAGCCTCAAAACGTTGTTCTGGTCGAATGGCATAAAGGCCAGGCACACCGGTCCGTTCTTATTCAGTGAAGCTCGTCGCGCTGGCCGCAATTGAAGTTGGCGCACCCGCTTCGTGGCGCGCACACTAAGCAGAGCAGACTCCGTCGGATCCCAAAAGATGGCTCGAGCAGCAAAGAGCGGTAAGTTGGCTAGCCCCGAGCCACGCCGACTCTCGCGCACTCTCGCACTTGGGTTGGTGCTGCCGGTGATGCTCGCCGGCGTGCTGTCGGCACGCAGCGTGCGCGCCGAGGAGCCAGCGCGCGTCGATCTGAGGCTCTTCGTGGACGACGACGACGACGATGATGATGGCATTGCCGATGGGCAGTCCACCACATTGAGTTTGCGGGCGACCACTGATGTGAGGTGGTTAACTAGTCGCGATCAATCGGCGAAGACCATTTTGGAGCCCTCGGTGCGTTTGATTGCGGGTACCACCCCCTTGGCGTTTGAACAAACTCCTTCGAGTGGTGTTCGGCTGGGGATTCAAGCCCTGAAGCCAGGTGTGGCAGACCTGGAGATTGAAGGGGTGACCTTGCGAACGAGCGCGATTCAGGTGATGGCGCTAGATGCCTCTGGAGCTTCGGTGGATCTGGCGACCTCTCATGTTGCGCTGGCACGGGGCCTGCCTACGTTGCTGAACGCCTCAATCTCAGGCAAAAACGCCGATCCAGAAACGTTCCGTTGGCTTCTGGTGGGGAGCGCACGCGAGCTGCCGCCCTTCATTACACTGGTTTCGTTGCGCCCCAATGGGAACGCCCTTGCAGCGTTGGAGCAAGTGCCGCTCTCGCCCACACGCTGCCCGGTGTCAATTCCCGAAGGCCTTGCTTGCCAGGCAACCGAACCGATTCGCGCCGTCTGGGACGCATTGGAAGCGAGCCATCCGGCACTCCAGAATCGCGCGCTCCGTGCCGAAGTGGGCGGAAGAATCAGCGTGTTTGTTGGCGGCGAAAAGGCTGCCTCCGTGCGCGTCGGGGGCCCGAGGGCGAGCGCACTCGGCCCGCTCGGGCGGCACCGTGCGAACGTACGCGTGCGGCTGATTCGAGAGTCGCGCGGCGGCGCCCCGCCTCTCGGGGATAGTGATGCAAGTGCGCTCCAGATCGTCAGAAGTGAGCTGGCAGCGGCGACGGCGCTCTGGGGGCAGTGCGGGATCCAGTTGGCAGTCCCGGGCCAGGAGGATGTGAAGCTGGTAGACCCGCCGATCCGCAGCTTGCTCGCTGTAGGCTGTGAGCTGGGCGCGCCAGCGAGCGGCGGCGAAATCCACTTCACCGCGGATAAGCGACCCATTGCTTTCAAGACCCAACCAGGCCAAACACCCGCAGTCGTCGCGCAAAGCTTGTCAAAAACGCTTTCGGACGCGGGCTTCCAAACTCAGCTGAGTCCGAATGCTGCGATCTCCAATGGCGCCCTGCGCACTGTCGATCTGCTGGTGAAGAACAGGAACGGTGAGCCCGTTGAGATTGGCACTTTAGCAAAGCAGCCGTTGAGCACGGATCCGAGCCTCAGCGTGTGTTTGGGTGATGTCGATCTGGGAAACGGCCTCCGGCACTTCAATGACTTCAACGCAAGCGCAGGAACGCTCGACGAACGCTCCATCATTCGGGCCTACGATGATGGGGACCCCACGACCATCGACGTGTACGTGGTGCCATCCTTTGCATCGTCAGGCCGCATTGGGGAATCCTTCATTCTGGGGGACGGTGCTAGCATTCAGAATGTCGTGATCGTGGATCGCGCGGGTATCCAGGCGGGCCCACGCTCCTTCGCGCTTGCCCACGAGTTGGGGCACATTTTTCTCGATATGCCAGGACACCCCGATGATTTCGGCGTGGATAAAACGACGAGCTTGATGGACGCGGACGCCTCGGATCCCACGATTTTTGGACCACGCCAGCTTTCCCTCGCCGAGTGCGAACGTGCGCTCGAGCAGAGTGGCCCGACAGCAGCGGTGCCATTGCTGGCTCCCTGGCCACTCTTCGAATCCAGCGTTGCAGTGACTGCGGCCCCGAGCAGCTCGCCGGCTAGCGCGGCGAAATAACTGAAAGTTCTGTCCCGCCCGCGTAGCCGTAGCTCACGTAGGAATCGAAACCACTCACCAAGAGGCCCACAGGTGTATCGGCTTCGAGCACGTGCACGCCATCGTTCTGGTTGCCCGGGCACACCAGGGGCTTGCTCTTCGCTGCTGCGACGTTCGAACCCGGGCAGATGCCGGTCGCACTCTTCTCGTCGATCTGAGGAAAACTCAGCTGGCAAGTGTAAACCACGAGGTTCGACGACGGAATGAGCGCCTCGGGCGAATCGATCCCCAGCGCGATTCCAAAGCCACCAGGCAGCGCTTGCAACAAGCCATCCGCTGACGCCGACTGGCAGCCAGCGACAAGCTCAATCGGCTGGCGATCAAGCGCAATTTTTGCCCCGGCAGGCGCGACGATCTGAGCAAAATCGAAGCTGTATTTGTCAGGCGTGAGAAATACGTAGGAGGCGCGAAATTGTTCCGTCGGAGGCACAATCACGAAACTTGGATCGCCGCCTGGTTGGCCGCTTGGAATGCCGGCGGCTTCGGCACTCGGAGAAAACGCCGCGAGCATCACAGGCCGATTGCTCTGGAGGACAAAGTTCCTAGACGCGCTGATATCGGCAAAGTCACCGCGCGCTTTGAGCCGAATGTTGCGTGGGCCATCGGGAGGGAGGGTCGTTGTGATGTCTGCGCCGCGCTCATCTACCGCGACAACGCGAAACACCTCTGGCTGGGCGACTTCCTCGACGGCAGCCCCAGCATTCTTCAACGCCCGCGAGCGGTTGGGCGATACAGCCGCGACAAAGCTGGTGCCCGCAGTGCGAATCGGATCCAGCTGCTCTTCCAGATGGTCGGCGCAGCAACGTCGAGATGACAACGTATCGAAGAACGGCACATCAGCCGCTTCGCTGCCGCTGAACACCACCACCGGGCCGTCGGCACTGATGATGGATCCAGTAAAATCAGCTCCAAATTGGCCAGTTTCCAAGTTGAGCACGTCGAACGGTTGGAGTGTGTGTTCCACCACTCCACCAATCGGGGTGTCAGCAACAGGGCCGCCGGGAACAATTCGCGCCGTTGTTTTGATCTTCACACGCGTGTTCGGTCGAGTTCCGACCAGCGTGAGGAAGGAACGTAGATTGACCGGTTGGTCAGGATCAAAATTGGTGTTGCGATCCTCCGAAGCTCCGATCGTCTGCGGCCAGCCGAGCGCGACATAGGAATCTACGAGTGTACCGGCCGTGTCGGTCATGGACAGGGACTCGACGGGCTTCAGCAGCGAAGCATCGTTGGAAAAGACATCGACGTTTTCGAGTGGATTGAATTGATAGGCCACCACGGGAAAGTCTGAGGTGACGCGATAAGCATGTCGAGTCAAAGCCGTGTGTGTGCCTGTATCGTATTCGCCAGGCCCTGAACCATCGACCTCGCGCGGCCCCAGCTTGAAGACGAAAAGATTCATGGGCGAGATCTTGGTCTCCACCACACGCACCGGGTTGCCCGCCGTCCCGATCTCCGAATCATCTCGAAACACGCTGACTGTTGCCCAAACATCCGGCTGAAGGTTGCTCACAACGATCGCAAATTGTTGAGCGGCAGCGTTGGCGATTTGGTCCACATTGCGGCTCTTGATGTTGGCGTTGTCGAGGTCCACACCCCAATATTCACAGCCCACATTGCTGCGGCGTTGAGCTGACACCGCACATAGCGCAGAGCACGCTCCGTTTCGGCAGGCGTTGCCCGCGGTCGTGTCGCACGTCTCTGAAACAGCGAACGCTTCGCCATCGGATTGGCAACGCACCGCGTTTTGGCCATCGCACTTGCGTTCGTCGGGAATGCAGGTTCTACAGGCACGCAGGGTTGGGGCACACATTTTGCCCTGGCTGGCGCAGTCTTCTGCCTGGGCCCAGCTGCCTGAATCTCGGGGACCGCCACAGACTTCCAACCGACCAGAAAAGCAACGCTTCTCCCCCACCGTGCAAGTTGGCGCCGAGGGAACCCTGGAACCAAGCCAGCGATCGGAACGATCAAAATCGCAACTCGCTCCGATCCCGATGAACCCAACGAGAATCACTTTTTTCGCGGCGTTCACTGCGAGAGCCCTCTACGGCGTAAAACGTCCCTGCACCACGTCGACGGCGTACGCGGTCCACGCCCGTGGCGAAAGCTGGCCGTAGCTGAGTGAGCCGTACTGAAAATTATCAATCCGACCACTGGAAACCTTCAGCGTGATGCTTCCAGGAACAAGTCCAAGATCACTTGAGAGCGTGCTGAGCACGGGCAACTCAACGGCTCTCTTACCTCGCGGGAGCACGATCCTCCAATTGACGAGGCCAGCACCGCTTGAGATGTCCACCACCACCAAATCCACCTCCGCTCCACCACTCGCCCAATCGACAGACAACATTCGGCCATCCCAGGTCACGTTGGGGGCAGGGCTTGTCAGCTTCGGGATCTGCACGAATTGATCCAATGCGAGAACCTGCCCCGAGAGGGTTGTCTTGCCGAGCGCCCCTCTTGAACGCGGAACACCGCCACTTTCGCCCGTGTAAGCGCTAGCGCCAGCTACATAAACAGCATCGCCCAGGCGGTTGACCAATGGCGGGAGCCCAACGATGTCGAGCGCCTCCACGGCCGGATAGAGGGTCTTCCGTTGTGCACCCGGCAAGATGACATAGCCCTGATCCGCGATGCCGACGGCGACGCTCAAATCGAGGCGATTCGGGCCGCGTGCGGTCAGCTCCGGGCCGGTAACTTGTACGCGGATGCTTTGATCGAGAGGGAGATTGATCTGGAGGAATACGTCTTCTTTAGTGCGCTCCGGATCGACCTTGACGCCCGGGGTAATTCCCATGACATAAGGAATAAAGATCGGCGGGCTCACCGTGCGATTCTCGAGTCCCGCGAGCGCATACAGCGTGAGCGTATCTGGGTAGCTCCGAAGCGAGAAGCGATAACCGGAGTTTGTTCTGTCCGACGGGGTGACAGCATCGTAGGTTTCAGGCAAAACAAAGGGGCTGGTGGGGTCGTTGGCGAGCGGGAAAACGTAGGCCACGAAGTGCTCGTCTGCCGTCTTGGGCGGCGGCACGTTGTTCCAGCCGCCCGCTTGAAATTCACGAATATCAGGCCAAATGAGCTCACCCTCCACGCTTTCGGTGTAAATTGAAGCCCCACCGGTGAGCCGCGTGGCACCGGGATTGCCACAAGCCGGAGAGAGCACCGGATCGAGGTACACGGTGGCCGTTTCAACTGGGATATCCACCAGTGTGATCGGCTGATAACAGCGTGTCACTACAGTCAACGTTTGAGGCGTTGCGAGCTCAGCGCCTTCCAAGCTCACCCTTCCGGCGGCATCCACCTGTTTGACGACACTGCCGTTGCCGCCAACGACGACGGCGCCGCTCAGGGGCTTACCGCTGTTGCGGTCGAAGACGAGCACCTCCAACTTGCCGTTGAGCGCATTTCCGCTCAGGCCCCCGCGGAAGTTATTTTTGCTATCTGAGTAAGCGTAGGCGTCGGCCACATCCACTTGGACTCCATCGGCGGTTTGCACGCGGACGGGCTTCGCGCCGGACGTGCCTCTCGGCGCGGTGCACACAATCTCTTCAGGGCTGAGTGCGCGGAGTGAAGTGCAGGCCTGGAGATCGACGTAAACCTGGGTGGTGTTATCCCAGAGGGTGCCTTTTCCGTTGACGCGGACTTCGGTGCCTCCGGCAGTGGGCCCAACCGCCGGTGTTACGAAGAAGCTGTCGAAGTGATAGCCACCGAGCAGCGTCCGACGCGAGGCGAAGTCCGTTCCATTCTGGGTGGTGACGTCAATGGCACCTGGGGTACCAGGCGGGATCACGATCTGCAGCCGTTTAGAATCGACGGGCTGAATACTTGCCGTGGGCAGCTCCTGATCGCCAAAGAAAACCCGTGCTCCAGGCGTGAAGCCGTTGCCGCGTAGAATGGCAAGCTGCCCGCCCGAGAACGCGCCATGATTGGGCTGAACGGCCAGCAGAGCGAGCGCATCGGTACTGATCGCCATGGGATCGGCCGTGCCGGCACCGAGATCGATCGCTGAAGGCACGGGGACGGGGGCCTCAGGCTGGCTGCCACGTTGATCGACAGAGATTTTTGGCATGCACGCGCCAAGCAGCACCGAAATGATGAGCCACGCGCGCTGTGCTTTGACGTTGGTTTGCAGCATTTCCGGCCTTGCTTAGGCTAGAGCGACACCGCGGCTGCCGCAACGTGATGCTGAGAGGTTTCTCGAAGTTCGACACCGGCATCAACCAATGTTTGTGCCAAGCGCAGGGCTATCTGGCGACGCGTGCGGCGCCCATCGCTCGGCCCGACACAGCCGGGACAACCCGTTTGGCAGGAGCAGCCTTCAATCAGATCCTTCGCGCGCCCCAGCAATTCCACCGCACGTTCATAAATCCGCGGGGCCAAACCCACTCCGCCCGGATGGGCATCGAACAGAAAAATTGTCGGATCGTGCTGGCCTGTTTGGCCTGTGTGAGGGTTTCTGCCTGGTGCCAGGCTGTAAACTCGAGCCTGGCCGACGACACCTGTTCCTGAAAGTGGCTCAGCCAGTGCCTCTTCGCCGCCATCGCCTAAGGTCTGCCCGATATCGCGCGGATCGCACATCAGAGCCAAGGTGGCCACAGTTTCGAGTGCGGCTCCCAACCCACGGAGCCCGTCGATCACGTCCGGGCGCTCACGCCCCATACCGACTATCAGGCTTTCGGGCACCGTTAGCCAGAAGCTGGTGGTGTGCATCTGCATCTCTGGCAAAAACACTTCGCCATACCCGGCGTTCTCATGCGTGAAGAATTTAACCTTCTTATACCCGGTTACTTTCTCTTCAACCTTCACGTCTCCCAAACCGAGCCGAGCGCGCCCGAGGTGCGAAGTGCGGCTCTCTTCGATCACCAGCACCGTGCGATAGGTGAGGGCTGTCGTAAAATAATCGGGCTTGACCTTCGTGACGTACGCTTTGTGGTTTTCGAAATCTAAGCGCTCAACCTGATACTGTTCGGCATCGTGTTGGTAGATCGCCTGCTCATGCAGCATGGTGTGGGCTGCGCGATAATCGAGCTCCGCCAGCGTTTTGTCGGTCGCCGTATCGATGATGACAAAATTATCCCAGCCGATATTGCGCAGGGAGACGCTGCTGGCTGGAAATGCCTCGCCTGCCCAGAAATAGCGGCCTTTCGCGGCGTGCACCAAGCCGTGACCCGCCAAATAATCGAGGGCATCGCGCGTGCCTTCGGTGCCCAGCGAAAGATAACTCTCGCCGGTGGCAACCAGTGGAGAAGCGGGCTTCTCGCCTTTTGCCGAAAGCTCAAACGGAGCTTCAAACGTGGCGCACTTCAAGTGCGAGATCATAATCTCTACGTTGGCCGGATCGATGCGAGCTTCCTCCGCGGAGGCGTTGAGCAAATATTCCGGATCTTGTGCCAAGTATTGGTCTAAACCTCCACTGCCACACACCAAGACCGCGATACTCTTCTCACCCCGGCGCCCGGCTCGCCCAAAGCGCTGCCAGAGGCCTGCAACCGATCCCGGATAACCTGCGCAGATCACCGCCTGAAGATCTCCGATATCGATGCCCAGCTCCAGGGCGTTAGTGGCCACCACGCACAAGATTTCACCTTCGCGTAGGCCGCGCTCGATCTCCCGACGGGCTTTCGGCAAGTATCCCCCGCGGTAAGCCATGATCGATTCCGGCCCAGCCACTTCGCTGCACTGATCACGCAAATACTTGAGCATGATCTCAACGGAATTGCGTGATGGCCCAAACACGATACTCGGCACGCGGGCGCGCACTAAATCAGCGGCGAGGCTCACCGAATGGTGCAAGGAGCTGCCCCGGATCCCGAGCTCTTCGTTCACGATCGGTGGATTGTACAGAAAAAACTCGCGTGCCGTGCGCGGCGCTCCCGAGCGATCGACGAGTTCGATGCTGGCGGGCTCAACGCCCAACAGCCGTGCCGCGTGCTCGCGCGGATTGCCAATCGTGGCGGTTGCAGCGATGAACCTAGGATTGCTACCATGGAAGCGCGCGATGCGCTGTAGGCGGGCAATCACATGCGCCATGTGCGAACCAAAAATCCCGCGATACGTGTGCAGCTCATCCAAAACGACGTACGTTAAGCCGCGAAATAAGCTCGACCAGCGCGCATGGTTTGGCAAAATCCCCGAGTGGAGCATGTCCGGATTCGTGAGGATGATCCGTGCTCGCTCGCGGGCGACACGCCGCGCATCCCCGGGCGTGTCACCGTCGAAGACGGTTGCGGGAGTGCTCATCTCCGCCTCGGCCATAAAGCCCCGCAGCCCATGTTCCTGGTCGCGCGATAGCGCTTTGGTCGGATACAAGTAGAGCGCTGTAGCGCTCGGATCCCGAATCAGTGCATCGAGCACCGGCAAATGAAAACAGTAGCTCTTGCCGCTTGCAGTGGGCGTTGCCACAACGACGTTCCGCCCGGCGAGCGCCGCCTCTACCGCCTGGGTTTGATGGGAATACAGATCGCGGATCCCGCGTTTGGCCAGAGCCTGCATCAAGGCGGGCGCCAAGCCGGACGGGGCAGGGCTCATCCGTGGAGCCTCTGCCTCAATACGGCGCTGGGTAGCGAAACATTCTTGAATTTGGCCGGATTCGCCCCATGCCTGAAGCACGCTTTCGATGCCGACCGACTTGGCCCATGGTGCCGCGCCCATCCAGAAGACTAAACAGATGTGCGGTAGTTTGTAAAGCGGAGGCTTTGGCGTAAAGGTGAGCCACTCGATGTCCGACCAGCCTATTCCCGTGATGTCAGCGCCCACTCCCGCTTGGCATGGCCGCCCCACCTTCGTGTTCTTCGGAGTCGTTTCTTCCATTTCTTTGGCCGTCGATGTGCTCTCCAAGGCCTGGGCGGAGATCACTCTCACGAGCCGGACACTGTTCGATCCACCGTTAACGTTGGTGGCGGATCACCTCGCCTTCACCCTGGCTTACAATCGGGGCGGGGCGTGGGGGTTGTTTCAAGATGCTAGCGAAACGGTACGCCGCCCATTTTTCTTGCTCGTGAGTTTGCTGGCGATTGCGTTCATAGTTTCTCTTTACGGGCGTCTGGCTCCCCGCCAATGGGCCTTGAAGTGGGGGCTTCCGCTGGTTCTTGGCGGCGCCCTGGGTAATTTGTCCGATCGGATCACACGCGGCGGTGTGGTTGATTTCATCGATTATCGGGCGGCGTGGGTCGAATCGATGAATCGGATGATTGCCAAGCTCTACTCGAACTGGGGGATCACCGAGCATTGGCCCACGTTCAACGTGGCGGATATTTCGATCTGCATCGGAGTCGGGCTGATGGCCGTGGACATGTTAACGTCTCATCGTCTGCCGGATCACAGCGAGCCGCAGAGCGGCCTGGCGTCGGATGGTCCAGTGGGTTCTAGGACGGATAGTCCGGCGCCGTAGCTCGGTTGGGAGCATTATGCAGGGCCGATTGTTCACGCTCTTCGACACCGGCTTTCCGAGTTATTTCGTTCTCTTGCTGTTGGGGTTTGTGTTCGCCACGGCGATGGGCGCGCTGTGGGCGCGACGCCTGGGACACAACCCAGACGTTATCGTCGATCTCGGGATAGCGATGCTCATCGCTGGCGTGGTGGGCGCGCGGCTTCTACACGTTGTCGCCGATGGCTATTTCATGGATTACGTACACTTGTGCACGGATCCCAGCAAAGTGGATTGGCTAGTCACCGAGCAGCAGTGTGTGGCCGCAGACTACGGGGGGATCTGGGATGCGGCGAGGAAAGTTTGTCACCCCGCAGAGCGAGACTGCTTTCGTTGGGCAGAATTCTGGGCAGGCGGGCTGACGTATTACGGGGGCTTCATCGGCGCCTCACTTTGGGCGGTGCGGCAGCTGCGCGTGGATCGGTTTCCTTTCTGGCGAGCCGCCGATATGGCAGGCCTCGTGGTGCCGGTCGGCCTGGGTTTTGGGCGCATGGGTTGTCTTTTGGCGGGCTGTTGTTTTGGCCGCCCCACGCCATTGGGGCTCGGTTTGAGCTTCCCTTCGAACAGTCCGGCGAGTGAAGCACAGTTCAAGGTGGGTCTATTGAAGTCACCGCTGGAGCCTTCGCTCGCCGTGCACCCAACTCAAGTCTACGAATCTCTCGGCTGCCTGCTCATCGCCGCGGTTTTGATTCTATATTGCCACGGCCGTAAGCGTTACGATGGGCACGTATTTGTGATGTTTGTGTCACTCTATGCAGCGCTTCGTTTCGTGTTGGAGTTTTGGCGAGATGACGAGCGAGGTGGGTTACTCGGCCTCAGCACTTCGCAGCTGATCGGGGTGGCGATGCTCGGGTTGGCGGTAGCTCTGCATGCGCGATTGCGGCCACGGCTAAGTGCCGCGTAGACTAGTGAAATGAGAGGTTCCGAGGCAGCCATCAGAGCCGTGCTGGTTTTGGGCGCGATAGCAATCTCAGCGTGCTCCGCGAAACGGGAAGATAAGCCGCCGTACCTCGCAGCCTGTGGCAGTGCGGGAGCGAGCTGCGGATCGGGAATAGTGCGTGGCTCGAAAGGAACCCCGAGCGACGCCACCGGGGGTGCAGGCGGGGGTGCAGGCGGTCAGCCCACTCAGCCTGGAACACCGGGCAAAGCGGTGTCTGTCTCCGGGAAGATGGAGCTCTACCGTGACGAACAGTTCAGCGCGAAGGCGGGCTTCGCTGAGCCGGTGACGATTACAGCGGACGGCCCGCTCGGCAACCGGGTGAGCACGCTCTACCTCGGAAACGGGGTCTTCACGTTGGAGGTGAAGGAGAGCACCGAGAATTGGTTCAGCGCGAAAGCCGAGGGTGGGCAGGATGGGGTGACAACCCTTTGGGCATTCAACACCCAAGCCAGCAAGACCACGAATATTGTTCTTTCCCGCTCAACGGCCATCGATTCGATATTTAGCTTCGCTCGAAGCCCGGTACCGCGCAGTGCAACGGCTGCGCACGTCGTGATCAACGTGGTGGGTGCCAATGGTTTGCCGTTAGCTGGAGTGGCCGTGGGCGCCCCCGCGGACGCCTTCGTCGCGTATGCCAGCGGGTTGACCTGGGCCAGCACGATCACGGAAACAACTGCGCTCGGTCGCGCATTTGTGGGGAATATTGCGGCGCCTACGGCTGGCTTTCGTGATGTGACGCTGACGCTGTCGGGAACGCTGGTGCGCGCGCTTCCGGTGCGCCTTTCCGGTGGTGCCGTGAGTATTGTGACGGTGCGGCCTTAGCCGTGCGCGATCCGTGAGTGAACTCTAGCGAGCAGGCGTTTCCGGGCTGCGCTGGGAGAGTGCTGTGTCGGCTTCGCGAAATAGGCCAGCTAAGGAACGCACAAACGCGGCCAGCCAGGGGTTTTGATCTAATTCACGATTGAGCGCAGCGCCCGTGATGAGCTTCACGGTGACCGTGTCGGAGGCGACGACAGAGGCCGTCCGCGAACCTCCCGTGAAGACCGCGGCTTCTCCGAATACGGAGCCCGGACCAAGTTGCCGAATGAAGGTTCGCACGCCCTGGATACTCTTGAACACATCGCAAGAGCCACTTTGAATAATGTATGCCGTGTCGCCCGCGTCACCTTCATTGATGATGCTTTCCCCCGGCTGAAATACGGTTGTTTCGAACCAGCCACCGCCCTTGAGGAATTGCTCTAGATCCGCGCGGAGGGCAGCAACGCTGGGGTAGCGATTTTGGCGCAGGGGAGCGAGAGCTTTGACGGCGATGCGAGATAGTTCGGGTGGAAGCTGTTCCCAAGTGCCGCTCTGAAGCGGGAGGCTGTGTTCGCGACTGAATGCAGGGCCTAGCAGGCGTTTAGGGTCGTTGGGCGGGTGACCTGTGAGGATTTCGAAGAGGACGCCACCGAGGCCGAAAACGTCGGTTCGTGCATCAATGTCGTCCGTTCGACCCAAGATCTGCTCGGGAGACATATACGCCGGGGTTCCGCGGAAGGAGCCCGTGTCCTCCGGCCCACCGGTGATACGAACAAATGAGTCGTGTTGGGCCCAGCTGGCTGCAGCCTTCGAGGCCATGGGTTCGGGCGCATCTTGAGGTGATGCGCTTTGAGAGCTGGCTGATCTTGCAGCGCCGTCCACGGTGGAGCTCTCTGTCAACAACAGGGCCACCCCCCAGTCCATCAAATAAACCTGCCCGTGCTCACCCACCATGATGTTGTCCGGCTTCACGTCGCAGTGGATAACACCCCGGCTGTGCGCGAACGAAAGCGCATCGCAGAGCCGCACCACGATCTGAACGAAACGGTGCAGCTGATCCACGCCTTCAGCATCGCGCCGGGGCGCCCCGGTCGCCTCGAATAACAATTGACCCAAGCTGCGTCCTGCGAGCAGCTTCATGACAATAAACGGCCCGTTCTCATCCTCGCCCAAGTCGTAAATCGGCGCCACATTGGGATGCTCCAATTGACCTGTGATTTGCGCTTCTTCGGCGAAGCGAGCGACCGCAAACGGATCTTCTAAGAGCTCAGGATGAAGGCTCTTGATGGCTACACGCCGCCCTAGGATCGGATCCTGTGCGGCTTCGATGCGCCCCATCCCGCCGCGCGCGACCTCACCCAGCCGACGGAACCTGACTGGCGTCGAAGCCGTTAGCTGGGGGTTTGATTTCTCGTCGCTGGGGCAAGACAAGCTTCACGTCCTTGGGTTAGCGCGTCAGTGTCCCTGGCAAGCCAGCGATGATCGTGGTGCCTGGGGGTACGATGCTGATCTGTAGGTTCGGGCTTTGGAGCTGACTCTGGATCTCCAACACATCGAAGAGTGCCGCAGCGATGTGCTGCTCGCGCGCGATGGCGGCGAGTGCTTTGCCGACGATGAGCGGCCGGGTTGCGGAGGCTTTGGCGAACTCGATGGCAGCTTCGCGTTCGGCCGTGGAGTGGATCACGTTCACGCGGTTCGAGCCATCTTGCTGAATGGCAGCTGTGACTTGGCGCAGTCGGTTGACCACTTTTTGTTCAATCTGGGAGATCATTCCATAGTCGCGAAGGTGCACTTTGCGAATGTAGATGCTTCCCACCCGATAGCCCCATTCCTGAGATTTACCAGATACTTCTTCTCGAACCGCGCCGCTCATGGCGTGGCGATTCTCCAGCATCTCACCGAGCTTCATGTTGCTGAGGCAGCGCACGGTCGCATTCGAGACATTGGCGCGCAAAGAACCTGCAGGGTCGGTATTCTTATAGAGATAAGCGACGGGATCACTCACGTACATCTCGCACCAAACCCCAATACCCATCGGTGCGCCCTCTTCGGAATTCACGGGCTGGCTGCGCAAATAAATTTGATCGAGCCGTAAATCCACCGTGAACTTCTTGCCAAAGAACGGCACCAACATCGCGAAGGGGCCCATGCTGAGCCAGGGTGTGTGCAATCCCGGCTCCAAGATCACGGCGCGTACTTTGCCAAAAAGCTCAAAAACAACGCATTGCCGTTCCCGAACCACCACGTAGAGGGCGAACAAGCGCGCCACAGCGAGTGCGAGTGGAACCAGGAGAAAACACAGAAAGAACGTGACGCCGAGTGCAATCAAGAAGTTCATTTCAGCACCCCCTCAATGTCGTTGAGCACCACTTGACCCGCTTTCCTGTGTAGCCCAAGCTTGGCATTCCGCACGTAGGCGGCAATCGCGCCGGGTCCACCGGCACCCGCAAGCTCGCGCAGTTGATTGGCGAGGGCCAATAGGGGCTCCACTTCCGCGTGAGCGTTCAGCGTTTCGATTTCAACAGCTCGTTTGGATTGAACGATGCGTTGGTCAGCGGCGGCCTGAGCCAGACTGATCTCACTTGAAACATGATTGTGTGCCGTGTTGATAGCTGCGAGCGCGGAGTCCACATCTTGCGGGGGATCGATTGACGTGATGAGGGCCGCGTCGAGGCGAATACCGTAGCGTGCGGCGGCCGAAGCGCATTCTTCGTCCATGCGTTCGTTCAAATCGCGCAGATTTTTGCGGAGATCATTGATGGAAATGCCCTGCGCCACGCCGTTGGTGTCGGCGGTCAATGGATCGCCCAGAACCGCCGAGGCATTCGGTGCCTCGAAGTTTGCGATCCGGTCGCGCAGCACGGAGATGAAGTAACCCATCACGTGCGCCACCGGGTTCTTGACGCCGAACATCAACGCATAAAGGTTATTTTCAGCGACGGTATAGCGGATCTGACCGCTCAGTCCGGTGTTTAGCTGGTCTTTGGTCACTGCTTCCAGCAGCTGACCATTCTGATTCATCGACGGAGATTCCGGATCGTACGCGATCGGAACCGTGATCGTCGCAATCGAGGTCTTGTGCAGCGTTTGCCACGGCAATTTCCAGTAGAAGCCCGGCCCGACCACTCTCACTTGGGGGTAAATGTAGCGTTCACGCTCTTCGGGCCGCAAAGGAAAGGAGACGGGATCCTGCAGCGTCGTCATCTCCCCGATCCGCTGGGCTTTCCCGAAGGTGGCGATCACCGCTCGCTCGTTCGGGCCAATGGTGTAGAAACCACCTATGCCATAACGTGCAACAAACCAGAAGATTATCCCAAAAAAGATGCCGGCCAAGATTCCCATTGGCGCGCATCCTACCGGTTTGCGTTAGCGGGGAACAGGGGGCAACAGGGCGGCAACAAGGGGGCACCCACGCCTGCCTAGGCGCGCCCTGGGGCAAAGTGGTAAAGGCCCCGCCGATGGCACGTTTGATCGATGGCAAGACGGTGGCGCTGAAGGTTCGGACGGAGGTCGCTGAGCAAGTGGCTCAGTTCAAGGAGCAGTTTGGACGGGCTCCCGGGCTTCACGTGATCTTGGCGGGCGAAGATGGAGCCTCGGCTGTCTACGTTCGCAACAAGGAGAAGGCGGCAGAAGAAGTGGGCATGACCGGCCGGGTTCATCGCTTGCCCGTGGGAGTGAAAGAGAGCGAGCTGTTAGCGCTGATTGCCCAGCTCAACAGGGATCCAATGGTAGATGGGATTCTGGTGCAACTGCCATTGCCGCCGGGTGTTCCTTCGGAACAAGTGTTAAGTGCCATCGATCCGCGGAAAGATGTGGATGGGTTCCACGCTCAGAACGTGCACGCGTTGTGGACGGGACAGCCGGGATTGGTGCCCTGCACGCCACGCGGCTGCATTCGTTTGCTCAAGGAGGCTCAGGTTGTGCTCGCAGGCGCTCGGGCCGTGGTGGTTGGGCGGAGCAATATTGTGGGTAAGCCCATGGCGGGCTTGTTGCTGCAAGAGAATGCCACGGTAACGATCGCGCATTCCCGCACCCAAGATCTCGCCGCACGCTGCCGCGAAGCGGACGTGCTCATCGCGGCGATCGGTCGCCCGAAGTGGATCACTGCCGATTTCGTGAAACCAGGAGCGGTCGTGATCGATGTGGGGATGAATCGTGACGAAGCTGGCAAATTGTGCGGAGATGTGGATTTTGCCGTTGTGGAAACGATTGCGTCTGCCATCACGCCGGTGCCGGGCGGCGTGGGGCCGATGACAATCGCCATGTTGCTCGACAATACTCTGCAAGCAGCGCGGGCGCGCCAGAGCCGAGCCGCTAGCTGAGTCCGAACAAGGCCGGGTCACAGCCGACCACGCGACACACTTGAAGAAGCGCTTGCCGTGCACCCAATTCGAGTGCTCCAGGCGGGCCGTCATTTTCAATCACGATGTCTGCCCTCGCAGCTTTTTCGGCGAGGGGGAGCTGTGCACCCATCCTCAGATTAACGCTAGTCTCACTTGCCCCGTCGCGTGCTTGGGCGCGCTCCAGCTGAGCGCTGGGCGAGCAATTCACCACCACTATCGGGCGCAGTGCTTGCTCCAGGCCCGTTTCAAACAAGAGGGGCACTTCATAGCAGCCGAGCACATGCGCCTGAAGTTCGAGCTCTGAGAAGCGAAGTTGAGCGAGCCGGCGTACCTCCGGGTGGACCAGCGCATTCAGTACACGCGTGGCGTCAGCATTTCCAAACACGCGCCGGGCCAGCTCAGCGCGGTCCAATTCGCCACTCGCCAAGATCAGCTCGCTGCCGAAATGTTCGGCAATGTTCGCAAGCGCCGTCGTGCCTGGCGCCACCGCTTGGCGCGCTAGCTCGTCCGCGTCCACCACCGCGAGGCCCAAGCCGGTCCAAATTCGGGCAACCGTCGTCTTTCCGGACCCGATCCCGCCAGTGAGCCCAAAAACGCGCAATGCCACGCCACCATCCTACCCGGCCAACTGAACTTTCGCACCAGGCACTGCCGTCACCAAGTGTCGCTTGCAGGATCGCGAAAC